>Ga0265293_10003895_pt1 | contig 27127 bp, 22 predicted proteins | sample Munlanlewell138R_FD_192505 | JGI IMG/M metagenome (GOLD analysis project Ga0265293, IMG submission 192505) | Leachate microbial communities from a municipal landfill in Southern Ontario, Canada - Leachate well 138R | ecosystem: Engineered > Solid waste > Landfill > Unclassified | place: Canada...
GATAGGCTGATTATACAAAATATATTGTTATACTACAATGGTGCTTTTTAGCTATTTGCCCAACAAAACTATTCCGGTAATTGCTCAACTACTTACATCAAGCGCACAACTACTTATATCAAGTGTTATATCAAGTGTAAAACGACTCTGTCAGATAAAACTACTCTTCGATTGCACAACTACTTATGTCTATTATAAAGCTACTATAATTAATATATAGATTTATATATATTCATTTAGTAGTCAGTTTGCTCTCTTAACGCAGCTTCTTCAGCAGGTATTCTAACTTGCATCAATAGAAAAAGGTTAGCTATACTAAAAATCGCTGCAGTTACATACGCCTGAAATACTAGCGGTAAGCTAACAAGCTCGATAGCTACAATGACATAATTCGGATGTCGCAAAAATCGATACGGACCTTTTCTTACTACATCTGCATTTGGCAACACGATAATCTTCGTATTCCAATACAAGCCTAACGAATATATAATCCAAAATCTCATGACCTGAGCCATTACAAATATAAATAATGCTAGCCACCACCAACTGGCTAGTTGCACTCTCTTTACTATCGACTCAATAAAAAACGCCATCAAAAACAAAACATGAAGTATAACTATATATTTATAGTGTGTTTGTCCATATTCAATTCCGCCTCTTGCTTTTAATAATCGTTCATTCCTTTTTGCAATTTGCAACTCTATAATTCTTTGAAAAACGATAAATAAAAATAGCCCAATAAATAGCAACAATCGGATCATCCTATTCGATAATAATAGTTTTTTATCCATATTGTTGCCTATTAAGCTATTTAACAGTCATATCTATAATATATTTACTTATTTGTAGTTAATCTTTATTTATAGAGACGCGATAATTACTAATACAAAGACCGGTAATTACTTACACCGCTAAACTAATAAAAATTAAGTTAAGCTTGAGTTAATACGCAAACAACAATACCTCCGAACTAAATCCAGGTCCCAAAGCAAGCATTAACCCCTTGTCACCAGCTGATGGTGTGGATGTTTTCATATGTCGTTCTAGCACAAACAAAACAGTGGGTGATGACATATTGCCATAATCCTGTAATACACTTCTCGATAGCTCAGTCATGTGTTCTTGTAAGTTCAGGGAATCTCTGTAAGCTTGCAATACCTTTTTACCACCTGGATGTGCGATGAAATATGTAATATCGTTAAAGGATAACATATTATTATATAAAAACTTCTCAATATTAGGGCCTAACCAATTCCTAATTACAGTGGGAATATCCTTAGAAAATAGCACATTTAGACCGTTATCCTTCAATTCCCAGCCCATTACATCCTCAGAATCCTTCATAAATGTAGATGACACATTTACTATCTCAAGATATTGCCTTTTATTAGACTTATCACTAAACTGCTTTGGCACTACAAGCTTATGTTCCGCTAGTAACACCGACTGCTCGCCTGCGATAAGCGCACATGCAGCCCCATCAGCAAATAAAGATGTTCCAATTAGATTGCTTTTAGAAAAATCGTTTCTTTGGAATGTTAAGCTGCATAGTTCAATACACAAAACGAGAACATTAGCTACTGGATAAGCTTTGCAATATTCATATGCTCTACTTATTCCCGCTACTCCGCCAGCACAACCTAATCCCCAAATTGGAATACGCTTGATGTTAGCTGCAAAAGACAATCGATTCATTATTCTCGCATCAATCGTTGGAGTAGCAATTCCTGTACTCGATACGAAGAAGATTGCATCTATATTTTCAAATGTAAATGCTGCATCATGTTCGAGTGAAGCTTTTGGAATTGAATCTACACATTTTCTAATAGCTTGTATGCCTAATTCTACGGCAACTTCAATATATCGATCATTTTTTTCTTGGAAGCTTCTATCATATTGAAACCATTCAATTGGTGCAGAGATATGACGATTAAGAATTTCACCATTCTGCACAACCTTCAAGAGACGACTAATATCATCATGATGTACACCAAATAGCTGTTCAATAAAATCAATCGTCGCCTGCGGGTCAATACAGTAAGGCGGATTAGCCGTTTCAACAGATACTATATATGCCATCATACTCCCCCATTCACTTTATCTAAGCATGCCTATATCTATTGTATTGAATGAGGGTAATTAATTATGCTATTTGATTTCAAACAAACTTTTTGCTTTAAAGCCGTTGTAAGCTATGCCCGGAAATTCTATTAACCATTACAGCAATCGCACCATCGCCAGTAACATTACATGCTGTGCCAAAGCTATCTTGTGCTAAATACAGCGCAATCATCAACGCAACCATTGTCGGATCAAATAACAGCATTGACTCTAACAGCCCAATAGCTGCCATTACTGCACCACCAGGAACTCCTGGAGCAGCAACCATAGTAATCCCAAGCATTAAAATAAACGGAAAATATGTCGCTAAACTTATCGGCATATCCATTAACATCATTACTGCTAACGAGCAACTGACTAGCGTAATTGTACTTCCAGATAAATGAATAGTTGCACATAACGGTACTGCGAATTCCGCAACCCCTTCATTAACACCGTTCTTCTTAGTCTGTCTAACTGTTACAGGTATAGTTGCTGCTGATGATTGCGTGCCAATCGCTGTAAAATACGCTGGCAGCATATTCCTAATTAGTCTAAACGGATTTCCGCCACCAATAATAGCTGCGATGAAATACTGAGCCACAAGATATAGACTATGTAGAATAACAATCATGACAAACACTTTAGCAAATACTGATAAAACAGTAGCTACTTGCCCTCCATATGTCATGCCGGCAAATATCCCCAAGATGTGAATTGGTAGTAAAGGAATAATTACTTTAGTGATTACCTTTTCTATAATACCCTGAAAATCGTTCATAACACGCTTTAGTGTATCACCTTTAATAGCTGCAATACCTAATCCCAGAATAAAAGCAACCAACAGCGCCGACATTACTCCCATAATTGGTGGCATATCAAATTCAATAAATGGTGCAATCGCAATTGCTTCTGCTCCTTCTACTCCACCAGTTAAAAAACTCCCAACTTGGATGATATTTGGCAAAATAAAGACAGCAGCAAGGTATGCTAATGTTCCAGCGATGATAGTTGATGTATATGCAATACCTGCAGTAATTCCTAACATCTTTCCTGCCTTTGCACCTAATTCCCCAATTCCTGGAACAATAAACCCTATTATAATCAATGGGATGATGAAACCTAGAAAGCTGCCAAACAAAGAGTTAAATGTTACTAATATGCGCAGTGTCCACTCAGGTGCATACGCTCCAAAAATAATACCAAATACAATTGCTACGATTAATCTAGGTAGTAATCCAAATTTCTGCATAATATTCTCCTTATACACTAATTATATTGTTCGAAAAAATCACCCGCAAATTTAACCGAACAATATATATTTTTTACATATATTCATATAAAATGCAAGCGTTTTTATCTTCTATAAGTATCGAAACTTTTACCAAAATTAAAAAGTGACCTACGCTTAGGCCACTTTCATAATTCTGGAATATAGATATTGCTGTCTTAACTGTGTTGCTTATAGTTTCACAACGTTAGCAGCTTGAGCCCCACGTTGTCCATCTACTACTTCGAACTGAACTTCTTGACCTTCGTCTAAGCTCTTAAAGCCATCTCCAGTGATTGCTGAGAAATGAACGAATACATCATTTCCACCGTCAACTTCGATAAATCCAAAACCTTTTTCTGCGTTAAACCATTTTACTTTACCTGTTTGCATTGCTTGAAAACCTCCAAAAATTTATAGTTGCATATTTCTATTACACTCAAAGATATTAAATCATCTTTAAAAAAGAATGTCAAATCTAGATGTATTAATTAGCATACATAGAAGCCAGCTGCTTTTGCAATTCATCATTCTCCAAAAATTCCTCATAGCTACATTGCTTGTCAATTATACCTTTCGGTGTTATCTCGATTATGCGATTAGCTATTGTCTCAATAAATTGTCTGTCATGGGAAGTAAATAATATTGTTCCATTAAATTTAATTAAGCCTGTGTTTAGGGCGGTAATAGATTCTAGATCAAGGTGGTTAGTAGGTTCATCTAGTAGCAATACATTTGCACCACTTATCATCATTCTCGATAGCATACAGCGAACTTTTTCGCCACCAGAGAGAACTTTAGCTTGTTTTAGAGCTTCTTCACCTGAGAATAGCATCCGACCAAGAAAACCACGAATAAAGCTTTCGGTCTGATCCTTCGAATATTGGCGAAGCCAATCAACAAGGTTTAAATCTACATCTTCGAAATATTGCGAATTATCCTTTGGAAAATACGCGCGCGATGTAGTTATTCCCCAAGTAAACGTACCGCTATCAGCCTCAAGTTCACCCATTAAAATTTTCATTAAGGTTGTTTTCGCTACTTCATCAGGTCCGTTTAGTACAATTTTGTCACCCTTATTAACACTAAAAGTAACATTATCAAGTACCTTTTCTCCATCTATCATTTTAGAAATACCTTCTACACGCAATAAATCATTACCAGCTTCACGGTCTGATTTAAAATCTATATATGGGTATTTTCTTGTTGACGGTCTTATATCTTCTAATGTAATTTTGTCTAACAGCTTTTTGCGTGATGTAGCTTGCTTTGCCTTTGACGCATTTGAACTAAAACGGGCAATAAAGCTTTGTAGTTCTTTAATTTTTTCCTCTTGCTTTTTGTTTTGTTCTCTTGCCATACGCAGTGCCAATTGGCTAGATTCATACCAGAAATCGTAGTTACCGACATACAGCTGTATTTTTCCGAAGTCAACATCAGCAATATGCGTACATACTTTATTTAAGAAATGACGGTCATGCGATACTACGATAACGGTACTCTCAAAATTCAGCAAGAAATTCTCCAACCATTGAATTGCTTGCAAATCTAAGTGGTTAGTAGGCTCGTCTAGTAACAGTACATCAGGATTACCGAATAACGCCTGCGCTAATAAGACCTTTACCTTCTCAGCACCGCTTAATTCTTTCATTTTCTTATCATACAATTGCTCTGTTATTCCAAGACCTGATAGCAAGATAGCAGCATCAGACTCTGCTTCCCAACCATTTAATTCTGCGAACTCACCTTCTAACTCAGCAGCTAATATGCCGTCCTCATCTGTAAAATCTTCCTTAGCATATAGCGCATCCTTCTGCTGCATGATTGCGATTAATCGCTGATGACCCATTATTACAGTTCTTAATACTTCTTCCTCTTCAAACTCAAAATGATCCTGCTTCAATACTGCCAATCTTGCATTTGGCGGCATTACTACATTACCTTTGTTCGGCTCAATTTCACCTGATAATATTTTTACAAATGTCGATTTCCCTGCACCATTGGCACCAATAAGTCCATAGCAATTTCCTTCTGTAAATTGTATGGTAACATCTTCAAACAGCTTGCGCCCCCCGTATTGCAAGCTTATTCCTACTGTACTAATCATATTTACTAATCCTCCGCCTATATTTAATATTTAGCTGCACGCTTTTGTCGTTTAACTCTTGGCTGTCTTGTATTTTTAGCTGACGCTTTGCTTTTAACTGATATTTTACCTTTAATTGATGTTTTATCTTTAATTGATGTTTTTCCTTTACCTAATCTTTTGTTTTGTACTTGTTTTGGATTTTTTGGAATATGAACCCGCTTGCTTCTGTTCATTGTTTTCAATACTGATTCGCCATCTAAATCACGTTTTTCTATCTTAGTGGCAATACCATTTTCTATCTTTTCGAGTGTTAAATATTCTTCAGGTGTCACAAAGGTAACTGCCATTCCCACCTCACCGGCACGTCCAGTTCGACCTATGCGATGAATGTACGACTCGGTATTTCGTGGTATATCATAACTAAATATATGTGTTACACCTTCTACATCAATTCCACGAGCAGCAATATCTGTAGCAACTAGAATCTGTAGCTTCGCTTCACGAAACTTTTTCATCACTTGCTGACGCTTCATTTGTGATAGCTCACCATGAAGTTCGTCACAATCATAGCCTCTTTTTGCCAGCTCTTCATTAAGCTCTATAGCTTTCTCTTTTGATTTACAAAAAATCATCGCTAAATATGGTCGGTAAGTATCAATTAATTTTGCCAATACATCTGTCTTCTTACGTTCTTCGATAGGAATCACTATTTGTTGAATCTCATCAAGTGTAATTCGCTTACTTATTTGCACTTGAATATGAGTTGGCTTTTTCATATATTTTTTTGATAGCATCCGCACATGCTTAGGAATTGTTGCTGAGAATAACATTGTTTGACGTTTAGAGGCAGTTTTATTAATGATTTCCTCGACATCAGGCAGAAAACCCATATGTAGCATCTGATCTGCTTCATCCAATACTAACATATTAACATCTGATAAATGTATAGTACCTCGCCCGATATGTTCTAACAGTCTTCCCGGCGTTCCAACAACAATATGTCTAGTTCGTAAACGCTGAATTTGCCGTTCTACGTCTTGACCTCCATAACAAGCAAGCACCTTTGCCCCTACTAAATCAGCATATTTATTCAATTCAGCAGTAATTTGAATTGCTAGCTCACGAGTTGGTGTAATTATAATCCCTTGTATTTGTGACTGTTTAACGCTTATTCTTTGTAACATAGGCAGAATAAACGCCAGCGTTTTGCCTGTCCCAGTCTGCCCTTGAGCAACAACATCTCTACCCTTTAACAACAACGGAATTGTTTGTTCTTGTATCTGGGTCGGCTCACTTATGCCATTTTGTTGCAATGCATCTGTTATATTACGTCGAATACCTAGCTGAAAAAAGTCTTTTGGCATTCTGACACCCTCTTTCTCTTCCTTTTAAACTACACCATAGTATACCTTTATAGCTACAAAAAGACAAATCCAGCTGCTAAACAAAATCATCTGAACTAGCATGACTTCAACAACTTTCTTACGGTGTAAAATAGGAATCCTTATAACCGGTTATAATTTGCTGTTAATTATGCTGTTAATATGCTATTAAATTAGCTGTTAATAAATAGAAGAGCCACAAAATGTGGCTCCAAAAATTACTTCTAATATACGCCCTATCTCTTATGCATTGCACCTATTAAATCGTGTCTAGTAACTATACCTACTAATTTATCTCCGTCTATTACTGGTAAGCGGTTTACATTCTTATCTATCATCATTGATGCTAATTCTTCTATTGTTTGTTCTGGATTTACCGTTATTACATCATTAATCATCAATGATTCCACATTACTAGCTAAAGTCCTCTTAATATCCTCATAATATTTCTCTTGGCTACCAACAATAATAAGTGCGCCCAATATATCTACTACGGCAGGTGGAGAGATTTTCTTATTCTGAAATACTAAATCTCCTTCACTTATAAGCCCAACTAAGCTACCTTCATCATTTACAACAGGTAGTCCGCTAATCTTATTCTCCATTAAAATACTTGCAACCTTTTCAATTGAATCGCTCGGTCTTACTGATAATACATCTGTAGTCATAATATCCTTTGCTGTTACAGACATCTTAAACCCTCCCACTCATTATGATATAGCTATTATTATACTTTAATAATCCATAACTCTTTCTTCCATCATTGTAGCATTCCACTCTCATAAATTACAAACAATCTTAACATAGCCTCGCTTAATACCGATATATATAATACGAGGAGTGATTATTATGACACGTATTTCTAGAAGCTCAAGTTTAAAAAGCAGCCGTTATCAGCTTCAATATGCCGATAATCTAAATAACCCATCGAAAGTCCGTCAGATAGAGCCTATAAACAGTAGTAACGCATTACAGAACCATGCAGATTACCCATCTGAGCATGCACTAATTTTCTACGAAAATTATTATAATTCTATCAGCCAGCTAAAGGAAGAATTTAAGAACTTCTACCATAGCGAACAAGCAATGCGAAAAGCTATAGAATCTTTGGATGCTGAGCCAGAACAATTCCAGCATAAAATGGAACAGTTACTTGAAAAATATAACCTTTCTATAAATTCTTTACACTCCTTAGACGATGCAATCGGTACAAAATATGCACAACAAGTACAAAATACTATATCAGAGCATAAACAGCTATTTACAGAATTCGGTATCAATATGCTATCAGATGGGCAATTAGCTTTACACACAACCGACTTTCAGAAGAAGATATCCCAATCAACTAGCAAAGCTGAGCTTAATTACACATTTGCCCCATTAAAAAACATTATATTATCAGCATATCGAATCCTGCATAGTATCAGAATTCCAAAGACAAAGAGCGCCAACCAATATAACCAGAAAACAACTGATTATCGCGGATTTATCTTTGAAAATAAATCATAGCTAAATGACAAAACACCAAAATGATGTTATTATCTAATAATTATGAATATTGCTACTAATTTCAACTAAAGGGGGTATTCACCATGCCTGTTAAGATACCTGATCAGCTTCCAGCAACGGAAATATTACAAAACGAAAACATCTTCGTTATGGCTGCCAAAAAAGCATATCAACAAGATATCCGCCCCTTGAAAATATTGATATTAAATCTAATGCCAACTAAAATCGCAACAGAAATTCATCTACTTAGACTTTTAGGCAACACGCCCTTACAAGTAGATGTGGTACTATTACATCCCAAAACATATTTATCTAAAAATACTCCTCTAGAACATTTAAGTACGTTCTATAAATATTTCGAAGATGTGAAACACGAAAAATTCGACGGAATGATTATTACAGGTGCTCCTGTTGAGCATTTAGAATTTGAAGAGGTAAACTACTGGAATGAATTGAAAAAAATTATGGATTGGTCCGTCAAAAACGTAACCTCAACGTTTCATATCTGTTGGGGGGCACAGGCTGGTCTTTATCATCACTATAAAATTCCAAAGTATCACTTAGATACTAAGCAATTCGGTGTATTCGACCATGTTGTAACTAAACCTACAACGCGGCTGTTACGTGGATTTGACGATGTGTTTTATGTACCCCATTCTAGATATACGTATACTCGTAAGGAGGATATCGAGAAAGTACCCGCTCTTGAAATATTATCCGAATCTGAAGATGCTGGCGTCTACATAATTGCCACTAAAGATGGTCGCCAAGTTTTTGTTACTGGTCATTCAGAATATGACCCCCTAACTCTCAAAAACGAATATGACCGAGATTATAATTTAGGCAAAGATATCGCCATCCCAAAAAATTACTATCCAAATGATGACCCTACTAAAGCGCCGATAATGAGATGGCGTTCTCATGCTAATCTATTATTTTCAAACTGGTTGAATTATTATGTGTATCAATTAACACCATACGATATAAATTCGATTGAATAATTACAACTTAATTAGGTGTTTACGGTTTATTTTCTATCCCATCCTAAACGTAGTCGTACTAGCTGATACGTATACGAACCTATCACCTTCAAAATAGCATATGTCGGAATCGCTAGAATCAAACCTAAGAAGCCTGCTAGATTCCCACCTACCATTATTAAAAGAATTATGGTAACCGGATGGATATCTAGCTTGTTTCCCATAACTCTAGGGGAAATTAATATGCTTTCGAATTGTTGTACTACTATCATGACAATTAGCACCTTCGCCGCCATTACTGGCGAATGGATTATACCCACAATAACCGCTGGAACTGCACCAATAAATGGACCTACAAAAGGTATGACATTAGTAACCATCGCCACTACTGCCAGAATCAACGCATAATCAATCCCAATTATTAAATAGCCAATATAACATAAAGTCCCTACGCTTATACTTACAATAACCTGCCCTTGAATAAAATTGCTGAGCGTCTGGTCCATCTCTCCCAGAATTTCCTTACCTTCTCTGCTAAGCTCTGATGGTAAAAAACGAGTCATCGCCTCTGGTAAGTGCCCACCACTTTTTAACATATAAAACAAAATAAACGGAATCATTAAAAGCATAGTGAATACATTCGTCAACGTCCCCACAAATGCTGAAATATTATTAATCACTGCATAAAAAATTTGATTTATGTACTGAGAGAAGCGATGTGCCGCTTCTTCAACAGATATAGATTCTGGTGTAAACATCTCACCAAGTATCGTATTTGCTTGTAAATCTAATAATCGAATCCGGATTCCATTAAATAACGCTGGTGCATTGTCTATTAAACTAACAATTTGTCGCTGCAAAATTGGCCCCAATAAAAGTATAGCCAGTGTAACTATTAGAATAAACGCTAAATATATCAATAAAATTGCTAATGACCGCGGCATCTTGTGCTTAGATAATCTATCTACTATTGGAACCATCAAATAGTATAATACCCCTGCTAATAGAATCGGGAAAAATACCGTTTGCACAATAACAACTATCGGCGTAAAAATAAAAGAAATTTGCGATCCTACTAAAATAATCAAGAAAACTAACAACACCCACACACCAAAGCGAAAATAAGGTGATTGCAGCATATATCCACCTCCAAATTACTCCTATTATAACCGTTTGCTTAGTATATTATATCATCGTAGACTTTTATATTTAATACTATCCGAGTTCCTCCATCAACAGCTTAGCTTCTACATATTTTGCTATCCCTGCCGCTACTAGCTTAGCCTCCTTCATTGCCAGTACAACAGTTTGTGGCTCATGGACTACATCTCCGCCAGCAAAAACACCTTTACAAGTCGTCATGCCATATGGTCGTTCTTTAGTTATGACATAACCATCCTTGTTTACCTGAATACCCTTAGCGGAGCTAATTACTCTAGCAGCTGGTCGTTGACCAATAGCTAAAATAATCTTATCTGCAGCTATAGTCTCTTTAATTCCAGTACCAGTAATATTTCCTTGATCATCTGCTTGTTGTATTTCGTATTGAAGTCCTTCCACACTATCTTCACCCAAAAATGCAGTTGGGCTTGCGAGCCACTTAAATTCTACACCTTCCGCAATAGCTTGCTCATATTCAGATTTATGTGCAGGCATAGACTCAATTGTTCTACGATACACTATGCTTACCTTTTCTGCACCTAAGCGCAATGCTGTTCTAGCAGCATCAATCGCAACATTTCCTGCACCAATAACCACAACTTTATCAGCGTTTCCGATTGGTATCTCCTTAGCATCTAAGCCTCCATGGCTTGATAATGTTACTACGCTAAGTAAATACATCGCTTGCATTACTCCAGCTAAATCATTTCCTTGAACATTCAATGTTTTTGGTAATGCTGTCCCCGTACCTATGAAAACTGCGTCAAATTCATCGGCAAGCATATCCTCAACCGAAATATCTTGCCCGACAATTACGCCCATTTTAAATATAACACCTAATTGTTCAATCTTCTTAATTTCCTTGCGAACTACTTCTCGACTTAAACGAAATTCTGGAATACCGTACATGAGTACGCCACCAGGCTCTTTCTGTGAATCAAATATCGTTACCGAAAAGCCAAGCTTCGCTAAATCGCCGGCCACCGTTAGCCCTGCCGGCCCTGCCCCAATAACAGCAATCTTACCATCTATTAAATGTGGACGTTCCATATTTCGCACGCCCATCTCACCTTCGAAGTCACCAATAAATCTCTCTATTTTGCCTATCTTAATTGGATTATTTTTCTTGTTTAAAATACATGACCCTTCACATTGCTTCTCATGTGGGCAGACACGACCACATACCGACGGCAAATTACTTCTAGTCGCAATAACGGCACCAGCCTCACCTATATTACCCTGCGATAATGCTTTGATAAACTTCGGAATCTCGTTCCCAATTGGGCATCCCTTTTGACATGTTGGGTTCTTACATTGAATACAACGCTTAGCCTCATCAATTGCCTCGCGAACACTAAAGCCTTGATCAATTTCATAAAAATCCAAACTATCTTTATCAAAATCTGTTTGCTTATCGATTCGCATTGCAAATTCATCCCTCACATTATATATTTAGGTTACTTACTAACTTGCTAACCTATTTTTTCAAGCATATAATTATAAATTATCCCTAAAATTATTCTTAGGATTATTCTATTATGTTAACAAAAATATAGTACTATTTCTAGTAGTTTGTTCAATTGTGAAAAAATTAACTTTTAATGCATTTTAACATAATCCAAATATTCCGAAAGAGTGATACTATGCAATCCCCGAATATGCCTTCTAACATCAGGCTGATACCTGTTTTATGCTTTACTGTTTTCTTTTCAGTAATAAATGGCACAATGTTTAACATAGCTATACCAAATATATCATCGCAATTTAATTTACTACCGTCACAAGTTAGCTGGGTTGTCACTGGATATACAGTATTTTTTGCTTTAAGTGCTATTATCTTTAGTAAACTAGCAGATATTTTCCCTGTCAAAAATCTAATTACGGTCGGTCTTATTTTATTTAATATTGGTTCGCTATTAGGCTTCCTCTCCGAATGGTATCCTATGCTTTTAATGGCTCGGTATATTCAAGCATCTGGCGCTGGCTCAATACCAGCTTTGGCAATGCTCATTGCTACCCGATATTTTCCTATCGATAAGCGCGGTAAGGTATTAGGTGCGCACGCCTCAACTGTTGCCTTCGGTTCTGGAATCGGCCCTGTACTAGGCGGATTTATTACGAGTGTGTTAAATTGGCATTATCTTTTCCTATTATCTTTATTATCGCTAATTTCTATATATTATTATCGTAAATGGCTGCCTACAGAAACCCAAACAGGCGGCAGCTTAGATATTAAAGGTGCTATAATATTCGCTTTATTTGTAACATCAATGCTAATTGCTGTGAATCAATTTATTTGGCAACTAATTCCTCTCATTGCGATACTTGGCTGGATATTCATCCGGCGTATTAGGCGTATTGAGCATCCTTTTATCCAACCCAAATTATTTAATAACATTTTATATCGTAACGCTTTAATTGCTACTTTCTTCGCCGCTGGCTGTATGTTTTCCATATTGTTTATGATTCCGATTATGCTAGGCGACCTTAATCAACTATCCAGTTCGCAAATAGGTTTAGTAATGTTCCCAGGTGCTATGAGTGCTGCGTTAATGGGCTTTATAAGTGGAAGACTTGCCGATAAAAAAGGCAGTATCCCTGTCGCATATATTGGACTCGGAATGCTCGCCTTTGGATTCTTTCTTTTATCAACCTTTTCTGGATACACTGCATTTGTTATTACACTAGTGCTTATAGTTATATATATAAGTTTTGCATTTATTCAATCTTCTATGTCTAATACCGTCTCTAAAACACTAGCTCGAGAATCAACTGGTGTCGGAATGGGACTCTATAATTTAGTGTTTTTTATATCGGGCGGATTTACTTCTGCTATTGCTGGTAAAGCATTAGATTATACAGAAATAAATTTTGCGATTAATCCATTCCTCATTAACAATACCGCCGCAATGTATAGCAATGTCAGTTTTGTGAATTTACTACTTACAGCCAGTGCATTTGTATTGTTTTATCTAACATTTCGCAAAGACCACAATGAAAAAACGGCAACCCGCATATAGCTGATTGCCGCTCTGATTATTTGATTATTTATCTGCCACTACGTAGCTCTGTCCAATAACGGTCATATTCACGTAACGATTCCCCTACATCAAGCAACCACTCAGTACGATTAAGCTCATCTTCAGTAAGGAATATCATATTATTATCAAGATATTCTTGACTATGTAAGCTATATGCTTGCTCGTTAGGATTACTGTATCCAATTGATTCATAGTTGATTACACTGACTTCTGGCTCTAATAAGTAATTGATGAATTTCTCTGCCATCTCCTTATTCTTAGCACCGTATGGGATAGCTAATGTGTCAGCCCAAATCGTTGCTCCCTCCTCAGGAACAACAAATTCTACATTTTCCGTTTCATCAAATATATATGCTGCATCTCCAGACCAAACAGTTCCAATCCATGCTTCCTCTGCAATGAATTTCTGTTTAATCGTATCTGTATCAAATGCCAGCACATTAGGTAATAACGACTTAAGGTCATTAACGGAAACATCTAGCTCATTAACATCCTGTGTACTATTAGAAAAGCCGTTCTTAATTAAAGCCATTCCTATCATTTCACGCGGGTCATTTAACAAAACCACACGACCCTTATATTCATCACGCCATAGATCCTGCCAGCTAGTGATTGGCTCTGTTACAAATTGCGGATTGTAAGCAATACCCGTAACTCCCCAAGTATAAACTATCGCATATTTTGACTCTGGATCAAAAGGTGGCGTCTGGAAGTTACTCACAATATTCTTCAAGTTAGGTAGGTTGTCTTTATTTAATTCTTCAAGCATATCAAGCTCTATTAGTACATCAACCATATAATCAGATGGTTGAATTAAATCATATTGAGAAGCACCTGCTTGTAGCTTCGCTAGCATTTCTTCATTACTAGAGAATACATCGTAATTAATCTTCACATTGTATTCTTCTTCAAAGGCTGCCAGTACATCTGGATCAAAATTATCTGCCCAACTATAGATATTCAGAACCTGCTTTGAAGAACAGCCACTTATAAGCGTTACCGATAATACAACTAACATTAACAAAACAATAATTTTTTTCAATTAAATACCACTCCCTTTGCAATTGTTAAAATTCTATCTGAACTAAGTTCTATTTGTCTTCACCTTATGTGAACAGTATTTTATATAATAAATCAATCCGTCAAATAACTCAACACTTTTTTAAAAGTTCATTCTAAAATAAACATGCATAAATTCAGAATTAATTTAATAGAACGGTGTGTAATTCTTGCTTCCACGTTTACGCAATAATTCGGCAATCATTACTAATACCATCGTCGTTATTATCATCAATGTTGCTAGGGCATTTATTTCAGGCGTAATCCCACGCTTAATCATCCCATAAATATATATAGGAAGTGTTGTTGAGTTAGGTCCAGCAACAAAAAAACTAATAATGAAATCGTCTAAAGAAAGCGTGAACACTAACAAAGCGCTAGCGAAAATACTAGAAGATATTACTGGCAATGTAATCTTCATAAATGTTTTCCAGGGTGACGCCCCTAAGTCTTGTGCCGCTTCCTCCAACTCTCTACCCATATCTTGTAAACGCATTATTACAATCATATATACAAACGGTATGCTAAAAGTTATATGTGCAATCAGCAATGTAACCTTACCAAGCGGAATATTTACCTGACTAAATAGAATCAACAAAGATAGCCCCATCAATAGCTCCGGAATCAATATCGGAAAATAGATCAGACCTTTCCATACTATATCTATACGAAACTTATATTTATAAAATGCATATGCTGTTAATGTACCTACGATAGTTGATATTATCATATTCGAAAAAGCAATTGTAAGGCTATTAGCTAATGCCTCTAGCACAAATCTATTTCCTATTAACGACCTATACCAATCGAAAGTAAATCCAGACCATACCGCATTTATTCTGGCCGCATTAAATGAATAAATCACCAATATCAGCATTGGCAGATAAATAAACACCATCATTGAGAACGAAAAAACACCTAGCAATCTTTTCATCTATCACCCTCCCAACGCTGATCCGAAGTTGCAATATTTGACCCATTCAACGGCTCTTGTGCATTCTCATCATCCCACTGCATCGCTTTATAATATAAGGTAATCAGTAGCGCTGACAGAATAATCATCATCATTGAAATTGCCGAACCAAATGGCCAGTCACGAGCTGACAGAAACTGATTATGAATTACGTTACCTAATAGCATAGATTTAGCACCGCCCATAATGTCCGGAACAACAAACATCCCTAATGACGATACAAACACTAGCACTGAGCCAATTATTATTCCAGGCTTAGTAAGTGGTAATGTAATATGCCAGAAAGCCCTTATCTGCGTTGCACCTAAATCGTAAGCAGCCTCTAATCTTTGCTTATCAAGCTTCTCTATAGACACATAAAGCGGCAATACCATAAATGGCAATAGTGTATATATCATTCCCAGCATTACGGAGCCCCAATTGTATAATAAATTGAGTGGTATCTCAATAATCCCTATCTTAAGTAATGCAGTATTTATTATCCCTTGAGACCTTAAGATAATAACCCATGCGTAAGAACGTATCAAAAAGTTAATCCAAAATGGTACCATCACTAATATCAGCCAAATATTCTGTCGTGAACGAGGCAACTTGGAAATATAGTAAGCGAGTGGATAGGCTAATAAAAGCGTACCAACAGTTGTGAAAAACGATACTACAATTGTTTCAAATAAAATACTCATATATAGCGGTTCAAAAAATCGAATATAATTATCCACAGTAAAGCTAGGGATTACCTGCCCATATAATCCCCTTTGATAAAAGGAAACGACTAGCATCACCAGTAGAGGCAGCGCAAAAAACAACAATAACCATACAAGTGCTGGAGCTGCCAGCAACTTTCCCCTTTTATCCAATTAAAGTCACCTCTGCTTCAGGTAACCAAGAAATAACCACCCGTTGATTAGCAACCCAACTAGTCTGATTGCCATAGTCATAAGCTAAAATAGGTGTTGTCTCACCTTCAGCTACAATATATATTTTATGGTAGTTACCAGTAAACACTACATCTTTAATAGTCGCTGATTTACTAATCGCTGATTGATTAATAACAGATTGACTAGCTGCAGGCTTACCCTCTAAGTCGCCACCGCCACTAATACAAACATTCTCTGGGCGCACGCAAAAAACACGCTCCCCTTGCTGAAAAATATTATTCTCTCCAATAAATTTAGCAGTAAAGAGCGATTCAGGAGAGTTATATACCGTTTCTGGTGTTCCTATCTGTTCAATACGACCTTTATTCATAATTACAATTCTATCAGACATAACCAATGCTTCTTCCTGATCATGGGTAACGTAAATAAAGGTAATCTTTAGCTTCCTCTGCAAATTTTTCAATTCTAACTGCAAGCTTTTGCGTAATTGATAATCAAGTGCTCCTAGAGGCTCGTCAAGCAACAACACCTTCGGCCTATTTATGATTGCGCGAGCAATAGCAACACGTTGCTGTTGACCACCAGATAGTTGTGTCGGCATTCGCTTACAGAAATCCTTCAATTGCGTATATTCTAATACCTCTCGTAACCGAAGCTGCTGCTCATCCTTCGACACCTTCTTCATCTGTAAGCCGAATAATATATTTTGTTCTACATTCATATGCGGAAATAGTGCATATTGTTGAAAAACCATATTCACATCCCGTTGGTATGGTGGCTTATCCTTAACAGGTCGTTGCTCTAAGAATATCTCCCCTGAGTCTGGTTCTTCAAAGCCGGCAATCATTCTTAGTAATGTTGTCTTTCCACATCCACTTGGACCTAATAACGTCAAAAACTCGCCCTCATATACAGATAAGGTCAGAGGATGAATAATCTGCTCGTTATCATAGCCTTTAACAATATTTTCTACATGTATCATTGTTTCCATTGGCATAATTCCTTTACTAAAAACTAAAAAACTTCTCATAGGTAACTATAAGATTTTACATTCCATTTGTAAATAAAGAAAAAATAAAATCCCCTTTTAGCGAGGATTTTATTTTAAAACAATGACTTAATTCGCATCTATCCCTGTTATTTTTTGGCTTTTGACCAACTGTCCTTTAATGAAACAATCCGATTAAATACTAGCTTATCAGTAGCTGAATCAACCGTATCCATACAGAAATATCCCTGCCGCATAAATTGGAAACGATCATCTATCGTTGCATCGCCAAGACTTGGCTCGACCATACACTTCTCAATTACTTCTAAGGAGTTCGGATTTATATTATCCTGGAAATCTGCCCCTTCATCATTATCTGGTTGCTCTTTTATGAACAAATCATTATATAAACGAATTTCAGCAGTTTTTGCGTGCTTGGCTGACACCCAATGTAATACTCCTTTAACCTTACGAGCACTACCTGGCAAGCCACTTCTAGTATCTGGATCATATGTGCAATGAAGTTCAACAATCTCTCCTGCATCATTTTTAATTACATCTTCACACTTAATAATATATGCACCCTTTAATCTAACTTCCTTGCCTGGTGCTAATCTGAAGAACTTATTAGGCGGCTCCTCCATGAAATCATCCTGCTCAATATATATTTCACGAGCAAACGGAACCTTACGCTTACCTGTACCTTCTTGTTCAGGATTATTATCAATCTCTAGCAACTCATCTTGTGCTTCCGGATAATTTAGTAATATTACCTTTAGCGGACGTAATACAGCCATTACACGTGTAGCATGCTGATTTAAGTCTTCTCTAATGCAATGCTCTAATAATGCTTTGTCCACCAAACTGGTCGCTTTGGCTACACCAATCCGTTCGCAGAAATCTCTAATAGATGCAGGTGTATAGCCACGGCGGCGTAACCCAGAAATAGTCGGCATACGCGGATCGTCCCAGCCAGATACAATCCCTTCTTCTACTAACACCTTTAGCTTACGTTTACTCATTACCGTATAGCTTAAGTTCAATCTAGCAAACTCATATTGATTCGGTCTACCTTCTGCTTCTTGAGAATAATCTACATTTTCTACTAACCAATCGTACAACGGGCGATGATCAGCAAACTCTAGTGTACATATTGAATGAGTTATGCTTTCAATAGCATCGGATAAAGGATGGGCAAAATCATACATCGGATAAATACACCATTTATCACCAGTTCTATGATGCGATACATTCATGATCCGATAAATTATCGGATCTCGCATATTCAAATTACCTGAGCTCATATCAATCTTAGCACGAAGTACCCTTGAACCTACTGGGAATGCACCTAATCGCATTTTCTCGAATAAAGCTAAGTTCTCTTCTGGCAACCGATTACGATAAGGACTATCTTTACCTGGTTCCGTTAATGTACCACGATATTCACGTATTTGCTCAGGTGTTAATTCGCATACATATGCCTTACCTGCCTTAATTAACTGCACTGCATATTCATATAATTTGTTAAAATAGTCAGAAGCATAATACATCCTGTCTTGCCAATCATAACCTAACCATTTAACATCCGTTTTAATAGCTTCAACAAATTCATCATCTTCTTTAATTGGATTCGTATCATCCATCCGTAAGTTACAAAGTCCACCATTCGCTTCTGCTAAGCCAAAATTCAAGCAAATTGATTTAGCATGTCCAATATGCAAATACCCGTTTGGCTCAGGCGGAAACCTCGTATGTACACGACCGTTATTTTTACCTGATTTAAGATCTTCTGCGATAATGTTTTGAATGAAATTCACAGGTGTTTGGACATCTGTCTGATTAGAACTCATATTACTTACACCTCGTTTTATATTTTTACATCTTGAATATTCCTATTATACCCTATTCGATGAAATCATCATCTTCGTAGTATTTGAAATTTTCCTTCAGATTAGGGACTCTAGCTTCAAATAGCTTCTTATTGATATCTATGAGATTCTGCTTTGCGTAGTATGTTAATTCGCCTTGTCTGTCTAGTTTTCTTACCAGCTCAATTAAAATATGTGGTTCAATTGATAATTCGCTCTGTATTATTTGTTCAAAACGCCGATATAGCATCCGATAATCTTGTCGATAATTATTGATAATATAGTCAATCAGTGTTGCTTCTAATTGTTCTAATTGTTTAGGATCATTGGCAGCTACGCTAACAGCTGGCTTTGTTGTTTCTACAACTTGCTCTGTTTCTTCTACATCTCGCTGAACATTTACCTCTGCACTCGTATCCGCACCAGACTTAACAATTACTTCTACATCAGCATCGATACCAGACTTAGTGCTAACATCGGCATTCGCACCATCTACATCAGCACCAAACTTAACATTTGCTTCTATATTAGCACCAATTCCAGACTTAGCATTTGCTTCTACATAAGCACCAGTATCCACGCCAGACTTTGCATTTACATCAGCCTGAATGCTATTAACACTTACTTGCTTAACAATAGTTGGCTCACTTGCTACAGTTGGCTGGTTTACTGCAGTTGATTGGTTTGCTACAGCTGCCCGCTTCACTTCAGTTAATCTTCCCCATGGTGTAACTATCTGTTTTTCAGAGAAACCAGATAGTTCTTTTTCCTCTGACGATCGAATGGCTTCTGTAGCTTCTGCCCTTTCTGGTATTGCTCGTTCTTGTATTGCTTTTTCCGATGGTGCTTGTTGATTACGATTTTCTATTACATCAATTAACTTATTGATTGCTTCTTCTAAAAACTGGCTATCCTTCATGTTAAAATTTTGTGCACACATCTTAATTCGTTCAATGGTTGACTCTTTTAAATAATAGCTGACAGCTTTCTTCTTGTCTCTTTTCTCTAGATGCTGAACAATAAGCTCTAATTGGCCATCAAGTTCGGTAAAGTCAATTTCTGATTTGCCGATATTACTGTCCTTGTCGTTAATTTCAGCCATCGGCTACCCTCCTAACTTTGCATGTTGTCCATTTTCAATATACTTTTTATATAATATCATATCGAAAATATACTGCATAGTTATTCATCTTTATACTCATTCTTTATAGCAACGAATTTATCAAAATTGTCAAGAAATATATCTGTCAATCGTGGATCGAAATGCTCGCCCTTCTCTTCCTTATATAAATTCATTACACGATCTAACTCCCAAGCTGGTTTATAGCACCGATCGCTTGCTAATGCATCAAAAACATCAGTAATAGCACTAATGCGCCCATAAGGATGAATTTGTTCTCCCTTTAGACCACATGGATATCCTCGACCATTCCACTTTTCATGATGCTGGTGAGCAATTATAGCTGACGCTTTAAGAATTCTTCGGTTTGAATTAGCAAGTAGCTGGTAACCAATCGTCGTGTGCGTCTTCATTTCCTCAAATTCCTCTTCAGTTAACTTGCCTGGCTTTTTCAATATGCTATCTGGTATAGCAACCTTACCTATGTCATGCATTGGCGACGCTAGTTTAATTAACTCGCTTTCATCTACTGACATTCCAGACAAGGTAGCTAATAACACCGACATTTCCGCAACCCTCTTAACATGGTTTCCCGTTTCCTTCGAACGACTTTCTCCAATTTCAGCCATTAAGAATATGATTTCCTTTTGCGTCTTTTCTATCTCTTCATTAAGTATAGCATTAACTAGTGATTTCTCTGAATACGATGCTGCCATCGTTAAATTCTCAATATCACTCTGTGAAAAAGCCTCTGCTTCAGTCATCTTATTAACAGCTTGATATGCGCCTAGAATTTCGCCTTCGTTATTATATAAAGGTAACGCTAAGATCGCTTTTGTACGATATCCAGTTTGTTTGTCAACATTTTGATTGAAATTAGGATCCTTATATGCATCATCAGTAACATACGGTTGTCTTGTTTTAATTACATGCCCGACGACCCCTGTGTCAGCTGGAATGCGTATTTCTTGAATACCATGTGCTACTCGTGTCCACAATTCATTTTGCTCTTTATCATATAGCCAGAGGGTACATCGATCCGCTACAATTAATTCTCTACCCAAATCCGCCATAACCTGCAATAACTTTTCCAGTCTTGGTTCATTAGCAATTATACTCACATAAGTAAATATCACCTTTAGCTTTTCTTCTGCTGTCAATTCTCGTCTCATTTTTCGTTCTCCTAAATTATTCTCCACATCATGATGACGCATTTTTTAACCTCCTTTTATATCTCCAATACTAATCTGCTCTAGTATTTTAATTTCTTCTTTAAATATATAGCTTTAAATATATAGCTTTAAATATATAGCTTTAAGTATAACTTTGGATATATTTTTTGCTTCAACATGACTCATTCTTCACTCCGAAATAATGAGTTTTTTATCATTATTCAATGTTATGTTAGATAACCAGTAATATTTATCTAGTAATTCAGGTATTTTTTACCTATATTCCTATTAATATAATAATTTAAAAGTGTTATAATCACAATACGGATTATTTTGTAAACTTAATTTATTCTATTTAAAATTAGTTTCTAGTTTAATTAGTTTCTATTAATTAGTTTCTATTAATTAGTTTCTATTAATTAGTTTCTATTTTTAAAATTATTATTCTATTTTCTAAATTATAAGGAGTGATTACTAACTATGCTTGATTGTTTGCCGCTACGACGTAAACCATTAACATTATCTATCTTATTTATTACACTTGCAATTGTAATGTCTATCACCATTAGCACCTCAGACGTATTTGCCGAAGAAACGTCAGCGCCTATCTCAGAAACGCCAACACCCTTCATTATAGGCACAGGCGAATTTTCTTATAATGATGGTTTATATGATGAATCTAGCTTCCGATTTCCCTATGGAGTGGCCTATTCCGAATCTACTAATTCTCTAATTATTGTTGATACACAGAATCATAGAATTCGACAGATGGATTTAGCTACTTATGAAATTACTACTTTAGCAGGAACTTCTACGCAAGTTGACCGATTTGATTTCCCTGCAGGCGGCCATGTTGACGGTGATGCGGATAAAGCGTTATTTAATCGACCTCGTGGAATTGCTATTGCTCCCAACGGCGCTATATTTGTAGCTGATACTGGTAACCATGCTATTCGCAAAATCTATGATGGCAAGGTATATACAGTCGCCGGCAGCGGACTTCCTGGACACGCGGACGGTCAAGGCATACAGGCACAGTTTCAGAATCCCACAGAAATCGTCATTGATAAAGACGGAAATATTTATGTCAGTGATACGCTAAATCACTGTATCCGTAAAATTGATGAGCAAGGAAACGTAACTACATATGCCGGTAATCCAAATAATAAAAACTTATTATTTGAGCCTTCGGGACTTGCACTTGATAAATCTAACAATCTATACGTTGCCGATACTGCTAATCACCAAATCAAAAAAATTACAGATGGCAAAATCGAAGTGGTTGCTGGCAAACCTTCAGAAATCGACGAGGATACTGGCTATTATATTGGTGGTAATGTTAATGGAACGCTTAAAGATGCTCAATTTAATTATCCTAAAGGGCTAGTTTTCTTAGATAATGGTTTTCTTATAGTTTCTGACTCATGGAATCATGTTATTAAGGCTATATCACCACTTGGACGCGTATTTACTATCGTTGGAGCTGGTGTGAGCGGTTATAACTGGGATGATGAATATACGATATATCTTGATGGACCAACTGGTATTACACAAGGTAATGGTAATTTATATATTACTGATTACTGGAATAATAGAATTGTCGTATTACCAGCTAATAGCGAATTTATTAAACCAATTATTGACTTTTCGCAAAAGAAATCCGATGTGCCGGTATATATTGATGGTACCGAATTAGACTTTCCTGATGTTAAACCTTTAATAATTGATAATCATGTAAATATACCTGTGCGCATCGTAGCTGAAAACATAGACGCTACTGTTATGTGGGACGAAAACAATCGTAAAGTTATCGTTAATAGAAACAATAAAAACGTTGAATTCTATGAAACTACTAATGATTTCTTCATCTATGAAGGCCGTTCAATGGTCCCACTACGAATCATGAGCGAAAAGCTAGGTCTAGATGTTGATTGGAAAGAAGAACATAGAGCAGTAATAATCGAAAGCTTTAAACAACTAAAATAATCATTTGAAATGCTGGAGGTATTATATGAACACCACGAATCAACAGCTTATTCATCCTATTAAAGTTACCTTTTGGGGCGTGCGTGGTTCTAGACCCTCCCCTAATAAATACACCGTTCTACACGGCGGAAATACTGCTTGTGTCGAAATGCAAATTGATAACCGAACTATCATCTTTGACGGTGGCACTGGTCTTATAGAGCTTGGGCATAAATTAATTGATAATGCAACAGCACTGAATGCTAATTCAAAGATCAAAGCTGATATGTTCTTATCTCATATACATTGGGATCATATTCAAGGAATTCCATTCTTTACACCTATGTACCAAGCAGGCAATCAATTTAACATTTATGGTGAAAACAAATACGGAAGCACCCTACAAGCGTTAATCGAAGCGCAAATGCAACCACCTCATTTCCCTATAACTATGGACACGATGAGTGCGAGTAGGCATTATCATGAGGTAACTGCTGATCAAGCAATAAATCTCGGAGATAGTATTTACATATCTACCTTTGCCGTTAATCACCCAAATGGCTGCCTTGCATATCGTCTGCAATATGGAAATTCTTCAGTTGTGTATTGTACAGATACGGAACCAATGGCAGGCTTACAAGCAGAGCAATTCCTTAAGTTTATCAATAACGCTGATGTACTAATTTATGATAGCCACTACACTGATGATGAGTATAGCGGCACTGTTGATGGTCAGTCTAAACATGGTTGGGGGCATTCGACATGGAACGAAGCAGTACAAATAAGTAAACTCGCTAATATATGCCAGTTGGTTCTATTCCATCATAAGGAAAACAGAACCGATAACGACCTTCATCAAATAGAAGCGCAAGCAAAACAGCAATTCATCAATACTGTAGCTGCCCGTGAGGGTATGATTATTGAAGTAGGAGGTCTCAATTCTGAAAAAGTGGTCATTAATTATTCATAGCTTATTATTTCTGTTTTTCGCTTTACTGTTATTTACGAACAGCTTAGAAACTATTGATTATAAATTACAAGATCGACTCTACCAAAAATCCGATTTTACTGATCCAAGAATTGTAATGATTACTGTCGATGATGCTAGCCTAGAAATGTTCGGTCGCTGGCCTTGGCCGAGAGATTATCACGGAGAGCTTGTCCGTATTCTTGCCCAAGGAGAGCCTGCCGTCATAGCCTTTGACTTAATATTTGCCGAACCATCACAAGATCCTATGGAAGACGAATACATGGTAGCTATGTTTGAATCAGCTGGCAATATCGTTCTTCCCGTATACGGAGCATTTGATAATAGCTCGACTCGCGGAATGTTAATTGCTAATGAAGTAATAGAACCATTCCCCGCTCTTAAAGCAGTTACGCAATCAGGACATATCAACACCATCATGGATAACGACGGGATAGTAAGGCGGACTTTATTACAATTCCAGCATGATAATCAACTAATTGATAGTTTTGCTTGGAATATCTATCAAAGTTATGCTAAACATACAAATATTGATACGGTAGATTTAAGTGCCATTCCAGTCGACCCTTGGCATCGCACATATATTAAATATGCAGGTGATCCGTTCGCTCATGAGCAAATACCATATTATATGGTCATGACTGGTGATGTTCCAGCCGAATACTTCCGAGATAAAATCGTTTTAGTCGGCCCATATACTGTTGGCATTGCCGATGACTATTATTTCACACCATTAGCGCCGCAAGTGCCGATGTTCGGTATGGAAATTCACGCCAATATTATTCAGCAATTATTAATAGGCGAATTTATGGGCGATGTGCCTTTACCTCTTCAAATATTGTTGATGCTAATTTTCGGTGTTATATGCTGGTATGTGTTTTACAAATTCCGACCTAGTATTAGTGGCTTGTTATTATTACTCTTGTTAAGTTGCTTTATTGCTATTGCATACATTGCTAGCACCAAAGGCTATATTGTAACTCTAATTTATACGATTGTTTTTATAGCTAGCCAATATGTAGTTTCATTAGGGCATCAGTTCGTTGCAGAACAGCTAGAAAAGAAACGTATCACTGATGTATTCGGCAAATATGTCGCCCCTCAAATTGTTGGCAAAATACTTGCAGAAGGCGAGACAGGATTACAGCTAGGCGGTGCTAAACGCGATATTACAGTATTATTCGTAGATATTCGCGGCTTCACTCCTCTATCTGAAGCTGCTGAACCAGAAGAAGTTGTCGCTATATTAAACGAGTATTTGACACTTTGTGCACAGTCAATCTTCGATTATGACGGTACACTGGATAAATTTATCGGTGATGCAACTATGGCGATATACAATGCACCTTTTGATGTCGAAAATCATCAGCTACGAGCTGTGCAGACAGCATGGGCAATGGCTCAAGGTGCTGTCCCACTCCAAAAGCAGCTTGAAGAACGCTTTGGTAAAACTGTCCGTTTTGGGATCGGAATTCATACCGGACCCGCAATCATCGGTAATATCGGTGCTAAATTCCGGATGGACTATACAGCGATAGGTGATACCGTAAATACTGCCGCTCGCATAGAAAGCAATACTAAGCCAGGTCAAATCCTTATTAGTAAAGAAGTCTACGAAAAAGTAAAAGATGATGTCGAAGTCTTAGACTTAGGTGTATTACAAGTAAAAGGAAAAACTCAAGGTATTCAAGTCTACCAAGTTGAAAACGTGAAGAATATGGATAAAACTATCGATAAATCTGATAAATCTATCGATGAAACTATTGTTAATCAGGAGGTGCTTATGAATGATGTACAATCACAAACTATTTAATGTAATGCTTGCATTAGTTATTCTATTCGCTATCTTATTACCAGTTGGAACTGTAAGTGCTGCAACATCAGCTAAGGTTGTTAGCATTACTGGTGATGTTCAAGTAATGCGTGGTGGTGGCGATAAGCCGTTCAAGGCTTTTGTCAATATGCGCCTTACCGAAGGAGACCGAATAATCACAGGCAAAGGAGCAACCGCCGAAATAGAACTTGATAACGAAGATGCCGTAATTACCTTAACAGAAAACACTCGTATATACATGTCTGAATTGCGTGGAACTAATGACTCACAACAGACATCTATCGCATTACAAGCTGGCGGTATCAGTAATTCCGTCAAAAAAGCCCTAACTAGCAGCTCAAGGTATGAGATTAAAACCCCTACTGCTGTTATGGGCGTTAGAGGTACTCATTTCTTGGTGGGTATAGATCCTATTACCGGCGAGACTTCTGTACGAGTTGCAAGTGGGTCGGTGGGAGGTTTTATAAGTACACCCGGAAGCTCGATGTTTCCACCAGCACCACCAGCGCCACCACCGCCACTAACACCAGGACAAATAGGACAACAACAACCTATCCAACTGGCGCCACCGCCACCACCGCCGGCACCAGCACCAGTGCCATTTGTTCTTAATGCTTTACAACAGTTAAGTTTCAATGAAAATGATACACCTGAACAACTACAGCAAGTTCAACCAGAGCCACTAACTCTGAATGGCTTAGATCTTACTTTTATTAATCAACTAGAGCAATTAGCTCAACAACAGCCAGG
>Ga0265293_10003896_pt1 | contig 27125 bp, 17 predicted proteins | sample Munlanlewell138R_FD_192505 | JGI IMG/M metagenome (GOLD analysis project Ga0265293, IMG submission 192505) | Leachate microbial communities from a municipal landfill in Southern Ontario, Canada - Leachate well 138R | ecosystem: Engineered > Solid waste > Landfill > Unclassified | place: Canada...
CTAGCATTTTTCTTCGTTTTTCGGGGTCTTTCAAAGCACAGCAATACCCCTGCCACGATTTTATTTCAAGATTTCTTGGATTCCATCTCTTCTGTCCTGCTTACCTTGTCATTTATCGAGGGAATGGCCCATGGCAGCCGTACTTTGATTGAGCCAGGTATCCAGGAGGTGGGGAGGGATGATGACAGGCATCCGCGGGTGGATGAGGCCCAGGTCAGGAGGGGCCTGGCGGGTCAGGATGACGAAGTGGTCCAGGCGGTCCTGGGCTTCTTTGCGGTAACAGGCAGCCAGATAGAGCGGCTCATGGGGGAGGAAGAAGGCGTACTTCTCTTTCTTTCCATTGATTGTCTGCCACTCGTAGTAGCCGCTTGCGGGGATCAGGCAGCGGCGGTCGCGCATGGCCTGGCGGAAGAGGGGTTTCTCTTCCGCTGTCTCACTTCGGGCATTGATGACAAGGCCCTTGTGGATACCTGTAAAGCCCCACCGCATGGGTCTGAATTCAGAAAGGCCTGTCCGGACGGGGACAAGGTCGGAAGGGAAGATCTCACCCTTTGTTTTCAGGCCGGGCACAAGGTCTTCCAGGCCTTCAAGAAGACGGGCAAGTTCATAATCCTGGGGGTCGATGTAGTAACGGCCGCACATGTTGGTATCCTCCCGGTCTCATCCAATTGTAAATCAAACTGTGCTTTAATAGACCAATGGGTCCTGAACAGATAGATAAAACACGACGAATGGTGGATGCTCCCATCTTCCCCCTGCTGATCCGCATGTCCGGGCCGGCCGTCTTTTCCATGCTGATCATGTCCCTTTACAATATCGTGGACAGCCTTTTTGTCAGCAAGGTTTCCGAGATTGCTTTGCGGTCGGTCAGCATTATTTTCCCCGTCCAACAGCTTATGGTAGCCTTTGCCGTCGGGACCTCGGTCGGTATCAATTCCTATGTGGCCCGCAGGTTGGGGGCTGAGGATCTGGAGACGGCGGGAGAGGCCGCGGCCCACGGCCTGGTCCTGTCTTTTGTCAATTGGCTGATCTTCCTGGTTGCCGGCTCCCTGCTGGCTCCGACCGTGGTCCATCTCTTCTCCAAGGAGCCCCAGGTCATCGCGGACGGCATCGCCTATATGAGGATCGTGACAATTGCTTCCCTGGGCCTCTTCTGGCAAATTCACTGTGAAAAAATCTTCCAGGCAACCGGCAACATGACCTGGGCCATGTATATCCAGCTGGCAGGCGCTCTGCTCAATATTATTCTGGATCCCATCCTCATCTTCGGCTGGCTGGGACTGCCGGCCATGGGAGTTCCGGGGGCGGCCATCGCGACGGTCATTGCCCAGATCCTGGCCGGGGCGGCGGCCATCTATCTTCTGCTTGTCCGGGAAAAGGTCATGAAGGTCAGTCTCAGGGGTTTCCGCTTTAAGAGACACATCCTCATATCCATTTACCGGGTCGGTCTGCCCTCACTTGTCATGCAGTCGGTGACGGCCCTGGTGGGCATGGTCTTCAACATGATCATCCTGGCTTTTTCCGAAGTAGCCATCACAGTCCTGGGCGTCTACCTGAAACTGGAATCCTTCGTCTTCATGCCCGTCTTCGGCGTCGGCCAGGGCATGCTGCCCCTCATGGCATACAACTACGGGGCCAAGCGCTATGACCGGGTCCGCCAGGCACTGAAGAGCGGCCTGATCCTGACGACAGCCATCATGTCCCTGTCCCTGGTTCTCTTTCAGATCTTCCCCCGCATCCTTTTGACGGCCTTCAACGCGACAGAGGAAATGTTTGCCATGGGTATTCCGGCCTTCCGGAATATCTCCCTCTGCTTCATCTTTGCCGGGGTGGCCATCGTCTTGTCCATCGCTTTCCAGGCTCTGGGTCAGGGGACCTACAGCCTCTTTATTTCGGTTTTCCGCCAGCTGGTTCTGCTCCTGCCCCTGGCCAGGCTCTTTGCCGTCTGGCACCTGGACTATGTCTGGTACTCTTACGCCATTTCTGATCTGGGAGCCGCGCTCATGGCGGCCTTCCTTTTCCGCCGCCTGGCCAGAAGGCTGATCCCCCTTGAGACCGGCCAGCAGGCAGATCTTCTGGAGAGTGAACCGGCCTGACTCTGGAAGCGCCTCTGATTCTCTCTTTCTTTGCCCCGCGGGCGGCTCGTGATATAGTATTTAGAAGATAAAAAATCGAATTTCCGTCTGCCGGACGCAGCGGAAAATGAGGGGTTTTACATGGCGACTAAGTATATATTCGTGACGGGCGGCGTGGTGTCGGGCCTTGGCAAGGGCATTACCGCAGCTGCTCTGGGCAGGCTCCTGATTGCCCGGGGCCTCAGTGTCCGCATCCAAAAATTCGACCCCTATATCAATGTTGACCCGGCACTCATGAGCCCCACTCAGCACGGCGAGATTTTCGTCACCGAGGACGGCGCGGAAACGGACCTGGATATAGGCCACTACGAGCGCTTCACGGATGTGGATCTGACCGGTGAGAGCGATATCACGTCCGGCCGCGTCTATCTGAACGTCATCAACCGTGAGCGTATGGGTGGCTATGAAGGCGGAACAGTTCAGGTGGTTCCCCATATCATCAATGAAATAAAGGACCACATCTACAAGGTGTCCGAAGAGGGCCAGGTGGATGTAGTCATCTCGGAGATCGGGGGCACGGTCGGTGACATGGAGGGCCAGCCCTTCATCGAGGCCATCCGTCAGGTCAGCTATGAGGCGGGCCGGGACAACTGCCTCTTCATCCACGTCACCTTGCTTCCCTATGTCAAGAAACCGGGAGAGATCAAGACCAAGCCAACCCAGCACAGCGTTCAGAAACTGCTCTCTTTCGGTATTCAGCCGGATATCCTGGTCTGCCGGACTGAGCTGCCGTTGGATGAAGGCATCCGTCAGAAGCTGGCCCTCTTCTGCAATGTCCGGATGGATTCGGTCATCCAGAATGTGGACTGTGATTCCGTCTATGAACTGCCTTTGATCTTTGAAAAAGAAGGATTCGCCAGGGTCGTCTGCCAGCGCCTGGGTCTTGGCCAGTGTGAGCCCTTCCTGGAGGACTGGGAGCGGCTGGTCCAGATGGCAAAGGCACCGCGGGAGGAACTCTCCGTTGCCCTGGTCGGCAAGTACACGGAGCTACAGGACGCCTATTACAGCGTCATCGAAGCCCTGGACCATGCCGGGATCGCCTTGGCAGCCGAAGCGGTCATTGACTGGATTCCCAGCGAAGATCTGGAGGCCATGACCCCGGATCAGGTGGACGCCCGCCTGGGCGGAGCCCATGCAGTCATTGTCCCCGGCGGTTTTGGCTGGCGGGGCATGGAAGGTATGATCCAGGCCAGCCGCAGCGCCAGACAAGCCGGTATTCCCTTCCTGGGGATCGGCCTGGGCATGCAGATGGCGGTTGTCGATATCGCCCGCCATGAGGCCGGTATAGAAGGGGCTCACAGCGACGAATTCGGCCCCGACTGTCCGGATATCTTTTACTACGCCGGTCTGGATCACCCGGAAGGGGTCTGCCCGGAGCAGATTCCCTTCTGTGAACGGCCCATGCGCCGGGGAGCCTGGCCCTTGGTCCTTGAGGAATCCTCCCTGCTCCGAAAGATCTATGGAAGCCCGGAGGCATCGGAACGCCACCATCACCGGCGGGAATTCAATCCTGCCTATTCAGGAGTTCTGGCCGCGACAGGTCTCCGCTATTCAGGCCTGTCACCTGACGGCCGTCTGGTCGAGGCCGTCGAGTGGCCCGGCCATCCCTTCTTCGTCGGAACCCTCTATCACCCTGAATTCAAGTCACGCCCCACACGGCCCCACCCCCTCTTTCTGGCCTTGATTGAGAAGGCGCTTGACTATAAGAAAGGAAGCAAATGATGGCTGAACTGATTCCTGAACTATCCCGTACCTTCAGCGAGTTTTTGCTGGTACCCAACCGGACCACCAGGGACTGTGTCCCGGACAGGGTCTCGCTTGCCACCCCTCTGGTCCGCTACCGGCAGGGCCAGGAAGCGGCCCCCATCACATTGAGTATTCCCATGGTCTCCGCCATCATGCAGTCTGTGTCAGGCGACCAGATGGCTATCGGCCTGGCCCGTGAAGGCGGGCTTTCTTTTATCTTCGGCTCCCAGCCTATCGAAAGCCAGTGCGACATGATCCGCAAGGTCAAGAAATTCAAGGCCGGCTTCGTTCCAAGTGACAGCAATCTCAGCCCCCAGCACAAACTGGCCGATATTGTCCGCCTGAAGAAGAAGACCGGCCACTCCACCGTGCCTATTACGGAGGACGGGACCTCCACCGGCAGGCTGGTGGGCATCGTCACCAGCCGGGATTACCGGGTTTCCAGACTGGATCCTCAAACACCGGTCACGGACTTCATGACCCCCCTGGAAGAGATTGTTTATGGACGGGAGGGGATCAGCCTGAGCGAGGCCAACGATATTATCTGGGACCATAAGCTCAACCAGCTCCCTATCCTGGACGAGGAAGGCCGCCTGGTCTCCCTTGTTTTCCGCAAGGATTACGATGAGCATAAAGAAAATCCCGGCGAGATGCTGGATGCCCATAAACGGCTTCTGGTCGGAGCCGGCATCAATACGCGCGATTACCGTGAGCGGGTTCCTGCCCTCATGGAAGCGGGCTGTGACGTTTTCTGCATTGATTCGTCGGATGGTTTCTCCGACTGGCAGAAGGAGACCATTGAGTTCATCCGAGGCCAGTACGGCTCGGATCTGCCCTTGGGAGCCGGCAACGTCGTCGACGAGGATGGCTTTCGCTTCCTGGCTGAGGCCGGCGCTTCCTTCATCAAGGTCGGGATAGGCGGAGGCTCCATCTGTATAACCCGCGAACAAAAAGGCATCGGAAGAGGACAGGCTTCAGCCCTTATGGATGTTGCCCGGGCCCGTGACCGCTGGTTTGAGGAGACAGGAGTCTACATCCCCATTTGCTCGGACGGAGGAATCGTCCACGACTACCATATGGTTCTGGCTCTGGCCATGGGGGCGGATTTCCTCATGCTGGGCCGTTATTTTGCCCGCTTTGACGAGAGTCCCACCCGGCGGGTTCTCTTCAACGGCAGCTATGTCAAGGAGTACTGGGGGGAAGGATCCAACCGGGCCCGTAACTGGCAGCGCTACGATGACGGCGGGAGCGGCCAGATGCACTTCGAGGAAGGGGTCGACTCTTACGTACCCTACGCCGGCAAACTGTCGGACAATGTCGGCACAACCCTGGCCAAGATCAAGGCCACCATGTGCGCCTGCGGTGCGCTTGACCTGGAGGAACTCCAGCATAAGGCCCGCCTGGTTGTAGTCTCGCCGACCTCTATCGTCGAGGGCGGCGCCCACGACGTCATCCACAAGGAGAGTGATCTGGGTTCTTGAAGCAGGAACCGATCTGTGTATAATAGGGCGATTGCCAAATAAACGAGAGAGGGAAGCAAAAAAGCCATGGCTGATACAGTCTATGAGATGACCTATGGAAAAATCCGCGAGTACCAGGAAGAACTGGAAGACCGCAAAACGCGGATCGCGGCCGAGATCGCCGAACGCCTGAAAGAAGCGCGGGCCCACGGGGATATTACAGAGAACTCCGAGTTTGATGACGCCAAGCAAGCCTATACAGACAATGACTTGCGGATCATGGAAATCGAAGAGATCCTGAAAAACGCCAAAGTGATCGATGAGAAGGGAATCAGCAAGACCCGGGTTACCCTGGGCGGCAAGGTTCTGCTCCGCCACGAGGAGACCGGCACCGAGAAAGAATACATGATCGTATCTGCCAAAGAAGAGGATATTCTCATCGGTAAGCTTTCCAGTGAATCTCCGGTCGGCCAGGCTATTTTGGGCAAGAAAAAAGGAGACACGGTCGAAGTCAAGACGCCGGTGGGTATACTCAAGTACTCCGTCGCGCGGATCTCAAGACCGACAGAAACGGACGATTGACAATGGACCAGAAGGGACCGGATATCCAGGAGACACTTCCCGAGCAGATGCAGAACCGGCTGGAGAAACTCCGCAAGCTGCAGACTGAGGGCAAGGATCCCTATGCGGTGACCCGCAGTAAGGTGACCCACGAAGCCCAGGAGGTTTCGGACGGCTTTGAGGAACTGGAAGGCCAGCGGGTTGCCCTGGCTGGCCGCCTCATGGCCAAACGGGGCATGGGCAAGGTGTCCTTTGCCGACCTCCAGGACCGGAGTGGATCCATGCAGATCTTCAGCCGCCTGGACCAGCTGGGCCAGGAGGTCTACCAGGCCTGGCAGGATCTGGACCTGGGTGATCTGGTGGCAGTGGAAGGCACCGTCTTCCGGACCAGGACGGGGGAGATCTCCATCCGAAATGAGTCCTGGACCCTGCTGGCTAAATCCCTGCGGCCCCTGCCTGAAAAATTCCACGGCCTGCGCGATACGGATACGCGCTACCGCAGGCGCTACCTGGATCTGATGGTCAATCCCGAGGTGCGGGAGACCTTCCGCAGCCGGAGCAAAATCATCCAACTGATCCGCCAGGAGCTGGATCAGGAAGGCTTCCTGGAAGTTGAGACCCCCCTGCTCAATACCATCGCGGGCGGAGCTTCGGCCCGGCCCTTTATCACCCACCACCGGGCCCTGGACCTGGACCTGTTTTTGCGGGTCTCCCCGGAACTCTATCTCAAGCGTCTGATCGTCGGCGGCTTGGAGAGGGTCTATGAAATTGGGCGCAACTTCCGCAATGAAGGCATGAGCACCCGCCATAACCCTGAATTCACCATGCTGGAAGTCTATCAGGCCTATGGCGATTACCACACCATGATGGAGCTGACAGAAAAGCTCTTTTCCGTCTGCTGCCAGGCGGTCCGCGGCTCAACCGAGATTGATTACCAGGGCCAGTCCATTTCCCTGAAACCGCCTTTCCGGCGCCTGACCATGATCGATGCCGTCCGCGAGTACACAGGCCTGGATTTCGATCAGCTGGATACGGATGAGGCTGCGCGCAAAGCCGCCGGGGACTACGGACTGGAGGACCTGACCGGGACCATGCGCTGGGGAGAGGTCCTCAATGCCTGTTTTGAACAATATGTTGAGGAACATCTGATCCAGCCTACTTTCCTGATCGACTATCCCATCGAGGTCTCACCCCTGACCAAGATCAAACCGGGCACGGGCGGCCGACTGACTGAGCGCTTCGAAATATTCGTGGTGGGCAGGGAACACGGCAACGCCTATACGGAACTCAACGATCCTTTTGACCAGCGGCGGCGCTTCGCGGACCAGCAGCGTCTCAAGGATGCCGGAGATGAAGAGGCCCAGCTGCCCGATGAGGATTTCGTGGAAGCTCTGGAGTACGGCATGCCCCCGACGGGGGGACTTGGCATCGGCATCGACCGCATGGTCATGCTCTTGACCAATCAGCCTTCCATCCGCGATGTACTCCTTTTCCCCACCATGAAGCCTCTGGAAGGATAGGATCTTGAACCAAACTCCCATGGAAAATCACGACTGGCAGGCCTTTGCCGACAAGTGCCGCAGCTGTCAGGCCTGTGACCTGGCCCGGTCCAGGCAGGAGGTGGTTGTCTGGCGGGGCGGCATCCGGGCACCCCTGATGATCCTGGGCGAAGGTCCGGGCGCCGAGGAAGACCGGCAGGGACTTCCCTTTGTCGGCCGTTCAGGCAAGCTCCTTGATCTGCTCCTTCACGGCCTGGGTTTCAAAAACGAAGATTATCATATCTGCAATATTGTCAAATGCCGGCCGCCGGGCAACCGGGTCCCGACCAGGGAGGAAGCGGATGCCTGCCGCCCCCTTCTCAAGGAGCAGATGCTCCTGGTCCGGCCCAGCGTCTATCTGCTCATGGGGGCCACAGCTTACCGCTACTTTACAGGCTCAGAAGAGAGCATATCCAGGGCCAGGGGTCAATGGACCCGGTCCAATCAGTGTCATATCATGGCCACCTTTCATCCGGCTTATGTTTTGCGGGATCCTTCCAAGAAGACCTTCCTCTGGCAGGATCTGGAAGCGGTCCGGCGCAAGCTGGAAGAGCTGGGTCTGATCCAGGGCCTGTCTGCTGTCTGATGGACACGGAACGGCTTCCAGGCGCCTTTGACCTGAGGACGGATATGAGGCCCCGTGGTGACCAGCCCGAGGCCATCAGCCGCCTGGTCCAGGGCCTGGGAGAAGGGGACCGCGGACAGACCCTCCTGGGTGTGACAGGTTCGGGCAAGACCTTCACCATGGCCTCCGTCATCCAGGAAACCCAGCGGCCGGCCCTTGTCATCGCCCACAACAAAACCCTGGCAGGCCAGCTCTGCGCGGAATTCATGGCACTCTTCCCTGACAATGCCGTCGAATATTTTGTCAGCTATTATGACTACTACCAGCCGGAAGCTTATCTGCCCACCCGGGATCTCTATATCGAGAAGGACTCCTCCATCAACGACGAGATCGACCGTCTGCGCCACAAGGCTACCTCTTCGCTTCTGGAGAGGCGGGATGTCATTGTGGTCGCCTCCGTGTCCTGTATCTACGGTCTGGGAGATCCCGATGATTACCGCAATCTCATGGTCAGTATCCGGCCTGGCATGCAGAGAAGCCGGGATCAGATCATCGCCGACCTGGTCCGCATCCAGTACCTGCGAAATGACTTTGACCTCAAGCGGGGAAGCTTCCGTGTCCGGGGGGATACCCTGGATATCTTTCCAGCCTCCGAGGAGGCGCATCTGACCCGTGTCCAGTTCTTCGGGGACGAGGTCGAGGAGATCCGCGAGGTGGACGCCATCACGGGCAGAACCATCAAGGGCCGCAATTATGTGGCCATCTTCCCGGCAAGTCACTACGCCACTACGGTTGAGAAGATGAAGCGGGCGGTCACTTCCATTGGGTCCGAACTGGAGGAGCGGCTGGAATATTACCGAAGCAAGGGCCGGCTGGTTGAGGCCTACCGGCTGGAACAGCGGACCCGCTACGATATGGAGATGATGGCCGAGACCGGCTTCTGCAAGGGGATTGAAAACTATTCCAGGCATCTGACCGGCCGGGCACCGGGCCAGGCCCCCTTCACGCTCATGGACTTCTTCCCCAAAGATTATCTGCTCTTTATCGACGAATCCCACGTCAGTGTCCCCCAAATCGGGGCCATGGTCCGGGGGGACCGGTCCCGCAAGGAGGCCCTGGTTGAATACGGCTTCAGGCTGCCCTCCGCCTTCGACAACCGGCCCTTGAGCTTTGATGAATTCTCAGAGCGGGCAGGCCAGACTATCTATGTTTCGGCAACACCGGCCGCCTATGAACTGGAGCAGTCCAAACAGGTAGTCGAGCAGATTATCCGGCCGACCGGCCTGGTAGACCCCCAGGTCTATGTCCGGCCCGTCGAAAACCAGATAGAGGATCTGATGGCGGCCATCCGTGAAACAACCGGGCGGGGAGAGCGCACCCTGGTCCTGACCCTGACCAAGCGCATGGCAGAGGATCTGGCTGACTTCTTCAAGGAGGAAGATCTGCGTGTCGAGTATCTGCACTCGGATATCGCCACGGTCGAACGGCTTGAAATCCTCCGTAAATTGCGTAAGGGTGCCTTTGATGTCCTGGTTGGCATCAACCTCCTTAGAGAGGGGCTGGATCTGCCGGAGGTATCCCTGATCGCCATCCTGGACGCCGACAAGGAAGGCTTCCTGCGCTCAACCACCTCCCTGGTCCAAATCATCGGCAGGGCGGCACGAAACGTCAATGGCCGGGTCATTCTCTACGCCGACCAGGTGACAGCTTCCATGGAACGGGCCATCAGCGAAACCAACCGCAGGCGGGAGATTCAGGAAGCCTATAATGCCGAACACGGAATCACGCCGACCACCATCCAAAAGGAGATCCGGGATCTGATCGACACCTCCATGGAGCTGGTAGCCGATGAGGCGCTGGAAGCCAGTGAGGATATTGAAGCTTACGACCGGGAGCTGACCCGGCTTTCCTACGACCAGCTACAAAAGCGGGCCAAGCTGATCGAGAAGGAAATGAAAGAGGCGGCCCGCCGCCTGGACTTCGAACTTGCCGCCCTTTTGCGCGATCAGCTGATCCTGATCAGAGGTCATCTTCACGGCTGATTCTGCCCTCTTGTGCTAGACTGAAAAGAGAATATTTCAGTTTTTTACGAGGAGTTCACTATGTCCGGATCACGCGCGCAAGAAGCTTTTGAGAGCTGGCTTTCCAACCCTTCCATGGATCAGGCGACCCTTGCCGAACTGGTAGCCATTGCCGACCAGCAGGAAGAAATCGAAGACCGCTTCTACCAGGAACTGCAGTTTGGAACAGCCGGATTGCGCGGAATTATGGGGGCCGGTACCAACCGTATGAACCCCTATACGGTTGCCCGGGCAGCAGAAGGATTTGCCCTGCATCTGAAGGATCTGGGAGACCAGGCAGCCCGGCGCGGCATCGCCATCTCCTATGATTCCCGCAACCGTTCCGGGGAATTCGCCCGCCTGGCGGCCTCTGTCTTCATCGGCCACGGTATCGCGGTCCGCTTCTCTGACGAGCTCCGCCCGGTGCCCATGCTTTCATTTGCCATCCGTCACTACGAATGCATTGGCGGCATCATGCTGACTGCCAGCCACAACCCCAAGCAATACAACGGCTTCAAGGCTTACGGCCCTGACGGCGCCCAGTTGGGCCCCGAAGAGGCCGACCGGGTGGCGGCCAGGATGGAAACGGTTGAAGATCTGACGGGCCTTCTGGCCCGGACGCTGCCCTTCGAGGAAGCGGTCAAATCCGATCTCTTCACCTGGATGGGGGCGGATCTGGACGACTTGTATGACGCCTCCCTTCTGGCACTGACCCTGAACGGACCTGTCGTCAAGGAGCAGGCAGGCCTGCCCATCGTCTATTCCCCCTTTAACGGGACGGGCAACAAGCCGGTCAGGCGGATTCTGAAAAAACACGGCTTCACCAATGTCCAGGTAGTCCCTGAACAGGAGCAGCCGGACGGCAATTTCCCCACGACCCCAGTCCCCAACCCCGAACTGCCCGAGACCCTGGAGCTGGCCATCCAGAAGGCCCTGTCCATCGGGGCTGACCTGGTTCTGGCCACGGATCCTGACGCTGACCGGACCGGGGTGGCCGTCCGGTCAGGAGAAGACTCCTTTGTCCTCCTGTCCGGCAATGAAATCGGCCTTCTGCTCATGGATTACATCCTGGGCACCAAGGCGGAGCGAGGTCAATTGCCCCAGCCTTCCTTCTGTGTGTCCACCGTGGTTTCCTCCCGTCTGACGCGGGCCATTTCGGACCATTACGGGACAGATCTTTACCTGTCGCTGACGGGATTCAAGCACATTGCCGCCGAGATCCACCGCTACGGTGATCTGGCGGGCGGAACCTTCCAATTCGGATACGAGGAGAGTTTCGGCTACCTGACGGGAACCCGGGTGCGCGACAAGGACGGGGTGGTTACCTGCCTGATATTGGCTGAAATGGCGGCGGTAGCGGCTGCCTCAGGGCAAACCCTCCTGGACAGGCTGGCCGCCCTCTACCAAAAGTACGGCTATGCGGCTGAGAATACCATTTCCATTATCCGCCAGGGCAAGACCGGCCTGGAGCGTATCGCCCAGGTCATGGATATCCTGCGCCAGGCACCCTTTGAAGGCTTCCAGGAGCTGGGCATTGAATCCCTCTCTGACTTTGAGCTGGGCCGGCAGACCTTTCTGGCCAATGGCCAAAGCCGGGAATTGGATTATCCCCAGAGCAATGTGCTCCTCTATCAGCTGGAGGGGCTTGACTTCATGTGCATCCGGCCGTCGGGGACGGAGCCCAAGATCAAGATCTACTTCGGCTGCTATGGGGATGATCTGGCCCTTTGCCAGGCCAGGCAAAAGAACTTTGAGGCTATCGTATTGGAACGGGTCAACCGCCTCCTGGACGCGCCGGCCAGCCCAAGTCAGGATATGTGATCCGCCATGGCCTTCACCCACCTCCACCTCCACACGGAATACAGCCTTCTGGACGGTGCCAACCGCATCCATGAACTGCCGGCCCAGCTGAAGAAGCTGGGCATGGATGCCTGTGCCATCACGGACCACGGCTCCATGTACGGGGTCCTTGATTTCTATCGGACCATGAAGGATGCGGATATCCATCCCATTATCGGCTGTGAGGTCTACGTGGCGCCCAGAAGCCGGCTGGACAAGGACAGCGCCCTGGACCGGGAGCCCTACCATCTGATTCTGCTGGCTGAAAACAATCAGGGCTACGACAACCTGGTCAGGCTGGTCTCGGCCGGGCATGTGGAGGGTTTCTACTACAAGCCCAGAATTGACTGGGACTTGCTGACGGAGCACGCCCAGGGCCTTATTTGCCTTTCAGCCTGTCTTTCAGGCCAGATCCCCCGTCTTATCCTGGCTGGCCAGGAGGAGGAGGCCCTGGAGGCCGCGGTCCGCTTCAGGGATCTTTTCGGGCCCGACCATTATTTCCTGGAACTGCAGGCAAATGGTCTGCAGGAACAGGTCACGGTCAACGCAGGTCTGGTCAGGATTGCCCGCCAGACGGGTATTGAGCTGGTAGCGACCAATGACTGCCACTACCTGCTCCAGGAAGACGCTTTCGCCCATGAGGTCCTTCTCTGCATGCAGACAGGCAAGAATATCAACTCACCTGACCGCATGCGGATGGGAACCGACACCCTGTACGTCCGTTCACCGGAGGAGATGCAGACCTTGTTCGCCTCCTTCCCTCAGGCCCTGGAAAACACGGAGAAAATCGCCCGCCGCTGCCAGGTGGAGATCCAGACAGGCGAAATATCCCTGCCTCATTTCGAGACTGAAGGGGGAGAGGAGGCCGCGGACATGCTGCGCCGCCTTTGCCTGGAGGGCCTGGACAAGCGCCTGATCCAGCGCGAGACGGGCATCAGCCGCCAGGCTTACGAGGAGCGGCTGGATTACGAGTTATCTGTTATCAACAGCATGGGCTATACAGATTATTACCTGATCGTATGGGACTTTATCCGCTTTGCCCACGAGAACGGAATCATGGTCGGCCCCGGCCGGGGCTCCGGCGCTGCTTCACTGGCTGCTTATACGCTTTTTATTACAGATATTGATCCCCTGAAATATGACCTGCTCTTCGAGCGTTTTCTCAACAAGGAACGGGTCAGTATGCCGGACTTTGATATTGATTTTTGCTATGAACGCCGGGGCGAGGTCATCGATTATGTAACCCAAAAATACGGAGCCGATCATGTCTGTCAGGTGATTACCTTCGGTACTCTGGCGGCCCGGGCCGTTATCCGCGATGTGGGCCGTGCCCTGGATGTCTCCTACGCCGAAACGGACCGGATCGCCAAGATGGTTCCCTCCCTGCTCAAGATGACCATCGACCTGGCCCTTCAGATGAACCCCGATCTCGATAAACTCTACCAGACGGATGAGACAACGCGGCGGGTCATTGACCTTGCCAGGAAGTTCGAGGGCATGCCCCGGCACGCCTCGACGCATGCGGCCGGGGTCATCATCGCCGGCAAGCCGGTTTGTGAAATCGCGCCTCTGGCCAGAAATGACGAATCCGTTGTCGTCCAGTTCACCAAGGATGATATCGAGGATGTCGGCCTCCTGAAGTTTGACTTCCTTGGGCTTCGGACCCTGACGGTCCTGCAGGAGACCTCCCGCCTGGTCGAGGAGAAGACGGGCAGCGGAATTGACTTCGAACGAATGACTTTCGACGATCCGCGGATCTATGAAATGATCAGCCGGGGAGAGACGGACGCGGTCTTCCAGCTGGAAGGCGGCGGCATGACTCAATTCCTCAAAGAGCTGCAGCCGGAGTCCTTCGAAGATATCATCGCAGGGGTGGCCCTCTTCCGGCCCGGCCCCATGGAGCAGATCCCCCGCTATGTCAAGGGCCGCCATGATCCCAAAACTATCCGCTATGACTGGCCGCTTCTGGAGCCGGTCCTGCGGGTTACCTACGGCGTCATCGTCTACCAGGAGCAGGTCATCCGTATCGTCCGCGACCTGGCAGGCTTCTCCTCCGCCCAGGCGGATAATGTCCGCCGGGCCATGGGCAAGAAGAATGAGAGCCTGCTTCAGAGCTACCGCAATCTCTTCATTGACGGGGGCGTGGATGAGAACGGTGTCTCCGTCACGGGGGCTGTCGCCAATGGAGTCCCCCGCAAGGTTGCCCAGAAACTCTTTGATGATATCCACGCTTTTGCTGGCTACGCCTTTAACAAGGCCCACGCTGCTTCCTACGCCGCGGTCGCCTATCATACAGCCTGGTGCAAATACCACTACCCGGTCGAGTATATGGCGGCCATCCTCAATTCACATCTGGGCGACCTGGGCAAGGCCGGCCAGTACATCCGCGTAGCGGAAGCCATGGGCGTACCCGTCCTGCCCCCGGATATCAACCGCAGCGGCCCCCGCTTCCGGCCCGAGGGGAATTCCATCCGTTTTGGCCTGGCGGCAGTCAAGAATGTCGGCAAGGAGGCCATTGCCGCCCTGGTAGCGGAACGCGAGACAAATGGTCCCTTTGCCACCTATGGGGATTTTCTCCGCAGACTGTCTGAGTCGGCCCTCAACCGGAAAATGTTCGAAAGCCTGATCCGCTCATCGGCTCTTGATTCCTTCGGGATCGGCCGCTCCAAAATGATCGCGGTCATCGAGCCTTTCCTGGACAGCCTCCTGTCGGCTAAAAAAGGTGTCATGGACGGCCAGATCACGCTCTTTGATCTGACCGAGCACCATGCCCTGGCCCAGAAGGAGGAGCCGGTCTACCCCAATGTGCCGGAATTCTCCTCCTTTGAGCGCCTGGCCATGGAAAAGGAGATGACCGGCCTCTACGTGACCGGCCACCCCCTGGGTGCTTACCGGGAGGCCATCGACTCCATGCCGCTGACCAATAGCGGTGAATTCCGGCCCCAGGAAGGGGAGGATCTGCTGGACTTCAGCGAAACACAGGGTCCCGACCAGGCGAGACCTGCCTTCCAGGACCGCGAACGGGTGGTCATGGCGGGCCTGATTGTCGCCAGGCGGGATCTCTTCACAAAGAATAATGAGCGCATGTCCTTCCTGACCATGGAAGACGAGAAAGGGAACTGGGAAGTGGTCGTCTTTCCCAAGACCTATCTGGCCTATCGGGAACTCCTGGATCAAGGAGGTGCCTTTCTGGTGGCGGGAAGTCTGGATCTGAAAGAAGAGGAACCCAAGCTGCTGGCGGACTTCTTCGCCCCCCTGGAGGCAGACGCCCGCGGCCTGCCGCCCGCTCTGGCCGACTCCCTGAAACAAAAGAGGCCGCCCGCCAAAGCAAGGACAACCAGGCGTGAAGAGGTCCAGTCCCGGCCCCAAAAGGAGCCTCTTGCGGAGCCGCCGGCTCCGGCTGCCTCGGATTCGAACCGGACTCTGATCATCCGCATACCCAAAGAGGCGGGGGCAGACTACCTGGCTTCTTTACGTGCCGCCCTGACTTATTTTTCAGGGCCGACTCCTGTCCGCTTTTTCAGCGAGGCGACCGGTCAGTTTTATACAGAGCGGGAAACTCCCTCGGTTGAGTGGAATGAGGAGACGGCTCCTCTGCTCATGGGGCGTTTCGGGCCGGACAATTTCGGTTTCCTCTAATGGTATCCAGCCGGTTTTTGTGAGAATATATACCTGTTGGAAATCTTTCTCCTCTTTGGCCGATCCCGGCTGCCAAGAGGCTGAGTTACGGGAGCGGTGAACAGGAGGCGTCATGAAGGAACCAGATCATCTGCAGGATCAGCAGCCCGGGGAAGACAAGCAAGTCCGTTTCATTCTGAATATACCCAACAGCCTGACCCTGATCCGCCTGGCTGCCGTCGCCCCGCTGGCTTTCATGATTTATCGCTGGCCCGCCTATAAAATCTCCACCCTCATTCTCTTCCTGGCTATTTGGACAACGGATTTCCTGGACGGCTATATTGCCCGCCGATTCAACATGATGACTGAGTTCGGCAAGCTCTTCGACCCCTTCGTCGATAAGATCTACCAGGTTGTGACCGCCTTCATGCTCTTTGCCATCGGCCTTGTTCCCATTTGGGTTCCTCTCTATTATTTTGTCCGCGAGTCCTTCATGCTCTTCGGCAGCACTCTGCTTCTGACCAAAAGGCGGGTGGTCGTTGTCTCGGACCTGCCGGGAAAGATCTCCACCTTTCTCTTCGTGGCCGCTACCATGACCCTCTTCTTTGCCGGCAGGGAGGAGGGCTGGTTCCGCCACGTCATCTTCATCCCGCCTGTCCTTTGTTCCTTTTTCGCCACCATTCACTACACCAGGCAGCAGATAGGCAGCAAGAAACCAGATGATCAGGGACAAAACACTTAGGGTTCTGGAATATCCCGCCATCATCGAGCGTTTGGCGGGACTGGCCCATACAGCGGCAGGCCGTTCACTCTGTCAGTCGCTCACCCCTCTGGGGGATTTCCAGGAGGCCTTTGAAGCACTGGAAGAGACCGATGACGCCTACCGGCGCCTTTTGAAATACGGCGATCTTCCTTTTTCCGGTATCTCGGCTATTGAACCTACGGTTGGCCTGGCTTCTGCCGGGGCCGCCCTGGAGTGCGCGGATCTGATCCGGATTGCGGCCTTCCTGAGGGCGGTTGACCGGATGATCCAGGCGGTCTCGGGCCAGGAAGCCAGTCAGGATGATTTAAAGATCCATATCAAGGGCAGGAGCCTGGAAGCTCTGCCTGGCCTCCTCCGCCGCCTGGAACAGTCGGTCAGGGACGACCATGATCTCCTGGACGGCGCGAGTGATGAACTGCGGACCATCCGCGACAAATTGCGCCAGAGTCAGGCGGCTGTCCGGCGTGAGCTTGAAAAGGTTCTGGCCAAACAGGCCGACGCTTTGCAGGAGCCCCTGATCACAATGCGGGGGGGCCGCTATGTGGTGCCTGTGCGTTCGGACCGGCGGTCGGCCGTACGGGGGATCGTCCACGACACCTCTTCAACCGGCAGCACCCTCTTTATCGAACCCATGGCGGTTGTCGATCTCAATAACAGGATAAGGGAGCTGGAGTCGGCCGAAGAACATGAGGTTCTGCGTATCCGCAAGGAACTGTCGGACAAGGTGGCGGACCACCAGGAGACCTTCTATCTGGACATCCGCATCCTGGCCCAGCTGGATTTTGCCATGGCCAAGGCCAGGCTGGCAGACCAGGATCAGGCGGCCAAGCCTCTCCTCAACGACCAGGGGCTCATCCTGCTCAAGAAGGCCAGACACCCTTTGATCCCGCGGGACCGGGTAGTGCCCATTGACTTTGAGCTGGGCCGCAGTTTCAGGACCCTGGTCATCACGGGCCCCAATACGGGTGGAAAGACGGTCAGCCTCAAAACCTGCGGCCTCCTGAGCCTCATGGGCATGGCCGGTCTTTTCATCCCGGCTGCGGACGGATCGGAGCTGGCCTGGTTTTCTGCCCTGGAGGCGGATATCGGGGACGAACAAAGCATTGAGCAGAGCCTTTCGACTTTTTCTTCCCACCTGCGGGAGATCATCCTCATTACCCGCAAGGCTGGGCCGGGCATGCTGGTTCTTCTGGATGAACTGGGAGCTGGAACCGACCCATCAGAAGGGGCGGCCCTGGCCATTGCCATCCTGGACTTCCTCAAGGCTTCCGGCTGTCATACAGTCGCGACTACCCACTACAGGGAACTCAAGGGCTATGCCATGACAGAGGAGGGCGTTGAGAATGCCTGCTGTGAGTTTGATACGGAGAGTCTGCAGCCCACTTACCGGCTTCTGATCGGCGTCCCGGGTGTCAGCAACGCCTTTGCCATTTCGGAACGCCTGGGCCTGTCAGCGGAGATTATCGGCCGGGCCCGCGCCCTGATTACGGAAGAGGGCGCCCGCTTCGAAGATTTGGTCTCCGCCATCGAGACAAGCCACAAGGAAGCCCGGGCCATGGAGGAGGAAATCGAGGGGTTGCGCCAGGAAACCTGGCAGGCCCGCCAGGAACTTGAGCGGGAACGGGAGAAACTGGAGGCTGAGAGCCGCCGGATATTGGGGCAGGCTCACCGGTCGGCTGCAGATCTGCTGGAAGAAGCCCGAAGTGAAATTGAGGACCTGCTGGCGGATATGCGGGCGGCCCAACCGGCCGGCCTTGCTTCTGACCACCGGATTGAATCCCAGGCCCGGGGAAGGCTTGGTGAAATCGGCCGCAAGTTTTCGGTCGCAAAACCGCAGGGCCTGGCAGACGATCAGGCATTGCGGCCTGAAGATATCCAACTGGGCGCGGCCTATGAGTCCCGCTCCCTGGGTGTCAGGGGGCTGGTCCGGGAACTGCCGGACGCACGGGGGCAGCTGATCCTGGAGTCAGGCTCCTTCCGGATCACAGTTCATGTCTCGGACTTAAGGCCGGTCCGGTCAAAACCGGTCCGCGACAAGGCTGCCGGGCGGGGCAGGATCGACAGAGGTTCGGCTCTCAGATCGGAACTGGTCATGCGGGCCGGCAGTGAACTCATGCTTCTGGGCAAACGGGTGGACGAGGCCTTGATTGAACTGGACCAGTTTCTGGATCAGGCACTCCTGGCAGGCCTGTCACCCGTACGCATCGTTCATGGCAAAGGGACAGGTGCCCTCCGCAAGGCGACGCATGAAGCTCTCTCCCGTGACCGCCGGATAAGCTCCTTCCGGCAGGGCGGCCAGGGCGAAGGAGGGGACGGGGTGACCGTCGCCGAACTCAATCTTTCATAAGCCATCATGTATAATGAGAAGCAGAAGTCTCAGGGAAGGATTCCCTTGGGACTTGGCAGTCCTTCGATTCCGTGATGCCCTGACTTCAGGGCCTAGAGACTGGCGGACCATATGAACCAGGCGTGGCTTTTCAACAGGGGAGAGAATTATCAAAGCTACAGAATGCTTGGATCACGTCCGCACATTTCTCCCCAGGGTGACCAGGGCTATCAGTTTGCGGTTTGGGCTCCGCGGGCCTCCCAGGTTCGGGTCGTCGGTGACTTCAACGGATGGGATCCGGAGGCTGACTTTCTCCAGGCATACGGAACAACAGGTATCTGGCAGGGCTTCGTCCTGGGCGCTGCTGACTGGCAGCGCTATAAATATGCCATCCAGACCCGGGCCGGTCAGCTTCTGCTCAAGGCCGACCCCTTTGCCCGGCACGCCGAGACCCGGCCGGGGACTGCCTCCATCCTCTACAGGAGAGAAGACGATTACAGCTGGGAGGATGACGGCTTTCTTGCCTCCCGCAAATCGGCCCGGGAAGCAGGCCCCCTCAATATCTACGAGGTACATCTGGGAAGCTGGCGCAGGCACGCCGGCGGACAGGTCTACAACTACCGCGACCTTGCCAGGCCGCTTGCGGATTATTGCCTTGACATGGGCTACAATGCCGTCGAATTCATGCCCCTCATGGAGTATCCCCTGGATGCCTCCTGGGGCTATCAGGTGACCGGCTATTTTGCCGTGACATCCAGATATGGGACGCCTGCGGATCTCAAGTATCTGATCGATATCCTGCACCAGTCGGGTATCCGGGTCATTTTGGACTGGGTGCCCTCTCATTTCCCAAAAGATGATTTCGCCCTGGCCCGCTTCGACGGTCAGGCTCTCTTTGAAGATCCGGACAGCAGGAGGGGAGAGCATGGTGACTGGGGAACCCTGGTCTTCAATTACGGCCTGTCGGAGGTCCGTTCCTTTCTCCTTTCCAGTGCCTGGTTCTGGGTTCAGGAATTCCATGCGGACGGCCTGCGGGTCGACGCGGTCAGCAGCATGATCTATGCCAATTTCGGAAGGCCGGAGGCAGCAGCCAATCGCCTGGGCACCTATGAGCACCTGGAGGCCATTGATTTTCTCAAGCAGATGAATCAGATCATGAGCCGGCACTTCCCTCACTGTATCCTGGCAGCTGAAGAATCGACACCCTACCCCCATGTCACTCTGCCGGTCGAGGAGGGAGGCCTGGGCTTTACACACAAATGGAACATGGGCTGGATGAACGATACCCTTTCTTATATGGAAACGGACTACTATGCCCGCGGTCAGGTCCATGACAAGATCACCTTCTCGCTGACCTACGCCTTCCAGGAGAACTTCATTCTTCCCTTCTCACATGATGAAGTGGTCCACGGCAAAAAGAGCCTGTTGGGCCGCATGCCCGGCGACCCCTGGCGTCAGTTCGCCTCCCTGCGGACCTGCTATATGTATCAAATGGCCCATCCTGGAGCCAAACTCAATTTTATGGGCAATGAATACGCGCCCTTCATGGAATGGCGCTACTATGAGGAGCTTGAATGGTTTATGCTGGGGTATCCCCGCCACCGGGCCATGAGCGATTTTGTCAGGGATCTCAACCATCTCTACCTGCGGCACCCCGCCCTCTGGGAAGAGGAAAGATCCTGGGAGGGTTTCCAATGGCTCCTGGCAGATCAGAAGGCAGACAGCGTCTTTGCCTTTGCGCGGACCGCCGGGGAGGGGAAGGAAAGGCTGATCGCGGTGCTCAATATGACTCCGCGGGCCTATGAAAGCTACTGGATCCCTGTAGCGGACCGGGGCTGCTACAGCCTTCTTCTCAACAGCGATGATCCCCGGTACGGGGGCAGCGGCTACGGCTTGCCGGAAGAGGCAGAGAGGTTTCTCTTTACGGAAGAAGCCGATGACCAAGGCATATCTTCACCCGGACTCAGGATGGCACTTCCGCCCCTGGCCGGTCTTTATCTTAAATACATGGGAGAAAGCGAGGCGCAAGACGATGGCTAAACAGGAGACAATCGCCATGATTTTGGCTGGAGGCCAGGGATCCAGACTGGGGGTCCTGACTGACTTCATTGCGAAACCGGCGGTGCCCTTCGGCAGCCGCTACAGGATCGTCGATTTTCCCTTAAGCAACTGTACCAATTCAGGCATTGAAACGGTGGGTGTCCTGACCCAGTACCAGCCTCTGGAACTCAATACTTATATAGGTAACGGCCACTCCTGGGACCTGGACCGCAACAAGGGCGGAACCTTCATCCTGCCTCCTTTTCTAAGCCAGGAGGGCAATGACTGGTACAAGGGCACGGCCAACGCCATCTACCAGAACATCCCTTTTATTGACGGTTTCAACCCCCGTTACGTGCTCATCCTTTCCGGGGATCATATTTACAAGATGGATTACAGCCAGCTGGTCAAAACGCACGTGGACCAGGAGGCCGAGGCGACCATCGCCGTCATCCAGGTGCCCTGGGAGGAAGCGCCCCGCTTCGGTATCCTCAACACGGACGGGGAAGGCCGGGTCATTGAGTTCGAGGAAAAACCCGCAGAGCCCAGAAACAACCTGGCTTCCATGGGGGTCTATTGCTTTTCCTGGGATGTCCTGCGCCGGATCCTGATCGAGGATGAGAAAAATCCCGACTCCCGCAATGATTTCGGCGGCGATGTCATCCCCTCCATGATTCAAAGAGATTACCGCGTCTACACCCACCGCTTTGAGGGCTATTGGAAGGATGTAGGCACCGTCAGCTCCCTGTGGGAATCCAATATGGACCTGCTCTTCAAGCCGGAGGAAATCGACCTGCGCGATCAGTCCTGGCCTATCTATTCCAGGAATCCTCAAAGGCCCTCCCACTATTTCGGCCCTCAGTCGATAGCCGAAAACATCGCCATCACCGACGGCGCGGAGATTGACGGCCAGGTCTACAATTCAATTATCGGCTACAACGTCTTTGTCGAAGAGGGGGCCCTGGTCCGCGACTGCCTGCTCATGCCCGGCTCCCGGGTTGGCCGGGGAGCCGTCCTGGACCGCTGCATTGTGGGAATGAACACCGTCATTGAAGCGGACGTCCGGTCCACCCCCCAGGAGGACGGCGCCTTGTCCGACTTCAAAAGTCCCCTTTGTACAGACGGAATTACGGTCTTCGGCCCGGGGCTCCTGATCCATACGGGAGGCCGGATCGCCGGCAATTCCATGATCGGACCCGCTCAGGCCAGGACACACCCGCATCTTGTGTCAGAGAATCCTGAGCAGATGAGAGAGGAGGGGGAACTATGCTGATGGATGCCATGGGTTTGATCCTGGCCGACAGCCGGCGCATTCAACTGGAGGCCATCAACCAGCCCCGGGCTCTTGCCGCTGTCCCTTTTGCAGGCCGTTTCCGCCTCATTGACTTCACCTTGTCCAATATGGTCAACTGCGGGATCAAGCGGGTAGGGGTGGTTGCCCTGACCCGCTACAAGTCCCTCATGGATCATCTGGGTACAGGGGCCTGGTGGGATCTGGATCGCATGCGCCAGGGCCTTTACCTGATTCCGCCCTACATCAATCCGGTTACCCGGGCGCCCGACCGGACTGACGCCCAGGGCATCATCGATTACGTGGAGAGCGGCGATCAAGATTATGTATTCATCTCTTCGAGTGATTACGTCAGCAATATCAACCTGCGCCCGCTTCTGGAAGCCCATATAGCTTCCGGTGCCCATATGTCGGTCTACTATTCCAGGGAGGAAGGAGATCCGGGGGCTGCGTCCCTGTCCATTCAGCTGGATGGCCGTTCCTTCATCCGGGATCTGATGATTGACTACCCGGAAGCGGCAAGCCCCCTGAAAGCTTTTGGCCTTCTGGTTATTTCCAGGAGCCTGCTCCTTCAGATCCTGACCGAAATGATGGCCCGCGGCGTCGCTGATTTTTCCATTGTCGGCCTCCTTCAGCTTTACGAGCGCTTCCAGATTCTGGCCGTTGAGCACCAGGGCCTGCTTTTCCGGATCCATGACACGGTCAGTTATTTTAACGCCTCCATGAAGGTTCTGGAACGGGAGGTGCGCTGCCAGCTCTTTCAGGCGGACCGGCCCATCTACACCAAGGCCAAGAACCGGGCGCCCTGTATTGTCGCCCCCGACAGCGGCATGATCCGCAATGCCCTGGCTTCCGATGGCTGTGTGGTCATGGGGCAGGTCGAGAACAGTCTTCTTTTCCGCGGCTGTACCATCGGGCGCAATGCCCGGGTGACCAACAGCGTGCTTTTCCAGGATGTCCAGATATCGGAAGGGGTTGTCCTGGATCATGTCATTGTCGATAAAAACTCTGTCATCCGAATGGGAGGCAAGCTGATCGGACGGGTCGGACACCCCATCGTGATCAGCAAGAACTCCATCGTCTGACCGGACGGAAGAGGTGTTTTATGAAGATCCTATTTGTCACATCCGAGATGGTCCCCCTGGCTGCAACGGGCGGCCTGGGTGATGTCGCCGGCTCCCTGCCTGCGGCCCTGCGGCGAAAGGGGCTGGATGTCAGGGTCGTCATGCCCCTCTACCAGACCATTAAGCAGGCTTACGCCTCCGAGCTTCATTTTCTCCGCTGGTCCATTATCCGCCTGGGTTGGCGGACCATGTACAGCGGGCTCTTCTCCATGGAGGTCAACGGGGTTCCGGTCTACCTGATCGACAATGACTTCTATTTCGGCCATGACAGTCTCTATATTGATTACGCCTTTGACATTGAACGTTTCGCCTTCTTCCAGAGAGCCGTCCTGGAAGCACTGGGTGAACCCATGGGCTTTGAACCGGACCTGCTCCATCTCAATGACTGGCAGACCGGGATGATACCTGTCCTGCTGGACGCTCATTACAAGCCCCTGGGCTTCCACAGCCAGCTTCAGTCCCTGCTGACCATCCATAATCTCAAGCATCAGGGTGTGCACGGACGTGAGTCTGTGGCGGATCTGCTGGACCTGCCTTCCTCCTATATGACCGGGGACCGCGTCCTCAAGGACGGCGTCCCCAATTTTCTCAAGGCGGGGATTGTCTTCTCCAACCGGGTCAACACCGTTTCGCCGACCTATTCCAGGGAGATTATGACTGCCCACTACGGCGAGGGCCTGGACGGCCTGCTGACAGAACACAGCTGGAAGGTCAGCGGGATTCTCAACGGAATAGATGTGGATCTTTATAACCCTCAAACAGACCCTGAGATTGCCGCCCACTTCTCTGCCAAGGCCTGGGTCCGGGGCAAGGCCGCCTGCAAAAAAGCCCTGCAGGAGGAGCTGGGTCTGCCCAAAGAGGCCCGGATCCCCCTCTTCGCCATGGTTACCCGCCTGGATCCCCAGAAGGGGATGGATCTCCTATTCCACATTCTGGATGAATGGCTTGAGGAGGATATCCAGTTTATCCTCCTGGGTACCGGGGATCCCTCCTATGAGAAGGAGGCGCAGGATGCCATGGAGCGTCATCCTGACCGGATGCGGGCCATCATCTCTTACGACCGCCACCTGTCCAGACGGATCTACGCGGGGGCTGATCTCTTCGTCATGCCCTCCCTCTTTGAGCCCTGCGGCCTGTCACAGATGATCGCCATGCGCTATGGCACCCTGCCCCTGGTAAGGCAGACGGGGGGACTGGCGGATACTGTGGAGGCCTTCAACCGCTATGAAGGAAGCGGGAACGGTTTCGGCTTCGCCAATATCAACGCCCACGAACTCCTCTTTACAGCCAAGGAAGCTGCCCGTGTCTACAAAGAAGATCAGTCCGGCTGGCGGCATATGGTCCAAAGGACCATGACCGGGGACTACGCATGGTCCAAATCGGCCGACTCCTACGCAGCCCTTTACCAGGAAATCCTGGAAGAGACGAGGTGATCCTTGTTCCGCATTCACCATGACACCAGGCCGGGCCGCGACCGCAAGCCAGCCGGTCCGGTCGCCTGCGGCACCCGCATCAACTTCCAGGCCCATGTGGAAGGTCAGGCAGACCGGATCGAATCCCTGAGGCTTTTTTATGTCTATGGCCTCAACGCCTTCCGACAAGGCCATATCCGGATGCGGGAGCAAGGAGTGGAGAAGGGTCTTGCCCATTACTCGGCGGATCTGCGCATGGACCAGGAGCCGGGGCTCTTCTTTTACTGGTTTGAACTCCGCCTAAAAGACGGTCGCTACCGCTGGGCTTTCCCCGATCCCGAAAAGGCTGGCCTTCTGGCCGAAACGCAACTGACCAGTCCTTCCTTTTCCTTAAAGGGGGATCAGGCCATTCCGGGCTTTCAGGTGACCGTCCACGCCCCGGATTTTAAAACGCCGGACTGGATGAAAGGGGCGATTATTTACCAGATTTTCCCGGATCGCTTTTATCGCGGCAGCGATTTTGACAGGACTCACGATCCGGCCCTTCTGACTGCCAGGCAGGAGAGGATCTGGCACCAGGACTGGAATGATCCGGTTGATTACAAAGGCAAGGAGCCGGGAGGTTACCTGGCCTGCGACTTTTTTGGCGGCCGGATCCGAGGGATTACGGAAAAACTCGATTATCTGACTTCCATGGGCGTAGGGGTCCTCTACCTGAACCCTGTTTTCGAGGCCCAATCCAACCACCGTTACGATACAGGGGATTATTTCAAGGTCGATCCGCTTCTGGGTACCAATGAGGATCTGGCGGAACTCTTCGAAGAGGCGGGCAGGCGCGGGATCCGCCTGATCCTGGATGGCGTCTTCAGCCATACAGGGGCCGACAGCCTCTACTTCAACCGCTACGACCGCTATGAATCCACAGGCGCCTGGCAGGAGATGAGAGACGGCCTGCCCTCTCCTTATTCTTCCTGGTACCGCTTCGTAGGTGAGTCGGAAGTCCTGCGCTACAGGGATCCCGACTCGGATTCGGCAGAAGAGCCGGCCAACCCGGCCCTGATCTGCCTGGGTCTGGAGGCGGCCCTGGCGGAACCTCTGATCGGTTACGAGTGCTGGTGGGATTTCGCCTCCCTGCCCAACGTCAACGAGGAAGATCTGAACTACCGTGACTTCATCTGCGGTCCCGAGGGTGTCCTTGCCTACTGGCTTCGCATGGGCTCTTCCGGCTTCCGCCTGGATGTGTCGGATGAGCTGCCGGACTCCTTCCTCAGGCTGCTTCGCCAGCGGGTCAAAGAGGAAAACCCGGACGCCTTCATCCTGGGCGAGATCTGGGAGGAGCCGACCGCCAAGATCAGCTACGGCCATCACCGGGACTTCCTTCTGGGCAATACACATGACGCCGTCATGGGCTATACCTTCAGGCGCCAGGTTCTGGCCTTTCTGGATCATAGTCAGGAGGCGGACCAACTGGCTCTGGCCTTTGAGAGAACCATGTCCGTTACTCCCCTGGAGGCCCTTTACACCCAGATGAACCTTCTGGGCAGCCACGACACCGAGCGGATTATCAACCGTCTGGCCGGGCCGTCCCAGCCGCAAAGCCGGGCTGAGCAGGCGGCTCTTTCCCTGAGCCGGCAGGAGCGTGAGCGGGGAGAAAACCTGATACTGCTGGCTTCACTCTTTCAATTGGCCTTCCCGGGTGCCAGTGCAGTCTATTACGGGGATGAGATTGGTATGGAAGGATACAGCGACCCCTTTAACCGGGCCACCTTCCCCTGGGACCGGGTGGAATCCGGTCCGGTCAGCCGAATGACCAACCTGCTGACGGAGATGATGCGGCTGAAAGGGGACACACCCATTTTACAGCGTGGCCTCTTCCAGGTTCTTTACGCCCAGGGTGACTGCCTGATCATGCGGCGCTATAAAGAAGAGGGCCGCTATGACGCTTTTGGTGAGGAATTGCCGGGGCCTGACCTGGCCCTGATCGCGGTCAATCGGAGTGACCGGACCATGGCACCGCCCCAAGGCTTCGAGGATCTTCCGCTTCTTGGCCCTCAGGGCGGCTGTGTCCTTCTGGACGGTCAGGTCCGGATCTCTTTATAAGCGGGCTCAGTCCAGGCTGACCGGGACTTTTTTGAGCCTGGCAAAGCGCGGCAGACCGTTTTGGTGGATCTGCGCCGGTTCGCCCCCGATCAGGGGCAGAGCGTAATCAATGAAGTCCTGGGTGACACCGTTCCCCTGGGCATTGATCCAGTCCAGAGGAACCGTTTTCTCTTTATTTGCCACTGATTCCAGGGGCAGATGGACAATCCCGCACCCGTAGTCCGGCCCGGGGAGCCGGGAGTAGCCGATCATGATGTCGCTGGCGCCCTGGATGGCGGCCTGGACACCGGCACGGCCGGCCATGACCGCCTCCTGGATATCGACACCCGACGCGCAGTGGGCCGCTGACCGCTGCAGAAGGGAGAGTTCAATTCCCCGGACCTTGATGCCCAGTTTCTCTGCCAGGAGGTCGGCCAGCAGGGAGGCGGTTCCTCCCAACTGCTTGTGGCCAAAAGCATCCGTGGCCCGCTCGGCCAACTGTTCAACAATCAGCTTGCCATCGGTGCCGGAAATTCCTTCGGACACACTGATCAGGACGACATTCTTG
>Ga0265293_10003897_pt1 | contig 27097 bp, 43 predicted proteins | sample Munlanlewell138R_FD_192505 | JGI IMG/M metagenome (GOLD analysis project Ga0265293, IMG submission 192505) | Leachate microbial communities from a municipal landfill in Southern Ontario, Canada - Leachate well 138R | ecosystem: Engineered > Solid waste > Landfill > Unclassified | place: Canada...
TCTTTTTCCCATATTTCAATACAACCTTTCCTTCCTCATTTACAAATATTTCAAAATTTTCAGGATTAAAATCGCATCCATTGCTTACGTTTATATGCGAAATTAGAAGTAGTTTCAACTCATCTACAGAAAATGAAAGTTCACCAGACAACAAATATCCGCCAACTGAAATGGATTCACATTTGGCTTCTATTTCAGCAAGGAGCAATAACCTTTCTCTTTCCTAGTCAGTCATTTTATTATCCTTTTAAATAATTGGTAGGCGCGAGAGGATTCGAACCTCCAGAACCTTGATCCTAAGTCAAGTGTGTATGCCATTCCACCACGCGCCCAAAAATTTAGCCTACCTTTTCTAGAAGGCAGGCTAAATAGTACTCTTAATTGAAATCACTTTAGTTTAGATTTCAACATCAACCATGCCATCTTTGAAGATACCTTTAATCCCGTTCCGCAAGACTTCCTTAACTCCTTCTTCAGTTAAGGAAATTGAAAATTCGCCGCTGGCAATAGCGTCTTTAATTACAACATATGGGGCTTCCTTACTCTCATCATGAATAATCCCCGAATTAGAAACGCCCGTGATATTCCCTTTTCCATATTCAATCATTGCCATATTTCTTTCATTTTTAAATTTGGTATAAAACCAACCTTGCAATGTTCCATAACCAGGAGTATGGTACGCTCCTTTGAAAAACTTCTTCAATTCCTTTTCAACAATACGAATAAGTGCTGCTGCACTTTCAACAGGTGGGATTGACATAAACAATTCTCTCGCCTTATCCACAACTATACTATCGTATTCTACTACTTGTCTTGCTTTTGCCACTTAAAATCTCCTTACCTTAGTTAGAAGTACAAATACATTTTAACGCATCCATTATTTCCTTTTGTTTCGCAAAAACTCTGGAAATTAAACTCGTCAAAACAGAAGCATATCGTTCATCATGATAACTAGTATCTAGATGAGCAACTTCATGACAAGCTAAAGTAATCATTCTGACCCTATCTTCAAAACTACGAAGATTAAAACAAAGCTTCCCATCTTCTCCGACAGGACGAAGAAGCAATGCATGAATTCCATTATCAGCCCAATGCATCGCATCATTTTTATCTGAAAACAAGAATCCAACTTGCCAATCAACATATTCTTCAGACGACATATTATCAAGGAAAACTTCAATAACATGCTGGCAAATCGTATACCACATCATCAACAACTTCCGTTTCTTTCCTCCCATGTTTTTGCCATCTCGCCTAAACGCTTGATAGCTTTTTCTCATGGAAGTACTTGAACATTCTCCCCAGAGAATATAAGTATTGAGAACATCATCTATGTCGTTATTTCCATCGACTTGCTCCCCGATTGTAGGAGCTACGCTTCGAGCATGGAACTCGCCGCTTTTAGCGGCAGCGACAAAATCTTGAACAAATGCCTTGGCCCCGTTGCCGACAGGGATTGCTTTAACATTCCGCTTTTTGTACATGCGCTGCTTTTTATTGCCGTATTTTATATATTCTTTAATATCATTACTAAGAGCGCTTTTTGTATCAATAACAATAGATTGTATAAACTGGTCAAGCTCATCCTGATATTCATAGTTCATTGAATCTCGATTGCTAATTAGGACCCGGCGGCTCAAAGAAGGATCAACTTCTACAACAACCTGCAATCCCCCTCGGATACTACGAGTATACATCAAAGCTCCGGAAACTCGGACAAGCAACGTATTTTGGAAACCAGCACTCTTGTTTGTATAAACCTTTCCAAATGAAAGATTCTTAACATGAGTTCTTCGATATCCCCAGTCTGACCATTTCTTTCCGTTTATGGTAACGTAGCATGCAAGCTGGCTCATAGAAAGATACTTTTTAAGAGCATCTTCCATGTCAATAACGCCATTGTATCGGGTTGTTGCATCAACTTCAACTCGAACCTTACAGCCGTAGTAATGGGGAGCATCGTAAACATCATACTCACTTCCAGAACCAATACAATGCCAATCCTCGCTCCATATTTCGTATCGCCTATGGCTAAAACATGTCAGGATTCTAGCTCTTGCAAATCCACCGATTTCGTCGCCAGTCTTAGTTGTTTCTCCAAGACGGAAATAAACATTGTCTCGAACATCCTTGGACATCCCGCAGCCATTGTCTTCAAATTCAACAATAGCTGCATCTCCATCTTGAACAACATTAATGTCTATACGAGATGCTCCAGCATCAACCGAATTCTGAAACAACTCTCTCCAGAAGGCCATCCCCCAGGACGAATAGTTGTTTCGCTCATTAACAAAGAATTTCGGAGAAATGCTAATCGTTTGTGGCATTGCTTTGACTCCCTTTTTCTAGGACATTTTACCGCTTATTCTAAAAAAAGCAAGAAGTCAGGTGAGAATTTTCGACAGAATCGCAAGAATTTCTACAGCAAGATTGCCCCTTCGTGAGTCCAGTCAAAACGAATATGCCCATCTGGAAATACGATTATTTGTCGCAATTCGTCGGTTTCAGGCTTCATAGTCAAGCAATTAGATATGCAAATGTTTTGCCCAACAAAATCATAAACTTCTGCCCCATGCCCAAGAGTCATAAGCAGAGTCCCATCTTCTTCAAGCCCTTCATGTATATACTTCAAATTTGCTTCAGATATCTGATGATTTGTAACAAATTCAAATACGTCTTTATCCTGCGAAAAATCAGGCTTACCTACGGGACGAATCGTAAGCTGCTCGACATTGTTCATATGAGCATAATCAACAAGATTACATACAGTAGGCCAATTATCAATATAACCCTTGAGCATGATGCAACTTAGACGAACGCTGAACCCCATCTCATGTAATCCCTTAATTACCGGGGCAAGGTCGGGATAATCATTGCTATAAATAGTCTTATTTGCATCATTTAAATAATGAACCATAGAGATGCTAATAGTGGATACCCCGTGAAGATTCATAAATTCAAGGGGAGTTACGCGATAGCTATTTTCATTCCCGGCATCCTTAAATTCCTTGAGCCACTTTGTAAGCAATATGCCATTCGTCTGAAATTCAACAAATGGGAATTTATATCTTTCAATATCCATAAGAACTGCTTTAACATCATCAAGATAGAGACTAGGTTCTCCCTTGCCTGTAATAAGAACAGTATTCACTCCGCTCATCTCTGCCAATCGGCAAGCTTTATGAACGTTGCGCATATATCTTGCTGTATCTACTTCAGACCTTTTTTCACAAATATTATTTTCTGGCGTCATTTTCGAAACGCAAAACGGGCATTTAGCATTGCATGCCTTGCCGCCAACAACAATACTCATCGTTCCAATCTTCATCTAATGCTCCTTATAAAAATAAAATTGAAGTAGGCAATCATCGGTACAACACCGAGACATTTTTGAAAGTCTATTAGCTTTCGCCTACTTCAATGTTTTTATTCTGTATAAAGTACAGGTGAACGCCCACAATTAAAAAAACAAGGAGCGTCATTCCTCTTATGGCGAGAATTTACAATGCGAATATCTACTTGGCTAAGAATACTCTTTTGCTTTTCCGAAAAAATACCAGAAATCAGCGGGGGCAAATCCAATGCCCACTCAACTTCGTCATATGTCATGCCAAGATCCGATTCATCAGTTTGCCCCTCAACTAATTCAGCGCTTGGCTCTGCATTAAGAATCGATTCAGGAATATTACAAGCTTTAGCAATCTCCCGAACCCCACTCTTGTGATAAGTAGCAATAGGGAAGATATCAGCAAGCCCATCTCCACCCTTTGTAAAGTACCCCAACATATGCTCATCATAATTATCAGTTCCAACTACAATCCCATTGTTAGCAGAAGCATAATCATATAAGATGTTAGCTCGAATTCTTGCTGCAAGGTTTCCTCGCCTGAATGGGGTAGTTGCAATGAGATTTTCCTCATAGCTCTGAATAATCTCTCCAATAGGGCGAAGAATAACATGCTTGTCTAAATGGACTGCTAATTCTGCCGCTCTTTTAGTTGATCCTTTATGGCTAGATGTAGGCATAGAAAGAAAAATACATTTTAATCCTGTCATAGCACAAATGGAGGCGCAAACAGCAGAATCGATACCTCCTGAAACTCCAAGGACAAGAGAAGTAATGCCATTTTTATCGCAATAATCCCTTAGCCACTTACTAATAGCCTTTGCTTCCTTCATCCAATCCTTTACACTTGCTGTCCTCGTGCAAATTACCATAATTATTCAGCCCCTAAAATTAGTTTTGCCTTTGTAACTTCCTTTTCATCCCCAGTATTCTTTCCCAATACATCACTAAGCTTTACAGTCGGAATCCAAATTCCATTGTACAGAACAGCGTTCAATTTCATAACGATGTTCAGTGCCTTTTGAATCCAATCATTTGTCAGGTGAGTTCCAATCCCGAACGAAATCTTAATTCTTCCTTCAAAATGCTTCTTAATTTCAATAGCCCGCTTAATCGTTAATCCATCAGAAAATACTAATGTTTTTGACATAGGATCAATTTTTAGCATCTTATAATGCTCAATTGCTTTTTCGCCAAAAACAATCGGATCTCCCGAATCATGGCGAAGTCCATCCCACAACTTAGCATTAAACAAATCAAAGTTTTCAAAAAAGTTCTTAGTTGTAAAAGTGTCAGTCAGTGCTATTCCTAAGCTGCCCCTGTAGACTTTTACCCAATTTTCCATGCCCATTGTATTAGCCATTAGATAGCCATAAATAGCAGCCATCAATTGATAATACTCATGAGCAGTTGTCCCAATTGGTGTTAGCCCCAATACATGAGCGAAATGGACATTGCTTGTCCCAATCAGGGACTTATGTTGAGGATCTTTTTCAATCATCGCTGTTAGCATATGATACTGATATTCATAACTATGCCTTCTTCGTGTTCCAAAATCAGCAACTTGAAGATTATGCTCTTTCATTAATAGCATTTTTTCAACTGCAATACTTCGAACATTATCTATTTCTGATTGCCCTTCTAATGAGAAACTCGACAATTCTGAAACTAGTGTTAGGATAATCGTCTCCCAAAGGCTTACTTTATACAAGGGGCCAGTGGCGAAGATTCCTAATCGTCCATCTTTTTCCTGGAAGATGTCAACTTGATTTGGATCAAAACGGAAATTGCTTAAGAATTCACGATAGATCCGATCAAGAAAAGGAGCTTTCTGCGAAAGAAATGCAGTTTCGGCTTTAGTTAGTTGCAGGTCAGCACATGCATCTACTTGTTCCCGAAGTTTCTCAACAAATTCAGGAGTATAAACTCTATTGTTCCTGTCGTAAAATTTAAACTCTCCATCTACTTCTGGAAAGAGCTTAAAATAAACATTTGACATGGTAAGCTTATATAGATCAAGATCTAAGACAGACTTAATAATTCGTCTCATGCTGTTGCTCCTTCATCGGTGTAATAGATTTAGCTCACTTCTCTACGTTTCATAACACGCCTAATATAACAGCGAAAAATATTTTTTGGTACGCCTGGCAGGACTCGAACCTGCGACCTAATGTTTAGAAGACATTTGCTCTAAATCCAACTGAGCTACAGGCGTATATATTATTATCTCGACAACTCGTATGCTCTAACTTCAGCAGCATCAGCTTCTTCATCTAGCATATCAGCTAATTCCTGCTGTTCTTCTGCTGTAGTATTTTCAATCCAAATAGCCAGCTCAGCTTCAATTAATTCCCTCAATTTTTCAACTCTAGTGCTCATTTTTGGCTCCTTCTTGAGAATACGATTCACTCTATTAATTGTACTGCTTTTTATGTCACTTTAAAAGATGATTTATCAGGTGAAAAAAAATGGGGCTGCCTGTCGGTTATGATCCGACAACATCCTGCTTGTCTATGGCACTGTCCAATTTCTTTAGGATGCCAAGGACAAGGCAGGTGCTCTGCCAATTGAGCTAAGGCAGCTTTTTTGATTTTTCTGCTATTTCTGAAGATGATCTAATTTTTTTCCCAAGACCATCTACTATTTCAATTCCTAATTTATCGCAAATTTCCTTTTCAGGTATTCTTCCTTTTTTTCTGTCTCCACCTTTGGCGAAAATGATTTTATCGTAACCTCTAACAATTTTAGGTCTAAGTTTACTATTCTTGTGATTTAATTTCCAGGCCATTTCAATATCTATTGATACAGAATCATCGACGCTAATTGATCGATAAATTCTATTATTTAAATTCTCACTAAAACATTGTAAGTTTTTAATTATTTCTATTCTATCAGTATGTGATTGAAAAACAAATCCTTTTTTCGCAATTGCTTGTCTATCCGAATTAACAATTACTAAAAGGGCATGTCCAAGTTTCTTTGCTTTATTGAGATATTCAATATGCCCAACATGAAGGGGGTCAAAGAAACCAGATACTATGACTAAAGTTTTTTTACCAAACATAGTTGTTCCTCTTGATAGATTATTTGAGCCGGCGGTGGGATTCGAACCCACATAAATCGAATTTGCAATTCGATGCCTAGCCCTTAGACTACGCCGGCCTTGTATTTTATTCTTTGTCTATATCTACACCAAAAAATTCGAGAATAGATTCTATCCAATAACCCAATACAGTGATTATGGCAATTGCTATCGAAAACCAAATAAATATATTTTCATTGCTATAGACCCTGATACTCACTCCAGCATATTGTAATGCAGAAAGAACCCAAAATAGCAACAAAAAAGAATACCATAATGCGTTAAAAGCTTTACTAAATTTCATAATTATTACCCTGCTGCTTCTTCTAGTTCTTTTTGTAGTTTAGCTTTAAACAGGTGAACTGCTTTCTTTCCGATAGCTTTACGAGCCTCTTTGCTTATAATAATTTCTCCTTCTGCTTCCCGTTCGACATCTTCAACCATTGCGCGAATAATTTCGGGAATCCTTGACATATCATGTTCTCCAGTAATCTTGTCAAGAACATGCTCAAGGCGCATCGGTGTTACCCATTCATCGGCAATCGCTTCGCATTGCTCAAGAACAAGAAGTTTTTCAGCATCAACTTCAGGAGAATTTTTACGTTCCTCGTATCCTTGCCCTTTATGCTTTGCGCAAATTCTTCCACCATTATTTACCTGAACTTCAATTAGAGGACGAAGAACAACTCCCTCTCTCTTTTTGCCCGGCCCCATGCCGTTGCGAATAGCTTGGACGCTTTCGGCATCCCTTTGCTCATCAATACTCTTTAGGTCAGTAGAAATTTGCACATAATGAACGAATTCCAACCCTAGTTTATTAGCAACATTTTCCGCTTGTGGAACACTAACCCACAGAGGTTCATCAAATTCGGTATGCTGAATCTGAACATCGAATGCAATAAACTTAAGATTAGGACCATAAGTATTACTCATTTTCAGCACAGAACCACCATAAGCTTCCCCATATACAGTAACTTGATAATGTCCAATCTCTGCAAACCTAGCTTTCAAATCTTCAACATCAAAAAGATTCAAGAAAAGTTGATGGCTTGCTCCCCCAGAAAAGAATGTTAACTTTCCATCACGGTACGACAAATGGGCGCTGGTTCCATGAATTTTTTCCATGGCGTAGCATTCTTTAAATAGTAGTATTTGTTTATTTTTATATAAATTGCTTATATGTGCGTATCCGATAACTAATCCTCCTTGTTGTATATCATGTTGTGTTTATTGCCTTACACCCAAAACTATCGTATTCCTGCCCTCTCATAGCAGTGTGGGTAATCCATTGACAAATTTGCGATGTTGCTCCATTGTCCCAATCTATCTCAAGGCAGGTGAATAACATTGGACCACTTGACCACGGAGAAACTTGGACAACCTCTCTAATGCAAACATTATCACGATATTCCTTCTCTTCGGCAGGTGCATCCCATTTACGAAGAGGAATCTTCTCGTTAAACATTCCAAAAGTTGCAGCATCACTTTCTAACTCTTTTAAATTCTGAACATATTCTTAAGCTAATTTTGTCAATCCAATAAATTGCGTTGTTCTCATTCGTCCTCCAAAGCTCTTTTTACAATTTCCAAAATCTTTTCGGCAGAAATGCCTCTTGCTTTTAATGTTAGGACAGCATTTTCTATATCTTCTAATATTTCATCATCATCTAATGGCCATCCTGCAATTCTGCCACCATCTGCAAAAATAACATCTGCCCCAAAAGCACTTGATTCAGACATAATTCTTTCCAATTCTTCTTTGGATATTTTAATTTTCAAATGAAAAGGTTCAATTAATTTATCATCTTTTTCAGCCATAGCAATCATCCTCGTTTCAATAACACGCAATTAGTTCATAATTACGAAAAAACATATGGTGAGCGCCACTGGAATCGAACCAGCAATGTTAACCCATAAGGGATCAGATTTACAGTCTGATGTAACACAAACCAATAGTTACCTGACGCTCATTTTTAATACAACATGGTACTCCCGACCGGGTACGATCCGGCACTCTCAACCTTGAAGGGGTTGCGACTTAACCAATTAGTCTACGGGAGCAAATTTAAAGATCGTTCTTGCCTGCCCAAGTTTTCATGAGTAATTCTTAGGATTCGAACCTCTACTTAACCAAATGCAGGTGTGGAATCGAACCACATATTAGGGAGCTACCCAATACCGACTATATTACTCAACCGATCTTTATTAAAAAGGTGCGGGGGAAGGATTTGAACCTTCGTGCCGATTGAGGCAAGTGGCTTATGAGACCACTGAGCTAAACCTGACTACTCGACCCCGCAATATTATTTACTTTTTCCACAATTCAATAAGATTCTCTGCAATATAAATCCTTGGAGCAACATAAATATAGAGAGCATTATAAGCATGACCTATTGCTGCAATCCCTGAAACCATAGCAATGATAGTCCCAATTATAGAAAATGCAATTACAAACCCCTCATCAGCAATCCTACAATGGGTAAGATATTTAAGTCCTCGTATAATAAATAAAATTAATACTATTGTAATAAGACAACAAATAACTGCAACAAATACATTCTTGAAAAAATGCCATCGTAAATATTCTTGAATAAAAAGCGGAGCCTGTTCGATTATCAAATCTTTCGTTGCCTTTAACCAGCTTTCCATCTCAACTAATGCATCGACTCCTTTTGCATCAAGGATAGTCACGAATGAATTATCTTCAGTCGCAGCAGCTTTAGGTTCTTCAGTAACTTGCTCCTTTGTTTCAGCATAACCTACAGAAGCAATCCCAAACATTAGTAAACAAACGAGTACGACCATCAGCATTTTTCTCATGTTGCATCTCCTTATTGTTGTTTCATCATAAATGTAGTAGAGATGGGACTCGAACCCATAATCCTCGGTTATGAACCGAATGTGTTGCCAATTATACCACTCTACTGCTATTTAGCGATTCAGTATTTCCTCAATCGCATGTCTTAAACCATCAAACGCAGGTGAAGGCAACGTTTCAAATGTAACCCATTTCCATTCACTTTGTTTTTCTGGTTCAAGATTTTGAGGAATCCCAGATTTCAAACAAGAACCAAAGAATAATGTAACATAATGCAATTCTTCTTTCAAGAACAAATTGTTAAAGGCTGTAACAAATTGTATTGTATCAATTTCTACTCCAACTTCTTCCATTACTTCTCGCTTGCAACATTCTTCGAAATTCTCGTTAAATTCCAGGTGACCCCCAGGCAACGACCATTCGCCTGCTCCATGAGAATTTCTTCGCTGAGCAACAAGGAACTCATTTTTCTCGTTGAATACAAATACCCCAACTCCAACTTGTGGAATTTTTAAATTCTTCCTGTCCATACTTGATTTCCCTTAGCAAAATAGCTCAAAATTAAATATGCCTTAGCATCCATTACAATATCTTGCCGTAAAAGCTCTATTGTTTGAAAGTCATTTAGTAGCATTACTTCTATGTCTTCATCTTTTTCCAAATATTCTTTACTGATTACACCATCGCATCGACAACTACAAATAATAACTTTTTCATCTGTCATTCCAGATGATGAATTAAGCATGGGAGTCGAAAAGTAAATATATCTTAAATCTAATCCGGTCTCTTCTTTTAACTCTCTTTTTGCTGCTTCTTCAACCGTCTCACCATGATCGATTAATCCAGCAGGAAAACCATATTCATAACAACCAATTGCTGGACGAAATTGTTTTGTTACAACAGCCTTAAAACAACCATCCCAATGAAAGGCTGCTATAATAACAGCATCAGCATGTGTTTCTACATCAGGATTATTTTTCCGAGAAGTGAAATAATAAGGTTTGCCTTGATGATCTTTTTCAAACAAATTCAACCATTTATTATTAGTAAGCTTCTTCATGCTGTCTCCTCTTGTTGTTTACAATTTTAATTTTGAATACAAACTGTTAGGTGATTCTACTATATTATCAATAATCCCAAGTTGCAATGATTTTTTTGCATCAAAATAAGAATTTTTTCCCATGTATTTCATAATATCTTTTTTATTAATTTTTGTATTTTTTATTACAATATCATTTAAAATTTGTTGTTGACGAGCAGCCTCACCAACACAATCTTTCATATCAGATAAAGTTCCCCATGTAGCTGAACTTAATTGGTGCATCATAACTCTAGAATTCTTAGTGCAAAATCTTTTTCCTTTTGTTCCGCTTAGAAGTAGCATACATCCAGCACTCATTGCTTTACCCAAGCATAATGTAGCAACATTGCAACGGCAAAGTTTGATTGCATCATACATTGCGATAAAACCATCAACGAAACCACCATAACTATTTATAATAACAAGAATATCTTTTTTATAATCTTGTAATTCAAATTGCATTAGTTTGGTGATAAAATTATTTACTTCTGTTTCTCCAAATTCTCCAGAACAATATATAATTCTATTTTGATCTGTGATTGGAATATTAGGTGCCGGGTTCGCCATTTATACCTCCTTCATGTTAGAATATTATGGGTATAATACCCAAATAAATAACACAAAGGAGATATAGTTTATTTTTCTGTAATAAATGCTTCGGAAGGAAGAACCTTATACACCACTCGTTTAGGACTCATAATATTTTCTATTTGTCTGTCAAACATATGGGTTGTATACGAGTCTGAATCGGCTACAATCCATGCAGTATCTTTGAACCTATACTTCCATCCCTTTTTAAGCATTCCACATGCTTGTTTTTGCGTTAAATTACCACCATAAGTAATCATTTTAAATCAACTCCTTTTATTATCTTGTATTTTAATATTTATACTTAAAAACCTAAGATGTCTTATTCGGCTCTTAGACGACCAGGACAATGAAACTTTTCTCGTTTCATCCCCCAGGACAATCGCCAGTCTGTCATTTTCTTAGATTTTTAATAATTAATATCACTACGCTTTATCTTTTTAGTATAGTAATTTTAACTTTTAAACTTCCAAAATTATCGTGATATTCCCCATCATCCATACCCATAAATAATATTCCATCTTTTTTTACAACATATCTTTTTTGTATTAATTGTCTATAAAGAATAGGAGATTCATCCCCTATCTTCAACCTTAATCCATATCGATTGCTATCTGCTGTTGTCGCAGCTTTTATCTTACTTGTATTCCAAGTCCCATCAGCAGTAATATACAAAACCATCCCTCTTGAAACAGTAATTACTTTCGTCCACACTTCTTTAGCAGGAATGTCAATTTCAATAACCGTAAATTTGCTATCATGAAGTTTTTGTACATCCGCAAGTTTACGTACTAATCTGGCACGATCTGCAATTTCAGGATTTTTTTCTAATGCAGCCTCGTATGCTACTATTGAACGATGCAAAACTTTTGCAACCTGAGAATCACTAAAATAATCTCCAATTGTTTCCAAATCATTAATATCGGGAGACTCCTTGCTAATAGCATCCATAAAAAGACCTATTTCGCCTGCTTTGCTCTTTAGATTATTTGGCAGATTTTCTTTATCAATTGTTTCCCAAATTTCAACTGCATCATCAATTCTCCCGAATTGTTTAAGTATTTTTTCAATTACTTGCAAAGCAGCTCCGCTAGATGATTTAGCAGTAACTATTATTCTATTAATTACAATTTCTTCTTGTAGTCGTTCTTCGAATTCTTTTTGTGTTTTTTTAGAAAAATTCAGTTGATTTACCAGTATCTTAGCCTCAGCAATTTTTTTACCTTCAATCAATATGGTAAAATCTTTTTCAATTTGCTCTAATAACTTAGGCAAAAAATCTTCCTTGCCCATGTCGTCCATTTTATTAAATTCAGCGATTGTGTCGTTAACTCTTACTAATATCTCCTTAGTTTGTTCATCTGTCAATTGTTCAGTATCATTAGCCGATACTGTTCCACAGACAAGAATAAGGATAAATAAAACCATTAATAACCTCATAGTATTGCTCCTAAAAAAATTAAGATTAACAGTAGCAATAGCTTTTTGTTGCAAAAGTCAGGTGTGAGTAAAAATAACAGGATGAATAAATGCGACTATTGCAGGTCAAATTTATAATCTTTAGCCGGTATCTCTACCGTTTCCAGTCTGCGCTACGTGGAAGCAGATTAATTGCAGACCTCAGGGATCCCGGATTTGAACCGAGATTATTCTGCGTCCCAAACGCAGTGCCATACCAAGTTAGGCGAATCCCTGGAAATATTTCCAATAAAACTAATCACTATAATTTAATAATATCGCTGACGCCAGGGGAGCAAGGAAACGACATTATCTGTTTCATATGAAGTATTATTACTAGTTGGATAACCCAACGGTCACATCTTCATACTATCCTTGCTCCCCTTTTGTCAATGGTAGGCATGGTTGGATTCGGACCAACGATCTCTTCCTTGTAAAAGAAGCTCCTTCACCGCTAGGATACACGCCTATTATTATCTATATTGTCCCAATATCGTTTAAAACTTGCTTGTGTTTCTTTTCTTTGCTGCATCCAGGCTTCTTCCGTGTAAATATCAAAACAAGGACCACCCATTAGTGTTTCTTCATCTTTATAGTAGCGGATAGCTACCCTTACTCTTTTTCCAGCTAAAACATCTCGTTCTACATTATCCCAATTTACTTTTTCTTCTTCCCCAATTTCTAGATTATGAACATAAATATAGAAACTACAAGGATACTCTTTTGCATTAGCAACGATGAATTTTTGAATCTCTGCCATAGTACTAAACTTATGAGGTTGCATATCTTCAACTATGAACATTTATTATTACCCTTAACAAAAAATATGGTGCACCAAGCTGGACTCGAACCAGCGCTCCCCGGTTTATGAGAGTTTAATGGTGGGCTGGGTCGGACTCGAACCGACGACCGGCGGTTTATTATATACGCCCCGTAAGGCGTATGAAAGAGACCGCTGCTCTAAACCGACTGAGCTACCAGCCCACTATTTTACAACTTATTTCCCACTCCAAAAAGTCAGGTGAAAATTGGCAGGGGAAGATGGACTCGAACCATCAACAGACGACTTCAAAGGCCGTTACTCTAACCAGTTGAGTTATCCCCCTATCGTACAATCGTAAATACTTTTCCAGCAGGACTCTTAATCTTGGTTATACTTGAATCTGTCATAACAATTTCATATATAATGCTCATGACAGACGAAACGCAGTTCCAATATTCTCCATTCCACAATTCCCAAGGATATTTAGTAGCTGTAATTTTGTCATATGCTTCTGCCGCAGAAATTTTTTCTTTCTCATGCAACGTAAAGGCTGTTTTAAGATTAGGATTACGAGTCGGCTCATGAATGGCATTGATCTCGCTCCATTTAATATTAAGAGTTTGCCATTTAAAAACTTCATCAGTAGTACACTAAATAGCGATAACAACATACTCTTTAACAATATTATTATCGAGGATGATAAACCAGTTTGGCTCAACATTAGCCCAACATCCTGTCGATGCCTTCATTAGAAATTCTCTATCCTGTGGCGTCATATCTCTCTCCTATTCTATTACGACAGCTTTCACATCGTCTTGCTAATTCTTTTTCGTTCTGCTCTACATTTATTTTACCAACAAAGACAGGTGAAAAAATAGGCAGCGGCGATTGGTGATTATAGCCTCTACGTTTCATTTCTTCAACAAGTTCTTCATGTCTTTTTTGAATTGTATGGACTTCTACTAAACCTGTTTCAATATATTTTTTTATGCTTCTTTTTAAATTTAAACAGGCAACAAACATATGCAATTCAACATGCTCCCCTAGCAAATGCTTTCTACAAAGCAGCTTAGAGTTTACATTCCATTGTCTCAATTTTTTATCCTAAATATCTGTAGTGAATAAGATAAACTTCATTTTTTTATTTACTATTTTTACTTCCCCAATTTTTTCAGGGAACCCACTGTGCCATGGATTCCAAGGAGTAAGAGGTTCATCAAAATAAATAGAGTTTTCCATAATATAAATATGCTTATCTGGAAAATGTTTACGACAATCTGAAAATTCTGTATATTATAATTTCTTTTTCATAATTGGTGGGGGATCCGGGCTATGATCCCGGCACCTCGATCTTAAAAGGATCTTGCTCTACCAAATGAGCTAATCCCCCATATTTTTATCGTCAAAGCCGGATGCTGTTCCTAATCAGCTTCACGCCCATTAAATTCTTATTTTAAAACAGTGGTAGGCGAGAGAGGCCACGATCCTCTAGTCGCCCGCTTATCAAGCGGAAATTTTAACCAATTAAACTACTCGCCTATTAATCATTTTTAAATTTTACTCCTGCATCAGCTCCATATACGTCATATTGATCTGTATTTTTTCTTTTCTTGTTCGTAGGCTCTCCATTTACCAATAGCATCAAGCCGAAAACTAAACAAAATGTAATGGACAATACAAGGCCAAAGATAATCAATCCATCAAGAACTCCCATGCTTGAAATACAAAGCAGTGCAACAAATAATACTGGAATACTGATTAAAATCCATCCTAATATTTTTTTAATCATCGTCTTCGTCGTCCACATATTCATCATCAAATTCAATGGGAAACTTACCCTGGACTTGACCGCAATCAGAACAAACGTCCATCTCTACATAATCTCCCCCGCCAAAATTAATATCATAAGGAACATATCCTTCATACTGTACTTCTTTTCCCCCAATATTCCCACGCATATCAAACATATCGCTGCATTTAGCATTAATGCGTACAATATTTTCACTTTCGCATCGGCTACATTTCATTGTTCTTCTCCTATTAATCCAATAGCAAATTAAGTCCAAGGCGTATTACAAGAAATACCGCAAAAACTACCGCTAAAATAATTAATGCTGCTACTAATCCAGCTATTCCGTCTCTATGTAGTATTGCTCCAAATAGGAATAAGGAAGGGCTGCTAACCAAAAATGTCCCTAATGTCTTTTTTATAATTTTCTTCATGTTGCTACTCCTTTTTCCTGGTGGAGGCGGAGGGATTCGAACCCTCGACTTTTAGCTTGCAAAGCTAACACTCTCCCAACTGAGTTACGCCCCCAAATAGGTTTGCTCAATGGCAAACCTAATGCTTAAATTATATTCTGGTACTTCTTCACAACTTCTTCCATTTCTCGAAAAGCTTTAGTTGCAGCATCAACATCAACAACACATTCGCTTAAACTTCCATAATGATGCTCAAGGCAGTTCAGCAATAGAGTTTTTATAGCTGATTCGTCAGGTGAATATCGCAGTTTACTATCATGGTAAAGCTTTTCAAGTTGCTTTTCTTTATCATTAAACCATTTTTCAATTTCTTCTACAGGTACTTCTCCCCTACGAACAGCTTTTAGTTGCTCTTTATGCCTTTGCAAATCCAAATCGCCTTCCGCAAGAATCATTTCACATTCCAGCATCAACCTAACCACATGAGAAGCAAACTTTACATCAAATCCAAACTTTTCTCTTAGTTCCGCTCTCTTGCTTCCTTCTTCTGGATTCTTGCCTTTCATTTTATGAAGCTGCGAAAATGCATAACCTTTAAATTTATACCAACACCCCTTATGAAGAAATAACCGTCTGTTTTCCCTGACCATATTACCAACTTGAGTAGTATGAAGAACGCAATTTTGTGGAGTAAATAAAGTATCAATACAATTAGGATTGTTTTCCATACAAAGCTGAAAATATTTAACAATACTAAAAATTGTTAAATCATACTGCCTACCTTCTTCTTTGCAGTCCACGTGATGCTGTTGATATTGTTCATACTTTTGTATCTGTTTTCCAAAACCATCAATTTGTCCTGCTAAATGAGGAAACACCATATCTTTTGGAGGAATGCAAAATCCATAAATATCAAAATCTGAGCTATCAGTAGACATTCCATAAGCTACTGATCCAGTAATTGTTTCATATTGAACGTTTTTGGCAAGGAAGGTAGGAGGTCTAATTAACCCCTTCTTCTCTAATTTCTCTATTGTACTTGGCATGTTGTTGTTCCTTACTGTATCCTTGTTGTTACTTATTAATATGGCAGGACATACGGGGCATGATCCCGCAACCTCTAGATCGACAATCTAGCGCTCTCCCAATTGAGCTAATGCCCTATTATTTTACGCAAACATAGCTAAACCCTCACCTTCCCAAATCATAACTCCGCATCGACGCAATTCAATTACTTGATCTTTGGTTATTACTTTTGCCAAATCTTCCAACGACGGTTCAAGGAAAATTTCATCATGCTCAGCGCCAGCAATTATTCTAGATTTTCCAGGACATAGAGAATCAAGCAGTAAAAAAACATGAAGGTCAGAACGATTTGACCTCTTATTCTCTATTTTATCAAATTCAAAGTAATATTCATCATCTTTTTCAAACAACTCAATCATTTCATCAACCGTCATTTTCTTCTCCTTTATGGAAGTTTTCTTTGATTCTTCTTATTGCCCTTGTTCTGGTTTAAAAATTCTTCTGCTCTTTTCATTCTTTCTTTTTCTGCTTCAACTTCTGCATCAACCATTTTTTCTCTTTCTTCTTCAGATATATTGGCTATAACTGAAGTTAGAAATTTAGATAAAGACTCTGAATCTTTTGGCATCCCAACTTCAAATGTTTCTCCGCATTCTTTGCAGGTGAAACTAATCTGTAATACAGCAGTAGTATATCCCCAACCTGGTTCATCAACAGCTTCAACTTTTGCCTCAATTTCTCCTTGGCAAACTCCTATATCTTCTTGTTGTACTTTTTTATACATTGATTGACAATTATAATTTTCTAACCATTCTTTTAAAGTCATACCATGAAACTTTATCCAACTGGGATGAGCAAGCCTTCGGCGTACTTTTTTGCCTTTTTTAGTTTTTCCCCAATAATATAGACAACCGCATTTCATGGTTTATCCTCTTAATTGTTATTTGGTGGCTGGTGCCGGGATCGAACCGGCGACACCTGGAGCTTCACACCAGTGCTCTACCAAAAACTGAGCTAACCAGCCATTAATAATACGCTCAGACCACTTAAGCTTGACCCCCGTATTATTTTAAATCTTTTTCTTTACAAACAACATCTCCAGCTAACGCATCAACTCCCATGTCTCCGAAATCAGGGCTGATAAGAGTATCGTAGACTCTTCCCTTAAACGCAAAAAATGGATAACCAGCTTCTTCTGCTGCTCTTGCTGCTTCATCTTTTGTCTCATAGTAGACAAGATTCCCATTGAATACTGTTTTCCAAGTTTTAGGAATTTTTATCTTCATAACTTATTCCTCTTTCATCATTTGCGACGGTATAGGACAATTATGTTTAATGCACCAATTTACTATTGTTTTTTCTTGTGCAGGTGTAATAACTGTTTCATCCCGCAAAATTATACCAGGTTTAAGATCCTCTTGTTCAAAAGATAAATTCAATCCTACTTTTATACATCCCTTATTTTCGAGTCTTATTTCAAATCCACCGTATTCATCATCATTAAAAATATGAAATAATATCTCTTCGGCTAAAAGTCTATGCTCTCCATAGTGGCAGGAGAAAAATTTGCCATTTGGCAAAATCCATCCAATTTTACCATGAAGAATTGTATCTTCAACTAGTCCGCTCTCATGATGTTGTTTCATTCTATTTTCCATAGCAATAAGGTAAAGAAGGAAAAATCAGGTGAGAAATGGGGTGATGCAGGGGGCATGATCCCCTACCGAGAGATTCACAGTCTCCCATGCAAACCAATTACACCAGTACCACCATCTATTCATGTTTCTCAAACTTACCCTCTAAGTAATTATATACTTCAAGGTAGAATTCTTTCTTTTCAGTATCGTAAGATAAGCGAATTATGCCGCTATCATATGCTTTTATCAAATCTTCAAAACTCTTTTCAACACCTGAACTTTGTTGAAAATCTTTCTTTTCCGCCTTATTAACAAGAATCGCATAATTGTATAATAACTTATTAATAACTTCATATCTTTTTGGATCTTGTTCTTGTAAATCATCAAATACAATCTTTGGTTTTTCTAATTTTTTCATAAATATTCCTTTTTAACAAATTTGACGATTACATTGTCCTGGCCTCCTAAAGTAGTATCGTCTTCGTTGTAGAGCCACATTATTAAAGTTTATTCTTTAGCAGCTTAATTCTTTCTTCTGCTATTTTTTTACATTCCGGACAAAATATAACTTGAGGTAAATTTACATATTTTGCCTCAATAATAGGCAACTGTGCAAATTCTAAACAAATAGATGCATTCCCAACCAAAACTCTCTTTGGAAAATATCCTGTTTCCTCTTTAAAGGCCAAATGGAAGAAACCATTTATCCCAACTAATAAATCAAAATATTTAAGTATTTCTTCCAATCTGTATTCCTATTAGAAACTATTTGCTTTCGTAGTTGACAATAATCGCAAAAAATCAGGTGAAAGAAAAAAGTGGCGGAGGCAGAGAGACTCGAACTCCCGTGGGCCTTTCGACCCTCGCCCGATTTCAAGTCGGGTGCAATAGCCGCTATGCGATGCCTCCATATATGTTTATATTCAATATTTATATATACTTTTAGGGGAGACAGGGACCGCCCCTGCCTCCCTAAAAACAGTTCCCTAGCGTTGACCCACGTTAGGATAAATGGTGCGAATGGAGAGAATCGAACTCTCATCCTCTGGTTGGAAGCCAGATATAATAGCCATTATACGACATTCGCAGCTCATGGAGCAGGATTCGAACCTGCATACCCCTTGCAGAGCGGCACGTTAACAGCGTGCTGGCTTACCGTTAGCCTATCCATGAATATAATTTACTTTTTACATCGTTTCTTGCGTGGTTTATACCCTTGAGCAATAAGCCATGTTTTAAACTCTTCATTTAAATCTTTATCGTCTTTGAACTACCCCTACCACAAGGGTAGGGGATTCCACAGATATTCACTCAACCGATGTTGACGTGTTAGCACCCTGTAGCTCACCGGGTCGTCCCGACCCTGAATTCTGTTTCAACAACGCAAACTTCTTGATATTCAAAGCTGCGTTCACATCTCTATCGTGAAGAACTCCACATTCCTCACATTTCCATTTTCTGTCATAAAATTAAACGGCAGCTTATTAAAATCTCCCATTGAATTATCTAATGAACCAAGACATTCTTGAAAAATCTTCATTGCTTTCATTATTTTTCCTCAAAAAATCAGGTGAAACGTGGCGGCAAGAGGAGGTATCGATCCCCCGAATATCCGTTTGGAGCGGATCGGTTTTCCATTAAGCCTATCCTGCCGTTAAAAAGCGGAGAGCAGAGAACTCGAATCTCAGTGGTATTTCACACCCAACCGCCTAGCAAACGGCGTTCTCGCCTTGAGAATTTACTCTCCAATACCCATTATTCCACCAAGAGCATCTAAGAAACCTTTTCTTGGCTGTTTGTAACCTTTTACTTGTTTTGATAACCTCGCCGCTTCTTCCTGGAATTCGCCTTTTATATTCTTATATTGCAAACTGCTACTAGGATTTCCAGGCTCTATATCAATTCCACTATCCGTATGCTGAACGCAAATCCATTCTCCAGATGGCCCTACTCGATTTTTCCCTACTGTCAAGAAGAATAATGAATCTATATTTATGTAATCATCACCAATATATTTATCTCTATGTAGATTAACAACTATATCAACCAAATGAGGAACATCGGTGCTGCCCTTAATCGTTCCATCTTTTGCTAAATGCCCAACAAGAATTGCATGAGCATCTATATTGCTTGTGACATTTTTATATGAAGTTAACATTTGCCTAATTTGAGAAGAAGAATTAAATCCTTCTAACATATTAACACTATCTACAATTACTAAATCAGGACGATGCTGCTCAATAATCTCTAGATGACGATGATAATCAGTAGCATTGCTCATTAAGAATCTTGAAGTATCGATTGCATCTAACCAACCTGCATGCCCACAGGCTTGCCCATAATTCCTTAACTGCGAATTAAACCCATCAACCCATTGCTTAAATTGAGTCCCATTGACTTCATTTTGGATATATAGAATTTTATTACGAGTTGAAATATTTATTAAACTACTCATAAATATCAACATTCTGCTTTTCCCGATACCCGCTTGTCCAGCCCATAAGGACATTAGCCCTCTAGGAACTCCACCTTTTACAGATGTTATTATTTTCCCACCTTCGATTACTAATTCAACTTTACCAGAAAAACAATAGTCTAAAGTATACAATCCAGTAGGAATCCACCCTACGGGCTTGCTTTCAATCTGCGATAAATCAAAAACATCGTTCCGTTCCATAGTAAATCTCCTTTTTCTACTAAAAATATTTCAGGAACGATTGTCAGGTGAACGATGCTTGCGATACGTATTGCTAGGTTTTACATCTTTATACGTCTTATATGTTGTATTTAGCTTAAAACAAGGCAATCCATTATTGTCCGCAGAAATATCCACACAACAATGGAGCTGTCTAAGTTTTTCTCCAAAAGGATGATTGCCTGAAATCCGTTGCAAAACAAGTGCATTTTCGACTATCTTCCCATTAATATCTCTTGCTCCAAATAAACTGCGACTTTGTTTATTATGAAAATTATCCCATAAAGTCTTTCCATTAGGCGTAAGAGTAATTTTCATAACTCTAATCATTTCTTTTTTAACATTTGAAAAACTATGAATTTTATTTACACCTAAATTAACTAAGCTTTGAATAAATACATGATATACTCCTGTAGCTCGATAAGGATTAGGGAAGATGCCAGTAGCCTTAAAATTAGCCCTCAAGGTTTTAGCATCTTCCTCATCCATATGATAACGCCTTGGTTTTGTTACATTACCCCTATTCGATAAATATGATTGCCTATCTTTAATAGGTTTTTCGACTTCATTTCGAACATCATCATAACTATGGTATTTTTTCATTATAATAGATCCTCCTGTTGTTTTCAATCACACGTGCCACAGTTAGCACAAAATAGAAATAAATATAAAACCAGACGATTTTAAACATTTAATTGCTACTTTTTCGACTAACCAAACCGTTTAGCAGCATGGTAGTCTGTATTTAATTGTCAAAGAACTCCAATTACCAGGTGGATTATACCATATTTCACCTGACAAACAGGAACAAATTTTTCAAATATAACAACAAAATCCCCGTTAACCTTTTCCCGTTAAAAAATCAGGTGAAAAACTTCTAAAAACACCTGCATTTTTACAACGGGAAAAAATTAATTTCTAAAATTACTATTATGTTGATATTTAGGGGATTCTTTATCAGGTGAAGCTTCCCCATCAGGTGTTTTTATTGAACTTTCACCTGATGGAGTAGCTGTCCTGACTTCTGCCATAGCCGCCGAGACGAGCAGTGCAAGAGCCAAGGCAATTGACGCTACGGTGGCCGCTAAGGAAATAGCAGAAATTGTTTTCTTTGATAAAATCATTGTACCTTCTATTAATATAATACTTCTATCGTCACTTTCCTTTAAAAATCTAAAATATTTTAAAAATATTTTTTACCCTAAAGGAAGACCTTCCAAATAACCAGTATCGGTGCCAGAAATATCCCTTGTTCCTTTGCTCAAAATATCTCTAAACTGAGGCTCAAAAACAAAATACAACCTAATGATAGCAGCTTCTTTTTCACTCCATTGTTCAAGACTTAAATTGTCAGGTGACAAATCTTGATCAATTTTAGCCCCAGCGCCTACAGAAACTTCTTTATTAGCTAAACGAAAATCATCTGCCTCCTGAACGGCAACATTTCTTAAACACTTCGACAAAGATGCAGATGTTTTTGCTTCTGTCGCAGAATAATGCTGAACCGTCATTATATCTTCTTCATTATTATTGAAAATTGATGATGTATAAGCATTTCCAATAGATATTTTATTATCTGATTGTAATTTATTCTGATGATTTGACCAATTACTCCATTGGCTAAATCTTTTATACTTTTCCTTTTCAACTACTCTTGGATTTTTAGGAGTATAAAAAACAAATCCAAATGCAGGAACCGTATTTTCCTTACCCATAACTAGCGCTGCAATATCTCGTTTTTCTTCTTCGCTGAAAAAGAATTGCCTAACATGCCCATCAGGCGATCTAAATCCATCCCACCAAAGGGTGTTGGGGTAAGCTACATAATTTTGTGCTGGCCACTTATAATCGCATTGTTCGCAATATCTGCCATGACTAAATTCGGTGTTATGAATTGGACATTTATTTTGATATTGTTCCATTCTAATACTGTCAATTTTCTGTCCAGTAATAGGATTCATACCTTTTACAGATGGAATAATAGCAGTATTATATTCATCATTCATTGTAAAATCAAACCATAATCCCCAATTGGTATCAACAGGACAGACATAGCTTCCAGCAGCTTTAACCCAACCATCAGGACATCCAGGTAAAGCGGCTATAGGAAAAACAGGAAGTCTTTTACCAGGAGGAAGCGCAAATACTTGTTCTCCAACAAGTCTTTCGGCTCTCATCAAGGAAGCCTTATGATTCCCACATTCCATAATATAAACTGGTTCTACTTTTGATCTGGTTTCGTGTACAACATCTAGAGCGTATGACATGGTATTTATTCTCCTTTTTCTCTCACACTTTTCTCTCTCTAATCTAATAAGGATACTTTTTCCCGTTTGATTATCTATTATATCGGAATATTATTGTCTTCTAACAATTTTTTTAACCGATTTATCTCGTCACGTGCTTCAATTAATTCTTGCTCCATAATTTACTGTCTGCTAGGATAGCTGATTCCTTCAATTGGCCCATAGTGTACTTCGTTCGAAGGAAGTTCAATATCAAAATCAAATGGGATTTCGAATAAACTATCATCTTTTTTTCTTTCTGGTCTTTGCATATTTTTATTTTCCTAAAGGAATTAGTTTTGAAAAATTAGAATTTCCTGAAAGGAAGGAAATTCTAAAATATCAAGTCTACCTGTCCACTCTTAATAGCTGCTTTATAATATTGTACTGATACTTTTCTCTTGTTCCCATTAAAATCTTCAGTCCAAGATTTTTCTTTGCCACATTTCTTGCATCTCGCTAAGATTACAACACGTGAATTATATATATACGAATGATATTCACAAGTTTTAATTAATCTTGCTTCTACTACTTCCCACTTATGAAAAAAATGAAATAATTTCATAAAAACTCCAAAAAATTTAAAAGGATTCTTAGCTGATTTTGCAGAATTTCATCCTAAAGGATGAAAAATTATTCTACAACTTCAATCTCCATTACATCAGTTTGACTCTCGCCTTGCCAATGAGGAGCCAAATACCAACGGCTATATTTAATACGAACCTTTTTGCCTATCAAAACCAATGCGTCATCTTTATTCTCTTCATCAATAAGATTAAGGATTGAAAACGAAAAGTCTCCATCTCCAATAGCAATTTTTATCTGATCGGTTTTATAAAACACACCAACATTATATACGTCTACAATTTTACCTTCAACTATTCCCTGATCATAATCAGGCATAACTCCAGCAAAAAAAGGGAGCAATAGGACATAAATAGGAATAAGTGCTATCCCAACTATCAAAAATACTGCACTTACAAATCCCCAATCAAATTTTTTATTATAGTATTTATTTCTCTTTGTTAAATAAATATTAATAAGTTTAATTATCCCAGCAAAAGCAAAAAATGATACAACCAGAAACAATAATCCAATAATCCACACAGCCACTAATGAAATAATCATAGTCCATCTCCTTCTAAAATGCCTAAATTTCCTTCCCAGTCGCCACAGGATTAATCCTGACAAATTATACGGCACAATATATCACTTTAGCATTACTCTGCTTGTAGGGCTAAAATCCTACGTTTTTCTCGTTGCCTTCGAAGCATTGTTTTAAAATACCACACTAACTCTTTATCGCAGTATTTAAATATTTCTTGAGGAGTTGTTGATCGCTTATGATTCAAAGCAGATGTAAGATTAAAAGAACTAAAAGATTCTAAGTATAAATCATTATTATGTTCTAAAGCATTAAGACGGTCAATAGCGCAAATAGTAAGTCCTAGATTTTCAGGAGTAATAGGTAAAAGTTTTTGTAAAAATAATCCTGATTCAGCAATATCTTTCCACTTTTTCCCGCCATAGGATGAATTCCATTCGCATTTATCAAAAAGATATACAGCAGTTTCTAATTTAATTTTAGCCATTAAATAATTATAATCTTCTTTTTCTAATAAATCAATATTTAAATCTAAACCCTTTACAATACTAGCATTAATAGCTATACAGTTATCTTCTCCGCCTCCAGTAGGAGCATGACAGCATTCTCCTGCTGCTGCTATATGTGTAAGTTTAATATATTTTTTAGCAATAGGTGTTACAAGATTACTAAGGAATCGCTTTTCTTTTTTATTTGCATAAGGTAAAATTAAAGAAATAGCATAAATAAGGTAGAATTCTTTCCTTTTTAACTTATTAATTACCATAATCGTTCATCCTCACTATTTTTTATAAAGCCTACTTAACGCTATCCTTTTGTATTTTTCTACTAAAAATTCTGATCGAACTAAACAAGGAGTACCTTCGTCAAAACTATTTATAATAAAATTATCATAAAGTTTTCCAGTAATAATAAATTTCGCACCCGGATAGCTTGTTTTTTCTATAATATCATCTACTTCTGGATGATAAGTTTCCCAACTAAGATCATCTTTAATGACTTCTTCAGTAACTTCTTTTTCTTTTGCAGGTGGATTATCTTCTGCTACAGAAACAGTTAAATCATCATGAATTATAAACTTTTTCTTGCTAAAAGGATCATAAACTGCGACTATATCATTATCTAAATTACTACCTTTAATTGGAAGATAAGATTGTATTGTACTATATTCTTCGCTATAAATTACAAAACGATCATTACCTGGATGCTTAAGGTTCACAGACATAAAACAATTTTTAACAGTAAGCTCTAGGCCATTACGTAAAGTTATTTTTTGCCCAGCACAAATACAAGCAGCTAAATCATCTACGCTAAATAATTGTTCTCTAAAATCTTCTATAGTTATAGTCAAATCTTTGTTGATAACATATACTTTTTTCTCAACATTATCTATAACCTTAATAAGATCATCATTATGCGAAAAAGGTTCCGTTGTATAACCCGCATTTACTAAGGAAGTCATAAAATTCATACTTCCCTTGTCGCTACACTGATAGATAAACGTTCCATGGTCATGATCATCAAAAATCACATTAGGAGTAAATGTTTTAGAAACAGTTATAAAAGTAAATCTTTTTGCAGCAAAATTGTTTTTAATAAAAGTAAATAGATCTTTTGGAGTAGAAATTGTTTTCTTAGAAACAGAATTAACTACCTTATACCAGTGCCCATATTTTTCCGTAGCTGGTTTATATTCTATAATAGCATCCCAAATATTCCCACCATTTGCAAGGATCTCTTTTAGTTTAGTCACGGCCATAACTACTTTACCATCTACATCCTTATTAATAATTTCATTAATATTAATCGATTTCATTTATATCTCCTATAATTGGGTATTCAACATCTCGAACGTATATGCACCTTGCATCGGGATAGAGTTTACGATATTTTTTTTCACTTCTTTTAAAATAGTAGGAATTTTGTCTTTATTTGCCACAACATACTCAGGATAATCATTTACCATAATTATAAAAGCAGTTTTCATATGTTCTTTCCTAAATAATTATATTAATTTCGATTAAAACTCTCAAGTCTCCTGTTGCTTTTTACCCTATTTCTTAAAAAGGAATATACTATATATAGTGGTCAGTATGTCAAAAAACTGCTCAAAAGTCATAAAATATCCATGGTGTGATCTGTTTTTAGCTATTAACATACTATATATAGTGGTTGAGTATTAATTATATTTTGTTCTTGTATATATTATACTTATTATATACTATATATAGTATTTTTTATGGACAAACAGTTGTTAAAAGTCTTTTTTCCTCGGGGAAAAAGTTTTTACTGGTTACATTTGTTGCAAAGTGTCTTAATCCACTTGCGATTTTCTCTTATTTCTCCAAATTGACCACATTCTTCACAGATAGAATAACTTCTTCGCTCTGCTTCTAATATAACATCATCAATAATGCTTTTCCAGGTGGAATTAATTTCATAATAATTATTATCAATCAAATCAACATAAAATCTAAGTCCACCAAATTTTTCTTTAATTTGGACAGCATTAATAGTTATAAATGATACCTTAGAGATAAGTTGTAACTTTTCACAAAGCCTATGGATAAGCGGCAACCATCCATCCCCTACTGTAATATCCTCAGCATCATCAAATCTAATAATATTGGGAAAAGCTTCTAAAAGAGATTCTTTGGTCAATTTATTTCTCCTTAAAATGCCCCCATTATTAACACGACCTATAATTTTACCGACTGCTATTTCACTTCATAATTTATCTGGACAAAATTGTGGATAAATTCTTTTTATTTAACAAAAACGCCCCTGGTGTATCAAATATAAGGGATTTTATATAAAATTTAATTGTTAATAATATGTTGACAAATGTTAATAAGTGGAAAATTGTGGAGAGAAGTGGGAGAAAATGGGTGAGGCAACACTGGGATAGTTCAAAACAGCATAACAGGATAGTTCAAAACAGCATAACAGGATAGTTCAAAACAGCATAACAGGATAGTTCAAAACAGCATAACAGGATAGTTCAAAACAGC
>Ga0265293_10003898_pt1 | contig 27083 bp, 27 predicted proteins | sample Munlanlewell138R_FD_192505 | JGI IMG/M metagenome (GOLD analysis project Ga0265293, IMG submission 192505) | Leachate microbial communities from a municipal landfill in Southern Ontario, Canada - Leachate well 138R | ecosystem: Engineered > Solid waste > Landfill > Unclassified | place: Canada...
TAAGCCGCTTCCGTACTCGCAAGGAAATTAATGATAGTCTAAAGGCTTTGAAACAAGGTGAGATTGATATAATAATTGGGACTCATCGCTTGCTATCGAAGGACATACTATTCCATGATTTAGGTCTTCTGATAATAGACGAAGAACAACGATTTGGCGTAACTCATAAGGAAAGAATGAAACAGCTCAAAAAAAATGTAGATGTACTTACCTTAACGGCTACGCCTATTCCACGTACATTGCATATGTCGTTATTAGGTGTCCGAGATTTAAGCTTGATAGAGACACCGCCCGAAAATCGTTTTCCAGTTGAGACTTTTGTAATGGAGTATAATCCAATTTTTATTAGAGAGGTTATCGAACGTGAGATTAATCGCGGCGGGCAGGTATATTTTGTCTATAACAAGATTGATGGTATTGAGCGCATATCAGAACAGCTTAAAGGGTTAATTCCAGATTTGCGCGTTGCGATTGGGCATGGAAGAATGGGTGAACAGCAACTTGAAAAGGTAATGCTAGAATTTTTGGATCGTCAATATGATGTGCTTGTTAGCACGACAATTATTGAGACAGGACTTGATATTCCTAACGTCAACACACTGATAGTTGTAGATGCAGATAGAATGGGCTTATCACAGTTGTACCAGCTGCGTGGTCGTGTCGGACGTTCTAATCGTGTTGCATATGCATATTTCACATATAAGAAAGACAAGGTATTGACAGAAGTAGCAGAGAAGCGCTTGCAGACAATTCGGGAATTCACTGAGCTTGGTTCAGGCTTTAAGATTGCCATGCGAGATCTTGCAATTCGTGGAGCAGGGAATTTATTAGGGGCAGAACAACATGGGCATATAGCAGCTGTAGGTTTCGAGATGTATAACCATTTATTAGCGGAAGCAGTCGAGCAATTGAAGAACAGTCAATCTGGAAACAAACAGGAGAAGATTGACCCAGTAATCGAGCTAAATATAAATGCCTATATTCCGAGCACCTACGTAGAGGACTCAATGCAAAAAGTAGAGCTATATAAGAAAATGGCGAGGGTTAAAGAATTAGATACAGCATTTGAAATTGAAGAAGAATTAATAGATCGCTTTGGTAAATTGCCAGAGGAAGTCGAGTTATTAATGGCGGTAACACGTATTAAGGCTTATTGTTATCGGTATATGGTTACCAATATAGAACAACAGAAAAATGAAATCTATATTAAACTTCATCCTAACGAGAATAATCGCATTAATGGGCAGGAATTATTTGAAAGAGCGACTAGATTTGATGACAAGATACAATTAAAAGCTGGACAATATATTACGATTATTGTTAATATTAATAAATTAAGCCAGCTACAAATAGTTGAATTGATAGAAAAATGGATGTATAGTTATGAAGGAGTTCGAAGTATTGAAGATAAGGATACATCCGCAGCTAAAAGAAAAGAAGGAGTGGGATAATTGAAAAAAGGTTATGCGCGCATTTTACTAATCGGATTAATGACGCTAGTTGTAATGTCATTAGCATTAGTAGGATGTGGTAATGATGATGAGAATGAAAAAGATAACAATAAAGGACAGGATGCACAGCAAGATCAAATAACAATAGAAGAATTTAGAGCAGAAGTAGATGTTGATAAGGTCATTGCTGAGCTTGAAGAGACTAAGATTACTTATGGCGAGTTAATAGATCAATTAGAAGCGGAAGATATTATTCAACCGGGAATTGCAGCATATGCGCTTTCTAACAAAGATGCAGTTCTTGCAGATTATGCTAAACAGTTAGTAATACGTAAAGATATATATAATCAGGGCGTAGCACTTAATGTAACTGCCAACACGCAAGCAATTGATGAAGAAATAAACTATATAAAAACTATGAGTGCAGATTTAACAGAAGCGCAGCTAGAGAAAATTAAAGGTTTATTTAGTTACTATGACATTATCACATCAACATTAAATCAAAAAGTAACCGACGAGAGTGCACTGGAAGTCTATAATCAGAAGCCTGCTGACTTCACAACAGCTTCTGTAAGACATATATTGGTTCAGTTCGAAGGTAGAACAGAAGAAGAAGCAAAAACTTTGGCTGATGAATTGACAGACCGTATTCGTCAAGGCGAAGATATGGCAGACTTAGCCACGGAACATACAGATGATCCTGGCAGTAAGGATACTGGAGGATTATATGAAAACCAACCAGTTATGATGTGGGTAGATGAATTTAAGCAGGCAGCGTTAGATTTCGAATTAAATGTTGTTGGTGACCCAGTTAAAACAACCTACGGCTATCATGTAATGCGTGTAGAAGATCGTATTGTACCTGCATTTGACGAAATCAAAGATATGATTAAAGAAAGCCTTGCTGCTGAAGATTTTGAAGCATATGTAGCAAGCATCCAAGACAAAGTGGCTGTTAACTTATAAGCGATACTTATTTCAAACTCCTATAATGGAGTTTTGAGAACGAGTAATGCTGAATCTGAAGATACAAAAATTTATAAGAAGAAGGACAACTTGGGTATGTGCGAGTTGTCCTTTTTAGGTTAAGTTTCTTTAATATCATGAATAAAACATTTTTGGCGAAGTATACTAATCTTGACAAAACTTCATAGGGCATATTTAACATCTATAGAAGAAAAATCATCAGAATATAACAACATATGTGAAAGAGAGGCTATACTAATGAAAGCAACAGGAATTGTACGTCGTATAGATGATTTAGGTAGGGTAGTTATACCAAAGGAAATTAGAAGAACTTTAAGAATTCGTGAGGGTGATCCTTTAGAAATATTTGTAGATCGTGACGGAGGAGTCATTCTAAAGAAATATTCACCAATAGGAGAACTTGGCGATTTTGCGAAGGAGTATGTAGAGGCGCTTTTTGAAAGCACTGGTCATATTGCGTTAATTAGTGATCGTGATCGTATTATAGCAGTTGCAGGAGCAGCAAAGAAAGATTATTTAGACAAGGATATTGGCGAAGTCATTGAACAGGCAATGGAGCAACGCAAAAGCTATAAAGAGACAAGCTCTAAAGAAGCAGAATTATTAAAGAATATGCAAGATACTTATTCATCTTATGTAATCGCACCTATTATATCAGGCGGTGACCCAATTGGAACATTATCTTTAATAAGTCAGAAGGATAATGGCAAGATGGACGATTTAGAAGTCAAGCTGGCAGAAACAGGAGCAGCATTTTTGGCAAAGCAAATGGAAAGTTAGAGCAACCACAACGGCAACTAAGGCATGCACCTTCGTCCCAAGGACTCGGTGTATGCCTTAGTTTTGTTTATATAACAATTAGTAAGAGTCAATTCTGATTGAAGGTTTACTTTACTAAAATTGTGCTATAATGATTTCTGTAAAGGTTTAGGAGAGGAGTATATAATTGAAACAGAAGTCATTTGTTCAAGGGGCTATGATACTCGGTATGGCAGCTCTTATATCGAAGATACTGGGTGGAGTATACCGTATTCCTTATCAGAACATTGTTGGGAATGATGGACTAGCCTTATATAATCTTGTCTATCCAATGTATACGACTTTATTAGTAGTAAGTACGGCGGGATTTCCAATTGCGGTGTCTAAGTTTGTGTCAGAGCGATTAGCAATGGGAGATATACATGGTGCTGAGAGAGTCTTTCGTATAGCCTTTATAATAATGATAATTACTGGATTGACCAGCTTTTCACTATTATTCTTTGGTGCTAGTTGGTTAGCAGAGCTTGCGGGTGATCCAGGTGCGACATTACCGATAAAGAGTGTATCGTTTGCGCTATTAATAGTTCCGATAATTGCAGTAGTTAGAGGTTATTTTCAGGGTTGGCAGGATATGATGCCGACAGCAGTTTCGCAAGTATTCGAACAATTAGTACGTGTTATAACAATTTTGGTATTATCCATAATACTTATTCGAACTTCTGTAGAATTGGCAGCTGCTGGGGCTGTGTTTGGGGCTTTTGCTGGCGCAGTTTTATCAGTTTTTATATTAGCATATTATTATTGGAAGCATCGTAAGGTAGTAGCTAAGCGTAAGCAGCTATTAAATGAATCCAATATTAATAATAAAGTTAACAATAAATTTAATAAAGAGCCAATAGGGCAATTACTCAAAAAGATGACTATCTATGCAATACCTATTTGCTTTGGTAGCTTGGTATTGCCGTTATTCAATTTAGCTGACAGCTATACTATAAGTAATGTGCTACAAATTACAGGTATGGAGTATTTAGACGCGCGGTATATGTTCGGTGTATATTCTAAAGGATTACCATTAGTACAGATTTCAGCATTATTTGCGACTGCCCTGTCATTAGCATTGATTCCGTCAATTTCTGAAGCTAAATCACTTAATCATAATGAGACTATTAAGCGCAGAACTGCCTTTGCTTTACGGTTGACAGTTATCATTGGTTTACCAGCAGCATTTGGGTTAGCTGTTTTGGCAGAGCCGCTAAATATAGCGTTGTTTAATGAAACAATTGGGACGAATATAATAGTAGTGCTTGCAGTGGCGACTGTGTTTAGTACTTTAGAGATCACTAGCTCGGGGATTTTACAAGGGCTTGGTGAATCTAAAGCACCAGCAATTAATCTATTTATTGGTGTGCTGGTCAAAATAGCATTAAATATTGTGTTGATAGTATATATCGGTCTTGTAGGTGCAGCAATTGCAACAATTGTTGCGTACTTGATAGCGCTTGTGCTAAATATGCGTGATCTTAAAAAATTTACAAGCATGCAATATGAATGGCCAGTGCTGTTGGTTAAGCCATTAGTGGCGAGTGTAATTATGGCAATATGCGTGTATGGTGTAGCTACAGTGAGCAGCTCAATGTTACAAACAGCAATGCCGTTACGCCTTTCGCAAGCGATGGTATCAGCAATCGGTGTTTTCGTGGGAATAATAGTTTATGGGCTTGCACTACTTATGACCAAGTCACTTACTATAGATGAATTAGACATGATTCCCAAGGTCGGCAATCGACTTAAGCGAATTGTGTTGCGGTTAGGAATATATAAGCATTAAGAGCATCGGAGAGTTAAGAGTAGTAGAAGAGTTAAGAGTAGTAGAAGAGTTAAGAGTAGCATGAGCATTAGAGTAGTGATAGTTAAATATTATGAGATTAATAGTGTAATATAGTATTGGCTTATTAGGGGTGATACAGTTGAATAACATGCATAAAAAGGACAAGAAAATTTATATTATAGGGTTAGGTGCTGGATCGATTGATGCTTTAACGCTACAAGCATATCGATTACTTAAACAAGGATATCCATTATATCTGCGCACAGAGCGTCATCCTGTCGTCGAGCTGCTCAAAACAGAGCAAATAGCTTATACTTCTTTTGACTACATATATGACCAAGCAGATAATTTTGATCAAGTGTATGCAGAGATTGTAGACAAGCTAATAGAGTATGTGAATTCAGCGAAAACAGCAATAATTTATGCTGTTCCAGGACATCCAATGGTAGCAGAGCGCAGTGTCAAACAAATTAGAGCAAAAGCAGCTGAACAACAAATTGACATAGAAATGGTAAGCAGCAGTAGCTTTCTAGATGATATGTTTAGTACATTGGATGTTGATCCTAATGAAGGGTTTATATTATTAGATGGGCTAGATTTCAGCCAGACAATGCTAGACAGCAGAATGCATACAATCATCACACAGGTTTATAGTCAAGAGGTAGCCTCTGACGTTAAGCTAATACTAATGGATTATTATCCAGAGAATACACTAGTGACAGTCATTCAAGCTGCTGGGGTCAAAGATATGGAACAAAAGTGGCAGATTCCCATCTATGAACTAGATCGGATTAAGGAAATTGATCATCTGACTGCTATCTATATACCTAAAGGCACCCAAGCAGAGCAATACAAGAGCTTTGGCAAGCTTCTAGAAATCGTGAAAAAACTTCGAGATCCAGACGGATGTCCATGGGATCAAGAACAGACCCATGAATCACTTCGGGGATACTTGATTGAGGAGACATATGAGGTCTTAGATGCAATAGATAATGGCGATATGGACAACTTAGCAGAGGAATTAGGCGACATATTATTACATATTGTCATGCATGCGCTCATTGCAGATGAAGAGGGTGAATTCTCAATATACAATGTAATAGAGAACATATCACAGAAGATGGTGCGCCGCCATCCACATGTTTTTGCGGATATCAATGTCGATAGCGTTACTCAAGTGCTTGATAATTGGGAAGATATAAAGCGTCAAGAGAAAGAAGACAAGCTAGCAAAAGGCGATAAGCATATAGATGATAAGCAAGCAGGTATCCTTGACGGAATTCCTAGCGGATTACCAATGCTTATGTATGCCTATAAACAACAGAAGAAAGCGGCAAAGGTAGGCTTTGACTGGGATGATGAACAGCCAGTCTGGGACAAAATTCAAGAAGAGATTATAGAGTTAAAAGCTGCAAGCAATCATACACAGCAAATAGACGAACTCGGAGATCTATTATATGCTGTTGTAAATCTAGCTAGATTTAAGGGTATAAATCCTGAATTAGCACTTCGTAACACCTGTCAAAAGTTCGAGCGAAGATTTCAATATATTGAACAAACAGTTATTGACAAGGGACTGACATTTGATGATGTAGATCTTGATTGGATGGAACGTCATTGGCAAGCTGCGAAGAAATTGTAGAAGAAATTGTAGAAGAAAAAGAGGAATTCTTTTGAATTCCTCTAAAGACCGTATTGCTGTTTCATCTTTTCTACGTGCATATAGTGATCAAGGCTGTTAAGCTTTGAAGCAGCACCATTATCAAGGACTACAGTAATTCCACCACTGTGAAGCTGTATTGCTGAAGCGGTGATTTGCGAAGTAACAGGACCTTCAATACTTTTGGCAACTACATCAGCCTTCTTAGCTCCGTTGGCAATCATGATAATATTTTTGGATTCTAGAATAGTACCGATACCCATTGTTATGGCAAAATGTGGCATATGGGCTCTTTCTATACCCGCTTTTTGATAGAAGCTTTCAAAATTGTCGTCAAGAGTCTGCTGTGTTAGAGCCTGAATCCGAGTTCTTGATGCAAGTGATGATCCGGGTTCGTTAAATGCCCAGTGTCCGTCACCACCTATACCTAAAAGCTGCAGATCTATCCCACCAACTTTTTTAATTTCCGCTTCATACCATTCGCAAAACTCTTTCGGTTCCTTTGCCGTTCCATCGGGAACATGAATATTTTCCTTTTTAATATTTATATGTTTAAAAAGCTCCTCATACATAAATCTTGCATAACTTTGATCCAATTCGTACGGTTTTTCAAGGTCAATGCTTATCCCGTAATATTCATCAAGATTGAAGGTTGTGACTTGTGAGAAGTCTAGCCCTTCTTCGTTATGCATTCTGGCCAGTTCTCTGTAGGTACCTACAGGTGTGCTTCCAGTCGCTAGCCCAAGCACGCAATTGGGCTTTGATTTTATCAAGCAAGCAATAAGTTGAGCTGTATATTTGCTTATTTCATCGTAAGTATCTCTGATAATAATGTCCATTTATTAACCCCTTTACGAAAGTTATATATTCATTATATATTTTCTTTTTAATATTTTCATTAAGTTTAAAAAATAATAAATAAAATAGTCTAATAAATTGATATAGGTCAATTTATATTATTAAAATCCTTGATACAATCAAATCATAAAGTAAGACTTAAACAAATTCTATCAGAATCAAAAATAATATATAACAAGAAAGAAGGAGAAAATATGTCAAAACAACTAACATTTAATCAAGTAATGGAGAGTAACTTAGGAAGATTAGAGCAATACGTACCGATTGTAGCAAGAGTTCATGGAGGTAGTCATCCAGAATTTCATGAAGTACATAAATTATTTAATTCAATCGCGAAGAAAGCAAAAACGACGGGAACGGACTTACCTGAATTAAAGGAAGAATTCACACAATTACGTTCAATTACAAACGACTACACAGTTCCTAATGACGTATGCGAAAGCTATGAAGCGGTGTACAACATGCTAGCAGAAGTAGATAAGGCATACCAAGGAAACTAATCAGAGTACATCTTGAGCATTGGTCAAAGCACATCGTGAGCATTAGACAAAGCCATCTTGAGAACTTGCAGTTTGAAGGATTACCATATGTTGGAGAGGAGGAATAGCTATGCAAAGATTTATATTAAGCAAAAAAAACCAAATAACATTAATAAGTGCAATTTTAATTATAATTGCATTTGCTAGTAAATTAGGTTTTGAAAATACAAATATATTTATTTGGTCGTTGGCTATCGCTTCGTTATTAGGCGTTCTACCTATTGCAATTCAAGCGTATCAAGCATTAAAAGTAAAAGTTGTCAGTATTGATGTATTAGTTACTATTGCAGTTGTTGGAGCATTTTTAATTAAGAATTTTGAAGAAGCAGCTATCGTTACATTCCTGTTTTTATTCGGAGCTTATCTTGAACAACGCACATTAAACAAAACACGCTCGGCAATTAAGGAATTAACTGAGCTGGCACCAGAAAGCGCTCTCAAGCAAATGGGAAATGGTGAGTTTGAAGAAGTAGAAGTAGACGAAGTAGACATAGGCGATATTTTACTTGTCAGAACTGGAGCAAAAGTTCCCGTTGATGGTACAGTCTTAACAGGAGAAGGTCACATTAATGAAGCAAGTATTACCGGGGAAGCTATTCCGGTAGGTAAGAAGAAGGGATCGCAAGTATATGCTGGAACGATTTTGGAAAACGGTACAATTCAAATTGTCGCAGATCGTGTAGGTGAAGATACTACTTTTGGTAAAATTATTGAGTTAGTTGAAGAAGCACAAGATTCCAAATCAGAAGCAGAACGCTTTATTGATAGATTCTCTAAATACTACACACCAGCTGTTTTAGTTCTTGCTATAATTGTTTGGATATTTTCGCAAAATATTGAACTTGCAATTACTATCTTAGTTCTAGGATGTCCCGGAGCATTAGTTATCGGTGTCCCAGTTTCCAATGTTGCTGGTATTGGTAATGGAGCAAGACACGGCGTACTATTAAAAGGTAGTGAAGTTATTCACGATTTTAGCAAGGTTGATTCAATAGTATTTGATAAAACTGGTACATTAACAATTGGAAACCCTAAAGTAGCTGACAAGGAAATTTATGCAGAAAACCAGCACGAAGTATTAGGCTACCTTGCGAGTGTTGAGAAGGAATCTGACCATCCATTAGCTAAAGCAGTTGTAGAATATATTGGAGATACTAAACTTTACACAGTAGAAAACACAGACGTTGTAAAAGGTGGCGGAATTGTCGCTCATGTAGATGGACATAGAGTTGCAGTTGGCAATGTTTTCTTGATGGAGCAAGAAAATGTTCATCTAAATGAAAAGGCTCGTGCAGATATTGCCAAGTTCGAAGAAAATGGTAACTCGCTTGTGCTAACAGCAATTGATGGTGAATTAAAAGCACTAATGGGAATTCGTGATCAAATTCGTCTAGGCGTAAAAGAAGATTTGCAAAAGCTTAAAAAATTAGGTGTTAAAAATCTAGTGGTTCTCTCTGGAGACAACCAAGGAACAGTTGATTTAGTAGCACGTGAACTTGGACTTACAGAAGCTCATGGACACATGTTGCCAGAAGATAAATCAGCATATATTGGTAAGTTACAAGCTAAAGGTCAAATTGTCGCATTCGTTGGAGATGGAGTAAATGACAGCCCTTCACTAGCGCTAGCACAAATTGGAATTGCTATGGGAAGCGGTACAGACGTAGCCATTGAAACTTCAGATGTTGTCTTAATGAATTCAGACTTCAGCCGTTTGCCACATGCGCTAGGCCTAACGAAAGCAACAGCTAATAACATGCTTCAGAATATTATCATTGCAGTGGGAGTTGTATTAGTTCTGCTTGCCAGCGTATTCTTCAGTGAATGGATGAACATGTCTATAGGCATGCTAGTACATGAAGCGAGTATTTTAGTCGTAATTCTAAACGGCATGAGACTGCTTCGTTACAAACTAAGATAAATTTAGATATTTAAAATAAAAGCATTTGATGTAAATTAAATTTTAAATTAAATCTAAGGAGAGATAAAAATGCAAAAAGCAACTATTCAATTAGAAACATTAACATGTCCATCATGTATCCAAAAAATCGAGAATGCAGTGAAGTCTTTAGAAGGTGTAGATAAAGAAAGCTTAAGTGTATTATTCAATTCAAGCAAAGCAAAATTTAACTTTGATGATAAAAAAATATCAATAAAAGATATCGAAGATGCTATTACAGCATTGGGATATGAAGTTAAGAAATCTCAGGTAAAAGCATTATAATACTGACAAAACTGTATAAATAAGATGTAATATCAACAAAGTTCCTGTTTTTTAAACAAATTTTGGTTTAAAAAGCAGGAATTTTAGTTATAATAACGAATATGAAAATTGGATACATAAAAAGGAGGTAATTAAATATGAATAAAGTTGAACTAGTAAATCAAATGGTAGAGCAAACTGGGTTAAAGAAGAAAGATGTAGAAGCAGCTTTAGGTAGTTTCATAGATACTGTTACAAATGCATTAGCTAAAGGAGATAAAGTACAATTAATCGGTTTTGGTACTTTTGAAACTCGTGATCGTGCAGCTCGTTCTGGTAGAAATCCTCAGACTGGTGCAGCAATTACAATTCCAGCTGCTAAGGTACCAGCATTTAAAGTAGGAGCTAAGCTTAAAGAAGCAGTAAAGTAATATATGCGTCTTGATAAGTTTCTTAAAGTGTCAAGATTGATCAAACGCAGAACTTTAGCTAAGGAAGTGTGCGATCAAGGGCGAATTGAAATTAATGATCGACCTGCTAAGGCAAGTGCTGAAGTTAAGGTTAATGATCTAATTACAATACGCTTTGCTAAGAAGACACTTACAGTAAAAGCGTTAACTGTAAAGGATTCTGCTAAAAAGGCAGATGCTTCAGAGATGTTCGAAATTATAAATGAAGAATATATGGCAACGCCAGAACAAGATTTTTGGAATAACTAACCCCTCATTAGAGGGGTTTTTTTTAGTTCTAATATAGACAAACCCTCATAGAATAAAGTAACACTTTAAAGAAATATTCTTAGGGAGGACTAAATATGGAAACATATCAAAAAGCGCCAAATAGAAAACTAGACAAACACGAAATTAAAATTATTAATCGAAAAGTCTTAGAGGTTACTGGAGTATTAAATATCGAAAGCTTTGATAGTCAGGAGTTTTTATTACAGACAGGCTGTGGGTATTTAGCGGTGCGTGGCGAGAATTTACATATTCGCAATTTAAATTTAGAAGAAGGACTAGTATCTATCGAAGGCAATATGTTTGATATGGGATATATTGATGAAACGAATACACCAGGGGAAAAGGCTAAGGGATTTTTTAATAAACTTTTCAAATAAATTGAGGTGCTATTGTGGATTTTCAAACCCAATATCAAGTTCTGATATCGATGTTGTTGGTGGGGGCTTTTTTGGAGGCGGTTTTTGAAGCATACCGTCAATGTCACAAGATTTATAAGTTCAGAAGGTTATTACTTCATTTTCTCGATACTTGTTTTTGGATTATGGCTAGTTTATTAGTGTTTTCAGTGACGTATGTAAAGGCAATGGGCGAATTACGCTTTTACAGTTTGTGTTTTTTGGGATTGGGTGCAATAATACATTATGTGCTATTAAGAAAATGGACAATCAAGGTCACTAACATGGTTATTCATTCGATAAAGACAGTAGTAAGGGGTATTAAATGGATAGTTACTAAATTAATAATTTCTCCATGCATATTTGCCTGGAGAATATTATGTAAGTTATGGATGTTGCTTGCTGGCATTGGGCAGTGGTTAGTTCTAGTAATAATGGCACTTGTCGGTTTATTGGGTAGTGTGGTACACTGGTTTGTATGTAGATGTGGGAGTCTGTTCAAAAAAAATAAATGAGCAAGGTGATCCTATAATGTATCGACCAGTAGAGAACAATAATATACATAGATCGGTAAATAGGCATAATCATGAAGCAAAGCCTAAGAACCGGCGGAAAATAGCAAAATGGAAGAAATTAATTTTGCTAATGTTTATTGTGTATTCAGTGTTTATTGGGAAAGGAATGTATAGTCAGCAACAAGCTATTGAACAAAAAAGGCTTGAAGTTGAAGCTTTAGACCAACAATTAACTGCTATTCAACAAGAAAACGAGAAATTAAAGACTAAGGAAGCACGATTGCATGATGAGGATTATATTGCGGAGATAGCAAGACAGAATTACTATTTATCCAAACCTGGAGAAGTCTTATTTATTGTTCCTCAGGGCAGATAGAGTGAGACTTGAAATTACTTCATCTTACGCTGTCGAAGAAGGAGTCTTGTTGAAACAGAATATAGATATTGACACTGATTTTACCATTCAAGTATAATGATATAGATGATTTGTTATGATTCTAAGGAGGAACACTGTATTTATGACTATCGAAGTAGGTAGTAAAGTTGAAGGAAAAGTTACTGGCATTACTAACTTTGGGGCGTTTGTAGAATTGCCGGGTGGTATTACGGGACTTATTCATATTTCAGAAATAGCTGAAGATTATGTTAAAGATGTTAATGAACATCTTAAGCTGAATGACAAGGTTCTAGTCAAGATTATTAATGTTGATGCAAAAGGGAAAATCGGTCTATCTATTAAGCAGGCGATAAACAAACCCAAACCTCAACAACGCAGAGTTCCACAAGTATCAATGGACGACAAGATTAATCAATTTTTCAAGGATAGTGAAGAAAAGCTAGCTGCTATAAAACGCAGTTACGATTCTAAGCGTGGCAGTAGAGGTCCTAGGAAATAAATAATATGTGCGTTTGTTAATTGATAAGTGATTTATTTTATTGAAATTGAGAAACAGGGATAGCAAATAGCTATCCCTGTTTTTGTGTTGATTAAGTGTAGAAGACCAGATTTACTTTATTAGAAGACTATATCAGGCGATGCAACTTTACCTAATTTCACACCTGATTTTCTGAATAATTCGATTGCATATTCAGAATTACGATAATCATGTTCCCAATAAACAGCGCTTACTCCAGCTTGGATAAGTGCCTTGGCGCAATGTAAGCATGGGAAATGTGTCACATAAGCTTCTGCTCCATCAGTAGACACCCCGAATTTAGCACATTGTAACAATGCGTTAATTTCTGCATGAATTGTACGAACGCAATGGTTATCCTCTACTTTGCAACCGACATCAATGCAATGCTCATCACCAGTGACAGAACCGTTATATCCTCCGGCGATTGTTCGGCGGTCTTTTACTAGGACAGCGCCAACAGATAAACGCTCACAGGAGCTGCGCAATGCTAATGTTTTAGCTTGTAACATAAAATATTCATCCCACGATATGCGATTTGTCAATCTTATACCCCCAGTATTAATACAATAGCTAATGAAAACATAATAATGTAATTATACATAATAACGCAAGCAAACTCAGCTATAATTCGACGAATATAAACAGTATTTATATGAAGAACAAGCCGAATGTCTATGATTAGGGTAATTAATTAAGCTGAAAAGCGCATTTCTTTATAGGATTATTAGAGATTTGTCGTAAAAAAATTATTTAATGGTAGCGGATTCTGACAAATTTTTAAGCTATGCCACTCTATAATGGGGATACAAAATACTGAGGGGTGTAGCTTATGCTTGCTAGATTAGTAGATAAGATTCAAATAAGAAATCGTTGGGATGAAATAAAACGAAGGGTATTACAAAGCTCGTTTTTTATATATGTGGTCGGATTTTTGCTCGGTAAATCTTTGATTTTAGAAAATTTGTCTCCTTTTGCAATTGCATTTTTTGCAGTAATGCTTACAAGAAGGCCTCAGATCGCGAATATATTAGCAATTGTCGTTAGTATAGGGGCACTTACGGTTCATTGGCAGCATGCAATATATATTGGTGGGTCAATGGTGCTGCTTATGATTATGTACGGAATTCTGGAAAAGAAAAATAAGCAAGATATTACTATTATTCCTTATCAGGTATTAGGAGCGGCACTTATTAGTAAACTCGCTATTGTTTACTGGATTAGCGAGCTATCCAATTATACGATGATAATGGCAATTTTGGAAAGTATGCTAGCGTTACTATTAACGGTTATTTATATACAGGCTGTTCCGATCGTCTTAGGAAGAATGACACCTAGGGTGTTAAAAAACGAGGAAATTATTTGTGCGCTTATTTTAATAGCGTCAATACTTATGGGTACGACTAACTGGATTTGGAACGATGTTCATATAGATCAAATTCTCGGTGGATTAGCGATTATTGTTATGGCTTATGCAGGTGGGACAGGTCTTGGGGCTGCAATAGGTGTAATTATAGGCTTGATAATGAGCTTGTCCAATCCGTTGTTAATTTCACAAATTGCTACTTTAGCTTTCGCTGGATTATTAGCTGGATTATTACGTGAAGGCAAGAAGTTGTTTGTAATGGTTGGGTATTTCATAGGATATATTACCTTGTCCATATATATGAGACCGGGAATGGAGTTATTACCAGTGTTTGTAGAAATTTTTACAGTGTTATTTTTATTCTCGATAGTTCCTAAGTCAACAATAAATTACGTTGCTGGACTGATTCCCGGCACATCTATCAATGCGTGGAATCAAATAGAATACAAGAACAAGGTAAAAGAATTAGTATCAGGTAAAGTCAATCGCTATGGTGACATGCTTGAAGAGCTAGCGACCACTTTTGCAACAAAAAAGATCAATAACAATCAGGAGGCAGAATTTCAAAAACTGATTCAGCATGTGGCGGATGCAAGCTGTAAGAATTGTAATCGCTATAATCGCTGTTGGCAGGACGATTTTTATCGAAGCTATCATGCCTTTGCAGATATTTTTATAAGATTCGAATCAGGCGAGTCAGTTACACCTCATAATCTACCGCGCGAGCTCCGAACACAATGCATTGATAAGAAGAGACTAATTGAAATATTGCAGCAAGAATTTACGTTATTTCGGAAGGAATACTATTGGCGAGAACAGGTAGCAGAATGCAGAGGGTTATTGTCAGATCAATTTAATGGTATATCTCAAGTGATGAATCAATTAGCTGTCGAGATTGCTAGAGAAGGATTAGAATTCTCTAAGCAAGAAGTTGAAATTAGTCGTGCTATGGAGAAGCTAGGGTTAGCAATAATGCATACACAGATTATTAATCTAGATAAAGGGAATGTGGAAATAAGAGTGACGAAAAATGGGTGCCGTCAGCGCGGGGAATGTACTAAAGTGTTAGCGCCAATGATTGCGGACATCGTTGGCGAGAATGTATCGGTACAAGGCAAACAAGGCTGTAGCTGTAATGATGGGGAATGTACAGTGTTGATTACATCGGCACCTGTGTATGATGTAGAATACGGTTTTGTGTCCATAGGTAAAGGGGGTACTTTTGTTTCGGGAGATAGTTATGATGGGGTAGATTTAGGAAACGGCAAGTATGTATTAGCAATTAGTGATGGTATGGGCAATGGGCAAAGAGCGAGGGAGGAAAGTCAGGCAGCTATCAAATTATTGAAAACATTACTACAAGCTGGGTTATCGGAAGACACAGCAATCAAAACAATTAATGCAGCATTAATGCTACGCTCAAATGAAGAAATATTTGCTACGCTTGATTTAGCTTTCATCAATCTTTTTAATGGGGATACCAAGTTTATGAAGGTAGGATCTTCTCCAAGCTTTATTAAATCAGGCAATGATGTAGATGTTATTAATGGTGAAAGCCTACCAGTAGGAATATTACAAGAGATTCAATATTCCTTAGAACGTAAAACTTTAAAAGAAGGCAATATTATAGTTATGATGTCTGATGGTATTCTGGATTCTATTCGTCATATCAATGATAAGGAGGACTGGCTACGCAGAGTATTATCTCAAATAAATTGTGACAAACCTCAAGAAATAGCAGATATAATTGTCGAGAAGGTACTAAGATTTAATGAAAATGAGGTGATCGATGATACGACTGTCTTAGTCGCAAAGGTGAATGCTTATGAGCCAGAATGGTCAGCAATTCCGATACCAAATGTGAGTAAGCTAGCAACAAATTAATTTGCTAGTTTAAGTCGAGTGTTATTGGGAAATAATAGATACCAAAGAATTAGCTTTGGAGGTATCTAATAATGGCAGAATTGAAGCAAGTATTATTAATTACTGATGGCTGTTCAAATGTTGGACAGGATCCTGTAGAAGCGGCTAAGGAGTTAGCTAAGCATAATATTACCGTAAATGTAATCGGTATTATTGATCATGGAATGATTGGGTCGAAGGGAATTGCGGAGGTACAGTCAATTGCTAGAGCAGGGAAGGGATTATGCGAAATTGTTAAAAGTCATGATTTGACATATACAGTCCAAGCAGTAACACAACAGGCGTTAAATCTGACTATCGAGCATGTTGTTAATAGACAGTTAACAGAAATGCTAGGAGATAAACGAGGAATACAAGCTTTAGCACCTGAAAATCGTGGGAAATTTGTCGAGCTAATGGATGATTTAAGCGAGCAGACGCCATTGAAGATTGTATTATTAATTGATGTTAGTGCTAGTATGAGATCGAAGATGAAGAATGTGGAAGATGCAATATATAATTTATCAATGAGTTTACAGGCACGCACCGGTAATAGTGAAATTGCTGTAATTGCTTTTCCAGGAAGTATACAAGAACATACGAAAATGCTATCAAATTTTACTAACGAGCCATCATTAGTAATAGAGCTATGCTCAATGCTTCAAACAAGCGGAGCAACTCCCACAGGGCCGGCACTATTGGCGGTACAACAGCTGTTAAATGATGATAATGAATATTTGCGTATTAATACATCAATTAATAGAGAACGGGAATTAGTGGATTATGTTGTCAAATAACGCGACAGCACATGTTTTAAAGACATTTCATAAAGGGATGATTGTAACTGGAATTTGGCACAAAGAAGCTTACTGTATTCATCGTCAAATTGGCAAAGGTGCGATTGGAACAGTCTATTTAGTAGAACAGCTTAGTACATCACAATTTTGCGCAATGAAGGTCGCTGATTCAATGCAAGCGATAGCAGCAGAATATACTAGATTAGCAGATATTCATAAAGAGGTCCGAAGTAGACACTTTGGGCCTCTTTTGTATGAACTAGACGATATTGATGCAGGGCTTGTAAGATTACATTTCTATACAATGGAGTATATAGAGGGAGTAACTTTCAATAATGCTATTACCAAAAGCAGTCCAAGGCAGTCATTACAATATGTAACGCAGTTATTGATTCACTTGCAATGTTTACACGATAGGAATCTAATATTTTCTGATATTAAGCCAGAAAATATTTTAATAGAATCGAAGAAACAGCTTGTTAGGGTAGTTGACTTTGGTGGAGTTGTTCCAGTAGGTCGAATGATTAAACAGTATTCAGTGATTTATGATCGTAGTAGCTGGCGCATGGGAAGCCGTAAGTCGGATAAGCAATACGATATATTCGCGGTGGGAATTTTGTTATTACAAATATTCGTATCGCAAAATGATTTAATAAAAGCACAAAAAAAGGCACGCCCGATGTTTGTTCTATATGGTATAATACACAGGAAATTAGCAAGCGTAGAATTGAAGCGAATATGTATAAAAGCTATCTCTGGGAAATATCAATCGGCGAATAATATGCACACAGATATAGAGCTATTACTTTCTAAGAAAGTTATTAACCATTATAAATTAGATTATGTTTTTTGGGCATCGTTCACATTTATGATAGGCTCAATTCTCTATGTGATGAATCAAACATTTAAGTGGTAATTATTGAATAGAGATAGTTGAGATAAATAGAAACAGGAGAGAAAAGATAATGGTAAGCACCGATAACCAAGCAACTCAATGTGATTTTGATCGGACAATGGAGTTATGTCAGCTTGCAGGTAAAATTATGCTTTTTGCTGGGGGCGAAACATATCGAGTTGAAGATACAATGGTTCGTATTGCAAGAGCGTGTGGGATGGAAGCGGAAAGCTTCGTTACACCTACCGGCATATTTATTACGCTGAATTACGGGAATAAATCACATACAGCTATGACGAGGATAATGTATAGGACGATTGATCTCAATAAAGTGAGTATGGTCAATGGTGTCTCCAGGGAATTATCTGTTGGACTAATTACGCCTGATGAGGCGCAGCGGCAGCTTAAGGAGATATCGGCAGCACCGTTAACATATACGGCGACTATCAATAACATAGCAGCAGGTGTTGCCGGCGGAAGTTTTGCATATTTGTTCGGCGGTGGATATCTAGATGTATTGATAGCAGGTATAATTGGTGTAATTGTAAATATAGTTCTGAATTACTTTTTGAATCGTCAGACAGCGATTTTTCTGGCAACTTTTATAGCTGCTGTTCATGCGGCATTGGTAGCGTTTATCGCTGTCTCTGTTATTGAGGGTACACAAGTTGATAAGATTATTATAGGTGGGATAATGCCATTATTGCCAGGGGTAGCTTTAACTAATGCGGTTAGAGATATGATTGCTGGAGATTTGGTTGCGGGACTTGCGCGTGGAGCGGAAGCGGTATTAATTGCGTCTGCGATTGCAGCTGGTGTTATAGCCGTCCTTGCGCTGACTCTATAATATTAGTTGATAGCACACTAATGAGAATAGCCCAATGAATATAACAATGGATAGAACGACGAATAGACCATGAATATAACAATGGATAGAACGACGAATAGACCATGGATAGAGCAATGAATAGAACAATGAATAGAACTAATTAGATAAGTTAGTGACATTGGAAGGTGATATATGTGACACTTTTATTACAGGTGCTGTTCGCATTTGGGGCGGCAGCAGGATTTGCTATTTTATTTCAAGCGCCTAAATCATGTTTAGTTGGCAGTGGGCTAGCTGGCTCGTTAGGCTGGTTGGTGTACAGCGCGTTGGATATTGTTGGTGTGCCGTTTGTATTAACTGTATTCTTTGCATCTATAATTGTAGCAACTGCTAGTGAATTTATGGCAAGACGATACAAAGTGCCAGTTACTGTATTTGCTATTTCTGGCATAGTGCCATTAGTGCCAGGAAGTCTTGCATATTCTACAATGTATAGTCTTGCAGAGGGTGATTATTTGCAGGGGCTTGCTTTAGGGACTAAAACTTTTCTAGCAGCAGGGGCGATAGCAGCAGGGATCATTTTTGTCGGAGCGCTTGTGAGGACAATAAAGATGCGAGGTGACCAAGATGTCGCAGGAGTTATTGCCAATCATCAAAAATAACATCCAAAAACACATACCATTAAACAATCAAAAATTAATAGTTGGTGTATCTGGTGGACCTGACTCAATGGCATTACTTGATTGCCTGAGAAAGCTGCAGCTAGAATATTCTTTAATAATAATAGTTGCACATATAGAACACGGATTTCGTGGACAGACGAGCATTGATGATGCTGCTTATGTAGAAGCTTATTGTCAACAGCATCAACTTATATTTGAGTTAAGGGCAGTTAATATGCCGGAAATCATTAAACAGACGAAGGGTTCATCTCAGGAGCTTTCACGCAAACAGCGATATTCTTGGTATCGTGAATTATCTACTAAATATCAGACACCATATATAATATTAGGACACCACCAAGATGATCAGGTTGAAACGGTACTTATGAGAATCATTCAGGGAACATCTACAGATGGGCTAGCTGGCATGAGGATGTGCCAGGAGCGTGACGGAATGCTTATTATCCGTCCACTGCTAACGGTTAGTAAGCGAGATTTAGAACTATATTGTCAAGAGAATCAATTAAAGCCTCGTATTGATGCCTCTAATGCAAGTAATAAATATTTGCGTAATAAAGCTAGGAATCAATTAATACCCTATTTAGAGGAATATAATCCAAATGTTAAAGGTGCTATATTAAATTTAGCTGAACTTGCCGGTGAGGCCGAGCATTATATATATCAGCACACTAAGGAAGCTTATGATAGTATTGTAACAGCTCTAATAGATGCAAAAGAGTATCGGATTGACCGTAAAAAAATGGTAAATTTGCATTGTGCTTTACAAAGAAGACTTATTTTACTAATATTATATTATCTCAAAACAGGCGAACGTATTGAGAAAAAGCACATAGATATGATTATAGACTGGATTAAAGGCACTGAATCTGGCGGTTATCTACAATTACCAGCCAATCTTATAGTTATTCGTGAATCAGAGCAATTGATAATTAGAATACAGCCACAGGATATTAAATTGCCAGCTGAATCACTTCAAGCAGTTCGTTCAAATTGGCTTAACGAAGGAGTCTTGTTGCAACAAGAGCCCAAGCCATTAATGCTAGGGCAAAAGCTTAAACTTCTAACTGGACAGTTTCTATATGCTGATATAATAAATAAGGCAGATGCGAAACTTTTGCGACCTAATCAAAGTCTAGTTATCTATGATGCGGAATTTTTGCAGGGAAAATCATTGTATTATCGCAGTCGTAAAGACGGTGATAGAATGACGATTGTGGGTATGAAGGGCACGAAAAAGGTGAAGGATATTCTTATTGATGGGAAAATGCCGTCGCGAATTCGTGATAATGTACCCGTAATTATAGTAGATGACCAAATTATTTGGTTGGCAGGAGTAAGAAGGAGTAATATAGCGCCAGTAACGGATAATACTACAGAGGTATTATTCATGCAAATTACTAATGATTAACACAGCAACTTAGGAGGCAAAGATGAAAGACGATATCTTAGAAGTAGTATTATCAGAAGCAGAGATTCAAGCTAAAATCATTGAATTAGGGCAACAGCTCAGTAAGGATTATCAAGGGAAGAATCCTTTATTTATTTGTGTGTTAAAAGGTGCAGTAATGTTTATGGGAGATTTGCTCAAACGTATTGACGTTCCAGCTGAGATAGATTTCATGGCTGTGTCTTCATATGGTACATCTACAGAATCATCTGGAGTAGTAAGAATTATTAAGGATTTAGAGACAGAGGTAGCAGGTAGGCACATTATTATAGTTGAGGATATCATTGATAGCGGGCTTACTCTTTCTTACTTATGTGATTTATTACATAGAAGAAATTGCGCGTCTTTAAGAATAATAGCATTATTAGATAAACCGAAACGACGTAAAGCTGATATCAAAATAGACTACAAAGGTTTTGAAGTAGAAGATGCATTCTTAGTCGGATATGGTTTAGACTATTCTGAAAAATATCGAAATACTCCATATATTTTCATTCCTAAGCCAGAAGTATATTCGTAAAAAAACATCAATTGAGTTGCCGATTTTATAAATGCTATGGTAACATAGTATTTGTACACTTTTTTTTGTTTTTTAGTGATAAAGCGAGGCTAACTTCACAGATTGAAACATTGAAACTTGAGATAAAAAATAAAGTTTATAACGTACAAACGTATATTAGAGAGGAGGCACACTATGAATCGTTTTGTCCGCAGTACAGGTTTTTATTTGCTGATAATAGTGCTAACGGTAGGGATAATCAATGTAATTGCGACAGATGCCCCTGTTGCCAAAGAATTGAAATATTCTGATTTCCGACAACACTTAATTAAAGGTGAAATATTAGATGTAACAATAATACCAGATGGTCTAGCGTATCGAGCAGAAGGTCAGCTCGTAGGTGGCAATGAGTATATTGTATATTTACCTTGGACAGAAAAAATACCTGAGGAGCTTTCGCAAGTTGCAAGCTTTGATATTAAACCACAAGAGAGTCCGTCCGTATGGATTAGCATTCTTACGGGTATGATTCCTTTTATTATTATTTTAGTATTATTCTTCTTCATTATGAACCAGTCTCAAGGTGGCGGGAATAAAGTAATGAACTTCGGTAAAAGTAAGGCTAAGCTTTATACCGAGGAGAAGAAAAAGGTTACCTTCAACGACGTAGCTGGCGCAGATGAAGAAAAGGCTGAGCTTGAAGAGATTGTCGATTATCTGAAAGATGCGACGAAATTTACAAAAGTGGGTGCTAGAGTACCTAAAGGCGTATTGTTATATGGACCTCCAGGAACAGGTAAAACACTAATTGCCCGTGCTGTAGCTGGAGAAGCAGGCGTTCCGTTTTATAGTATCAGTGGTTCAGACTTCGTAGAAATGTTTGTTGGTGTTGGTGCTTCCCGTGTTCGTGATTTATTCGAAACAGCTAAGAAGAACTCACCGTGTATTATTTTTATTGATGAAATTGATGCCGTTGGTCGTCAACGTGGAGCAGGATTAGGTGGTGGGCACGATGAACGTGAACAAACACTTAATCAGTTGTTAGTAGAAATGGATGGTTTTGCTGAAAATAGCGGAATCATTATTATAGCAGCAACTAATAGAGCAGATATTTTAGACCCGGCACTATTACGTCCAGGACGTTTTGACCGTCAGATTACCATTGGTAAACCTGATGTTAAGGGTAGAGAAGAAATACTTAAAGTTCATGCTAAAAACAAACCAATTGTTAAGGATATTGACTTAGGTGTTATAGCTAGGCGTACGCCTGGTTTTACTGGTGCTGATTTAGAGAACTTATTAAATGAGGCGGCTTTATTGTCGGCAAGAAGAAATATAGATAAAATTACAATGTCAGAGATCGAAGAAGCTATTGATCGAGTAATTGCAGGGCCATCTAAGAAGAGTCGTGTCATTAGCGAATTTGAGAAGAAAATTGTTGCATATCATGAAGGTGGTCATACAATAGTAGGATTCCATCTTGAACATGCCGATGCAGTTCATAAAGTTTCAATAGTGCCACGTGGTGGTGCAGGCGGATACACAGTAATGCTTCCTAAGGAAGATCGTTACCTTATGACCAAGACAGAGCTGCTTGATCGTATTACTGGACTATTAGCTGGTAGAGTTGCAGAGGAAATAGTGCTTGGTGAAATTTCTACAGGCGCGCATAATGACTTCCAACGTGCGACCGAGCTTGCTAGACGCATGGTAACAGAATTCGGTATGAGTAAATTAGGTCCAATGCAATATGGAAAACACCAACAGCAGGTATTCTTGGGTCGGGATATTAATACTGAGAAAAACTACAGTGATGTTGTAGCGCACGAAATTGATAATGAGATGAGAGCTATTATAGCTGAGTGCTACCAACATGCTAAGGATATTCTTGAGAAGCATTATGATCAATTAGATCTAATTGCTAAAGCTCTAATGGAAAGAGAAACATTAGAAGCTAAGGAAATTAAAATGCTTGTCGAAAAAGGCTACCTTGAAGATGATAATGGTGCTAAGATTCAGATCAATCTAGATGGCGATAAGAAAGTAGATAACGAGCTTAAGCACAAGGAAGCTTCTCTAGATGAAACTGAAGATAAAGCAAACGATGTGGAAGCAACCGATGCAGAAGCAAAAGATGAAATCAATGATGAACAAGATAAAGCAAATGCTGCAGAAGTAGAAGAAGACAATGCAGAGCAGACAAAAGAAGAAAAGTAGTCCGTAAGGGCTGCTTTTTCTACTTACATACTTAATTAGATATTAGATTTAAGCATAATGGCTTATGTATGAAATTGAGATTTCATAGCAATACATAATTTTTATTAGATAGTGTATTTGTAAATACAGGAGGAAATACATATATGAAAAGCGATATTGAAATAGCTCAAGAGGCAGTATTAAAGCCAATAATAGATATTGCAGCTAGTCTTGGCTTAGGCGATGAGGATATAGAAAAGTACGGTAAATACAAGGCTAAGCTATCAATGGATTTATATAATAAGCTACAGGACAAGCCAAATGGCAAGCTGATTCTGGTAACAGCAATTAATCCGACCCCTGCAGGAGAAGGTAAATCGACAACAACGGTAGGGTTAGGACAGGCACTACATAGAATTGGTAAGAAAGCGATTATTGCATTACGTGAGCCATCTTTGGGGCCTAGCTTTGGAATTAAAGGCGGTGCAGCTGGTGGTGGGTATGCACAAGTAGTACCTATGGAAGATATTAATCTGCATTTTACAGGTGATTTCCATGCAATCACATCTGCGCATAATTTATTGTCAGCAATGATAGACAACCATCTACATCAAGGTAATACATTAAATATTGATCCAAGACGAATTCTATGGAAGCGAGTTATTGACCTCAATGATCGTGCTTTACGCAATGTAGTAGTGGGATTAGGTGGGCCAGCTCAGGGCGTTCCTAGGGAAGATGGCTTCGATATTACCGTTGCCTCTGAAGTAATGGCTATTCTGTGTCTTGCAGAGGATTTAATGGATTTAAAAGAGCGTATCAGTCGCATAGTTATAGGCTATACATATGACAGCCAACCAGTGACTGCTGCAGATTTGCAAGCTGCTGGGGCAATGACGCTGTTATTGAAGGATGCAATCAAACCTAATCTAGTTCAAACATTAGAGAATACCCCTGCAATAATTCATGGTGGTCCATTTGCTAACATTGCACATGGCTGTAACAGTATTATTGCAACTAAAATAGCGATGAAATTAGCAGACTTCACAGTTACAGAAGCTGGTTTTGGTGCAGATTTAGGTGCCGAGAAGTTTTTCAATATTAAATGTCGTCTAGGCGATCTTAAGCCAGATGCTACCGTAATCGTGGCAACGGTTCGTGCGCTGAAGATGCATGGCGGAGTAGCGAAACCAGATTTAGCAATTGAGAATATTGCGGCATTAAATAAAGGCTTTATGAATCTTGCTAAGCATATTGAGAATATTAAACAATTTGAGGTACCGTTAGTAGTTGCAATTAATCGCTTTCCAACAGATACAGAAGCTGAATTACAAACAGTAATAGAGCTATGTAAACAACATGGCGTTGAAGTGGCATTATCTGAGGTATGGGATAAGGGCGGTGCAGGCGGAGTCGAATTAGCGGAGAAGATTATCGATATGACTGAACACCGTGAAAGTCGTTTTCATACTTTATATTCTGATGATTTGCCTATCAAGGATAAAATCAATATTATTGCCACGCGCATTTATGGTGCAACAGGCGTGGACTATGCACCAATTGCCAAGAAGCAGATTGCTGATTTAGAGCAACGAGGCTATCATAACTTGCCGATTTGTATGGCAAAGACTCAATATTCATTAAGTGACGATCCGAGCAAATTAGGAAAACCAGAGAACTTCCGAATTGATGTCCGTGAGATACGTGCCTCAATCGGCGCAGGCTTCATCGTAGTCTTAACAGGGCAAGTCTTAACAATGCCAGGACTTCCTAAGATACCTACGGCAATTAACATGGATGTTGATGCAGATGGCAAAATTACAGGGCTGTTTTAAATAACAACATCAAATAAATATAAGTATAAAACCGACCTTGATTATGGGTCGGTTTTATATTACTCTCTGACAGGCTCATTTATGAAAAGTTCGTCTACTGTGCTATTCAGTATAGAGGCAATATTGAAAGCTAATTGCAAAGTAGGATCATATTTGTCATTTTCAATTGCGTTTATCGTCTGTCTTGAAACGTTACAAAGTTTAGCAAGTTCCTCTTGGGATAGCTTTATAGATTTTCTTAATTCCCTAATATGGTTTTTCATTTAACCACCATATTTCCTTTTTGAAGATAGCAGAGTGATTAAATATACAATTGAAATAACTACAAGAAAAGTAAATGGATTCATACCACTGTAAGAACTGTCTGTCCAAAGAGTTAAATAAACATTTTCAGTGATTTCAAATAATAGCAAACCAATCACAATTATAAATGTGTATGATTGGGCTTTCAATTTAATAAAATTCTTCCTTTCATCTCCCAATTTAGGTAGTGATACAAGAGTAATAGCTATCAGTAAGGCACAAATTAGCAATATAGCAAAAAACGACACAACTATCCAATCCAAATAAAAAACCTCCTTATCAATAAATGTAAAAACTATTTTACATTTATTATATCACCGAACAAGTGGATGTCAAATAGTTTTTACATTTTGGCCTTGTGTGTATAATAATATAAAATATTCAAGGTTATCTTCCTTCGATTTAGCGCTATTTCAATTTCTCTAATATCCATTCAATAATACCCATAACAAAATATATCACAGCAAAAGTCACGCCAACATAAATTACGCTTTTATATGTGGAAGTTGGACATACGCCATCTGGTGCCTGCCAGCGATCATAATAAATTCGAACCAAAGAATATCCTATAAGAATGATTCCTGCATAAGAGAAAATATTCTGTGTTACATTCCACCATTTTGGCATTGTTTTTCCTCCGTAAAATTTATATGTCCTATTTTAAAAACAGGTTTCTTACATCAGTTATAATTGATTGTCGTCCACTACCATAAATAGAAAAGCAAAATATTACATCATCTATATTTTCTTCTTGAATCAATACCTTTGCGTCATAGGTTTGCTTGCCAGAGCTATTAAAGCCCTTAGGATCGATAATGTATATTTGCGAATAATTAGGCACTAACCAAGGGATGAAGGCACTGCCGAAGGAATCCTTGATTACTAGAACCTTACGGTTAGTAGGGCTTTTAGTATCGATCTTGGATAATGCTCTATCACCCCACGCAAAGGCAGAATATTTGTAAGCACCTAAGCTAGCAAAATCAGTGTTAATTATACTATTTACACTCCATGTCTCTTTTTTCAGGGCATCACTATATATGCTCATTTTATAATCTACCTTAGGAATATAATAATCTAGACGGTCTGGGCTATTTTTTAACCGCACTCCTTGGGGGAGCTTATAAATTTGCGAATACAACCCTCCCAAAAAGGGCTCATGGCTATATTGTGCAAAGTCTTCGGAAATATTAGCAGCAGTTATTCCAGCAGCATTACAAAATGCCTGATAAGCATAGTAAGCACCTAGAGCAGACCAATGAACATCTGATTTATAGTAAATATATTCATCTGTATGCTTTTGTAGCTCGCTATAAACATTCGCCACAGTGACGCCGCGAGCATTATTAGAAATGTTTAATTCCGCTTTGCTTTGGTCATATGTACCTGTTCTGTAATTTTCCGATGCATAATAAGCGGCACTTGTCGGTCCAATCACAGCATATAAATCAACATTATCTAAGCGCTCAGATATTTCAGCTA
>Ga0265293_10003900_pt1 | contig 27071 bp, 24 predicted proteins | sample Munlanlewell138R_FD_192505 | JGI IMG/M metagenome (GOLD analysis project Ga0265293, IMG submission 192505) | Leachate microbial communities from a municipal landfill in Southern Ontario, Canada - Leachate well 138R | ecosystem: Engineered > Solid waste > Landfill > Unclassified | place: Canada...
ACGCCCACCAGGACGGCAAGAACTTGCAAACCGAGGACACAATACCAGCAGAGAACCACTCGTGCTCATCGGGGTAAACGAGGTTTTTCAGGACCGACTACTCTACCCTAGGCAGGCACTACTGGTCCGGTCGCCGGATAGCCTATGATTCGGTATCGCTCAGCCCCAGCGTACGCCACACTAGCCAATATGGGGTTTCAGACCCGTAGGTTCGGAACTAAGCGGTGTGGTTCAACCACCCGCTTTGTCGGGCAGCCTGGCCTCCGCCGACGCAGGCCTCTGGTGGAGACTGTCGCCCCGAATGTCACTCGAGTAGGTAAGGTGACACCGGTCACGAGGCCGGGGGGCCAGCTATCGTTGCTGGCTCCCCGGTAGACGTGGCTAGAAGGAAGCGCCGGTTCCGATGAACTACTCCGGTGATTTCTGCCTTAGTGGAGTTCACCTGCGATTCTCAATGCGTCGAGCTCCTGGAGCATCTTGGCTTCCCGCGCGGTTGGGCTGAGAGACGCTGAGCAAAGGGTTTGCTCGTCTGGGTAGCCTGTCACGGTAGCAGGGGTCCCAGTTTGCAGGCCGGCGACCCAGGTTGCCGTTGCTGATCCAACTGTCGTGTCGAGGCAGTTGTTTTCGAGCTTGAGTGTCGGAACGGTTGCGACCGCCGGCCCAGCGTCGCTTTCATTTTCGTCAGGACGGCTCGCCACGGGGAACAAATTGTTGCCTCGTAATCCCGCGATTGCTGCATCGTGCATCCTGTTACCTTGCAACCTGATTTCCCACAAGTCAGCCTTTGTGGCGAGGAAGTCCGTGCTATCTACGCGGCCGTACTCTAGTCCGAGCAGGGCTAGTAGTGGCGAGGTATCGAAAGCGGACACGTTCTGTGTCACCGCCGTGTGTTGGTAGCCTAATAACGCAGTACGGAGATCGGGCTTGTTGGCAAGCGGTTGGAAGTCTGTGATGTCGTTGTTCATAGCGTAAATTATGCGCAACTTGTTCATGTTGGTCACGAACCCGAGGTTATCCAAGTTGTTGGTGCTCAGGTATAGGACCTCGATGTTTGTTAGTCCCGCGATCTTATCAAGCTCACTGTTATCAAGGCCGTCGAGGGATGCCTCCCACCCAGTCGTGTCGGTGCTAAGTACCGGACCGACGTCCCATAGTCCAAGCACTTCCAAGGCGTGCAGGTTCTGGAGAGGCGAGAGATCGAGTAGGCGGCGGTTACGCTCGACCCGGAGGATCTTGAGCTTGGTCAACCCGGCGACGGGCGCAAGGCTCCCGATCTCATGGCCGTTGTAGCTCAGGACTTCCAGGTTGATGGCGTGCTGCAACCCGGTTAAGTCTTGGATTTCGCCACTATCGTCGCCAGTCGGTGTGCTTAGCTCGACGAGTAATTGCATTTGGGCGCAGCTGATGGGCCCCGTATCTGGAATAAGTGGCGACGACCGAAGTGCCGCTTCGAACTTGGCATCAGGGAAGGTGAGGGCGTAGGTCTCGTCGACGCAGACCCAGAGCGGCACTTGCACCTTTAGGCTGCCGGAGGCTTCGTCGTTCGTCTCGTCGTTCTTCACGGTCAGCGTGTATGTGATGCTCGGGGCATGCTCAGGCGCGGTGACATCCCAGGTGGTCGCGCCCGCTGGAATGCTTTCGTCGTCGCCGAGATCGGACGTGAGCCTGATGCTCTCCACGTCACCGGTGACCTCCCAGCTAAGGGTGACGCTTGCGCCAGGATCGGGTGAAAGAGTGTCGGCCTCGAACTTGGTAATCGCGGGTGCAGTGGGCCTGGGCTTCGTAGTGACTTTGAACTCGGCAGTCTTTCCGTCGACCGTGACTGAAGCGGACACGGTCGTGTCGTAAGAGTCGCTTGCTTTGAGGCGGACTTGAATCTTGTCTCCGGCCTTGACTTCGGCGGTGGTACCAGCGACGGCGGTGCCGTTGAGGATAAGTGTTCCTGGTGCGGTGATGGTGGCGGTAAGTTGGCCATCAAACCCGGAGAGTGTCGCTACCTGGCTGTCTACGGTGGCACCGGGCGTTACGCCTGTTATGGGATCACCGAACGTGAAGACGTCCGGCTGGCGAGCCAGCGGCTGTGTGCAGGCCGCCAGGAAGATCAGACTGAGAATAGCAGTTCCGATCAAGAGTGGACTTAGCCGGCTTCGAGATTGACGCATTCTTGCTCCTTCGTTGAGATTGAATTTGCCTTCAGGGCGTGTAAGGCGTGGGTTCGCGTGACGACTACTTCGTGACAATTCTGCCGTTGAGAATCCCAGCTTCATTGCCAGCCTTAGGGTGACAAGCCATCTGGCGCCGGGCCTTTGCGGGATTGCCGTGTGCTATCGAGTAAGCTGGTACATCCTGGTAAACGACTGAGCCCGCCGTGACCTTTGACGCTTCCCCCACCTGCCTAGCTGGATTGATCGTTGCGCGCGTCCCCAAGAAGACACCGTCTGCGAGGTGGGCTCCTCCATTCACAACCGCATACGGGGAAAGCGACACCCACTTGCCTATCACCGTGTCGTGCGCGGCAGAAGCGTAGTAGTGGACATGTGAGAACGCTCCAAGTTGTGCCCACGCTCCAATAGTAGCAAATGGCGCAATCACACTGCCAAGCCCGACTTCTGCACTCGACGAAACGTGAGCTTTCGGGTGGACGAGTGTTGCGAACTCCGCGCCCCTTGACTTTAGCATCGTACAGATTTCCGCCCGAGTACTCGGTTCGCCGATAGCCACGATAAGCCGGTCATGACTATCCGGCTCATAGTCCCGGATCGTGCCGAGCAGTGGAGGTGAGCGAGTGTCAGCGGTCGATTGCACATCGAAGCGGTCATCGATGAACCCACACAAGTCAAATTGGTCCTCGGAGAACGCTTCGCGAGCATAATCGTACACTTCGCGCCCCAGGCCACCAGCACCTACGATTATCAGCTTCATGCTAGCCACGACAACAACCACTCTCTCGGCGAAAGTCGGACAGGCTCATGCCTCTTGGGGCGGTGTAGTTGTAAGCCGTGGCTCGCACGTTTTCCATTACCGCCTCCTAGCCAAGTCCTACCCGTACTTCCTCTTCTCGACAACAGACTCCTCCCCAAGACATCCTACCCCCCAGTTCTTACGGGGCTCTCACTTGCCTCACTTGCTGCGGTGGACTGCACCTGGTTGCAAGACGCTGCGGCGGCTCATGGGCATGTGGCCCAGGAAAGAGCGTTCTCGTACACTTCCTCATAAGCCTTCAGGATGGCTGAAATTGCGCTTCCTCGGACGCGCTCGTGCGCTCGTGTGACCACGAGTGCTGCTTCCTCGGGGGCAGAGATGACTCGGTTCATCGTACGCGCAATCGACTCGATATCGCCGACTGGGACGAGGTAACCCGCGCCGTCTGCGAGTAGATCCGAGATTCCGCGAATCCGAGTACCGATTACGGGTGTCCCGACCGCCATCGCTTCCAGGATGCTTCTAGGCAGCCCTTCACGCTCCGATAACAGCATCAACGCGCTGGAAGCCTTCAGGAGCGCGGGCATGTCCTGCCGGTGACCAAGGAAGTGGACCTTGTCAGCCAACTGCAAGGAATCGACTAGTTCTTGTGCTCGAGCCTTAGTCTTGCCTTCACCGGCAAACAATAGATGCACGTTGGGTTGGTTAGGTTCGAGCTTCTTGAGTGCCCTGATGGCGTCAAGGTGCCGCTTGTTCGGCGTAAACTCCGCCGCTATCAGTATCTGGACAGCATCGGGCGGGAGGCCAAGAGCCGCCTTTAGGCTCGAAGGCTCGGCGGCTTCTCGCGAGCGCAACTGAAACCCGTCTATATCAACCCCTATGCCGGGGAGAAGGGTAAGGCGCTCCTTGGGAACGAGGCGCAGCCTCTTGGCAGAGGCCGCGTCTTCGGAGTTGATAACAACCAACCAATCGGTTCTTGGCGCCGCACACCTTTCCAGCAGTGAATACAGCCAATTTGTTACCGGATTCCCCGTGCTGTGAAAGTGGAACCCGTGTGCCGTGTACACCACGGCTGGACCGGGCCTCTGCCGCATCAGCGCCAGCCTCGTTACGAACGCGGCGACTGGGGTGTGCACGTGGACCAGGTCGAAGCCGCCTTCGCTAACGATCCCGCTGATCTTGTGCGCGGCGACAGCATTCGCTGCCGAGAGGGGACTTCGTGTCCACGGCACATCATGGACCGCGTCGAACACAGCTGTACAGGCTTCGTTGGTCGTCACGCCATTGGCGGCGGCCTCGACTTCCCAGCCTAATCCTTGGAAATGCTCGGCGAAGGGAACCAGGAACGCCTCAAGGGTCTCAGGTACCGTCGTAACCTGCAATAGACGTCGCCCGTTCGTGGCGGTCACGTGCCCAGGCTCCTTTCCTTTGTGATCAAAGCGAATCGCGAACGTCGTCCGCGAGCGATGGCGCTGCCCTCTCCGTAGATCTTCTCCCACGAGTCGACAACGCGCTGCAAGTCGAACGTCGTCACCACGTGCTGCCTGGCCGCTGCGCCCATCTCGGTGCGCTCAGCCTGCGTCAACATTTCCAGTTGACGCATCGCTCTTGCCAAGGCGCTGCTGTCGAGAGGAGGCACGAGGAAGCCAGTCTCACGCGTGATGACTTGAGACACGCCCCCTACATTAGTGGCTACGGTAGGCAATCCGCAGGCGGCGGCTTCGAGCAGGGCCAAAGGCAGTCCCTCTACCGAGGACGACATAACGAACGAATCCGCAACTGACGCCAGAGCCGCTATGTCCTTCCTCAAGCCTAGGAAGCGCACGCGGCCTACCAGGCCCAACGACCGGGCCAGCGTCTCGAGTTCCTCTCGGAGAACGCCCTGACCCGCGATCAAGAGAGTAGATGCGCTATCGACACCAGCCAGGGCCCGTAACATGTTCGGATAATCTTTGGGCTCGCTGAGACTCCCGACTGCGAGCCAGACGTATTCAGTCTTTAGCCCCATCTCGCTACGCAGTCGGGCTCTGTCAAGTGGACTGCGCTGGAAGCGGGAAGTATCTATACCGTTCGGCAGGTAGCTGCTCTTTCCAGGAAAGGTGGCTCCCACGCTCGCGTACCGCTCGGCGCCGGCTGAGCTAACGTTCGTCGTCAGGTCGCACATACTATCCGTGAACCGGTACGCAAGCTCTCTCAGCCTGCCCCCCTCATTGATACTGTGAGCTGTGGAGATCAGGTAAGGAACGGGAGCGACGACCCTAGTTAGCCTGGCAAGAAGGTTGGCGTGCACCATGTGGCTGTGCACTACATCGGGGCGAAATCGCCTGAAGGCCCGAGCAAGGCCACTGAGCGCACGTGGGTCGGCAACTCCACGCCTCATGTGAAGGGACTCGATGCCAACACCGGCCGAGTGCAGTTCCTCCACGAAGGCAACCGGTTCAAGGAGTGATACCAGTAGTGCTTTCCAACCTCGGTTAGTGAACTCCGTCGCCAGCGAGACCACTTGAGTCTCGGCGCCACCATAATCAAGTGACGTTATCACGAACAGCACGGAGTTCATCGGCGCGAACTGGAGCAGTTGGTGCCCGTCGACACCGGAGCAAGCCCGAGGACACTCGAGTAAGAGTCGAGGATAGCGTCGGGCTCGTAGCTATCGAACCATGACGGAGGCAGGTCCGGCGGGGCTAGGGATAGCCCGCGACGGATGGCGTTGGCCAGCGACCCGACATCGTCGACGGGAACGAGAGCGCCGAACGCACCGCCTGCAAGGACCTCTCTTGGCCCGCTTGGGCAATCCGTTGACACGACCCTCGCTCCACAAGCTAATGCCTGGATGAGCACGTTGGGTAGCCCTTCCCAGCGAGACGACAGCACGAACAACTTGCAGGCCGCCATGTGAGAGAACGGGTTCGGGGTGAAACCCGGCAGGGCCATATAACCACTGACGCCAAGAGATTCGGCTAGCGCAAGGAGTTCGCTGCGCAGTGGCCCCTCGCCGAAGATGACCAACCGACACGGGACCGTCGTCCTGGCCTTAGCGAATGCCCGTATCAGTACGTCGAAGGCCTTCTGCTCGGTTAGCCTTCCCACTGCAAGTACTACGGGCTCACCGGCATCGTGGAACCATGGGTGATCGGCCGGCTCACGCGCCCCGGCCCGAAGCCGTTCTGTGATCACGGGATTTGCAATGACGGTCACGCTTGTGGGGTTCAGGCCCAGGCCTTCCTCCATAGCGCGTGCCACTCCTTCGGATACGGCTACAACCCCATCGGCTGCGCGGTAGGCGATGCGCATCAAGAGTCCGATGATCCTACCTTTGATTCCTACGTGGCCCAACGCCTCGGTCGACGTATTCGCCTCCCGTACCACAACCTTGGTTCGGCCAGTGAATCGGCCGGCAAGAACTGCCAGAATGTTCGTGTGCTCGAGTGTGCTAAGTAGCGCAGGTGGCCGGCGGTGACGCAAATAGGTCAGGAGGGACACTAGCGCAAAGCCTACTCGAGAACGATCCAGACTGAATACCGAGACCCCCTCCGCGAACTCGTACACGATTGGACCTGACTCGTTCACCACCACCAGATCAACTGTGTAACCGCGATTCGCAAGTCCGTTTGCAAGATCGACCATCACTCGCTCTGCGCCCCCGTCGCTATAGGTTGGCATGAGAAACGCGACTTCCGGACCTGATTCGGCACCTTCTTGACCTTCTTGTCTCGTACCCCCTCGCACTTGCCTCACTCGTCATTCTCCTTAGAACAGTGTACGCGTCATCACTCATTGGCGTCGTCACGGCGTATTGGCGGAATGTTCACCGCTTCGGCCACATGAGCAAGAGTTGATGCCCTCAGTGTGGCTTCCAGCACGCAACATATCTACTTCGGCTTGTATGTGATGACTGTCACATCACGCCCGGAAATCATTCTTCTAACAAAGGCCTTCCGTAGGGTCGGAGCTCAGGAGGCGCGAAGACGTGGTGGATTCTAACCAGGAACCAAATTGGTGGGACGCGCTGAACGGGCTGTCAGGCGCGGGAGTAGACGCCAATGCTAGTCAAACTGCAGAAAGGCCTTGGCGAGGCTGGAGCGACGCCTCGCACGGGGCGTTACCAAGAACTTCAATGCGCCGTGCTCGACCTTGCAGTCGAGCGGCATCAGTGAGAGAGAGGGCATAAATGCGGAACGTCGAAGTCAGTTCTGTTCACCGTCGATGGACGAGAAGGCTGGCGGGCCTTACGAGCCTCGTTTTCATGCTGGCTGCTTGTGGGGCTACCGACCTGGCCGGTCCGGGCGGGAGAGATGGGGTCTGGCAGAGTGCCGACATCGGCAGCACGGATATTGCCGGGGTGACTCGGGAAGTCGCTCCAGGCGAACTCCAGATTCTTGCAGCCGGGGAGGACATCTGGGATGAGGCCGACACGTTCCGCTACGTCTACCGGGAGATACAAGGCGGTGGCTCCCTCACCGTTCGTGTGAACGACTTGACCGCTGCCGATGAGTGGACCAAGGTGGGCCTGATGGTCCGTGAGAACCTAGCACCGAACGCCAGGAACGCAATGATCTTGCTGACAGATTACAACGGCGTACTCTTCCAGCGCCGTGACGTGACCGGCGGCATGACGGCAGATGTGTTGCCTGACGGCACCTACATGCGAGACGGATCGGCGTCCGCACCCTGGTGGTTAAGGATTGAACGTAAGGGAAGTCAAATAATCGGCTCGCATTCTGCCGACGGCCAGAACTGGCGGGAGCTGGGTCGGGTGACGATCGACCTTCCTCAGAACGCCCTGATCGGCATGGCGGTTAGCAGCGTAAAGGCAGGTGAGCTGGCGTCAGGAACGTACACCAGTATCGAGGTGCGGAGCGATGGGGCCCCTTTGCCGACCCCGCCAAAGCTGAGTGAGCCGACTCCAGCGCCGAACCCGGGTCCTTCGAACGAGGCCACCTACCAGATTGACCGCACAACAGATTTCATGAACCCGGAGCGGGGTTTCCATGGGTCTGCCGATCTCCTTGGGGGAGGCAGCATGTCTGGAGTTCGGAACGCAGGCATGACCCTGGCGCGGTCCTACGTTAGGCTCGACAACTATAGAAACGGACCTCTACCCGAGTCGCTTCTAACCGACCTCCGCAAGGGCTTTGAGCAGGCTAGGAGGGCCGGCATCAAGGTTCTCCCACGGTTCACCTACAACTTCGGGCCGGATCCTGACGCTCCGCTTGACGTCGTCCTGACCCACATCGGTCAACTCAAGCCAATACTGACTGAGTACTCGGACGTGATCGCTACTTTGCAAGCGGGCTTCATCGGTGCTTGGGGGGAATGGCACCACAGCACGAATGGCTTGACGTCGGATTCGGCCGTGAGAACCGTCGCAGACGCACTGCTCAACGCTATCCCCGAATCGAGGATGGTTCAGATTCGGACTCCAGCACGGATTCGTACAGTCGTAGGCTCGCCGTCGCCATCTACTATTCCGTTCGGGCCAGAGCCTCAAGCGCGAATCGGATTCGTGAACGATTGCTTCCTCGCTTCCCCCAGCGACGTAGGCACGTACTCGGGAGACCAAGTCCAGGACCGCGCGGAGGCCGCGACACTTTCGCGCTACACGGTTACAGGCGGCGAGACATGCTCGGTGGGACAACCTAGCCCCCGGAATGGCTGCGTCACGGCCCTAGCCGAACTTGCGCAGTTCCACTGGGACTACATCAACAGCTCCTACTACAAGGGCATCCTCGACACCTGGCGCAACGAAGGCTGCTTTGACGAGATTTCGCGTCGCTTAGGCTATCGACTTGGCCTGATCAAGGGATCGGTAACCAAGACCGTTACAGCCGGCGAGACTCTGACCGTGACCTTGAGCATGGAGAACTCCGGGTTCGGCAAGGTGTACAACCCGCGTCCCGCCGAGCTAGTCCTCAGGAACACGGAAACTGGACAGGCGTACACGTTGCGTGCTTCCGACGACATCAGGAGGTTGCTGCCGGTTGCAGGGGAAACGAAGAGTGTGCAACTCAACGTGGCGGTTCCCGGCACGATTGCGAAGGGAAGCTACAGAGTGTATCTGCGTTTGCCGGATGCGGCCTCGAACCTCGCGGACGACACGCGTTACGACATTCGCCTTGCTAACGTAGGCACGTGGGACGCTTCGACAGGGCTCAACGACCTCAAACTCACGACGACGGTAGGGGGGCTGTGAGAGGCGGTTTGGATAGTGTGAAATGGCGCGTATGTCCGCCACAAGCTTCCGAGGCCTAGCCGCATCGTTCTTCTAGGGCGAGGTCAGTAGACCGCTGTTCACAATGGAGGTGCTTGCACGCGATGCCGCGCCGGTATCGATCCCCGGAAGACTTCGGGTTCGGGACCGGCGCGGCTGACGCGTGGTCCCGTTGGAGCGAACGGCCGCGACCGCACCGACGTTCCTGGCTCGTCTTGTGGGGGTAAACTGCACGGATTCGGAGTCCCCCTCTGAACCGGCGGCTGCACGGCATAGCTGCTTCGCTCGAATGAAAGGGTAGGTCCTTCCGCATGTCTCATGATGGTGATCGACGACCGGTGGTCTTCGTGCTTGGTCACTACGGTGTCGGCGGGGCCGAGAAACAACTGGCCAACCTCATCCTGCACAGGCCGAACTTCGCTCGAGAGCTGGAGGTCGACGTGATAACGTTCTTGCCGACAACTTCTCCCGAAGTAGAGGAACAGTTCACGCGCACTGGCGCGAAGACGACCCTGATCGACCGGAGCACGACCAAGTTCGCACCGTTCTTCTTGAGGCTCTACTCGGTGATGAAAGGGCTGAGGCCACTGGTCGTCTGCACGGTCTTGGAACAGTCTACTGGCACCTGGGGCCGGCTAGCCGCCTGGCTGACTCGTGTACCGGCCATCTACCACTCTGATCGCGCACTTGGGTCTTCCACGACTCCCATCCAAAGGCGCATGAGGCCGTTCCTTGACAAGCGCACAACCGGATTCCTACCAAATGCCTTCGCTATCGCCAAGCAGCTTGAGGCCTCCGGCGTTCCCGCACGTAGGATCCGGGTCATTCACAATGGAGTCGACCTTCGGTTCTTCGATGCAGATGCGACGCGGTCGCAACGCGCCGACTGGGGAATCAGAGATGAGGAGGTCGTTCTTGGCTACCTGGGTCGCTTCGACGCGGTCAAGAGAATTGACGTGCTACTCGAGGCAGTCCTGCGACTTGCACCGGAGGGCCGCCCTGACTGGATTCTGCTAGCTGGCGATGGAGAGGAGATGCCTACCATCCGTGGTCTCGTTCAAAGGGATCCATGGCTCTCGGATCATTGTCGGTTCTTAGGAACGATTGCCGACACTCCGGGATACTTGAAGGGCATCGACTACCTAGTCCTGGCAAGCGAGGCCGAAGGGTTCCCTAACGTGGTCCTGGAGGCGATGGCGATGGGCAAGCCCGTGGTGGCAACGGCAGTTTCCGACGTGCCGACAATGATCGGGCACACTGGCCTGTTGGCCGAGCCGGGGGACACGGATTCTCTAGCCACCGCAATAGAACGGATGCAGCAGCTCGGGCGCGAGGGCCGGGCGGCCCTTGGCGAGCTAGCCAGGAACAGGGTGCGTGACGAGTACTCGATAGAGCTTGCGGCCGAGCGCTTCTGGGGAGCGCTACTGGGAATGGACGGTTGACCCGGCCCTACCAGACGCCCAAGGCCGCGCATTCGGCACCTCTTGCATCGGCCTGTGAGATGCTTAGCGATGTGAATGCACATGTCCAGATAGGATGGTGCGGCCGTCCCCGCTTTGCCGTGACGTGCTTTATGGCAGCTTCGCTTACGCTTGGAGATGGATGGTGACCAAAGAGCATCGGAGTAGCAACGCCTCAACCGAGGTGAAGTTGATGGGTAGCGATCTCGGAAGACTGTTGGCGAAAGGTGCTCCATTCGCGATTCTGCTGACTTTGGTGGGAGTCCTTGCGGTCTATCTATCTACGAGTCGCGATTCCCCGGTATTCGAGGCGACTGCAGCCGTGCTCTCGGCTTCTCCTCCGCCGTCTGTCGGGGGTGTAGAGATCGTTGCCCCGTCCGCAGTCGACCCGAGGGTCTATCAAAGGATCATCATGGAGGGTTCTATCCCTGCGGAAGTCCTGAATGACCTGACAGGGAGTCCACCTACGGACGAGGAGACGCTAGCGTTCAAGCGCGCTATCCGAATCGAGATCGAAGACTACAAGCCCCTTTCTAGCATCGTGAGGATAAGCGTTCGAGGCCCGAATCAGGAACTGGTTGCGCTAGAGGCAAACACGCTGGCACAGAAGTTGATCGAGTGGGACCGAAATCGGGCTGAGCGCGCGATCGACGACGCTATAGAAGCCATGGAGGCCTCCATAGCCAAGCTCGACGCCACCATCGCCGGTACGGTCAGTGAAGGGGATGCTGCTCAAGCCCAGCGTGTTCAGGCGACCAGCGCAACTCTCAGAGAACAGTTGGTACGTGAACTGGAAGCAGTTCGTTCGAGGAAGTCTGGCGCGGTGTATGCGAGCTCGCTGGTGCAGATGGTGTCTGCCGACAAGGTCGGTCTGCCTGTTGGACCACGCACGTTCCTGAAGGCTCTGGTCGCAGCAGTCTCTATGCTGGTTCTCGCGTACGCGATCCAGTTCGCTTACTGGGCGAGCTCGAAGCAGGTCGTCTCTGCTGACCGTCTGGCAAGCCTGGTCGATCTTCCAGTATTGGGGGCGTTGGCTCCCGGGGCGCTGGGCGGAGTTTGGACGCGGGACCCGTTCGCCCGTGCCAGGACGATGTTGCTGTCAGCGCCTAGCTCTTCCCAACCTAGGGTCCTGGGCGTGTTGTCGCCAACGAGCTTTGACGAGAAGCGTGGCGTTGCGTTCGGGCTTGGCAGGAGCCTTGTAGCCGCAGGGTACCGAACAGTCGTGCTGGACGGAGACCTGGAGCGAGCGGGCCCCGGCTACGCCCTGGACCCCGCGCGGCACAAGACGACTACGCTAGAGGAACATCTTGCAGACCCGTCCAAGAGCGTCGTGGCTGCCACGATAGTGTTCGCTTCTGGTGCCGAACTGGACGTAATACCGGGCCGGACCCCGACTGGGCTTGGTGCCAGCGACCTGGACGTTCGGCTGTCCCGCTTCTTGCACACACTCGGAGAATCGTACGAGGTAGTGATCGTCGATCTCCCGCCGGTGTTGACGAGCGTGCGAGGTACAGAACTAGGGCCACACTGTACCGCCACGATAATGACGGTTGGTGCGTCCACTAACAGGGCTGATGTCACCGAGGCACTGAGCTTGGCAAGCCTTGCCGGCATTAACGTCATCGGCACGCTGTTCACGACGCGCAACTGGCCTAGGCGTCGTTCAGGAACGACAGCTCGTGGACAGTCTGGATCGCCCGCGGGCCAAATGCGGCAGCCTACCCGTGGCCAGACCTCTCGGGAGCCGCGCTCCGTCGCACGTGTAAGGCCGAGACGCTGAATGACCGGTGGCAGCATGTGAGTTGCGACCGCTCAGGCGTGAAGGGTCGGGTTAGGAACTAGATGTGCGGTGTGGCTGGAACATTAGGTCTAGCGCCCGACTCCACAGAGGCCCTACTCCTCAGCATGGCGGGGGAACTCGCCCATCGCGGACCAGATGGCGTCGGCTTGTACTTGGATGGCGCCTTTGGCATGGTCAGCACGCGCCTAGCCATCATCGACTTGTTTGATGGTGACCAACCGCTTTCCAACGAAGACGGTCGTCTTTGGGTCATTCAGAACGGCGAGATCTACAACTATCTCGAACTGATGACAGAGCTCGAGGGTCGGGGCCACCGCTTCCGCACCCGATCCGACACGGAAGTCCTGGTCCACGCTTTCGAGGAGTGGGGCGCGGATTGTTTGGAGAGGTTGAACGGTGAGTTCGCCCTGGCGATCTATGACCGCCTGACGAAGCGACTGTTCCTAGCTCGCGACCGCTTCGGCATCCGTCCCCTGTTCGTGGCCGAGTTCGGTGGTACCTTCGCGTTCGCGTCGGAGGCCAAGGCACTGCTGCGGCACCCTCTGGCGGAGCGCAGAATCGACCCTTTCGCACTTGTCGAGACCTTCACTATCTGGGCCGTGCTGCCCGATCGCAGTGCCTTCCCTGGTATCCACGAGTTGCCTGCCGGACACTACCAGTGGGTGGGTCCCAACGGGCCCGACGCCCCGGTGCGTTGGTGGGACCTCCGCTTCGGCCCCCGCGAGGGCCTGATCCAAGCCCCCGTGGAGGAACTGAAAGAGGAGCTTCTGTCTCTGCTGGACGAGGCGACGCGCATCAGGCTCCGGGCCGACGTGCCCGTTGGCGTCTACCTGAGTGGGGGGCTGGACTCGAGCGCAACGACGGCCCTCGCGCGACGCCACACCGGAGGGCCGTTGGAAGCGTTCAGCGTGGCGTTCGAGGACCCTCGCTTCGACGAGACGGCTTATCAGCAGCACATGGCCGCCGAACTCGGTGTGAACCTGCGAAGTATCAGGGTCTCCAATGCCGACGTGGCCGCCGTTTTCCCGGAGGTGATTCGGAGCGCTGAGAAGCCGATGTTACGGACGGCGCCAGGTCCTCTCCTACTTCTGTCGCGGCTGGTGCGTGAGTCAGGCTTCAAGGTCGTCCTTACTGGCGAGGGCGCTGATGAGATCCTCGGTGGCTACAACATCTTTCAGGAATCCATGGTGCGGCGCTTCTGGGCCCGCCAACCACAGTCCAAATTGCGCCCACGGCTCCTAGGCAAGCTCTACCCTTACCTGTCGCGCGACCTCCAACAGGGCGGTGGCTTCATGGCAGAGTTCTTCAAGGGCGGCATGCTTGAACTGGACGATCCCCTTTATAGTCACCGGCCGCGCTTCCGCACTACTTCCCGCAACCTGCGATTCCTGGCGCCGGAGACGCTACGTACTCGGGAGTACGTGGGCAGCCCGGAGGACCGCATCTTGGCCCGACTTCCCAAAGGGTTCGGGGTTATGGGCCCGCTCGGCAAGGCACAGTACCTCGAGATCGCGACGTTCCTTTCCGGGTTCCTGCTGCACTCGCAAGGCGACCGGATGCTAGCCGCGAACTCAGTTGAGGGGCGCTTCCCCTTCCTTGACGTACACGTCGCAGAGTTTGCCGCGCGGCTCCCCGAGCGCCTCAGGCTGCGCGACCTGCGCGAGAAGTACCTACTTCGAAAGTCGCTTGCTGAGGTGCTGCCCGCCGAGATAATCCGGCGGCCGAAGCGGCCGTATCGCGCACCTATCTTGGGCGCGTTCTTCGGGTCCGGCGCACCTGAATACGTGGCCGAGTTGTTGTGTGCCGACCGCGTGGCTTCCACGGGCCTGTTCAACGCCCCTCACGTGACGAAACTGGCAGAGAAGGCGCGGCGCTACGCGGATATCGGCTTCAGCGAGAGTGACGAGATGGGTCTAGTGGGTGTTCTATCGACAATGCTGCTCGATGACGCTCTTGTCACGAGCGTGAAGCTTGCCCCCGCGGCTGTCCCGACCCGCCTCGTCGAGGGCGGGGAGGTGCGCCTGGTGGGCGGTGTACGGGGTTAGTGAGCGCTACTCGTTAGACTCTACGTTCGAAGGGGTCCGGTGAACAGTTCGCAAGGTCCGGGCTAGAAAGGTCGACGTGATGCAACCAAGGTGCCCGAGGCTGCTCCAGGACAGCCTGACGGCGAGTGCGGCCGACCTGGCGGACAAGATCGCCATCGTCACGTCTACGGAGCGCGTGACATACGCAGAACTCCACAACCGAGCGCTTCGCTTCGCGAGCCTCCTTCAAACGCACGGCGTGCGCCGCGGCGACCGCGTGGCCATCTTCCTGGAAAACTCCGTCGATGCCGTAGCCGGCGTGTACGGCACCCTGTACGCCGGGGCCGCCTTCATCGTCATCAACCCTCAGACGAAAGAGGACAAACTCCGTTACGTGCTTGCCGACTCGGGCACAGCCATAGTACTGAGCGAGGGCCGCCTAGCGAAGATGGTGGCTAGTTTGATGGAGGATCAGGCTAAGGTACTTACGGGCCTCAAGGCGCTGGTGCAAACGGGTGCGGTGATGGATGAGGTCGTGGCTGCCCCTGGCGCCTACCCCGGTTTCGCCGCAGTCAGCCTACTCGACGCGACCAGCACGGAAGTGGAAGACCAAGCAACCATTCCCCTTGACCTCGCGGCGCTCGTTTACACTTCTGGCAGTACTGGCAACCCAAAGGGCGTCATGCTGAGCCATCAGAACATGGTCTTCGCACAGGGTAGCCTCGTGGAGTACTTGCGCCTGGACCGGGACGACCGGATTCTCAACCTGCTGCCCTTAGCGTTCGACTACGGTCTATACCAGGCCCTGATGACAGTTCATCTGGGGGCCACTCTCGTTCTCGAGCGCACCTTCGCATTCCCCGCGGCGATCGTGAAACGCGTGGTGGAGGAACACGTGACCGTGTTCCCCGGAGTGCCCACCGTTTTCGCTACCCTGCTTTCAATTCACCGAACCAAGCCGATTTCCATGCCTACGGTGAGGCGCTTCACGAACACCGCTGCGCACCTGCCAGACGAGTATGTGCCGGGCCTTCTCGAGATGAGCCCCGGCGCGCTCGTCTACAAGATGTACGGGCTTACCGAATGCAAACGCGTTTGCTATCTCGAGCCCGAGCTCGTTCTTTCAAAGCCGATGTCCGTAGGTAAGGCCATCCCTGGCACGGAGACCTACCTTCTTGGCGAGAACGGGCGCCCAGTAGCTCCAGGCGTCAACGGAATCCTCTACGTTAGGGGCCCTCACGTGATGCTAGGTTACTGGAACTTGCCAGACGAGACGGACCATATGCTCAAGCCAGGTAAGTACCCCGGCGAGCGTGTGCTTTGTACCCACGACTGGTTCCGGATCGACGCGGACGGCTTTCTCTACTTCATGGGGCGCAGCGACGACATCATCAAGACCCGGGGCGAGAAAGTCAGCCCCGTGGAGGTGGAGAACGCACTGTCCTCTATAGAAGGCGTGCGCGAAGTCGCTGTGATAGGTGTGCCCGACGCACTATTGGGTCAGGCCGTGCGAGCTTACGTAGTGCTAGACCCGGGTGCCGCGTTCACGGAACAGAGCTTCAAACGCCAGGCCGTGGCTCGTTTGGAGAGCTTCATGGTCCCTCGCGACGTGCGCTTCGTGACCGGCCTCCCCAAGACCGCCACCGGTAAGGTACGCAAGAAAAGCCTCGAGGACGAGGCTGAATCCCGTGGGGCGCTCGGCGAGTCCAGGTCGGACTAACCGGACGTTCCCGTTCGAGATAGCAAGGAGCATTGAGAGATGTCGGTCCATACCGCAGACACCAGAACGATCGATCGCGCCGTGCGCCAGTTCCTGGCAGACAATTTCATCCTCGACAGCGGCGGCGCAGACTTGGGCGCGGACGAGTCGCTGACACAGGCCGGCGTGCTCGACTCGATGGGCGTCCTCGAGTTGATCATGTTCATAGAGCAGCACTTCGGGGTCAGCGTTCCTGACGAGGACACTTTGCCTAAGAACCTCGACAGCATTGCACGTATTGTGACCTACGTCGCAAGCCGCCTTACGCGGGGTGGGGCGACAAGTGACTAAGTCGTTCGGGCCGCAAGTCCTCCGCCTTGCCAACGCCGAGATGGCCATCGACCAGATCACGGAGGGTATGCGGCGAGAGGTGCGCGCTTTCAGGCGCAAGGGTGGTGTACTCGGATTATCGGGCGGAATCGATTCGAGCGTTGTAGCTGCACTGGCGGCCAGAGCGTTCGGGGGGGACAACGTGCTCGGGCTCCTCATGCCGGAGGCAGACTCTTCGCCAGACACTCTAAGGCTGAGCCGTATGGCGGCCGAAGCCGCAGGGATTCCCACCACCCTGGAGGTGATTACTCCCATCCTCGAGGCTTTCGGTTGCTACCAGCGACGTGACGAGGCTTTCGCGCGCGTGGTTCCTGAGTACGGTCCCGGCTGGAAGGCGAAGATCGTCCTGCCTTCCGTGATCGACTCAGATAGCTTCCGCCTCTTCTCCGTAGTGGCTCTGGCGCCGGACGGCAGGTCGATCAAGGAACGCCTGCCCCTCGAGGAGTACCTGCAGGTCGTAGCCGCCACGAACTTCAAACAGCGCACGCGTAAGACTCTCGAGTACTATCATGCCGATCGGCTCAACTACGCCGTCCTCGGTACCCCTAACAGACTAGAATACGACCAGGGCTTCTTCGTAAAGAACGGTGATGGTGCGGCTGATGTCAAGCCCATTGCGCACCTCTACAAATCGCAGGTCTACGAGCTTGCGGAAGCGTTGGGCATACCCGCCGAGATCAGGTCGCGACCGCCCACTACCGACACCTACTCGATGCCCCAGAGCCAGGAAGAGTTCTACTTCTCACTGCCCTACGACAAGATGGACCTTTGCTTGTTCGCGGTCGACAACGGCGTTGAGGCAGCCACAGTAGCCGAAGCGATAGGGTTGACCGCAGAACAGGTCGCGCGCGTATTCATGGATATCCAGGCGAAGCGTCGCGTAAGCGCCTACCTTCACGCGGCACCGCGGTTGGTGGTCGAGGAATAGATGGAAGGTGTACCCCGCATTGTCGGCCAAGGTACCCAGCACAATGTGCCCGATTCGCTGGCAGCAGGTCGAGAAGAGGGTCCTAGGGTTCGAGTCCCCGCCATGCCGGTAAGTGCCTTCGCAAGCCCGCCCGCAGACTGCTGCCGGCTGGCGATGACCGTCTCCGACGAGACAGGAGAGCTTGACCCGTTCGCTCCGGTACCCGCTCACTACGCTATTCCGTGTCGAGGGTGAACAGACATGTCTTCGGTTGACGGGTTGATCCGGAAAATCAGGTCCGTACCACTAGTGCAACCCGCTTGGAGGTTGCTCCGGGGTTGCCTTCTCGGGGCGCGCCGCACGCAAGTATTCTCGATCGGGCAGTTTGCCGGAGCGGGACCACTGATGATAGGACCGGGCGTTACCGAGAACCCGATACTGACGGCCCGTGACGTCACCGATATCGATGCGGAGTTCATCGCGGACCCGTTCCTGGTTCGCTCGAGGGACGATTGGAACCTATTCTTCGAGGTGTTGCCGAAGGCCCGGCGAGGGCGTGTCCAGCCCGGTGTAATCGCTGTGGCTACCAGTACGGATGGCGGCATGAGTTGGAAATATCGCCAAGTGGTGCTGCAAGAAAGGCACCATCTCTCATACCCGTTCGTGCTCAAGGTCGGGGATGATTTCTACATGGTACCGGAGTCGCAGGAGTGTAATGAAATCCGCCTCTACCGAGCTTCATGCTTTCCGACTCGGTGGTCGTACGTCGCGAGCCTCCTTTCCGGTGATTTCACAGACCCCACGCCGTTCCAATTCGATGGATCCTGGTGGATGATCGCGGAGTCAGTAATCAAGGGTTCGCGCTTCGCGGGGAATCGAGCCAACTCGACGCTACGGCTCTTCTACTCGGACGAGCTTACCGGCCCCTGGTCGGAGCACCCGAAGAGCCCCATCGTCGAAGGCGATCAGAGAATCGCTCGCCCGGCTGGCCGGGTATATATCGGCGGACCAGCAAGCCGACCGATTCGCTTCGCGCAGGACTGCAGACAAGATTACGGTGCTGCCGTCTATGCCTTCGAGATCACGGACCTGACTCGGACGACTTATGACGAACGAGAGCTCGGTGACGGGCCTTTGTTGGCCGGCTCGGGACAGGGTTGGAACGCCGATGGCATGCACCATATCGACGTACAGCAAGTCGACGACGAGTGGATCGCCGTTGTTGACGGTTGGCATTATTCAAGCGCAGGAGCTCGAAGGCGCGGGAGGTGATGGGCCGTTGCGCAAAATCCCCAGTCGAGCCGCGTCGAGGAAGCGGGCGAGAGCGACAACCGAACCGCGTGAAGCAGACGTGGAATTAGAAATATCCTCAGCAGATGGACAATGCCATGCCAGTAACTCGACCTAAGGAAGGAAACCTCCGGGTAGAGCTACTGAGCTTGGTGTAGGGTAACAGTGTCCCCGTGGGGAGGTTGTAGTGCGTGCCGACGGAGGCAGCGCTGTCGAGAGGAGAAGGTTGCCAGTGAGAAGCCTTTTGCGGGCGCGTGCTTTCGCAATCAATGCAGTCGTGAGCAGTGGACTTCCGGTTAAGACCGCCACCAGGCTGAGTACTTGGCTTGCCCTTGGATACTGGCCAAGGCTGTACCGTCCAAGGAGTTTCAACGAGAAGATCTTGCACCGGAAGTTCTTTGAACGTGACCCAAGGATGCCGGACTTAATCGACAAAGTACGAGTCAAGCAGTTCGTGGCATCGCGATTGGGTTCCGATTGGATAATCCCAACCTATTTCGCGGGTCGGACTCTACCACCGCTCGATGAGCGGGATTGGCCGCTTCCATTCGTCATAAAACCAAACCACCTCAGCGGCCCCGTGATCTTCATTCGACGTCCGGAAGATGTCGACTGGCACGATATTGAGAGCCGAACGGAAAGGTGGATGCGGACGCCTCCGCATGGGGTCAAGTTTTCAGAATGGGGGTACACGCAGGTCGAACCGCAGATACTAGTTGAGCAGTACGTAGGCCGGGAGGCAACTGCCCCGCTGGACTACAAGTTCTACGGTTTCCGAGGTCACGTGGAGTACCTCCATGCGACTAAGGACAGGGAGTCTGTTCCAAAATTCGTGTTCTACAACACCAAGTGGGAGCGACTACCCTCCCGCTTCAGATACGGCAGCACTAGCGACTCAATTCCTCGCCCCTCGACACTGCAAGAGATGGTTCGTACAGCTGAACTGCTTTCCGCCGACTGGCCTTTCGTAAGGGTTGATCTATACGAGTTCGAAGGTCGACCGAAGTTTGGTGAACTGACGTTCTATCCTGGGGCGGGCCTTGATCCATTCTCGCCTAGGGAATTCGACTTCGTCCTTGGCGAGTCGTGGCATATCCCCAACGGTGGCCCGGTATCCAGCAGCGACGGTAATGACCCTGGGCCGGGTGTTGAGGCCGATGCTGAAGGTATACGCCCCCTCTGAGTCCGTCGCGGACGTCCCGAATCATCCACAGAAGGAGATGCCCTACGGGTTACGGGGTCCGACGCCGACAAGCACGATGCAGACAGTAATTTTCCCAAGTCACGCGTGACGGGGTCGTGTGGAATCTCGACTCTGGATGCGCTGGCCGAGAGAACTCTGGTTGGGGGTCAACGCGGCCACGCATGCATCGTTGGTTGTAGAGCTACGCAATCCAGGGTTGTACACAGGCGGGCTAGCTCACGTAAAGGATGGGCCTCATCAGTTTTTGGGGGCAGCTCAACCAACTAGTACCCGCGCCAACCCCTCTGCCACGCCGATTGCCGGTTCCCACCCTAGGGCGCTCCTCAACCTCCGCGTATCTGCCAGGGAGTGCCGGATGTCCCCGTGCCGCGCGGGTTCGTGCGTGACTTCGAGAGGCGTCACTACCCCCGGCAAGGACCGCACCGCTTCCAGTAGTCCGAGCAGCGAGACCCCCTCGCCCCGAGCCACGTTGTAGATGGGCATCTCTGCGACTTCGCCTTGCTCCTCCAGCGCCGCCACCAGCGCCGCCACCACGTCGCTCACGTACACGAAGTCGCGCGTTTGACCGCCATCACCGAACACTGTGATCGGCTCTCCCCGCTTGGCCCGATCGAGGAAGATGCTTATGACGCCCGAGTAAGGGCTGGAGGGGTCCTGCCGCGGACCGAAGACGTTGAAGAACCGGAAGGCCGTGGCGTTCAGTCGGCCGCCGCGGTGGTAGTAGGCCAGGTACTGTTCGCCCGCCAGCTTGTCGATGGCGTACGGCGTCAGCGGTCGTGGTGGCTCGGTCTCGCTCAGGGGGAGCCTGGGGGCGTCGCCGTAGATTGCGGCCGAGGAGGCGTACAGCCCGCGCCGCACGCCCTTGTTAGCCGCCTCGGTGAAGAGCTCGATGCTTCCCTGCAAGTTGGTGCGGTGAGTCAGGAGTGGTTCGCGCACCGAGCGTTCCACCGAGGCAACGGCGGCGAGGTGCACGAAGGCCGAGCAGCCGGACAGCGCTACCGTCACCGCGGCCGGGTCGGCAACGTCACCCACCACCAGGGCAAGCCGCTCCGACGCCGGTAGGTTTTCACGCTTCCCCGTCGAGAGGTCGTCGAGCACCACCACCTCGTGGTCGCGTTCGAGCAGCGCCCGAACCAGGTGGGAACCTATGAAGCCGGCTCCTCCGGTGACCAGTGTCTTCAGGCGTCCCATACCGGCGCCCCTTCGGGGTCGACGAAGCGCTTGCCACGCGCGAGGCCCGAGATGGCGGCCATGTCGTTTGCCGTCAACTCGAAGTCGAAGATGTCGAAGTTCGCCCGGCGCCTATCTGGGCTCGCGGACTTAGGGATGGTGGTCACGCGCGGCTGCTGGACGAGCCAGCGCAAGGTGATCTGTTCTGGCGTCTTGTCGTATTCCGCGGCGAGCTTCTGGAGTAGAGGCTCGTTCCTGATCAGCCCTTTGGCGAGCGGCCGATAGGCGGTCACGAGAAAGTCGAGCTCGGCGGCCTGCGCGAGGACGCGTGTCTGCGCTAGGAACGGGTGGTATTCCACTTGATTGCAGAAGATTGTGGCTACTTGAGTTGCCGCAGCGACCATGGCCGAAGGGAAGTTGCTGACACCAACGTGTCGCACTGCGCCGTCCGCCTGCAGCCGGGTGAGCCCCTCGAGGGCGGCCCGCACCGAGTCCGGATCCCTGGGCCAATGGAGCAGCATGAGGTCCAGGTAGTCGGTGCCAAGGGCCGTCAGGCTCTCCAGCGTGGCTGCCTCGGCCCGGCCGTAGTTGCTGGGCCGCAGCTTGCTTACCAGGAACAACTCGCTCCGCACCACCCCCGACCTTCGCACGCCCTCCCCGACCTGGGCCTCGTTGTCGTACCCCTGTGCGGTGTCGAGGTGCCTGTAACCGAGGGCCAAGGCGTGCGCCACGCCGCTAACGCAATCGTCGCCACGAAGGAGGTAGGTGCCGAAACCGAGGGCGGGCACGCAAACCCCTTGGACAGTCTGGTTGAGCATGGCCGATGATAACCAGTGCTACTGGCGACCGGCGCGACCGATGCACTGGGCGTGGGCCGAGGCCGACTGGTCAGGAGAGCAGTTGGGAGCCCGCCGGGACGTCGGACTCGCTGCTCTTGGTGGGCACGGTGGGTGTTAAATCGCAGCCGTCGAGGAAGCCTTGGAACAGGGCGCGGATGCGCGCGTGATCGGAGCGCATTGCCGCGCTCTGCAGTGCCTCTATGGTCGAGGCGAGGGCCGCCGAGTCGACCGCCTCGGTGCGCGCCACGAAGATTTTCTCGTGCGCCGTCTGCGAGCTGCGCTCCTCCTCGGTCATGAGTTCCTCGACCAAGCGCTCGCCCGGGCGTATGCCGGTGAAGTGGATGGGGATGTCGACGTCCGGTTCGAAGCCCGAGAGGCGGATGAGGTCGCGCGCCAAGTCTACGATGCGCACGGGCTCGCCCATGTCGAGAATGTAGACCTCACCATTGCGGCCGTAGCCCGAGGCCTGCAGCACGAGTTGTGAGGCCTCAGGGATGGTCATGAAGTAGCGCACCATTTCGGGGTGCGTGATGGTGACGGGGCCACCAGCCGCGATCTGGCTCTTGAAGATGGGGATTACGCTGCCGCGACTGCCAAGCACGTTGCCAAAGCGGACCGAGACGAAGGTCTGACCCGGGCTGGCCCCTCGCGCGGCATCCTGCACGAGGAACTCGACCATGCGCTTGCTAGCGCCCATGACCGAAGTCGGATTGACCGCCTTGTCGGTCGAGATGTTCACGAAGTGCGTCACGCCGTGCTTGAGGGCCAGAGTGATGAGGTTACGGCTGCCGATGACGTTGTTGAATACGGCCTCTTCGGGGTTTTCCTCCATGAGCGGCACGTGCTTGTGAGCCGCCGCATGGAATACGACGTCCGGGCGGTAGCGCGTGAAAACGTAGTCGAGGCGTGCGCCGTTCTGGATGGCGCCGATCACACCGTGATACTGGATCTCGGGGTGGTCACGGTCGAGCTCGCGCTCCAATGAGTAGATGCTGTTCTCGCCGTGACCGAAGAGGATGAGTTCGCTGGGGTTGAAGCGGCAAATCTGCCTCACGAGCTCCGACCCGATGGAACCGCCGGCCCCTGTGATCATGATGCGCTTGCCGCTCAGGTAACCGAGTATCGCTTCCGAATCCAGGGTCACGGGCTCGCGACCCAGAAGGTCGTCGATGTCCACCTCCCGGATGCGTTTGACGTCTACCCGGCCGGAGAGAACCTCATACATGCCGGGGACGATCTTGTACACGAGGTTGGGCTTGGCTTGCCGGACCTGCTCGATGACTCTCCTGACCGTCTGACCGTCCTTCGAGGGCATGGCGATGAGGACCTCGTCGACTCCCTGAGTGACTATCACGTCGGCTGCGTCATCGACAGTGCCCATTACGGTCACGCCGGACACCCTTTGACCCAGCTTTCGTGGGTCGTCATCGAGGAACGCCACGGGCCGCATGCCCGTCTCTGGGTGCTTGTGGAGCTCGCGCACGACTAGGGCCCCGGCCTCGCCGGCGCCGATTACGAGCACGCGTTTCCTGAAGTCCGGCCCGATGAGACGAGCAATCGATTGCTCATGGTGGTACCGCGCGAAGGCGCGCGCTCCCCCCATGAGCAGTAGGGTTACTCCAGCATCTATCACCGCCATGGAGCGCGGGATGTCTACCGACGGCGGCAGTAGAAGAAGCAGGAACGTTCCAGGTAGTGCGATCAACACCGCTAGAATCAGGAGACTTGAAAGGTCGCGGAAGGTGAACCCACGCCAAGACTGATTGTGCAACCCCAACAGAAAGCTGATGACAACCTTGTACGGCACCAGCACCAGGAGTAGTGGCGCCAAAGGGATTCCGAGGGGGATGATTCCGTCGAACCGCAGTGCGAAGGCCAAAGGGGTGGCAAGACAAAAAACCACCAGATCCAACCACAACTTTGCGAATGCGTTGGGTTGAAGCGCCTGGGAGAAGAACACCGCCAGGCTGTTCTTATTGTTCACTTGCGAGTTCTTCAAGGTACCCTTCGACGTTGAGCAGCGGTGTCAGGCCACACCAAACAATAAACTTAACACCTGACGGGAGACTTACCAAATTTGACGGCATGGGCGTATCTGCGCCTTGCCACTACCCCTGGTCACACTCCATAGAACTCCCGGTACCACGCCACGAACCGCTTCACGCCCACGTCCAGCGGCGTCTCCGGCTTGAAGCCCACGTCGGCCACCAGGTCGTCGACGTCGGCATAGGTGGCGGGCACGTCCCCCGGCTGCATGGGCAGGAAATTCTTCTCCGCCTCCACCCCCAGCTCCTCCTCGATGAGCGCGATTAGCTCCATTAGCTGCACGGGTTGGTTGTTGCCGATGTTGTAGAGCCGGTAGGGGGCGTTGCTCGTGCCCGGGTCGGGGTCGGCGCCGCTCCACTGCGGGTTCGCGGTGGCCACGTGATCGGCGGTGTGCACGACGCCCTCGACGATGTCGTCGATGTAGGTGAAGTCGCGCTGCATATCGCCGTAGTTGAAGACGTCGATGGGGCGCCCCTCGAGGATGGCCTTGGTGAAGAGGAACATGGCCATGTCGGGGCGGCCCCAGGGGCCGTAAACGGTGAAGAAGCGCAGTCCGGTGGTAGGCAGGCGGTAGAGGTGCGAGTACGTGTGCGCCATCAGCTCGTTGGCCTTCTTGGAGGCCGCGTAGAGGCTGAGTGGATGATCCACGTTGTCGTGCACGCTGAAGGGCACCTTGGTGTTGGCGCCGTACACGGAGCTGGACGAGGCGTAGACGAGGTGCTCCACGTCATGGTGGCGGCACGCTTCCAGGACGTTCACGAACCCGACGAGGTTGCTGTCGACGTAGGCGTGCGGGTTGGTGAGCGAGTAACGCACCCCGGCCTGGGCGGCGAGGTTGACCACCACCTGCGGCCGCGCCTCGTCGAAGACGCGCGTGAGGGCGGCGCGGTCCGCCAGGTCGAGCTTCTCGAAGCGGTGGCCCGGGTGGCGCGCCAGCCGCGCCAAGCGCGCCTCCTTGAGGCTAACGTCGTAGTAATCGTTGACGTTGTCGACTCCCACCACGCTGTCGCCCCTTGCGAGGAGGCGTTCCGCCAAGTGGTAGCCGATGAAACCCGCGGTGCCGGTGACAAGGAAACGCGTGCCCGCCATCACAGGCTCCAGTACTTGAAGCCCGCGGGCAGCTTGGCGCCCTTGAGCACCGACTTGACGTCGGCCACGATGCCGCCCGGCTTGACTAGGCGCGGGAGTTCCTCGAGCACCAAGGTGTCGAAGCCGCGATGCGCCACCGCGATGATGAGGGCGTCGAGGTCTTGGAACTCGCTCAGATCCGCGAGCTCGACGCCGTACTCGCGCCTGGCCTCGGCGGCGTCGGCGATGCCGTCGTGGACCACGGCGGTCACGCCGTACTCCGCCAGCTCCTCAAGGATGTCGGGCACCCGGCTGTTGCGCAAGTCGGGGACGTTCTCCTTGAAGGTGAGGCCGAGCACGCCCACGCGCGCGCCACTGATGCGGCCGCCGGCCGAGGCGAGGAGCTTGACGACCTTCTGCGCCACGAACGCCCCCATGCCGTCGTTTATCCGGCGGCCGGCTAGGATGACCTGCGGGATGTAACCGACTTCCTCGGCCTTGGTGGTGAGGTAGTAGGGGTCCACCCCGATGCAGTGGCCGCCCACCAGGCCCGGGCGGAACGGCAGGAAGTTCCACTTCGTGCCGGCCGCCTCGAGCACCTCCAGGGTGTTGATGTCCAGACGGTCGAAGATCATGGCCAACTCGTTCATGAGGGCGATGTTTAGGTCGCGCTGCGTGTTCTCGATGACCTTGGCCGCCTCCGCCACCTTGATGCTGCTGGCACGGTACACGCCCGCCTCGATGATGGCGCCATACACGCCGGCCACGCGCTCGAGCGTTGGGGCGTCCTGACCGGCAACGACCTTAACGATGCGCCTCAAGGTGTGTTCCTTGTCGCCGGGGTTGATGCGTTCGGGGGAGTAGCCGAGGGTGAAGTCGATTCCGGCCTTCAGCCCCGAGGTCTCTTCGAGGATCGGACCGCAGAACTCCTCGGTCACGCCCGGGTAGACGGTCGACTCGAAGACCACCACCGCGCCCCGCGTGAGGGCCCGCCCGACCACCAGGCTGGCGGACGCCAGGGGCCCAAGGTCGGGGCGCTTCACGGCGTCTATGGGAGTGGGAACGGCGACGACGAAGAACGTGGCACCCTCGAGGTCCGCCTCGTCCGCCGTGAACTCCACGGTGGTGCGCGCCAACTCTTCCGGCGGCGCCTCGCCGGTCGGGTCGTGGCCCGCCCTGAGCCGGGTGATCTTGGCGGCGTCCGTATCGAAACCCACCACGCCCTCGAACGCTTCGCCGAAGGCGAGCGTGACGGGGAGGCCCACGTAACCCTGGCCGATGACGGCTATGCGTTCGGCGGCGTCATGCGTTGTCGACACGAGTAGACCAACTTTCTGCGCGCGGCCGACCCCCGACCGGGCGAACGACACTCTATCGGGGAGTTAGCCCCCGCGTTTGCGCCAAAACTCACGGCCTGAGCGTCCATCGCGGTCGGCTCTTCGATCCAAGCGCAACAAGGCCGAACGAGCCTCACGCGGAGACCCGCCGGCCTACGCACCGGCAACACTAAGCCGCTAACGGCCCTGAGGCAACCAGTCGCCGTTGTCGGCGTGCCACACGCTGAGGCTGCTCGGTTCGAAACGCTCGAGCGCCGAGCTGGCGGCGGCCTGCTTCTCCGTGTTCGTGTACACCGAAACGAACGTGCGGGTGTCGGGCGTGCCGCTCGGGTGCTCGGGGGGCTCGGGGTGCGGGAGCGGACTGTTGAAGATGAAACCCGCCAGCGCGAACGCGAGGCCGAAGACGCCCCCACCGATTACGGCGGCCCAGAAAGGACCCACGGCCTGCGCTTGTTCCTTGCCGAAAAGGTCCACGAGGCCCGAGCCCATCAGGAGGCCCAGGAAACCGCAGCCGAGCATCCCCGCCACGAAACCCAAGACCGCCCCGTTTGCGGGGGGCACGTCGCCGCGTTCTATGACGTTCGGATCGGCCTGGCGCTGGGCGCGCAGCACGTCGTCGGACGCGCCGGCGACCAGGCTGACGTCGTCCGACCCGAAGCCGGCGCCGTAGAGGGCCGCGGCGGCGTCGCGGGCGGCGGACGGG
>Ga0265293_10003901_pt1 | contig 27070 bp, 16 predicted proteins | sample Munlanlewell138R_FD_192505 | JGI IMG/M metagenome (GOLD analysis project Ga0265293, IMG submission 192505) | Leachate microbial communities from a municipal landfill in Southern Ontario, Canada - Leachate well 138R | ecosystem: Engineered > Solid waste > Landfill > Unclassified | place: Canada...
AACTATACAGCTCTTGCAAATGAAGCGAAGTTTCCGTTATTGCACAGTTATATCTCAAGTTACAGAGGGTCTGAACAGTAACAGCAGAAAAACACAATGATGAGAAATGTGATTTCATCCGGTGGAACTCAAACTTCAATCACTGTCTAGTTGGTGCGTTGCTTCTATCATTTCAATGATAGAATAATAAGATATATTTTCATTTAGACTATTTATTTCTGAAAATAAATTAGATAAGTTTGATTATTCACGAAGCAAAAGAACCGTCACTTTGCTCCTCGGACGGTTCTTTTACTTTTTGTTTTTATCCACACTTAGAAAATCCACAATTTCTACAGACTACACATCCTCCTTCATGCTCAAGCTTCTCCCCGCATTCTGGACATCCACTAATTAAGTCTGTTGAATATTTGTGACTTTTACATGTCTCCTTGTCTGAGCAAAGAGAGCAATTACCAATGCATGTTCTTTTTGTTGACGTAAGATTAAATTCTTCAGTGTTTAGCCTCTGCGTTAGATCCGCACCATTGCCATTGCCATTGTCATCACCATTTTGAATTAGAGCCACCTTTTGAATAACTCGTGCAATAGCGTCAGGGCAGGATAACACTTTAAGACCTTTCTGCCTTATTGTGGAATGACATCGGATACCTTTTAGCTGATCAACAATAGACTTAGCATCAATCCCCGAGCGAAGTGCTATGGAAATCAACCTACTGGTTGCCTCCGACTGGGATGGACATCCTCCTGCTCTTCCTAGGTTTGTAAACACTTCACATATGCCCTCTTTATCATAGTTAACTGTAATATAAAGATTTCCACAACCAATTTTGACCTTTTCAGTTAAGCCGGTTGTTATATCCGGTCTTGGTCTAGGTGAAACATGTCCGACTGGTGTCTTTTCCTCCTTGCCTTTTACCATATCAATATTAAGCACCTGCATATCACGGCTGCCATCTCTGTAAATGGTAACACCTTTACAAAATGTACTGTAAGCAAGTTCAAAAACTTCCTTTACATCATCCTTTGTTGCTTCGTGAGGAAGGTTTACTGTCTTTGAAACAGCATTATCAGTATACTTCTGGAATGCAGCTTGCATTTTTACGTGCCATTCGGGAGATACATCATGAGCTGTTACAAAAACTTCCTTAACCCAATCCGGTATTTCATCAAAACTTTGTATTGAACCCTTTTTAGCAATCTGCTTCATCAAATCCTCACTGTAAAAGCCTTCTTTTTGGGCTAATTCCAGAAACACAGGATTTACCTCAACCAATTCATCATTATCCATAACATTTCGGATAAATGAAATGGCAAAAAGCGGTTCAATACCGCTGGATGCACCCGCGATAATACTTATTGTTCCAGTGGGTGCGATAGTAGTTGTTGTGGCATTTCTGATGTTTATTCCCAGTTCCTTGTATATACTCTTATCAAAGTATACAAAACTGCCTTTATCTTTTGCTATTTTTATTGATTCTTTTTCGGATTCTTGCTTTACAAAGTGCATTACTTCCTCAGCAAGCTCCAAAGCTTCATAAGAATCGTATGGTATACCAAGCCTGCACAGTAAATCAGCCCAACCCATAACCCCCAGACCTATTTTTCTGGTTCCACGGGTCATCCGGTCAATCTCAGGAAGAGGATAGCTGTTTACATCAATCACATTATCAAGGAAGTGTACCGCTGTCCTGACAACCCTGCCCAGTCTATCAAAGTCAACCTTGTTCTCCCCATCAACCTCCTTAACCATCAGGTTAAGATTTATAGATCCCAAATTGCATGCTTCGTATGGAAGAAGTGGTTGCTCCCCACAATTGTGGACAACCATACCATTAGCAATAAGAGAGTGGGTATCAGGTTCATTTATATCATATACCTCAACAGTCTCATCAGATAGAACAGAATGCACTTTTGCGACAAACTTTGTCTTTTTTCTTGAAAGACGTGCAGCGCTTTTAAGTTTAGTATTTTTGTCAGTATGGATGAGATCACCAATAACCTCCGAAAAATTGTACATGTCGTCGCCGGTTATTATTAGCTCAAAATAGTCACCACAACTATATACTCTTTTCTCACCATTGACAGTTGTATACTCAAAAGTATTTTGCTTTTTCTTTGTTCTTTTATATATAGAACTGTAAATACCCAAATTAAGCAATAACAATTGAACATCCTTTAGTAATTGCTCTGAAGCAGAAGATAATCTTATATCTCTATGATTTTCATCAACATAGTTAATTGTTCCGTCAGAACTGAACAGCCCATTAAGAAAATTAATAACAGTATCTTTTGAAGCTGTAAAAATTTGTTTTGGTACTGTTTTGCTAGGTGCCTTTACAGGTTTCAAACCTAACAATCTCATTTTTTGCACAAAATCTTTTCTTTTATATAAAAGCTGCCAAGTACCATTCTCTCTTTGATTTGGCTTTCTAAGTCCCCCACCATTTTGCTGAGCTATTCTGTTTAGAGCATCGCAAATATAGTATTCATCTCCGGAAAAAGTTAGACCTACAACTTTCTCATCAGCAGTTAGCCATCCATCTCCGGTAATCCACCCAAGCAACAAAGCCAGTTCGTCACCTATGTCATCATGTTCAGCAAAACCGCCCTTTCCGGATTGTAAAAGTATTTCATCGTCAATCTCCAATTTGCCCGCTTCTTTCCATCCATCTTTCGTAAGAATTTTATGGTCGTTTGTTACTTTTATTTCTTGACTATTATTTAAAACTATTTTCACAGTTTCTTTAATTCCAGTCTTAAATACACGCGCCTTTTTCAAACTAACTCCCAGGGAATTGCCATTTACCCGATTATCTACGAAAATATCAAACTCCTTATCCTGATATCTTTCATACAGATCTTTGACAGGAACTAATCCCTTAGCGGTTGAGATCAGTGTATCTGGATGCAAACACGGGTTAGTTGATTCAATTACGCCAAGCTCCGGTGTTACATTATCCTTATTAAGACGGTCCAGAAAAATAATACCCGGTTCACCGTTGGTCCACGCCATTTCAACAATAAGGGCATATACTTCCCTAGCATTCAGTTTACCAATTGATTGATTAAGATGAGGGTCAATAAGATCATATTCTTCATCATCTTGTACAGCCTGCATAAATTCCTCTGTAATCCCTACACTTATATTAAAATTGGTAATATCGGAATTATCCTTCTTGCAGGTTATAAAATCTATAATATCTGGATGATCTACCCGTAGGATGCCCATATTTGCCCCTCTGCGGGTTCCTCCCTGCTTAACAGCTTCAGTGGCCGCATTAAAAACCTTCATAAAGCTAATGGGACCGCTGGCAATACCGCCTGTAGAATTTACCGAAGAACCTTTTGGCCTAAGTCGTGAAAAACTAAAGCCTGTTCCCCCGCCACTTTTATGTATGAGTGCTGCATTTTTTATACTGTCAAAAATCCCTTCCATGCTGTCTTCCACCGGAAGCACAAAACAGGCACTTAACTGTCCTAAAGGCCTGCCCGCATTCATTAGCGTCGGTGAGTTTGGGATGAATTCAAGATTATTCATAACATCAAAAAACTCTTGTTCAATCTCACAAAGTTTTTCACTTGAAACATTATCCTTATCTGCTAAGGCAACGGCGTTCGCTACCCTGCGAAACATACCTTCAGGATCTTCAACAAGCTTGCCTGATTCATCTTTTACCAAGTATCTTCTTTCTAAAACTTTTATGGCGTTGGCAGTAAGCACTGTTAAACTACCTCCTCTGTATTTTTGATACGGAATATATGAAACTTCTCATGTAATTAAAACCTCACAGGTAACTAGACCTGATTTCTCTTGGGAAATATAAAATATAGGCATAAAAAAGTGGCTGCGCCACTTTTAAAACATGAGCTCCTTTATCCCCTACATTTTTCATATGTTTTAATGCTATTACTCAACATTTAGTAGACTCTTTTTTCTCTTATACCGTATATTGTACCACTTATTAGGCTTATGTCAATATATAGAATTTGGTTTTTACTCCTTTTTAAGTGCATCTTCAGAATAGGTGTTTTCAGCATCCCATAAAATCCACTCTTCCAGACCAGCATCAACCACAGCACTGATCTGCTTGCGTACCGCCTCGGCACCATATTTCATATAATAACCTTGACCAAGCCATGAAGCTGTAAAATCTTGAAGGTATGGACGTATTTCTGCCTTGTACCCCTCAACCTCAGATATTCTATCATTGGCTTTTACCAGTGTATTATAAACTACACCGTAAGGCTCAAGGTCTGGCTTATCAAACTTCACTTTATTCACAATTTGACCTACAGCATAATGGGAAGGATACACCATAGGTGAAATATAGTCTACATTTTCTCCAATTAACTCAAGGTACTGTCCGATATCCTCTGTATCCTCAGGACTTTCGCATACAATTCCAAAAATATCCGCAGAGAGTATTACATTAGGAAGCTCTGAGCGTGCATATTCAAGAAATTCGTTAATTATTTCATATTTCTTCTTACCATTATCATTGAATTTCATTTTCGACCTATCGCCATCATTTGGAAACCGGATATAATCAAACTGAATCTCGTCAAATCCCTTTTCGACAGCTTCTTTTGCAATACTTATAATATATGGCCAAGATTCCTTGTTATAAGGGTCAAGCCATGTTCGTTTCTGATAATCCTTCCACAACTCGCCATCCGGGGTCTTTACCGCAAGGTCTGGTCGCTTTACAGACAAAACAGGATCCTTAAAGCAAACCAGTCTGCCTATCACATAAATATTGTTATCCTTAAGTGCCTTGAGTGTTTTATCAGCATTATATTTGAACATAGAAGCATCATACTTTTTAACCTCAGCTACATCCGATTTGTACCCAACATAGCCATCCTCATCCTTTATATCAATTACAAAAGCATTTAGTTCAGTTGTATTAGCTAGTTCAATAAAATGTTCAAGTCTTGCACTAGTACCTGCTGTCCAACCGGTAAGGTAGAGAGCTTTTGCTTTTACCGGCTCAGGCTTTTGGGGTGGTTCCTGCTGCTCAGGTTTTGTTTCCTCAGTAGTTTCAACATCTTCCTGTGTGTTATTTTCTGAAGTCTGTGTAATCTCCGGCCAAGGAGATATATTGGGCAAATCTGAATCTGTTGGATCTTTATTCTCAATGCTTTCTGTCACATTGCCCTGTTTTTCTGATTCTTCATCTCCCTTTAGTTTGTTGAATATACAACTTGAAAAGAGCATAATTGCCAAAAAAACCGTTAATATAATAATTGTCGTGAGTTTTGCTGCATTTTTTGTCATATTGTCTCTCCTATCTTCAAAATTAGTATTTGCAAAAGAAAACACTAAATATGCTGTAGAAAATTAACGGTAATTGATTTTTTTACATATCCTAAATTGCTGCGTTAATTACATCTAGTTATCGCACTCGTGCGACTTATTTCACTCATGCGAATTTTTTACAGCAATCGTGAATGCTTCAACGCGTTTATTATAAGACTAGATAATTTAGGAATTAACGTTACAGTAATTATTATATACAACATTTAGCTTTATGTAAATGTGAAAGACAGACCTGTTTTTTGATTAATAGGTGTATATCTCATTTAATGTTGTTCAGCCTCCACAAAATAAGTCTAAAGAAAACAAATTTTGTTGCTTGCTGTAACTCTTTAATAGTATAATGGTTCATACAACCGACTTAGAAAACCCGTTTAAAGCATCCGTAATAAGAGGAGGTTAATTCTATGTACAGGCAAACACACAAACGGATAGGCGATTTGCTTTTTGAACACAACATGATAACTCATGAGCAGCTACAAGAAGCACTAGAAGCCCAGAAGCAAACAGGCCAAAAGATTGGAGAAGCGCTTATTTCATTAGGGTTTGTAACCGAAAATGATATAATAGAACTATTGGAATTCCAGCTTGGGATCCCACATGTCAAGCTTCAAAGGTATAATATTGATAAAGATGCAACGCTTCTCGTTTCTGAAAACCTTGCAAGACGTTACGGCTTAATTCCGATAAGGAAGGAAAATGGGATACTCACGGTAGCCATGAGTGACCCACTTAATGTTTATGCTATTGATGATGTTAAAATATACACCGGCATGGAAGTACAGCCTTTGATCGCTACCTCAAAGGAAGTTAATAAAGCTATTGATAGATATTTTGGAACCCAAAAGGCCATGGAAGCTGTAGAGGAATTTAAAAAGGAACAGGAATCCTCTATAAAAATATATTCAAAAGCCGAAGATGAGCAATCTATCGATGAGGTCAACAACGCACCAGCTGTAAAACTAGTCAACTCAATAATTGAACAGGCTGTAAAAAGTAGAGCAAGTGATATCCACATTGAGCCTTTTGAAAATGATATAAAAATAAGATACAGAATAGATGGTCAGCTTTTTGAAGTTATGCGACCTGAAAAAGGAATTATGCCTGCTATATCAGCACGAATCAAAATCATTGGAGGGATGAATATAGCCGAAAAAAGGCTTCCCCAAGATGGCAGGTTTAATGCGGAAGTTGACAAGAATGATTACGACTTAAGAGTGTCCATTTTGCCTACTGTGTTTGGTGAAAAGATAGTGATAAGAATTGCTGATCCGACTTCCTTCGTCATTTCAAAGAGCGACCTTGGCATGAATGATGAAGATCAAGATAAATTTGATAGGATGCTGAAACATCCTCACGGTATTATTTTGGTTACAGGTCCTACAGGCAGCGGTAAAACCGTTACCTTGTATAGTGCTATAAATGAGCTGAACAAACCTAATGTAAACATTATTACTGTTGAGGATCCGGTAGAAGCTCTTGTGGAAGGGGTAAACCAGGTACAGGTAAATTACAAAACAGGCTTAACTTTTGCAGTAGGCTTGCGTTCAATATTAAGACAGGATCCCGATGTAATAATGCTAGGTGAAATAAGAGATTCTGAAACTGCACAAATTGCTGTCAGGGCTGCAGTAACAGGTCATCTTGTCCTTAGCACCATGCATACCAACGACGCGCCTAGTTCAGTAATGCGTTTGATTGATATGGGAGTTGAGCCTTATATGGCTTCTTCTGCAATAATCGGTGTAATTTCGCAAAGGCTGGTTAGAATAATATGTAAATACTGCAAATCTAAGAAGGACGCTACACCTGAACAAATTAATATTCTTGGTTCTCCTCATAAACATGTAGAGATTTATTACGGAAAAGGTTGTCCTGCATGCAATGGAACCGGTTACAAAGGCAGGGTTGGTGTCTATGAAGTCATGCCAGTAACTGAAAAGCATAGGGAGCTTATAAATGAAGGATGTTCATCTGATCAGCTTATGGATTTATGTATTGAAAATAAAATGGTAACATTGAGACATAACGCTATAAAACTTGTTCTTTCAGGGGTAACCAGCCTAGAGGAAATGCTCAGGGTATCCCAATCTAACGGTTAAGGAAGGAATTAATTAAATGACACTTAAAGAACTACTTATTTATGCAATAAATCAAGCTGCTTCGGATCTTCATATAACTGTTGGCATCCCACCTATTATAAGAAAAGATGGAAAGCTTATTAAAACGAATTTTAAAAAGATGCTGCCCGGCGATACTGAAGAGCTTGTAAAACAACTATTAAATGATGGACAAATGGAGGAATACACAAAAAGGGGAGAAATCGACTTTTCTACTTCTCTTCAAGGAATTGGCAGATTCCGTCTTAATGTTTTTAGGCAAAGAGGATCTAGCAGCATCGCTATCCGAATGGTTAATCTTTCAATTCCTACTTTAAAAGCTTTAGGACTTCCGGACATTGTGTGCAGTCTTTCTAGAAAGCCAAAGGGTCTTGTTCTTGTAACAGGTCCGACGGGAAGTGGCAAGTCCACTACCTTAGCATCCATGATTGATCAAATGAATGATGAGCGCAACGCCCATATACTGACCCTCGAAGATCCTATAGAGTTTTTGCACCGGCATCGTAACTGCATTATAAATCAAAGAGAAATAGGAAGTGACACACTTTCTTATGCTACAGCGCTTAAGGCAGCTTTGAGGGAAGATCCGGATGTCATATTAGTTGGCGAGATGAGAGATATCGAAACCATATCAATTGCCATCACCGCAGCTGAAACAGGGCATCTGGTTTTGTCCACTTTGCATACAATAGGCGCTGCAAATACTATTGACAGAATAATTGATGTGTTTCCACCCTACCAACAGCAGCAGATTAAAGTACAATTATCAATGGTGCTCCAAGGAGTTGTATCCCAGCAGCTGCTTAAGCTAAAGGATAAACCCGGACGTGTTCCTGCCGTCGAAGTGATGGTTTCAACACCTGCAATACGAAATCTCATTAGGGAAGGTAAATCACACCAGATCACCTCACTTATTCAAACTGGTGCTAAATTTGGAATGCAGACTATGGATAGTTCACTTGCAGACCTTTACAACAAAGGTTTAATAACCTACGAAGATGCCATGACTTTCGCTTCAGATCAGGACAATATTGAAAGGTTGGTTAAGTAGTTTGCACCAAGATGATTTTTTTATAATCCGCTTGAATAAGATGTAAATTTTTGCAGAAATCACATTTACATTGTAAAACAATACTATTATTTTATATTGAAATTATTTCTGTGCCGTGATAGTATTTATGTAAAGTTGTGTCGACTTTTAATATAAGCACGGTGAACGCCCAAAATTTGGGGTTAAACCCAATACTTAACCAAAAACGAGTTTTTCTGCACTTGTATAGGCGAGAATTTTAGTGAAATTTGAAAAAGTATGTTTATACTTTTGATTAAAAGGTATATATATGTCGACATAATAAAAAAAGTAGCATTACTAAAGAAGGTGAGATATCTGCCCTCTTACAATTACAGTGCAAAAACGCCAAAAGGCGAGACAGTAAAAGGACGTTTTGATGCGTCCGATGAGAATATGGTGATAACTCTTTTAAAAAGCAAAGATTATTTTCCTATGGAGATAGAAGAAGTAACACTGGCAAAGAAGGAAATTACTTTTGGGTCTATTAAGAAAGTATCTCTTAAAGATCTTGCCATATTTAGCAGACAGTTTTTCACCATGATAGATGCTGGGCTATCCGTTTTAGGGTGCTTGGATATGCTAAGAAAGCAAACAGAAAACCCAAGGCTTGCCAATGTCCTGACAAAAGTATATGAAGAGGTTCAAAAAGGAAAAACGATGTCCGAAGCAATGTCAGCTTACCCAAGTGTTTTCCCGGTCATAATGACCAGTCTTATTGAGGTTGGCGAAGTAAGCGGCTCTTTGGATTATTCCCTTGAAAGATTAGCATTGCACTTTGAAAAGGAAAACAAGACACGGCAGAAAATAAAAACTGCAATGACTTATCCCACAGTTATTGGGATTATTGCCCTAGTTATGGTATCCGGAATGCTGATGTTTATAGTTCCAAACTTTGTCAGTATGTTTGCAAGCTTTGGATCAGAGCTTCCTCTGCCCACCAAGATTTTAGTGAGTATTAGTGATACGGTAAAAAGCCCGTACTTTTTACTGGGTGCGCCTTTAGTGATATTTGTTATTGTGTTTTTGTTTAAAAGGTTTAAGCGTACAAAAAAAGGCAAGCTTATACTTGATACCCTACTTGTCAATACACCGCTAGTAGGGAAAAATATAAAGAAAATACTTGCATCCCAGTTTACAAGGACTATGAGCTCCCTTTTAACCACAGGAGTTCCTCTTATTCAGGCACTTGAAGTTGTTGATAAAGTTGTTGACAACCAGATTGTGAGCGATGGACTTGAAAATGTTAAAGAAGAGGTCAAAAGAGGCTCAAATCTTGCAGGACCGTTGGAACTGATAGAAATTTTTCCTCCAATGGTAACCCAGATGGTACACATTGGAGAGGAGGCAGGATCGATAGACTCTATCATGGCAAAGGTTGCAGACTTTTATGACGACGAGGTTGATTCTTCCATAAGCCAGCTTATTGCAATAATAGAGCCGGTAATGATGCTGATAATGGCAGTGCTTATAGGAAGTATTGTTGTCGCCATGATCCTCCCTATATTCAGCATGTATCAGAATGTAGGTTAAATAAGGTTTAAACAAGCTAAACACTTGTTGAAATAAAAATAAATTATATAAGTATTTTAGGGGGTTTTTTGAATGTTAATGTTCTTACAAAAATTAAGAAAAAGTAAAAAGGGTTATACTCTGACAGAGTTAATCGTAGTTGTAGCCATACTGGGAGTATTGGCTGCAGTAGCAACACCGCTTATTACAGGGCAGATAAGTAAAGCAAAGTCAACTGCAGATACTGCAAATGCAAGGACGATAGAGAATATTGTCAGGATAAAAATTGCTGATGAAGGCACTTTTCCAACAGGTGATGATGCTGATATTGGAAATGATATTTATACTTGGGTTATTCAATCCCTTGGAGAAATGCCAGAACCCCAGCAATCAGGCGTTACTGGATTTTATATTAAAATAATTGCACCTCATGATGTTCAACTTACTTCAGGAACTGACTACGTAGAAATTAAGAAAAAAGTAGAGGATTAAAATAAATAAAAATATAACTTCTATTCATGGTTTTATTCCATTTGACAATTAAAAAGTTCTTAATTGTCAAATGGAATTTCAATTTCACATGAAGGTATATTTCTTTTAAGTGAATGTTTGGTGATACAACAACATTATTTATATTTTGAATATCTATATCATTTTATAGTACTGGGAGAAGCTAATGCTATTTAAAAAATACATCTCCGTGGACATAGGTTCAAAAAAAACCAAAATTGTTTGCGGCAGAGTAAAAAACAATACTGTAGAAATAATTGAATATGCAATAATTGATACCCCTTGGGATTCTATCATTGATGGTAAAATCGTAGATTTTTATGCCCTAAATGAAGTACTCAAAGCAACCTTGAAAGAAAATAAAATCAAAGGCAGGTACCTTCTTTTTATTATTACAGGCACTGCCATTATATCAAGGGACGTTCAATTACCTGATTCTACTGATGAAGAGCTGGGGAAAATACTTAAGTATGAAGCACAGCAGTATTTTCCTGTGGATCTTAATTCATATGTTGTCGACTACAGACCTTTAGAAAAGGTTACCACAGGAGAAGGAGTTTTTATAAAAGTTCAACTGATAGCTGTACCTCAAAAGCAGGTTGATGAGTATGTCAAGTTTGCATCATTCTTAAAAAAAGAAATCGTATCTATCGACATAGGGGCAAACAGTTTGAACAGATTTTTATTCCCACAAAGCTTCCTTGAGAATAAATTCCAGAAAACTGAAAATGCAAGTGAAGATCAGGGCTCTGGTGTTGCGGTTCTGGATGTAGGTTATGAAACCATTGGAGTTAGCATATTCAACCAAGGAGTTTTAAAATTTCAACGCAATCTTTTAAATGGTTTTAAAGATATATCTTCTACCTTAAAAAATCAAATGGCCGGTAAAGCAAATATCAATCCAAGTCCACCAAATAACTCACAGGCCGATTTTTCACAGGTAGAATTGAGGTTTGGAGAAACATTGGGTGAAGTGCAGCAAAAAGATCAGAATTTGATAGGTGCTTTATCTAATTCTGACATTACTGATACTGAACACACAAATATAATAACTGATGAAGAAGCTACAGTAAAAACAAGTAGCTTTACATTTGATGAGCTTGCAACAACCCATGTGCCTTTCCGCAGTGCTGAATACAGTATTGAAACAAAGGATGTTGACCTTGACAATCCAGATGTGCAAAATGTTTTATCACCTGTTCTTGATATCATTCTAATGGATCTTCAAAGGTTTTTTGACTTTTATAATACAAGATCCAACGGTAACAGAATTAGTAAAATATATCTTTATGGCGGCGGGTGCAGGATAAATGGTTTAAAAGAATATATAGAACGGCATTTTAATCTTGAGACGGACTATCTTTCAACCGAAAATTCGATTAATTTTTCGAATGTAGTTTATAAGGGTACGAAACCAGATTTTGAAGACTGTTTTCCCCTTTTAGTTAACGCTATAGGATCACTTATACGTTAGGGGGGCGGCGATTTGATTTGCAAAATAAGAGAAAATAAGGGAATTACATTAATTGAACTACTGGTAACCGTTACTATTATAATAGTCGTTATGGGACCTATATCATTTTTACTTAATCACACCTACAAAAGTTACTATATTGAGCGTGATACAGTATCAGCTCAGGAAAATGCACGATATGCAATGGATTTGATTCTTGCAGATCTTAAAAGATACAATAACAGTAATATTTCTATAGATGCTGGAGGTGGACTGGTGATTGTACCGGGCTCACTAATTTATCAAAGGAATGGAAATACAATAATAAGGAAAAATCCTTCGGAATTGTCCGAAGTTGTTATATGTGAAGATGTCTATAGCTTTAAGGCAGATATAAATAGTTCACTTGATGACTCTATTGTAGAGCTGGAGATAGAAATAAAAAAGAATCGAGGACGAAAAGTAAGCTTGCAGAATGCTTACAGAATAAAGTCATAAATATATATGTAAGGGGATTCATGTATTGAAGGATATTAATCTTTTACCAAAATATTATATACTTGAAAAACAAAATAAAGCTAAAAGATATAAGATTACAATGACGCTTATAATTGCTCTTACTCTTCTTTCTGCATCAATTGCCTATCCTCTTTTAGTTAAGTATTCACTTATATTGCAAAGAGATACAATTTTGACACAGATAAAAGTCAGCAACAATTATGTTGAAGCAGAAAAACAGTTTTCACTTATTAAAGGTCTTTATAATAACCGTATGGAAACTGGCGACAGTTTGCGTCAGAAGGGTATTAACCTGCTCGTTATATTTGACAAGCTTGAAAAAGCTTTACCAGAAAATTTTTATATAGTCTCGATTGCTTTGAGCGAAAGTGAAAATGCTGCTGTCAAAATAACATTAGAAGGAATCTCTTCATCTTCGGAAGGGGTAGCAACCTTTGTAAAAAATATTCGTTCTGACGAATATTTTGGAAATGTATCGTTGTCGTCACTTTTAAAAAGCGGTTCTTTTAATGCTGCTAATGATAGCCAATCACCCTCAAATGTCCAATACGCATTTAATATGAACATTATGTTAGAAGGGAAAAAATAAACATCATGACATTAAGCAAACGTGAAAAAATCTTGATTTTCATCTTTTTACTAGCTGTTATAGCTGTCATCTATGTGAATTTCTTCATGCTTCCACAATTGAACTCAATTAATGAACTAAAGTCAATAATTGAACAGGATACAGCTAGGCTAGAATTAAACAAGGCATATAAGCAGAAAGTAGATGGAATGGATACTGAAATTAAGATTTTAAACCAAAAATTAAAAGCTTTAAGGACAGAATTTCCGGCAGCTCTTTATTACGATGAAATTATTGTGCTTCTTAATAACCTTTCACAGCTATCCGGGGTAAACATTCAAAACATTTCATTTAGAGAACCAGAAATTGTTGGAGGTCATGATGATTCTACCATATCAAAATCTGACTATACTATAGCTGCTAATATCAGGGATGAAGTGCTACTTAAGACTCTTGAGGATCTTGGACTTAATGAAAATGATGCAGCTACCGAAAAGGATGTCAAAATAGCTAATGGAAAACCATTTAAGCTTGCATTGGATATTAATGCCCGAGCATCCGACTCCGGGCTAAAGAGCTTTCTTAATAACCTTGAAAAGCTGAGTATTAAAACCGGGATTAACAAAATTTCGATTAGCAGCACTTCTGATGGTAGCCTTGCTGCAAACTTCTCTTTAGACTTTTATGGCATCAAGGATAATACATTGAAAGACAGCACCATCCTCGAGGGTTTTCCTTGGGAACCGCTTGAAAGTGGTCATCGGGATAGTGTTTTCATGCCTTTTATTGGGTTATCCAGCGAGCTAGGCTCCTCTCAATCTGGTAATTCACAGCTTACTGAAATAGATACCGAAGAGCTGCTCAATGAATTAAACGCATATAATTTTACTTTGAGTGTAGTTCCTTACGGCAACAATATAGCGCCACCAACTGTATCTTTAGCGCTAAAGGGGATGTTTTTAGAATCAGGTTCCTACTCCATTCCAGTAGTTTATGGAGATAATAAGAATTTTGAAACTATCGAAATATTTGTAGAAGAATCAGAAGGAAAATATTTTACACGCTTTAAAACAGAACACGAATCCTTTCCCGATGCAAAGTATGATAGTTCTGTGGAATTTATACCTAAGGGTGAGGATATCAAAATGCTGATAGAATCCACCTTGCGTAAATTTCAGGATGACACTAGTGGAGTAGTTTTAAATATCACAAACAACACTGATAAAAAATTTATCGCTATTATTAGAAATGACGATACTAAAACACCAAGAATTAAGATTGGAAATATATCAAATAATGTTGAGGTTACTTATAAATAACATAGGCAATTAATTATAAACAACTTATATCGGATTGTTTATGTGCTAATTTATATTTTTTGTTGGAGTTACAGGAAGGAGATAACATTTTGGAGTTGAGTACCAAAGGTGCAAAAACAGTAAACCGGAAGATGAGCCAAAACCTTACTAAAGTGAGAAATAAAAAAGGCGTAACTCTGGTTGAGCTGCTTATATCCATGGCAATATTAGCTGTAGTTATTGTGCCACTTCTTGCATCATATTTAACTTCTATAAGGAGCAGCGTAAAATCAGAACAGCTATTAGTGGCATCAAATATAGCGCTCAAAGCCATGGAAGAAATAAAAGCTGATTCCTCCCGGCTAGTAGATACACCTGAATGGACAGTATTTAACTCAAGGTTAAATGATCCACCTTGGACTGCTAATCCAGAAATTGAAAACTACAGCATTGAATATAGAGTATCAGAAACAATACACTATCAGGATATCAAAAACTTTAACCCACCTGAGCAATCAAAGCATGAAGTTTCTTTTAATGTCGGTTTTGATACTGTAGCCCTAAACTCCTTAGACTATCCTTTAAGTAGTGGAGATGCTAGCATCCCTTATACACTATCCCTATTTAAAGAAGAAGGTGCATATAAATATAGCTTGAAATACTTAGACCAGCAAACAACAAAGCTCTTTGTTCCGGATTCTGATAGAATTGATATTGGAATAGCATTTGCTACCTCGGAAAGCTCAACCAAGAGTTTTGTACTTGAAATCATTGCAGGACAGGATATAACATTACCAATTAATATTTATGTAATAGATGATTTTTTATATAAGCTTATGCTTTCAACCTCCGGTAGTGATTTCAATATTTTCAGAAGCTTAGATACTAGCCGGACTATACCTGATGTTACAAACAAGCTTTATGATATAGATGTAAGAATTAAATTGAAGGATGGGCAGGTTTTGAACAAGATAACCTCTATGGTAAAAAAATAGTTTTGAAAGAAAAGAATCTGTGGTATATGTATTTTACACACTCAACATCTTTCGTGTACTATTGAAATGCAAATGACTTTTTGCAGTAGGTGAGAAATATATGTTTTTTATTGGAACAACAAAAAAATTAAAATCAAATAAAGGATCTTCTTTGGTAATGGTTCTTCTTATTTCCTTTTTGCTTACAACCGTAAGTATTGCTTTTTTACAGTTGACAATGAGCAATCTTAAGATGAGCATTTTATCATCAGATGTTAAAAAAGCAGGTCTTATAGCAGAATCAGGGGTTGAAAAAATAGCAGCTGTTCTTGATGATATTGTTTTTAACATTCAGGAGAGCTCCAAGGAAGAAACCATGCTTCAAATATATTCCATACTTGATAATGATTATGCTTTGGAGAAGAACTTTTTAACTTTGGATGGAGAGATTGATTACTCCAAAATTAATAATGAATTTATTCGTCTTTATGGTGAAAGGTTCAGTTCCGAGATAGAGAGTGTTTTTAGTGATATTAATGGTAAAAGAGGGATTCTCTTTGGTTTAGAAGAAAGTGAAACTAGCCTTATAGTGGCGAAAGATGAAGGAAACGGTGAAGCTGTGTTGGTTTTTGCAGAGCTTTTTGACAGTTCTCCCAATACCAAGCTTAATGTTTTGGTCATAGGTAAATATAAAAGCTATACTTCTAAAACTCACAAGGTAATCTTTGAACTTTTGCCTGAACCTGTTGAAAATCATTACTCACCGGTACCAAAAATTAAGATTAAGGAAATAGTTTTACCTGAAATACTTAAAAAAGCAATACTAGTTGAAAAAGATCTTATTGTGGCTGACGGAAACCTAGATGTCATAGGAGATGTGCTTGCCTTTGGAACAATCCCTAAAAATCCTTTGGATTCTTCTAAAGAGGATCTTAATGCCAAATGGAGCAGTTATGGAGGCATTGTTGCAGGGGTGCCCTATGCAGAGGATATTGACTACAGTGTATATACTCCCGCTATAATATCTAAAACCGCTACAGCAAAAACAGGGCATATTAATATAATCGGTAGTGGGGCAACTATGTCCTATATTCATTCTATGTACGGTCAGGATGTGGGTAAATACTCAACTATAACAATAACATCCGATGCTTTTGCTCGCTCCATCAGATCTGAACAGAATGCTTTTTTCTCTAGAATGAACTTTGGGAACGATGTTTATGTGATGGACAACCTTCAGATTGATTCAGCTAATACCGAGGTTTCAGTAGACGGAAAATATTTCGGTTTTGTAACCGCAGGTTATGATATTGATGGTACCATTAACCCTGAAACCTATGAAACATATGAATATAAGCATTCAAGCAGTATTGTAATAAACGGAAACTCTGAACTATATTTAAACGGTACTAACACAGGTGGTGTATATATAGGCGGCACAGCCTTTCTGGAAACACATAGAAATACTGTGACCGGTAACCCCTATTTGCTTGGGCTTTCAGCTTCACCATCAAGTTGGAATCTTATTGAGGCTTTTGAGAAAGTCGCAGGTTTTTTGAGATATGGTTACGGCGATGAATCCGTCGGCGTTCCTGCTTCTGATGCTGACTTCCATGAATACATGAATAACCCAGTTAGATCATATTTATTGGATGAAAAAAATGGTGCCCTGCTTAGTAAAAAGGATAGGGGATTTCATATCAAAGGCTACTGGCAAAACAAGTGGGGGGCTGACCCCTTTTATCCTCTTGATACTGGTAGAATAATAATCAAAACCGAGGATTCAGATAGCAATAAAATATATGGCTTTTTAAACGGGGCACTGGTTGCCAATAGCGGTGTATACCATCCTTTTGAAGCATATAAGAACAATTCGGAGAGTCATATATCTGACGCTGAATTCAAGGATATTCAACGTGCTGCAAAAATTAAATATTATAACAGAATCTATACCTTGCTAGATGAAACCTATGACCAGAAGGATCCACTTTTTGACCCAATGAATATAAAGCTGGATTATGCTGATAATACCAAATCATTAAGTGATTATACCGATACCGTTATGGGTAATATTAACATGATAGTCGATGGTAGGATTATTTATTTCAAAGACAGCAACATTGAAATTGATTATGACAGTAGTAAAGGATATTGGACAATTGATGGGCAGGATGAGCCTCTACCGGACAGCGGTATAATATATGCCACTGGTGACATCTTCATAAGAAATGGCTTTAACTTCAAAGGCACCATTCTTGCTGAAGGGAGTCTGGTATGTTTTGGCGAATCAACAGCTCCTACAGTCATTAGCCATGACGAGCACACTATAAAACAGCTTTTGTATGACAGTTTTGAAGCCAGATTATTATTCAAGCTGTATAGATATGGTTCAATAGACGATGAACCTATTGAAACACAACGTGTTTTAACAAGAAATATTTTAATTAAAGAATGGAAAGTAGAATGAATTAAGTCTTATTAATTATAATAAAACTGTTTATTTTAATATTAAAGGGGAATGCGATATGTCTATAAAAATTTATAAAATTATTTCACTTTTTCTTATACTTGTAATGCTTGCAGCATTACCTAATTTGAAATCTGTTCAAGTTGCGTTTGCTGATTCTCTCACTCCACCATCGGGAGAGCCTTCTCTTTCTTTGGAATACGATGAAAAGAATATGCCTTGTATCCGGGTGACTTGGAATCCGCCTAATGGCGGACAAGCAGTGGACGGTTATAATGTTTACAGATTGAAGATTAACTCATACGATCAGGTCACCTCTTCTTTAAGTGACTATGAAAAAATTAAAGACAATGTAATGACTGAAGCTTTTCTTGATAAGGATGTTGAATATGGTTCTACCTATCACTATGTTGTTACTACCATATATGACTCACTAGAAAGTGAAGGAACTAGGCTTTATAATCAGGGTGACCTAATTAGATCTGCGCCTGTTTTGGATATGGTTTTTTCCAACGAAAGCATATCCTTTAAAGGAAATGCTGAAATAATAGGCAATACAGGCACTAACTCAAACAAGAATAACAGTATTACCTTCAACAATCAAAATAGTAAAATAGTCGGCGATTTATACTACGGTCCTGAGGCTAATTGGGAATCTGATAATGTCACAGGTAGCATATATAACCTGCCTTCTATAAGGTCATATCCACTGCCTGAATTCCCTAATTTTCCAGAAGAGCTGCCAGAAGGTATTCTCAAAAGTGCATTTTTGGGCACTGGATATATTATTAATAAGAATGGAGTTTTTGATAAAATTGAAATCACAAACAACAGTTTTTTATCTATACACGCTAATGATTCAACAAGGGTAATACGAGTTAAAAAACTGGACATTAAAGGCAGCTTGAGTGTAGAATCTGGTTATAACGGAAAAGTAGTTATATACGTAGAAGATTCCTTAAACTTAGATGGTAAAATTAATTATGGTAATGCTTCTGATAAGTTAACTATTTATTATGCTGGAAACAGTGAACTTACACTTAGCAGCAACGCAGAAATTTTCGGCTCTATATATGCAAAAAACGCCAATATTAGGTTTAGCGGAAATAATACAGTTGAAGGATCCATTATAACGGGAGGAAATTGGGTAAACTTTTCTGAAAATGCAGATGCATCTGTCAGCCTTTTGTATGCGCCGAAGGCTTCTGTTAACTTTTCCGGAAACAGTAATTTAGAGGGTTTGGCGGTCGCTAAGAAAATGGATCTGTCCGGCAATGGTAGTATCGTATATAACGTAGTAAGTGGCTCATATGTTGACCAATTCAATTGGGGTAAACAGCCATCCTCACCATCAGAAAACATTATTATAGTTCCTGATAAACTACTGGTCGCTCCTGATACACCTTCGAGTCCAGTACTCACTCTTTTGCGTAATGAAGAGCAAAAATACTATGTTAATGTTGCCTGGCAAGCTCCTACTGGAACTGTCTTGGTAAGCGGCTATAATGTTTACAGGATTGAAATTGCTGATCCTAAGCAGATAACTAACTCGCTATCTTCTTATGAACTGATTGCACCAAACATTCAGAGTCTATCCTATGACGATACTGGTGTTGAAGAAGGTAAAACATATCATTATGTTATTACAGCCTTAAATAAAACACTAGAGAGTGAAGGAACAGAACTATATTTTCCGCAGCATATTGTTTCAAATGTACCACCTTCGCTTGATGTGATTTTTGCTAAGGATAGCATTAAGCTAGAGGGCAGCTCCAAAATAAAAGGAGATACTGAGACAAACTCAACTGCGCCAGGTAGTATAGATTTCGGTTGGAGTACACAGATTGAAGGTAACCTTTTGTTAGGTCCGAGTGCTGATTTTACAAAAGTTTTAAAAAGCGCCAGACCTGATCCCAAAGATAATATCACCGGCTCTGTTTCAAACCTTGCTGAACCATCAGCTTATCCTTTACCAATGTTCCCTAACTTTCCTATAGAACTACCTCAAAGGGATAACTTTTCAACTGCAGAATGGAAAGAAAGCGGTTATTATTTAATAGACGATGATGGTTCCTATGATAAAATATCAGTTGTGAGTAACAGAACTTTAACAATTGATTTAAATTATGGTACGCGGATTATTCGAGTAAAAAACTTGGATATACAACAAGGTCATATTGAATTAATTAATGTAGATGAAAATAGTAAGCTTATTTTATACGTAGATGATTCTTTAAAAATGGGCGGCAGTAGTACTGTGAACAATAGCGGTGACCATAATAAAGTTTATATGTATCACTTGGGGCATGAAAATATCAATTTTTCCGGCTCCACAAGCTTCTTTGGTTCTATATACTCAAAGCATGCCAATATCACTCTTGGCGCTTCCAACAGTGTTACTGGGCATATAATAACTGGGGGCAGCTCAGTAACAGTTTCGGGCAATGCTGATGCAAATGTAAGGGTTATTTATGCTCCTAATGCTAATCTTTCCCTTTTAGATAGCGGGCACATAAAAGGCAGCGCTATAACTAAAAGTATAAATTTATCTGGAAGCTGTACTGTTGTTTTTAGTGATTCAATGGATCTTTATTTTTTCAATCAGCTTAAGTGGGAGATAATTAACACTACTCCTTCTGATAATACTGTTTCAATCCCGCTGGACCAAGATCCTGCAGCATTTGAGCTTGACTTTTCTTCAAAAGTTAAAACAGCATTCTCAGATAATCCCTCTGGAGAACCGGGAGATGAAGAATACGAAAAATATTTAAACCGGATTAGGTTTCTTGCTGGTGATTATATTCCGATTGAAATTTCCATTACTCCTAACCTTGCTGTATTAAACCCAATTATTAAGCTTGATCTTGCGCTTAAAGATCCAGACAACGATTTTTTGGTAAATGATCAGTTTGATATTATAATTGAGCCATCAAAAACGATAGTAAGAAAAAATGGGACTCACGTGCCAATTACTAACTATGAGTATCCTTATGATATTATTGAAATAAATGATGCATTTGAAGCAGGAGACACAATCGAAATAGACTATACTGTAAAAGCTATCCCTGCAAAAAATAGAGTCGAGTATGATCTTTATAAAAAATATGTTGTAACATTTAACATTGTAGAAATGCTTGTAACACTGGAAACCGGCGAGCAGATTGTTTATTCTCCCCCTGAAGATTATGTAAATAATTTCACTGCTGAGTTAATTATTATCGATCCAAAAATAATGAGGTAACCAGGAAAGAGGGTAAAGCCATTTTACGTATTTATTAAATGAGTTGATAATCACAATAACTTATAAAAGACCTTATATTCCCCCCTTTGCAATCCCCATTGTCTAGGAAAGTATACTTTCCTAGACAATAAAAAAGGAATCTGATTTACAGATTCCTTTTTTGGCTCCTCAAGTTGGACTCGAACCAACGACCCTGCGGTTAACAGCCGCATGCTCTACCGACTGAGCTATTGAGGAATAAAAATCCGGCAACTACCTACTTTCCCAGGACGTTACCATCCAAGTATCATCGGCACAAAGAAGCTTAACTACCGTGTTCGAGATGGGAACGGGTGTATCCTTCTCGTTATTGCCACCGGAAGATTTATAAACTTATCATAGTGCATTTAGTATTCTTTCATCAGCTGTCCGCTACCTCAACAGTGAAAAATCATCTGACCGGTACTTGCCAGCCGCCTTTCCAACTTTCCACTTTCCCACTTTCCAACTTTCCAACTTTCCAACCTTCCAACTTTTTTGCACTCTCAAAACTATATAATGCGTTCAAGTTTATCTTTTAGGATTGACCTCTATCTTACTCTTAGATATCTATAAGATAGAATCTTTTTTTTGATCAAGCCCTCGACCTATTAGTACCGGTTAGCTTCATACATTACTGCACTTTCACATCCGGCCTATCTACCATATAGTCTACATGGGGTCTTACCCTTTTTCAAGGTGGGATATCTCATCTTGAGGGGGGCTTCACGCTTAGATGCCTTCAGCGTTTATCCTTTCCCAACTTGGCTACCCAGCTGTGCCACTGGCGTGACAACTGGTGCACCAGAGGTTGGTCCATCCCGGTCCTCTCGTACTAAGGACAGATCCTCTCAAATATCCTGCGCCCGCGACAGATAGGGACCGAACTGTCTCACGACGTTCTGAACCCAGCTCGCGTGCCGCTTTAATTGGCGAACAGCCAAACCCTTGGAACCTTCTTCAGCTCCAGGATGCGACGAGCCGACATCGAGGTGCCAAACCTCCCCGTCGATATGGACTCTTGGGGGAGATAAGCCTGTTATCCCCAGGGTAGCTTTTATCCGTTGAGCGATGGCAATTCCACTCTCATACCACCGGATCACTAAGCCCTACTTTCGTATCTGCTCGACTTGTGGGTCTCGCAGTTAGGCTACCTTATGCCTTTGCACTCAATGCGCGATTCCCAACCGCGCTGAGGTAACCTTTGGACGCCTCCGTTACTCTTTAGGAGGCGACCGCCCCAGTCAAACTGCCCACCTGACATTGTCCCAAACCCAGTTAATGGGCCTTGGTTAGAACTTCAGTACTCTTAGAGTGGTATCCCAACAGTGGCTCCCCTTTAGCTAGCGCCAAAGGTTCTCAGCCTCCCACCTATCCTGTACAAAGAATACCGAAATCCAATATCAGGCTGCAGTAAAGCTCCATGGGGTCTTTCCGTCTTGTCGCGGGTAACCAGCATCTTCACTGGTACTACAATTTCACCGGGTGTGTTGTCGAGACAGTGCCCAAATCATTACGCCATTCGTGCGGGTCAGAACTTACCTGACAAGGAATTTCGCTACCTTAGGACCGTTATAGTTACGGCCGCCGTTTACTGGGGCTTAAGTTCACTGCTTCGCTTGCGCTAACAGATCCCCGTAACCTTCCAGCACCGGGCAGGCGTCAGCCCCTATACGTCATCTTTCGATTTCGCAGAGACCTGTGTTTTTGATAAACAGTTGCTTGGGCCATTTCACTGCGGCCTCATTTTACTGAGGCACCCCTTTTCGCGAACTTACGGGGTCAATTTGCCGAGTTCCTTAACAACACTTCTCCCGATCGTCTTAGGATTCTCTCCTCACCTACCTGTGTCGGTTTGCGGTACGGGTACCTTTATTCTCGATAGTGGCTTTTCTTGTCAGTGTGGAATCTGCTGCTTCGGTACTTATTTTCCCTCCCATTCAGGTCTTCGAAACGTTTCGGGGATTTGCCTCCGAAACTATCTACCTCCCTTAGACGAGCTTTTCCAGTTGCTCGCTCAGCTTATCCTCCTGCGTCCCCACTTCTCTATTAACGAATATCGGTAGTACAGGAATTTCAACCTGTTGTCCATCGCCTACGCCTTTCGGCCTCAGCTTAGGTCCCGACTTACCCTGGGAGGACGAGCCTTCCCCAGGAAACCTTAGGCTTTCGACGGTAAAGATTCTCGCTTTACTCTCGCTACTCATTCCGGCATTCTCACTACTGTTTCGTCCACACGTCCTTCCGGTCGTGCTTCAACCTATGACAGTAAGCTCCCCTACCACCCACGTGTATTTTACTACACGTTGATCCACAGCTTCGGTATACAGTTTAGCCCCGTTACATCTTCGGCGCAGGCTCACTCGACTAGTGAGCTATTACGCACTCTTTCAATGAGTGGCTGCTTCTAAGCCAACATCCTAGCTGTCTTAGCAAACCCACATCCTTTACCACTTAACTGTAATTTTGGGACCTTAGCTGATGGTCTGGGCTGTTTCCCTCTCGACTATGAAACTTATCTCCCATAGTCTGACTCCCAAACATCGTCTAGACGGCATTCTGAGTTTGATAGGGTTCGGTAACCTGGTAAGGCCCCTAGCCCATTCAGTGCTTTACCTCCGTTAGACTAATTTGAGGCTAGCCCTAAAGCTATTTCGGGGAGAACCAGCTATCTCCGAGTTCGTTTGGAATTTCTCCGCTACCCACACGTCATCCCCCAGTTTTTAAACACTGGTGGGTTCGGTCCTCCGCGAGATTTTACTCTCGTTTCAACCTGCACATGGGTAGATCACCCGGTTTCGGGTCTATTACATGTGACTATAGTCGCCCTGTTCAGACTCGGTTTCCCTTTGGCTCCGTACCTTAAGTACTTAACCTTGCCACATACAATAACTCGCCGGACCGTTCTACAAAAAGTACGCTGTCGAGCCTTAACGCTCTCCAACTGCTTGTAAACATAGGGTTTCAGGTTCTCTTTCACTCCCCTCCCGGGGTTCTTTTCACCTTTCCCTCACGGTACTACTTCACTATCGGTCACCAGTTAGTATTTAGCCTTGGAAGGTGGTCCTCCCTGCTTCCCACAAGATTTCTCGTGTCTCGTGGTACTCCGGATACCGGCCTGTCTCCTTCTCTTTCACATACGGGACTTTTACCCTCTGTGGTGCGACTTTCCATTCGCTTCTGTTAGAAAATTTGAATCATTATGCCGGTCCTCTACCCCAAAGTACATTGCTGTACTTTGGTTTGGGCTCTTCCGCGTTCGCTCGCCACTACTTACGGAATCACTTTTGTTTTCTTTTCCTGTGGATACTTAGATGTTTCAGTTCTCCACGTTTCCCCCTGTTACACTATGGATTCATGTAACAGTACCTGATCATTTACATCAGGTGGGTTTCCCCATTCGGACATCTGCGGCTCGATGGCTATTTGCGCCTCCCCGCAGCTTATCGCAGCTTATCACGTCCTTCATCGGCTTCTGGTGCCTAGGCATTCACCCTACGCTCTTTATAGCTTGATCTCTCTTATTATTTTGAGTAAATTGAGGTCTTTTTCCTTTTCCCTAAGAATCGTGGTTTTTCAAGTTTAACTTTTGTTCAGCACTTGCTGCTCAAAAATATTGATACTTGTTACCCTTTTTACTTATTTTAAGGATTTTTCCCTTTTGGATTTTTCGTATATTTACTATACAAAAAACCTCGATGAATATTTTGTATCACTTCTTTATTTCATGTTACACAACTTATTTTGTAAAGTTTCCTTCGCAAACGCTGTATAGCATGCAAGCTTGTAATACAAAAATTCTACTTTACTTTACTTGCATTATATAGTTTTCAAAGTGCAATTGCTCTGTTGATAAGCAGTAAATGGTGGGCTCAAGTGGAGTCGAACCACCGACCTCACGCTTATCAGGCGTGCGCTCTAACCATCTGAGCTATGAGCCCACATCATGTACTGAACAAACATTACAGCCTATACAGACCATAGTGTCAACAATACCAAGTTTTCCAGGATAGACCCTGGAAATTAAACAGTGTATTTAGGAACCGTCATCTAAATGATAAACTTATAGGTCCGAGACCCCAATACTTTTGTATCTCATATCTTTAACCTGCGTTTACCATATCGACCATGGGAGTCCATTCTTTTTTAAAGAACCGGTAGTTGGTCAATCGTTGTTTACGTTTACCAATTTACCTTATGTTCCTAAGAATGATTTCTCCTTAGAAAGGAGGTGATCCAGCCGCACCTTCCGATACGGCTACCTTGTTACGACTTCACCCTAATCATCTACCCCACCTTCGGCAGCGCACTCCATAAATGGTTATGCTACTGACTTCGGGTGTTGTAAACTCTCATGGTGTGACGGGCGGTGTGTACAAGGCCCGGGAACGTATTCACGGCAGTATGCTGACCTGCCATTACTAGCAATTCCGACTTCATGCAGGCGAGTTTCAGCCTGCAATCCGAACTGAGACTATCTTTATGGGATTTGCTCTACCTCGCGATGTCGCTTCCCTTTGTAATAGCCATTGTAGTACGTGTGTAGCCCAGGACATAAGGGGCATGATGATTTGACGTCGTCCCCACCTTCCTCCGATTTGTCACCGGCAGTCTCGTTAGAGTGCCCATCTTTCATGCTGGCAACTAACAACAGGGGTTGCGCTCGTTGCGGGACTTAACCCAACATCTCACGACACGAGCTGACGACAACCATGCACCACCTGTCTCCTTGCCCCGAAGGGAATCTTAATCTCTTAAGACGTCAAGGGATGTCAAGCCCTGGTAAGGTTCTTCGCGTTGCTTCGAATTAAACCACATACTCCACTGCTTGTGCGGGCCCCCGTCAATTCCTTTGAGTTTCAACCTTGCGGCCGTACTCCCCAGGTGGGATACTTATTGTGTTAACTGCGGCACAGAAGGGGTCGATACCTCCTACACCTAGTATCCATCGTTTACGGCGTGGACTACCAGGGTATCTAATCCTGTTCGCTACCCACGCTTTCGCGCCTCAGCGTCAGTTACTGTCCAGAAAGCCGCCTTCGCCACTGGTGTTCCTCCTAATATCTACGCATTTCACCGCTACACTAGGAATTCCGCTTTCCTCTCCAGCACTCAAGAAGCATAGTTTCAGATGCAATCCCGAAGTTGAGCCCCGGGTTTTCACATCTGACTTACACTCCCGCCTACACGCCCTTTACACCCAGTAATTCCGGACAACGCTTGCCACCTACGTATTACCGCGGCTGCTGGCACGTAGTTAGCCGTGGCTTGTTCCTTGGGTACCGTCATTATTCGTCCCCAATCAAAGAAGTTTACAATCCGAAAACCTTCATCCTTCACGCGGCGTCGCTGCATCAGGGTTTCCCCCATTGTGCAATATTCCCCACTGCTGCCTCCCGTAGGAGTCTGGGCCGTGTCTCAGTCCCAATGTGGCCGTTCAACCTCTCAATCCGGCTACCGATCGTTGCCTTGGTGAGCTTTTATCTCACCAACTAGCTAATCGGGCGCGGGCCCATCCTGTACCGGATTTCTCCTTTGACCAATAGATGATGCCATCTACTGGTATTATGCGGTATTAGCACTAGTTTCCCAGTGTTATCCCCCTGTACAGGGCAGGTTGCCCACGTGTTACTCACCCGTCCGCCGCTAAAATAACCTCTAGATAAATCTTTCAGTCATTTCCGCTCGACTTGCATGTGTTAGGCACGCCGCCAGCGTTCGTCCTGAGCCAGGATCAAACTCTCTGCTTAAACTTTATAATTTAAACAAAGACTTGTCTTTGCTCTTTTACGTTGCTAACGTTTTATTACTTACTTGGAATTATTTCAATTCTGGTTGGATTCTTGCTTTAGCAAAAATCCTAATTGACGAGTTCCTTATACTTTGGATCTTGTTCAGTTTGACCTGAACTAAATCCTACTCATACACTGTTCAATTTTCAAGGTCCATCTTTTTTGTCGTCTCATATTTCCCTCATGAGCGCGACTTTTATATCTTACCA
>Ga0265293_10003903_pt1 | contig 27069 bp, 28 predicted proteins | sample Munlanlewell138R_FD_192505 | JGI IMG/M metagenome (GOLD analysis project Ga0265293, IMG submission 192505) | Leachate microbial communities from a municipal landfill in Southern Ontario, Canada - Leachate well 138R | ecosystem: Engineered > Solid waste > Landfill > Unclassified | place: Canada...
ACGCAAAATCACATAGCAGGTACAGTATGCACAAATCACCCCACACCCAAATCGATTGGCATGAACGCATCCTCAACCAGGCCGCCATTCGAAACGTCATCGCCCTGCGACGCGAATTGCCCATCTTTCTCATCCGCTGGGACCCGGACAAGCCGCTGGCCAAGGGCGAAAAGCCACTAGAGTGGATCGACCTGAGCGAACCGGACAACCGCGTGGTGCGTCCCCAACACTTCGAGTCTTATTTTGGCCAAGACACCATGCGCGACGCGCACCACATCGAAGCCCTGAAGCGAGCCGCCCAAACCCAAGACACTGTCCTCAAAGAGCTATACGGCGCTTGGGATATTTTTCACCCGCAGCCCCAAGAGCCCGGCCGCCCCTTCACCTTCTTGTATGCCGGTCAGTTCCTGCTCGAAAACCCCAGCGTGACCTCCATCGGCAACGCGTGGCGTCAATTGACCGGACAAGAGCCCGCATCGGCCAACCAGGACTTTGTGCAGTTCGTGCGCATGCACCTCTCGCTGCCCGTCTTCTGCCCCGACCTGCTGCGCGCCGTAAAGCGCTTCATTAAACTGTGGGGCGACTACATCCACTACGGAGACGACGACGGCAGCATTCGCGACGAAATCCACGCGCTCAACAGCGACGAATTTGCGCGCTTTTGGCCCATCCGCGACTGGATCGACTCCGTGCTCAGCCCCAACAAATTTTTGCCGCCGCCCTGGCACTACCTCGGGCACCTCACCGACTGGATGAAAGTGGGCATGGGCATCAACACCTTGCCCACCACCGTGATGGCCATCATGCCGGTGGACATCCGCGACGAGCCCATCGACCCTGTCGACGCCCTGGTGCGCAACGCCCAAATCCAACGCGCCTGCATCACCTTCGCCCGCGAGATGCCCGAGAGCGCCGCCACCACCCTGCAGGACTACGGCATCGCCATCATCACCTCGACCCGCAAGGGCAAAAACTCCGCCCGCGCCCGGCTAGAGCTGCGCGAACGCGCCCAAAAATTCCGCAACTTCATCTACGAAAAATTCGGCGTGCGCACCGTGGTGGGCATCGGGCACTCCCTCGCGCCCGGCGCACCGCTCAACGAGTCCTATCGCGAGGCCGTCATGGCGCTCCACATGTGCGTCCAGCTCGAAAAAGACGTGCTCTTTTACGACGAGCACGGCATCGAAGAAAAATTTCGCTACGGCCAACTGCACAAGGCCACCGAGCGCCTCCTCGAGGCCATCGACCGCGAAAACAGCTCGGCCCTCAAGCTGGCCTGCGACCAATACGTGCAGCTCGTGCTGCGCTACGCCAACCAGCGCATCGAGGTGGTGCGCAGCCAATTCCTGGCCACGCTCTTCCAGGTGTTCAACACGCTGCAACGCCGCACCCCCATGCGCCACGACGCCCGCGAGAGCTTCATCAACGAGCTGGCCGACCGCCTCGAAGACGCCCGCTCCATCGATCAAGTAATCGACGGCTTCAACGACTCCCTGCAGCGCCTGAGCTTCGTCACCACGCGCGCCTGGCGCGGCCCCAGCGTCATGCTCCTGGAGGCCACCCTGCAGTATCTGCGCGAAAACTTCTTCGAGCCCCTGCCCCTGCCCGAGGTGGCGCGCAAGGCGGGTTTCTCGGTGCCGGTGTTCACCCGCGTCTTCAAGCAGGCCACGGGCATGTCCTATCTCACGTACCTGCGCACCATCCGCATCGAGCACGCCAAAAAACTGCTGGCCACCACGACGCTCACCCTGGAGCAAATCGGACAGAGCTGCGGCTTCCACTCCCAACACCACCTCATCCGCTCCTTCAAGCGCGTCACCGGGCTAACGCCGGGCAACTACCGCAAGCGTCACAGCAATTTCCCCGTCGAATAACGCGGCAAAGTTCGGTAGGCTGCACCCGCCATTGTCACAGCGACACAGCGAGACAACGACACGGAGAGACAACGCCACAACGGCGAGAGGGGAACGACGATGATCAGGACATGGGCCGAAATCAACGAGAAGATCGCCGCGGGAAAAGCCGTGGTGCTCACCGCCGACGAAATCATTGACTATGTAGACCGCAAGGGCCTGGACGCCGCCGCCAGAGAGGTCGACGTGGTGACCACCGCCACCTTTGGCCCCATGTGCTCCTCGGGGTGCTTTCTCAACTTCGGCCACAGCACGCCCAAGATGCGCATCACCGAGGCCTGGATCTCCGATGTCCCCGCATACTGCGGCATCGCCGCCGCCGACGTCTACCTGGGCGCCACGGAACTGCGCCACAACGACCCGGCCAACGTCGACTTCCCCGGCGACTTCAAGTACGGCGGGGGCGACGTCATCGAGGCGCTGGTGGCGGGCAAAAAACTGCAGCTCTTCGCCCTCTCCTATGGCACCGAAGATTATCCGCGCAAAGAGCTCCGCACCTGGTTCGACATCAACGACCTCAACCAGGCCATCATGGTCAACCCGCGCAACTGCTACCAAAACTACAACGTGGCGGTGAACACCTCCAACCGGCGCATCTACACGTACATGGGCATCCTCGAACCCAACGCCCGCAACATGACCTACTGCTCCGCCGGGCAGCTCTCCCCGCTGCTCAACGACCCCTGCTACGAAACCATCGGGCTGGGCAGCAGCGTGTGGCTCGCCGGCGCCCGCGGCATGGTGTATGCCCCGGGAACCCAGCACTGCCCCAGCGCCGAGCGCGGCGACAACGACGTGCCGGTGGAAGGCGCAGGCACCCTGGCCCTCACCGGAGACATGAAGCAGATGAACCCCGAGTTTGTCCGCGCGGCCCGCTTCAAGGGATACGGCGTCTCGCTGGCACTGGGCGTGGGCATCCCCATCCCCATATTGAACGCCGACATTTTGCGCCGCACCACCATCCGCGACCGCGACATTGAGGCGTGCTGTGTCGACTACGCCCACGACTACCCGCAAAAGACCGGCCACGTGCTCGCCCGCTACAACTACGCGCAGCTCCGCAGCGGACAGGTGTCGCTCAACGGCAAAGACGTCACCGTCTCGTCGATGTCCTCGTATCACAAGGCGCTGAAGGTCGCCGAGCTGCTCAAGGCCGAAATCCGCGACGGCCGCTTCTTGCTCTCGCAACCCGCCCAGCTCTTACCGCGCGAGGGCACCCTGAACGGGCTCGAAATCAAAGGAGAGCCGCGATGAACACCCCCCCTCAAGGCCTATCTCTACTTTCCCAAAAGCGAGACCGAGAAGCCGATCATCTGCCACCTGATCCGCGACTTCAACCTCGACATCAACATCTTCCGCGGCAAGATCACCCCGGACGAAGAGGGCTACCTCTCGCTGCAGATCAGCGGCGACACCCAAGACATCGAGCGCGCCTTCGATTACCTGCGCGCCTTCAACGTCGAGATCCACGCCGGCGCTGTGGGCCTCATGTGGGACGCCGACCGCTGCACCCACTGCGGCCATTGCACCGCCCACTGCCCCACCGACGCCTTGCACTTTGGCGACGCGCGCACCCGCACCATGGCCTTCGACGAGACGCGCTGCATCGAGTGCCTCGCCTGCGTCACCCACTGCCCCTTCGGCGCCTGCATCTCCAACTTCTAGCCATGACGAAGACGCGACACGTCCGCACTTTCTCGTGGAAGACCACCCACCTGCGGGTCATGAGCCAGCACTACGACGCCGTGACCCAGGCCGTCGTCCAGCACCGCCGACAACTGGAGGCCTACATCAAGCGCCACCGCGACTTCGCCGATGCCCTGGCGCCCCTGCCCCTGCACGACGACGCCCCGGAGGTGGCCCGGCGCATGGCCGACGCAGCCCGACGCACCGGGGTGGGTCCCATGGCGGCAGTGGCCGGTGCCCTGGCACAGCTCGGCGTCGAGGCCGCCACAGTCTTGGGCGAACGCGACGTGTTTGTCGACAACGGCGGCGACATGTTTTTGCGCCTCGAGAGCCCGTTGCCCGTGGGCATCTACGCCGGACCGGAGCACCCGGCCTTTGCCTTCGATGTCCAGCCCGCGCAAACACCGCTGGCCATCTGCGCCTCCTCGGGCCACATGGGGCGCTCCTTCAGCCGCGGCAATTGCGACCTGGCCTGCGTCCTCGCCGAAGACGCTGCGCTGGCAGACGCCGCCGCCACGATGCTCGCCAACCGCATCCACAGCGTCCACGACTTGAAGCCCGCCACGCGGGAGGCGATGCGCATACCGGGGCTCATCGGCGTGCTGGCCACGACAGGACAACGCACAGCGCTGGCCGGAACGCTGCCGGAACTCATCCGCGCCGACGACCTGGACACCTTGCTGTCGCCGGTGACCGGTCAATAACCGCTAGAGATAACGCGTTGAAGGATTGATAGACGGCGGCGCCCGGAGATCAGTTGATGACCACAGGCTTGATGCACTCGATGTTGGTGGTGATGCGGAAGTTGGAGCCCGTGGGGTTGCGCTCGGCGTGGAAGATGTCCATGTCGTAATCTTGGCCGGCGACCAGCCCCAGGGTGTCGAGGTTAACCGAGGCTTCGAGAGGGCTGTGGATGCCGCCGATGTCGATCACGAGCCGCTTGTCGATGAAGACGAACACGTCGTCGTCGCCGCGGAAGGTGAAGACCTGGCCCTCGCGGTACTTGAAGGTCATGCGGAACTCGGTGGTGAAGCGGAAGTTGCGCACCTGGCCGCCGTCGTCGCGGTCGCCTGGGTCGCTGCCAAAACCGTCGTTGTTGCCCAGCGGGAAGAAGCGGTTGGTGTCGAAGCTCCACACCGAGGGGTTGTTGGGGTCGGGCGTCAGTTCGATTTGGTGCGTGTACTCCATGTTGATGCCCGGCACCGTGTTGTACCACTGGTTGAAGTTTTCGGCGGTGGTGGTGGTGAGGCCATTGGGCTTGTTGAACACCGGTTTGCCGTCGGAACCCAGCATGTCTTTTACGATGCCCGTCTCTGCGCGCTCGCCGGATTCGGTGCGGTTGAAGTCGGGGTTGCAGTCGGAGCCCGTGCCCTTGCGAAAGTCGCGGACGATGGCCTTAAAGACGATGGGCGCGTCGTCGTCGCACAGCAGGGTGCCCTTGTTCACGCCGTCGTCATTGCCCGTGTTGTTGTTGTTTAGCCCCGTGTTGTTATTGTTGTTGTTCAGCCCCGTGTTGTTGTTGTTGTTGCTCGCGTTGTTGTCGCCCGGCGGTAGTCCGCGGCTGTCGTCGTCGATTTCGCCGCAAGCCGCCAAGAGCAGCGCGCCGATCAGTAGGGGGGCAAACCAAGTATTCGAAAACCGCATATAACCCTAACCTTTCTATCCATCGTTCGAGATGGCATGAATCGCGTATGGCTTGTGCATACGGTAATGTTCCAAATGTAATTATCCGTCGAGAAAAGACCACAAAATGTTCATTTTAAATCCGTTGCATGTTCAAATCGCGGAACACCCCCCAGAAGCCCCACAAAACGCCTCCGGCCCCTAGAAGCGGGCGCACAGATGCGTTACAAAATAAGCATGTCATTGCCCTGGGATCAAGCCGCCGACCTCTTTACCGCCCACCTGGCCGACGAGCGTCGCATGGCCGACAAAACCGTTGAAACTTATACCGCCGCCCTGGCGGAGTTCGCCGCCTTTTACCTCGCCCACGCACCCACCGACGACGCCCGGCAAGTCACCGCCGACGACATCCGCGATTACTTGGCCGATTTGTACGACCGCAACAAAGCCGCCAGCATCGCCAAAAAACTCGCGGCCCTGCGCAGCTTCTTCGCCTTCTTGAAGCGGCAAAAATGGGTGGACGACAACCCGGCCCGCGCGGTCAAAACCCCCAAGGTCCGCCGCACCCTGCCCGCCATCGTCTCGGTCGACGAAGCCCTGCGCCTCGTGGCGCCCCACGGCGACGACACGCCACAAAACGTCCGCGACCGCGCCATCCTGGAGATGCTCTACGGCAGCGGCCTGCGGGTCAGCGAGCTGGTGGCGCTCAACCTGGACAGCATCGACCACGAGAGCCGCATCGTCCGCGTCTTGGGCAAGGGCAGCAAAGAGCGCCTCGTGCCCGTGGGGTCTCACGCCGCTCGCGCCGTCGACAACTGGCGCCGCGTCCGCACCGACATCCTGCGCCGTGGGCACGCCCCGGATGCCCACGCCCTGTTCATCAGCCGCGAAGGCACGCGCCTCTCCGTTCGCAGTGTGCAGCGCATGGTCCGCGCCCGGGGCCTCGAAACCGGCACCCGCGAGTCCTTGCATCCCCACGCCCTGCGCCACTCCTTTGCCACGCACCTGTTGAGCAGCGGCGCCGATCTGCGCGCCATCCAGGAGATGCTGGGCCACGCCTCGCTCTCCACCACCCAGCGCTACACCCACGTGAGCATCGACGCCCTAAGCCGGGTCTACGACAACGCGCACCCATTTGCACAGCAGCCGCCCCGCATGTCCGCGGCAGCCGACAAACACACCAACACCGCCGCCACAGCACCGCAAGGCGACCCCAACGAGGCATCCACCAAATGAGGAACCCATGACCGACGCCCCCCAATTTCGCAGCACCACCATCATCACCGTTCGCCGCAATGGCGCGGTGGCCCTGGCCGGAGACGGACAAGTCTCCATGGGCAACACCGTCGTCAAGAGCACCGCAAAAAAGGTACGCCGCCTGGCGGGTGGCAGCGTCATCGTCGGCTTTGCCGGCGCCACGGCCGACGCCTTCACCCTCTTTGGTCGCCTCGAAGAAAAGCTCGAAGAGTTCAACAACAGCCTGCCGCGCGCCGCTGTCGAGCTCGCCCGGGACTGGCGCACCGACCGCATCTTGCGCCGCCTCGAAGCCCTGCTGGTGGCCGCCGACAAAGAGGCCACCTTCCTCATCTCGGGCACCGGCGACGTCATCGAACCCGACGACGGCATCCTGGCCATCGGCTCCGGCGGCAACTACGCCCAGGCCGCGGCCCGCGCGCTCATGGAGCACACCGAACTGAACGCCGCCGAAATCGCCCAAGCCGCCCTGCGCATCGCGGCGTCGATCTGCGTGTTTACCGGCGGCGACATCGCCATCGAGGAATTGTAATGCGAGCTGTAATGCCCACTGTCACGCCGCACACCGGAGAGTCCCATGCCCGATAAATCGCTGTACAGCAAAGGCAACCCCAACTTCACCCCGCGCGAAATCGTCTCCGAGCTCGACCGCTACATCGTCGGGCAACACAACGCCAAGCGCGCCGTGGCCATCGCCCTGCGCAACCGCTGGCGCCGCCAACAAGTGGCCGAAGAGCTGCGCGACGAGATCTCGCCCAAAAACATTTTGATGATCGGCCCCACCGGCGTGGGCAAAACCGAGATCGCCCGCCGCCTCGCGCGGTTGGCCAGCGCGCCCTTTGTCAAAGTCGAGGCCTCCAAGTTTACCGAGGTGGGCTATGTCGGCCGCGACGTCGACGCCATTGTCCGCGACTTAATGGAAGCCGCCGTGGCCCTGGTGCGGCGCGAAGCCGAGTCCATCGTCGCGGTGCGCGCCAAGGACATCGCCGAAGACCGCGTCCTCACGCAGCTCGCCGAAGAAGCCCAGCAGGCCAACGCCGCCCAAAGAGAGCCCTACGAATTGCCCGACCCCATGGATGACGACCTCACGCAACAAAAAAACGAGCTGCGCCCCAGGCTCAAGGCCGGCGAGTTCGACCAGCACTACGTCGAGATCGAGGTCTCCGATACACACACGCCCATGATCGAAGTGTTCAATATGGCGGGCATGGAAGAATTCAACATTAAGGACATGTTCCAAAGCCTGCCGGGGTTCAAGAACCGCACAAAAAACCGCAAGGTCAAGGTGCCCGAGGCCCTCGAGATTTTCACCGAGGCCGAAGCCGAAAAGCTCATCGACATGGACACCGTCATCGAAGAGGGGCGCGAGCGCGCCGAGCAGTCCGGCATCGTCTTCATCGACGAGATCGACAAAATCGTCGGCAAGTCCCGGGGCGGCGGCAGCGGCGGTCCCGACGTCTCGCGCGAAGGCGTCCAGCGCGATCTGCTGCCCCTGGTGGAGGGCTCCACCGTCAACACAAAGTACGGCCCGGTCAAAACCGATCACGTCCTCTTCATCGCCGCGGGGGCCTTTCACATCAGCAAGCCCGCCGACATGGTGCCCGAGCTCCAGGGCCGCTTCCCCATCCGCGTCGAGCTCGATTCCCTGGGCGAGAACGACTTCATCCGCATCCTCAAAGAGCCCAAAAATGCCCTCACCAAACAGTACAGCGCCCTCATGCACACCGAGGGCGTCCAGTTGCAATTCGACGACAGTGCCATTGCGGCCATTGCCCACACCGCGGCATCGGCCAATCGCACCCTCGAAAACATCGGCGCGCGCCGCCTGCACACCGTGATGGAAAAACTCCTCGACGACATCTCATTCCGCGCCTCTGAAATGAACGGCGAAACCGTCCTCATCAACGGCGACCTGGTCCGAGACACCTTGGCCGGCGTCCTGCAAAACGAGGATCTCTCGCGCTACATTTTGTAACCATTTTCCCTTGGGCACCGGCACGCCCAGGGTCAACCGAGACGGAGGCTTACCTTGCAACGCAAAATGACATGGATAGTGATTGGTGGACTTGTCTTCGCCCTGGCGAGCTTGGGCTGCACCGAAGACCGGCGCACCGATGGCGATGAGTTCGGCACCGACGACGAAAACTACAATTACAACAACTACGACGACAACAACTACGCGAACAACAACGTCCCGAACAATAACAACGCGAACAACAACGTCCCGGACAACAACACAAACAATGTCCCGGACAACAACGCGAACAACAACAACGCGAACAACAACGTCCCGGACAACAACGCGAACAACAACAACACGAATAACAACAACAACACGAGCGATTCCGACACCCAGTCCCCGCCGTGGTGGCGCGACACCTCGACCCGAGACAGCGACACGGAGAAGCCCCCCGTTATCGACACGACGCCCGTCACCCCACCGGATCCAGACGGCATGCGGGAGTGCACGGCCTCCGAAAAGCCCTCCCCGGTCAGCGGCGGGCGAAAGGGCTGGGCTTCGCGCTACTGGGACTGCTGCATGCCCCACTGTTCGTGGCCCAACAACTCCGGCGGGAACACGAGTAAGACCTGCAACAAGAGCAACGCCAAAATCAACACCCCCCAACAAAGTGGTTGCAATAGCGACGACAACAACGCGGGTTACACCTGCTGGGATCAATCGCCCTTCGCGGTCTGCAAAGACCTCGCCTACGGCTTTGCGGCAGTACCCGCCGATGGACAAAACGTCTGCGGAAAGTGCTTTCAACTCGACTTCGACGGCGGCTTCCAACACGGCGAAGCCAAGGACTCCCACCGGGCCCTCCGGGGCAAAACCATGATCGTCATGGCCTCCAACACCGGCGGCGACGTGGGCCAGGGACAACTCGACCTCATGATCCCCGGCGGCGGCCTCGGTCAATACATAGAGGGCTGCCGGCGCCAATGGAACATCGATGTCTACAACGAGTCCGTGGTGGGCGCGCACTACGGCGGCTTCACCACATACTGCAATTCAAGCGGTCAGGGCTCGTCCCTCGAAAGCCTCAAGTCCTGTGTGCGAAAAATGTGCAACAGCCTCTTCAGCGGTAAGCAGGATCTGCTCAACGGCTGCCTCTTCTACGTCGACTGGATGCAGGCGGCCGACAACCCCACCTACCAGTACAAAGAAGTGCCCTGCCCCGCCGCGCTGCAGCAGCGCTACAAATAATTCACATTACCGTTGATGGACGCCCGGGGGAAAAACCGCCCTGAGGCGACGCGAACGTTTGGCAAAAATGTTGGCGAGATGCCGTCAGCGAAAAGCTGTTGCGAAAGGCTGTTGCGAGACGCTTTGGAAAAAGCGCTAGGAGAGGGGGACGACGTGCAGGGCGAAGGCGTCGTTGTGCGCCACCTCCACCGCCAGCAGGGACCGGTCTGGAGAGAGGCACATCGTTGACACGCCCCGGTTGACCGGCACCGGGAGCTTTTTCATTTCGGTGGGGTCTTCTTTGCGGGTGTCGATGCGGAACAGGCGCCCGCCCTCGTCGACCAGCACGTAGCGGTTGTCGAGCCACTGCGGGCTGTTGCCGGTTAGGCGCGCGTCGCTCTCGGGGATGCGGAACACCGCGGTCTCCAAGTCGTCGTCGGTGAAGAGGCCTTCCTTGGCGGTGTAGACCACGACGTTTTGCGCGGTCCGGGGCTTGCACGCGATGCGGCGCCCGTCCGGGGACACCGCGGGGTGCAGGCCCGACACCGTGTTGATGCGCTTGCCGCCCAGCGCGTGGATGTGGATGCGCGCGCCACCGGTGGAGTCGTATTCGAAGTGCCCGAAGCGATCGCTCTGGGGAAACCAAAACGCCACGCCGCCGTACCACTGGGTGTTCAGCATCACCGGCTTGTCGCTGCCGTCCACCGCGGCGCGTCCGAGAAAGTGGCGGTAGGAATAGGCATTGAGGCTTTGGCTCTCCTTGTGGAAGACGTGGTTCACCACAAACACCACGTGACGCCCGTCCGGGGACACCACCGGCAGGGTTTTGGGCGACTGGCGGTTGAGGTCGTCGCGGCGCACCAAGGTGCGGTGCCCCGTGCCCTGGGCCACGCGGATCTCGTCGTCGCTCGCGTAGACCACGTCGTTGTTTGCGCCAAAGCCGGGCGAGGCGCCCTTGCCGATGATGCGGATGTCGCCCTGCACAACATCGGCGATGCAGACTTCGTCTTCGTTGCGCACATAGGCCAGCCACCGGCCATCCGGGGACCAGGCGAACTGGCACAGGCCTTGTTCTGATGCGTCCAGTTGTTTCATTGCGGTTCCTTGTAGAGCGACGGCAGCGCCTGAAGCGCGATGCGGCCGCTGATCTCGAGGCTCTCTTTCGAGATGTTTTGCAGGTTGTCGTTGGCGGTGTGCCACCAGGCGTTGGAGTCCCAGCCCGGGCCGTAATTAAGGTCGATGAGGTTGGCCGCCGGGATGCCGATGCGAACAAAGGGCAGGTGGTCGTCTTCGATGTGGACACGGCGACCGCCGGCGAAGAGTTCGGGGCGCCCCAGGGCGGTGGCGGCGTCGCGCAGGGCCTGCATCACCCAGGCGGTGGAGTGCTGTTCGTCCTCGAAGCGCAAGCGGGGGTCGCCCACCATGTCGATGTTGACCAGCGCGGCCACGCGGTTTTTGTCGCCGGTGGAGATGAGCTCGGCGGCGTAGTTTTTGGAGCCGTAGAGGCTGTCGGCGTCGGTCCAGTCGAGCAGGGATTCTTCGGCGTCGAAGAACACCAGGCGCACCGGGCGTTTGGGGGGGTGCCGCTGCAGGCAGCGCGCCATTTCGAGGAGCACACCGGTGGAGGAGCCGCCGTCGTTGGCGCCCCAGAAGATGCCCTCGTCGATGATTTTGCCGTCGAAGTGCCCCGAGAAGATGACGATTTTGTCGGAGTCGTCGGCGCCGGAGGCGTCAGCGTCGGTGCCGGGGATGTCCACCGAGATATTCAAGCAGGGCGTCGCCCCAATTTCGGGGTGGGGGGTGTGGGCGGTGAAGGGGTGCTGCTTGGGCACGAGCTGGGCCTGGCGCAGCGTTTTTTCGATGTATTGACGGGTTTGGTCGATGCCCGGCGTGCCCAAATGACGGGTGCCAAACGCCACGATATTCGCGATGTGGGCGTAGGCGTTTTCGCCGCGAAAGCACGTGACCAGCGGGTTGACGGCCGCGGCCTGGGAGGCGGGGTCGGTGGCGGACAATGTGCCGGGGGCGGGCTCGGCGCTTCGGGATCCGCACGCCCCGACGACCAACGACAACGAAAGGAATAGGGCGCAGGGCACCGCGCCATATGAAAACCGGGGTCCTATCATGGCGCCACCTTAACGCCTTCACTTCATGGGGTAAAGCGCCGAAAATTCGCGCCAAAGTCCCGCGCCTTTGCGCTTGACATTGAAGTGCTTCGCTTTCTAATAGAGCCTCATTAAACCGGTGCGCTCTTTTTCGCACCCAGGGCAAAATTTCGGCTGTAACTGTCGCTTTTTTGCCAGTGAGGACCGCTCGTGGACACCCTGGAACAAGAACTCAAAGAGTACATCATCGCGACGCTGAAACTCGAAGACATCTCCCCCGCAGACATTGATTCCGAGGCCCCGCTCTTCGTGGACGGCCTGGGACTCGACTCCCTGGACGCCCTGGAGCTCGGCGTGGGCATCTCCAAAAAATACGGCATTCAGCTAAGCAACGACCCGCAAGAAAACCGCGAAATTTTCGCCAGCGTCAGGGCGATGGCTGCGTTCATCCAACAAAACGCGCCCGCCGGAAAGCAACCTTAACCATGTCCGACACCCCCACCGCCCCAACCCCGTTTGCCGACGCCGATCGCGAGACCATCCTCGCCGAGGTGCAGCAAATTTTGATCCAAACATTTCAATTGTCCGAAGCCGATGTGGCGCCCGAAAAAAACCTGTACACCGACCTCGACTTGGACAGCCTCGACGCCATCGACATGGCCGCCGAGTTGAGCAACCGCACCCAAATCAAATTCGAAAACGACGACCTGCGCCAAATCCGCACCGTCAACGATGTGGTCGAAACCATCCTCCGCAAGCAGCCCACACCCTAATTTTGCCCACCGTGACACCTGGCTTCGACCCCAACTGGCTGCAACGGCAACCGGCACCACCGGGCTACGGCGACGCGCATCCCTCGCTCTTGGGAGCCGCCAGCGCCATCGCCCACGCCCTGCCCAACAACATCGCCGGCCAGCCCTGGCTCTTGGCCTTGTCCGCCCCCGAAGACTTCGCCGCGGCCCTGCTGGCCCTGTGGCACAAGGGCGCGATTGCGGTGCTGAGCGCCGACACCCAGCCCGGCACCGTGGCCGAGCTCGGCGCGTCGGTGGCGGGTCTGCTGAGCGACGAAGAGGTCCCCGCGTTCACCGGTCCGCAGCACGCCCTGCCCTTCGCGGCACCCGGTCCGGCCCCGGCCATCCGCTGCGGCGACTACGACCCCACCGCCACGGCGCTACAACTCTTCACCTCCGGCACCACCGGCGCCCGCCGCATCATCGACAAAACCTTCGCCCAGCTCTTTAACGAAGTACACAACCTCGAGGCCACCTTTGGCACCACCGACCTGCCCGCCTTCACCACGGTGAGCCACCTGCACATCTACGGCTTGCTGTTCAACATCCTGTGGCCCCTGGTGGGCCGCCGCCCCCTGCCCCCGCGCCGCAGCCTCTACTGGGAGGAGATCCTCGCCGCCGCCAAAGATCAAGGCGCCTGGATCACCGCCTCGCCGCCCCACCTGCGGTTCTTGCCCGACATCGCCGCCACCCAGCCCTTTGCCTGGGGCGCGTCGCGCATCTTCTCGTCGGGCGGGCCGCTATCCCCCGAGGTGTCCCGGCGCATCGCCGAGGTGACCGGGGCCGCGCCCATCGAGATTTACGGCTCGACGGAGACCGGCGGCATCGCCCACCGCCAACAACACGCCACCGACCCCGCGCCCTTTCGCGCCTTTGCCCCCGTGGACATTCGCCAGGGCGCAGACGACGAACTCGAGGCGCGCTCCCCCTGGCTCGACACCCCGCACTGGACCCCCACCGGCGACCGGGCGAAGCCTGCTGGCGAGCGCTGCTTCTTCTTGCTGGGGCGCGTCGACCAGATCGCCAAAATCGCGGGCAAGCGGGTCTCCCTCACCGAGATGAACGCGGTGCTGTCGGCGGTGCCGCACATCGCATCGGCCCGGGTGCTGCAAATCACCGGCGACGACCACGCCAGCCGCGCCTCCCTGGCGGCGGTGCTGCAGGTGTCCGCCGAGCTGAGAGACCGCCTAGAGAGCCACCCCGAGATTCGCAAAGACCTCACCGCGCAGTTGCGCCGCGCCTTGGCCCAGCGCTTCGAGCCCGTCGTGTGGCCCCGCAAGTGGCGCTTCATCGACGCGTGGCCCTTTGACGAGCGGGGCAAGCTTGGGCAGGACGCCCTCGAAAGGCTGGTGCGCCGTGAATAACCCCCGCGTCATGTCCCCGCGCGTCTTGCGCGTCGAAACCACCCCCACAGGCGGGCGCCGCTGGCACTGCGAGGTCCCCTTCGACCTGACGCCGCTGGAGGGGCACTTCCGCGACTTTCCCCTGGTGGCGGGCGTGTGCCAACTGCGCTGGGTGACAGACTGCTACCGCGAATGGACCGGCGAGGACGCGGCCGTTCAACAGCTCGTCCGCCTCAAGTTCCAACAATTCCTGCGGCCCGGCGACCCCTTCTGCATCACCCTGGAGCGCCGGGGCGACGCGGTGCACTTCGCCCTCACCCACGACCAAACCCAGTACGCCTCGGGGCGGCTGGTGCTGCGCAAATGACCCTGCAACTGCACATCCTCATCCCCACGTACAACGACAAAGACACCCTGCCCTCGGTGGTGGCGCGCCTGGCAACCTTTGAACTGCCCGTGCTCATCGTCGACGACGGCTCGGCTGCGGACGCGGCCCAGGTCCTGGACACCCTGGCATCTGCGCATCCCTTTGTGACGCTGCTGCGCCGCCCGGTAAACGGCGGCAAGGGAATGGCGGTGCGCGACGGCATCGCCGACCTCCACGCGCGCGGTGCCACCCACGCCCTGCAAATCGACGCCGACGACCAGCACTGCCTCGACGACATCCCCCGCTTTGTCGCCGCAGCCCGCAGCAACCCCAACGCCCTGGTGCTCGGCACCCCGGTCTTCGGCGGAGACGCACCTCGGGGCCGGGTCATCGGCCGCAACATCAGCCGCTTCTGGGTGGCCCTCGAGACCCTGTCCCGGGCCATCCACGACCCCTTGTTCGGCTACCGCGTGTACCCCGTGGCCGACACCTTTGCCCTGCAACAGCGCGTCCGCATCGGCGCCCGCATGGACTTCGACCCGGAGATCGCCGTGCGCCTGTACTGGCGCGGCCTCGACGTCATCAACATCCCCTCCCAGGTGCGCTACCCCGAGGGCGGCGTCTCGCGCTTTCGCATGTTCCGCGACAACGCGCGCATCTCCTGGATGCACACCCGGCTCTTCATCGGCATGCTCTTCCGCCTGCCCCGGCTCGTCGCGCGGCACTTCAAATGAGCACCGGTGCCTGGCACAACGCCCGAGAGCGCGGCTCACACCTGGGCATCCGCATTTTGCTCGCCACGTTAAACGCCCTGGGGCACACCGCGGCCCGCCTCCTCATGCGCGTCGTCGTCTTTTACTTTTACCTCACGAGCCCCGCCGTGCGCCGTGCCTCTGCCGCCTACCGGCGCCGCATCCAGGCCCACCTGCCAAACCCCAGCGCCGTCCACACCGGCTTTCGCGGCGGACTGCGGCACTACATGGATTTCGCCGATTGCTCCCTGGAGCGCTTCTGGCTGTGGCAGGACAAAACCGAGCGCTTCGCGTTTTCGGAGGAGGGCGAGGCCGAGGTCAAGGCGCTGCTGCAGGCGGGGAAGGGCTGCTTGCTCATCGGGGCGCACGTCGGCAGCTTCGACGCCCTGCGCGCCTTTGCCCGCGAGTACCGGGTGCCGGTGACGGCCCTCATGTACCTGGAGAACGCGCAAAAATACAACGACATGCTGCGCCGCATCAACCCCGCGGCCGACCTCAACATCGTTCACATGGGCGACGGCGCCATCGGCGACATGCTCACCCTGAGCCGGCGCATCGAGAACGGCGAGATCGTGGCCCTGCTGGCAGACCGCTTCTTCCCCGGTCGCGAAAACCGCACCGTGCACGCCCCGTTCCTGGGGGATGTCGCGCCCTTCCCCGCCAATCCCTGGCTCTTGGCCAAGGCCCTGCAGTGCCCGGTGGCCCTCTTCGCCTGCGTGCGAACCGGGATGCGAACCTATCGGTCGATTATTCATTTTGTCGGTCCGCAAATTGAGATAGAACGGGCCCAACGGCAGCAGGCGCTGGGCGCATACGCGGCGCAATACGCGGCATTTCTCGAGCGCGTCCTGCAGCGCACCCCGTACCAATGGTTTAATTTCTACGACTTTTGGAGCGAACATGAGCACCCCACACATTGAGATTGGCCCAGCCCCCTTGAGCATCGAAGACGTACGCAAGGTCGCCGTGCACCGCCACCCGGTGCGCCTGAGCGACGACCCCGCCTTTGTGAACACCCTGCGCCGGGGACGAGAGGGCGCCGAGGCCCTGTGGCGCAACAACCAAGTGGTGTACGGCGTCACCACCGGCGTGGGCGAGGCCTGCGAGCGACACATCGACAGCGAATTGGTCGACGCGTTCCCAATGCAGCTCGCGCGCTTTCACGGTTGCGGCATGGGCGCCATCCTCGACGAGACCACCTGCCGCGCCGCCGTAATGATACGCCTCGTCTCGCTGCGCTCGGGCTGGTCCGGGGTGCGCCCCGCGCTCCTCGCACACCTGGTGAACCTGCTGAACCACGGCATCATCCCGTGCATCCCCGCCGAGGGCTCCGTGGGGGCCAGCGGCGATCTCACCCCGCTGTCCTACCTGGCGGCCGTCATCATGGGCGAGCGCGACGTGTACTACCAAGGCGAGGTCATGCCCGCGGCCCAGGCCTACGAGCGGGCGGGACTTACGCCGTTGCCCCTCAAGGGAAAAGAAGCCCTGGCCATCATGAACGGCACCGCGGTGATGACCGCCATCGCCTGCGAAGCCGTGGCGCGCGCCCGCAACCTCGTGTGCCTCGCCTCTCGCCTCACGGCCCTCATCACGGCGGCCCTGCAGCTCAACCAAAACCACTTCGACCCGCGCACCTTCGCCTGCAAGCCCTTCCCCGGCCAGGCCCGCGTCGCCGCGCACATCTGCTCGGCCCTCGGCTACCGCGCCGAGACATACCGCTTCGCCCCCGACCAGCGCATCCAGGCCACCTACGCCGTCCGCTGCGCCCCCCACATCCTGGGTGTCCTCGAAGACGCCCTCGACTGGATGACCCAGCACGTTGCGATCGAACTCAACAGCGCCAACGACAACCCGCTGTTCGACCCCGAGACCGGCGACGTGCTGCACGGCGGCAACTTCTACGGCGGGCACATCGCCTTTGCCATGGACGGCCTAAAAAACGCCGTGGCCAACTGCGCCGATCTCATCGACCGCCAAATGGCCCTGCTGGTCAACGAGCACCGCAACAACGGCCTGCCCCCCAACCTCAGCGGGGCCCAGGGCGCGCGCGCCCACATCAACCACGGCTTCAAGGCGGTGCACATCGCCACGTCGGCCTTTGCGGCGGAGGCCCTCAAAAACTCGGTGTCCGCGTCGATTTTTTCGCGCTCCACCGAGAGCCACAACCAGGACAAAGTCAGCATGGGCACCATCGCCGCCCGCGACGCCCTGCGCGTCCTCGAGCTCACCGAGCAAACCCTGGCCGCCACCCTGCTCGGCGCGGCCCAGGCATGCGAGTTGCGCGTCCAGCGCGGCGAGCTGCGCTTAACTGATCTCACCGACATCCTGCAAAACCTCTTTGCCGCCCTGCGCACCCACTCGGACTTCCTCGGCGAAGACCGCCCCTTAGACGCAGACCTAAGGCGGGTGTGCGCGGCCATCCGGCGCGGCAGCGAAGGCGGTCTGGTGTGAGCACCCTGCGCGCGGGCATCGCCGATTTCGGCATCCTGTGTGCGGCGGGCGACGACCGGGCGGCGTGTCTGGCGTCCCTGCAAGCGGGGCGCCGCTTTGCCCCCACGATGTGCCGCGCGAAAACCACGGGGCAAATGCTCCCGGTGGCGGCGGTTTCCACGCCGTTGCCCACGCTCCCTGTGGCGCTCGCGTCCTTTCAATGCCGCAACAACGCCATGGCCGCCCACATCCTCGCGCAAATTCAGCCCGCCATCGACCAGTGCCTGGCGCGCTTTGGCCCCGCGCGCGTCGCGGTGGTGGTGGGGTCGTCCACCTCGGGCCTCGACGAAACCGAACGCGCCCACCGGCAGCGCCAACAAAACGGCCACTTGCCGCCCGGCTACCACTTCGAACACCAGCACGCCATGGGCAGCCTCGCCAGCTTCATCGCCCAGGCCACCGGCGCCCTAGGACCGGCCTACACCCACTCCACGGCCTGCGCCTCCTCGGCCCGCGCCATGCTCAGTGCGGCGGCCCTGCTCCACGCCAACGTCGCCGACGCGGTCATCACCGGCGGCGTCGACACCCTGTGCGACCTCACCGTCAACGGCTTTCACGCCCTAGGCGCCCTGAGCGACGCGCCCATGAATCCCTTGAGCGCCCACCGCAACGGCCTCAACATCGGCGAGGGCGGCGCCCTGTTCGTGCTGACGCGCGACGAAGCCCCCCTGGTGCTCCTGGGCGGCGGCGAGAGCATGGACGCCCACCACATGTCGGCCCCCGACCCCACCGGCCTCGGCGCCCGGCTCGCCATGGAGCGCGCCCTGCAAAGCGCGGGCCTGGCGGCTTCGGACATCGCCTACATCAACCTGCACGGCACGGCCACCCCGGCCAACGACGCCATGGAAACCCTGGCGGTGCGCGACCTGCAAAGCGCGGCGCCCATTAGCTCCACCAAGCCCATGACCGGCCACTGCCTGGGGGCCGCCGGTGCCGTAGAGGCCGCCCTGTGCTGCCTGGCCATCGCCGCCCCCAAGCCCACCATGCCGCCCCACATCTACGACGGCGCCTACGACCCCGCCCTGCCGCCCCTGCACGTGGTCTCCGCGGGCGAGCGCTTCTCGGGGTGCTACATCCTCAGCAACTCCTTTGCCTTTGGCGGCAGCAACTGCGCCCTGGTGTTGGGCAGCGAGGTGACCTCATGATTGCCCCGGGCTCCCTGGTGTGCGCCGCCTGGTGCGCCGCGGCCCCCGACCGCCTCACCCACGAAGACTGGCGCCGCTTTCTCGCCGACCCCAACCCCGCCGCGCCAAGCGAAACGCCGACCAAGCCCCCGGTGCTTAGCCAGGTGCCCCCCATGCTGCGCCGCCGCCTCACCCCCTTGAGCCGCTGGGTGCTGCACACCTGGTACGGGGCCTGCGAACGCGCGCACATCGACGGCAGCGAACACCCCCTCATCTTCGCCTCGCGCCACGGCGAAATCGCCATCCTCGCCGACCTGCTCGACACCATGTCCCAGGGCGCGCCCCTCTCCCCCACCGACTTCTGCCACTCGGTCCACCACACCCCCACGGGCTACATGAGCATGGCCGCCCACCACCGGGGCATCTCCCGCACCGTGAGCGCTGGCCCGCAAACCCTGGCCGCCGGGCTCCTCGAAACCTGGACCCTGCTGCACACCAGCGACGCGCCCTACGCCCTGCTCACCGCCGCCGACGAAGTGGTGCCCGACGTCTTCACCGAGGCCGACGCCCCCGTGCCCCCGGCAGCGCCCTACGCCGCCACCTTTGTCTTTCAGCGCGAGCCATGCGACGCCACACCCGGCACACCCGCTGCCCCGCGCCTCGACCTCTCTTCCCTGGGCCGCGACATTGACCTCCGCGCCTTATTGCGAGAGCTTTAACCCCATGCGCGACGTCTCCCAATACCCGCCGGTTGTCGATCTCCTCTACCACGAGCCCCCCATGGTGCTCGTCGACCGCTTCGTCGCCTGGCTCGACGAGGGCCGCGGGGTGCGCTGCGAAGTCGACATCCGCGAAGACGCCCTGTTTGCCGCGCCCCAGGGCATCCCCGCCTGGGTGGGCATCGAGTACATGGCCCAGGCCATCGGGGTGTACAGCGGCGCCCACGAATTCGACCAAGGCCAGTCCCCGCGCATCGGCTTTTTGCTGGGCTCCCAAAACATCTCCTTAAATTGTGATTACTTTGCCTTTGGCACCGTGCTCGACGTGGAGGTGCGCCTCAGTTGGGACGGACAAAAACTGGTACAGTTCGACTGCGCCATCCGGCAGCGCGGCAACGACGAGGTGCTGGTGCAGGGCTGCTTGAATTGCTATGCGCCAGACCGAGATGAAATAGAGGGATTGGAGGCACCATGAAAAAACACGTCATCGTCACCGGCGCGAGCCGGGGCATCGGAGCGGCTGTGGCGCGACGCCTGGCCCGCAGCGGATACCGCGTGGCCCTCAATTACCGCAGCCAACAACAACACGCCCAGGCCGTGCTCGACGCCCTAACCGCCGACGGGGGCGAAGGAATGCTCCTGCCCTTCGACATCGCCGACCGAGACGACACCCAACGCGCCCTAACGGCCTACCTCGACGAACACGGCGCGCCCTGGGGCGTGGTGCTCAACGCCGGCATCGCCCTGGACGCCCCCTTCCCCGCCCTCGAAAACGACATGTGGGACCGGGTCATCGCCACCAACCTCGGCGGCTTCTTCAACACCCTCAAGCCCCTGGTCATGCCCATGGCCAAGGCCCGCAAGGGGCGCGTCGTCGCCATGTCGTCGATCTCGGGCATCACCGGCAACCGCGGCCAAGTAAACTACGCCGCCACCAAGGCCGGCATCATCGGCGCGGTGCGCTCGCTCTCCTTAGAGCTCGCCAAGCGCGGCGTCACGGTCAACGCCGTGGCCCCGGGCCTCATCGAAACCGACATGACCGCCGATCTCCCCCGCGACGAAATCCTCCGCATGATCCCCATGCGGCGCTTTGGCACGCCCGACGAAGTGGCGTCCGCCGTAAACTTTTTGCTTTCCGAAGAAGCATCCTACGTGACCGGTCAGGTCATCTCTGTCAATGGAGGCATGGCATGAAGCGACGTGTCGTCATCACCGGAATGGGCGCCTACAGCCCCCTGGGAAATGACTGGGACGCCGTCAAACAGCGCATCGTCGAACAGCGCAGCGGCGTACAGTACATCCCAGCGTTTCGCGAAATCCACAACATGCGCAGCTTTTTGGGCGCCCCGGTCACCGACCTCGAAATCCCCGCCCACTACACGCGCAAACAGCTCCGCACGATGGGCCGCGTGGCGCAGCTCGCGGTGTTGAGCGCCGACAAAGCCCTGGCCGACGCCGGACTGCACGGCGACCCCTTGCTGCAAAGCGGGCGCGTGGGCATCTCCTATGGCTCCACCAACGGCTCGGCCCCGGACGCCATCCAATTCATGGAGCAGGTGGGCGCCAAAAAAACCCTCGACAACGTGCCGGGCTCGCTGTTTGTCAAATTCATGAGCCACACCTGCGCGGCCAATCTGAGCCAATTCTTTCAAGTGCGCGGCCGCATCATCCCCACCACGTCGGCGTGCACCTCGGGCAGCCAGGGCATCGGCTACGGCTACGAGTCCATCGCCTACGGCCTGCAAGATGTCATGATCTGCGGCGGCGCCGAAGAGCTCCACGCCATCGATGTAGCGGTCTTCGATGTCATGTTCGCCACCTCCACGCGCAACGACGCCCCGGACACCACGCCGCGCCCCTTTGATCGCGACCGGGACGGCCTGGTGGTGGGCGAAGGGGCCGCCACGTTAATCCTCGAATCCCTGGAGCACGCCCAGCAGCGCGGGGCCCGCATCATCGCCGAGGTCATCGGCTACGGCACCAACGGCGACGGGGCCCACATGGTCAACCCCTCCCGCGAAGGAATGGCCGCGGTGATGCAGCTCGCCCTGCGGGACGCGGGCATCTCCCCTAACGACATCGACTACATCAACGCCCACGGCACCTCCACCGAGACCGGCGACGTGGCCGAGTCCAACGCCACCCGCGACTGCTTCGGCCGCGCCGTGCCCATCAGCTCCTTCAAGAGCTACGTGGGCCACACCCTGGGCGCCTGCGGGGCCATTGAGGCCTGGCTCAGCGTCCACATGCTCAACGAAGACTGGGTGCACCCCACCCTCAACCTCGACAACATCGACCCGCGCTGCGGCGACCTCGACTACGTGCGCGGCGGCGTGCGCCAAATGCCCCTGCACACCGTCATGAGCAACAACTTCGCCTTTGGCGGTGTCAACACCTCCCTCATCCTGCGCAAATGGCATCCCTAACTCCGACGCCCCTGGGCACGGTGGCCCGCCGCATCGTCAACGGTCTCTTGGTGGCGGTGGTGGCCATCTACCCCCTGCTGGTCTACCTGGGGCTCACCCACTTCGCCCCGCGCACCGTGGCCCTCTTGCTGCTGGCCCTGCTGGCCCTGCGCGGCACCCTCTTCATCGGCGCTTCCAAGGCCAACTGGCGCCAACTGCTGCCCGTAGGCGTCGCGGGACTGGCCTGCACGGTCACGGCGGCGGCCCTACAAAGCGAGCGGGCCCTGCTGTTCTTACCGGTGGCCATCAACGCCATTATGTTGGCGACCTTTGGCGCAACCCTGTGGCGCAAGCCCAGCATGGTGGCGCGTTTTGCCGCCCTCAAAGAGCCCCACATGACCCCGCGCATCGTCGCCTACTGCGACCGCGTCACCCTGGTGTGGTGCGGCTTCTTCGTTTTCAACGGCACCGCAGCGGCCCTAACGGTTTTCAGCGGCTCGCGCGAATACTGGACCCTCTACAACGGTCTCATCAGCTACGTGCTCATGGGCCTGCTCTTCGGCATCGAATACCTCGTACGCCAGCGGGTGCGCCGACGCGACACCGCCCCTTCCCCGTGAGCCCCAAGGTGATTGACATGCAACCACACACCCGCCCCGCCCGCCGTCTCCGCGCCCTGCCCCTGGCCTTGGTGCTCACCCTGTCCCTGGCCGCCAGCGCCGCCGCCGCCCAAGACCTCTACGACAGCCCGGCCGACAAGCAGCCCCACTTCCGCAAAGTTCTCGCCCGCATTCAAATCCAGCAGCCCACGCTGCGCGCCTTTGTCCAGCACAAAACCCTGGCCAAGCTCAACCGCACCCTGCGCTCATCGGGCCTCTTGCTCATCTCGCCAAAGGGCGTGTGCTGGCGCAACGAAACACCCTTTGCCTCGGCCATGCGCATGACCCCGGCGGGCATTGAGAACGCGCGCCCCGGCGAGCCCGTCCGCTTCGACCGCGCCGACGCCTCCGCCGACATCCAAAAGCTCGTCACCATCATGCTCGCCCTCTTCTCCGCCGACGAGGCCCAGCTCAAGCGCGCCTTCCAGTTCTACTTCACCGGCGACGACACCCGCTGGACCATCGGCTTCAAACCCTCCCGGCGCGAGCTGCGCCGCCTCATCACCGCCGTCGAACTCTCCGGCACCCGCGACGTCGAAAAAATCGTCATCCGCGAAGCCAGCGGCGATGTGAGCGAAATCCACGTTGCGCTCCCGCCTCCGGGGCAAACCCTCACGTTGGAACAGTGTATTGAGTAACACCCGCAAAATTTTTCTCGCCCTGTGGTCCGTCGTCGTGCTCGCCTCGCTGGTGCTCGACATCCGCACCCTCACCGACGAGCGCCCCATTGAGACCAGCCTGTTGGCCCTGCTGCCTCCGGCGGAGCGCAACCCCGACGCCGAGGCCGCCGCCCAGGCCCACGCCGACCGCATGTCCCGCATGTTGGTCTTTCTGGTGCAGGCCCCCGACGCCGACGCCGCTGTCCAGGGCGCCAAAGCCTTAGGCAAGCAATTGCGCCACCGCCCCGATCTCTTCGCCCGCGTCACCGCCCGGGTCTCTGCGCAGCACATGAAGAACTACTACGACACCTTCTTCCCGTGGCGCTGGCAGGTGCTCTCGGCGCCGCACCGCCAACAGCTCGACGCCGGGCACGACGCGCGCCTCATCGACGACGCCATCGAAAACCTCTACGCGCCGGTCTCCGGGCCCGCCGTGGGGCTCCTCGAAGACGACCCGCTCTTTCTGTTCTCCGACTTCGTGCGCCGCATGCCGGGGCTGTCGCCGAGCTTCAGCCTGCACAACGGCTACCTCATCAGCGAAAGCGCCGACACCGCAGTGGCCCTGGTCACCTGCGAGACCACCCAGGATCCCTTTGGCGTGCACTACGCCGGGCACGCCGTCGACTGGCTCACCCACGCCACCGCCGAAGCCGCCGCAGCCGCCCAAAGCGACCAACCCGTGCTCTGGACCGGCATGCTGAAATACGCCCGGGACTCCGCCAAAATGGCGCAGCGCGAGGTCTCCGTCATCGGCACCGGCAGCATGTTGGGCATCGTTCTGTTGCTGCTGCTGGTCTACCGCTCGCCGCGCTTGCTGGTGCTGGGCCTCTTGCCCTTGGGCGTGGGGGTCGCCGTGGCCTTCGCCATTACCACCGTCACCCTGGGCACCGTGCACATGCTCACCCTGGTCTTCGGCGCCACCCTGGCAGGCATCTGCATCGACTACAGCCTCCACGCCTTCTCCACCTTCGCCTACGGCACCCACAAAAACTTGGCCGCCGCCATCAAGCACATCTTCTCCGCGGTCTCCTTTGGCATGTTCTCGTCGATGCTGGGCTTCCTGTGCTTAATGATCGCGCCCTTCCCCGGCCTGCGACAGATGGCCTTCTTCTCCGCGGTGGGACTGCTGGCCGCCTGGTCCACGGTGGTATTGATCTTCCCCTTGTTTCCGCTGCCCCAACGCACACCGGCCCGCGCCCCCCTCAAGGCCATGTCCGCCTACCTCGCCCTGGCGCAACGGCCCAGACCGCGCTGGACACTGCCGGTGGCCCTGGTCCTCCTCCTCCTCGCCGCCCTGCCGGGCCTCCTGCGCCTCAACTTCAACGACAACATCAACCTGCTCCGCAACGACAACCCGCAGCTCACCGCCGAAGAAGACGCCATCTCCGAGCTGCTGGGCGCCAGCGACAAGAGCCGCTTCATCCTGGTGCAGGACCGCGACGCCGAGAGCCTGCTGCAGCGCGAAGAGCAAGTGGTGTCCCGCCTGCAAGGCCTGGTGGCCACCCAACAGCTCGGCGGTTTTCTCGCCACGAGCCAGGTGGTGCCTTCGGCCAAACGCCAGCGACAAGACGTCCAGCGCCTCAAAGCCCTGGCCAATTCCGACGCCGCCCAGCGCTACCGCGACCTCCTCGACGCCCCAAACATCTTCGCCACCCTGCGCGACACCCCCGCCGACAAAGGCCAGTACCTGTCGCCCCCAAATATCCTCGACCAACCGGCCTACGCCCCCTACCGCAACCTGTGGTTTCCCGACGTCGCCGACGGCGTGGCCTCCCTCATCCTGCTCGAAAACATCCGCGACCCCCAGGCCCTCCAGGCGGCCATCCAAGACATCGACCACGCCTTCTACCTCGACCGCGTGCAGAGCATCTCCGACATCTTTCGCAACTACCGGTGGATCTCCGCGTGGCTGCTGCTGGGCGCCTACACCCTGGTCTTCGCCCTGCTCCTCAAGCGCTACGGACTGCGCCGGGGCCTCAGCGCCTTCGCCACCCCGCTGCTCACCGCGGCGGTCGTGCTGGCGGTCACGGGCTACACCGGCCTCGTGGCCAACCTCTTCACCTTCATGGGGCTCATGCTCACCCTGGGCATCAGCATCGACTACACCATCTTCTACTCGGAATCGAGCCACCAAGGCGCCGCCACCGGCGTGGGCGTCCTGCTGGCCGCCATTACCACCATGCTCTCCTTCGGGCTGCTCTCCCTCAGCGCCACCCCGGCCCTGCACGCCTTCGGACTCACGGTGCTCACCGGCATCCTGACGGCCCTGCTGCTGGCGCCCTTTGGCAAGCGCCCCCACAGCGCCGATGACGCGCCCCCGGCATCCCCGGAGGTCCCGTGAAACGCCTCTCCCGTTTCGGCCGCACCCTGGGCGTGGGCCTGAGCTTCGCCTACTTCAGCCTCTGGGGGCTCACCCTGGGCATCCTCGTCTTTCCGTGGCTCTCGCTGTTCCGCAAAAACAAACGCCAGCGGCGCGAACGATTCATGCGGCACATGCAGTGGTCGTGGCGGGTCTTTTTGCGCTTCATGATGCGGGTGCGGGCCTTTCACCGCATCACGGTGGAGGGCAACCTCGACGCCGTGCAAAGCCAGCCCTGCCTCATCATCGCCAACCACATCACCCTGGTCGACATCGTGGCCCTGGGCGCCTACGTCGAAAACTTCAACTGCATCGTCAAGGAGTCCGCCTGGCGCCACCCGTTTTACGGCACCGTGCTGCGCCACTGCGAGTTCATCCCCAACACCACCTCGGTCTCCCTCATCGAGCAATGCGCCCAGAGCTTTGCCGAGTCGCGGCCCCTGGTGATCTTCCCGTCGGGGACCCGCACGCCTCCGGGCGCGCCCATCCGCTTTCAACGCGGCGCCGCCCAAGTGGCCGTACGCACCGGGGTGCCCATTGTACCGGTGCTCGTCACCTGCGACCCGCCCACCCTCATCAAGGGCGAACCCTGGTACCGCGTGCCCCACCGCGCCCCCACCTTGCGGCTGCGCGTCCAGCCCGCCATGGAAATTCCGGCCCACATCCAGGAGGAGCCCCGCATCCCGGTGCGGGTGCGCCTGCTCAACCAACACTTCGAAAATTACTTCGCCGAAAAGCTCGCCCCGCCCCACTAACCCCGCCCTTTTCCCCGCGGCATCCCACCGGTCCCACGGGTCCTACCGGTCCTACGCTTCCCCGCGGCATCCCACCGGTCTCACTGGTCCTGCTGGTCCTACTTTTCTACCGTCCAAAACGGGACAATATCTGTCTCGCGACGGGACACTTTTTGACCGAATTTCAAAAACGTAAAATAATATGCAATGATTTCAAGGGGTTAACCTGCGCAACGTCGTGCGCACCTGTTTTCTCCCGTGCGTCTAACGCGCCCCAGACGGGTTTTGTGGCTACAGAATTTCCTCAAGGGTGGTGGCGGTTAAGATGCGGGAAAGGGCGCGGGTGATTTGATCGTGGTTGAGCTGCGCGAGGCGTTCTTTGTCGGCATCTTCAATCGCACCGAACTTCATTTCGACGAGTTTCAGCAAGCTCGACAATGCACCAAGACGCAAGCCTTCCTCACGGCCCTCTAGACGGCCCTTTTCGTGTCTTTCGTCCAGGATGTTACCCAAGGTTTCGGCCAACATGGTCTGCTCTCCCTCCAAATTCTCAAACCGGGGAATCCGCGCAGCGTCGACTCCCCGTGACGTTAGCGTCGTGCGAAACACGCCGTCAAACCAAGCCCCGATAGCCGGTAGCAGCGTCTCCGCAGTGGGTGATTGCCGCACCAAGGCGTGCAATTCAAGCGCTTGTTCCAATATAACACCCTCGGTGCGCGCATGCTCAACCCGAAACAACGCCGCCACATCATGTTTTCATTGATATATCCGGCGTAGTCAGTATGGAGCGACCAACTCCGATCGCAAAATCGTAGGTTATACTGCGAATGTTGAAAAACGTAGCACAGAGCTACATACGAAGGGAGTTGGTCGTGAAGAAGAATACACTATTTGTTGGG
>Ga0265293_10003905_pt1 | contig 27051 bp, 17 predicted proteins | sample Munlanlewell138R_FD_192505 | JGI IMG/M metagenome (GOLD analysis project Ga0265293, IMG submission 192505) | Leachate microbial communities from a municipal landfill in Southern Ontario, Canada - Leachate well 138R | ecosystem: Engineered > Solid waste > Landfill > Unclassified | place: Canada...
ATATTTACAATTGTATTTAGATGAGTTTTGCTACAAACTAAATAGAAGATATTTTGGCGAAAATCTATTTGATCGCTTGGTTATTGCCGTTGCAAATAATTAGTGGTAACATTGCGGGGAAGCATTTAAAATTAACTTGAATTCTTTTTAAAAAGGAAGAAATAATGATGGATGAAATTCATAAATATTCTCGTTACTCGAGTTGCTTAAGGTGTATTCAATTATGTGGTTAACTGCGGATGAATACGGTGACTGAACGGAGCCGAAGGCGTCGAAGGCGAAACCAGCGAAGGCCCAATTCACAAATCCAATCTTTATCTATCTAAGGCTGCAACCTATACAAACGCGTAGGTCTATACTTGTTTTCTATGGTCATTTCCTTTTTTATGTTTTCATAAGCATCAATAGAATAATAACCATTGAACTTACCGTTATTAATATTTGGAACGGAAATGAACAGTTTGTCGTCCACGATACTGAAAACGTTCATTCGCGCTGATGTATTGGAAATTGGGATCTCTAAAAGTTCAGGCATCGTAGGATTGTTGGGATCGAAAACATAATAAGACATCGTGATATCATCAGGTTCATCTGCATCTATAAATGCGTAGGGACCGTTGGAAACATGAACATAAATTTTATTCTTGTAGGTAATCATGGATTGAGCTATTCTTCCAGGACCAAACAGTTCATCTATATTGATTTCCCAATTGGAATCAAAGTCTGTTTCTCCGCTTTTAATTCGAATGATTTTTGAATCATTTCCTTCGTTAAATTGATTCCAGCCCCATGAACAAATGTATAAATCGCCATTGTCGCTTAAAGAAGTAGATTTGTTTTCTGACAAAAAGAACCCCATTGTTTTCGCGCCTTCGTAGGTGATGATTTTCTCTACTTCCTGCGAATTGATGTCCACAACCATCAAATAGAATTCATTAACATTTTCAGAAATAAGATTGAATCCCGCTTGATCTAGAAATAGCAGACTAATGTATAGTTTTCCTTCTTTGTGTGCTAAAACGACAGAACCAGTTCGAACCAAGTTGTTTTTAGATCCGTCTACCCAAGTGATATCATCTCTAAATCCTTCAATCGCTGGCTTTAAATCTATACTGCCTTTTAAAATCATTTTAGTGGGATCAAATATCTTGATTTTATGAGCATCTTTTCCTTCGTCGTAAAAGTAGCCGAGTGTTTCATCGACAATGCACAGTTGACGTGCTGGAAATAAATTGTTCTTTGCGATACTCAAATTATCATCCAAATACATTCTGTTTTCTCTATTCAAAGTTAAACGGAAAACTCCTGGCGTAGAGGAATATCCATTCTTGTCTCTGGCCATCGTGAATACATATTGATTCATGGAGATTTGTCCAGAAGAAGTGGAAGGATTTGAATTGATGAATATATCATCTTCATTGAGTAAGTCATACTTCGTCGTCGGACTAACGCTTCCTAAATTGAAGGAGAAAAATGTAGTAATATCCTCGTTGGAAGCATCTTCCGTAGCCAACACATAATTATAGTTACTAAAATCCGTTTTTGGAACTTCAATTTTATCTTCTAAATTCTCAATCTTACATGAGCTTAGGAGAATCATCGCTATAAAAAGGAAATAATAGTTTTTCATCTGAATTTACTTTAGAAATTAAAACTGAGTTTTGTGTAGAAAGCACGTCCTGCATTCTGCATTTTGAAATGATTGTACACATCGTGATCGAAGATGTTATTGAATTCAAAAGAAACACTTAACTTCTTATCTTTTGGTAGACCGATCGACCAAATTACTCCTGCAGAATGAATGTGCTGCACAGGAATTACGCGGTTGGTGTGTACTTTGCTTTTCCCATAAAGGCCAAGAAAACCATCGGGTTCGTGTTGTTTTTCAATGAAATCCAAGTAATACTGATGAACATAATTATAGTTCCAATAAATACTCAAATCGTCTTTTTTGGTAAATACTTTTTTGAAATTGTATCGGACGTTTGCATTCCCAAAATAGAAAGGCATGTTGCTCACTCTGGCATCTACGAAATGATCATTTTGATTGACATTATCGTTGGAACCTTTAAAACGAAAACCATTATAGGTCAAGTTCCCGGCTACTTCCAGATTTTTGACAGGAGTAATAACAGCATCAACTTCGAATCCAAGGCCGCTTACGTTATCTATGTTTTGATAATTGGCTTGAAACTGTGTCACATCTTTTAAGCGGATCATGTCTTTTATATTTCTATAATAGGTATTCAATTCCACTTTAAAGTATTTCTTTAGTCCATACCCCACTCCGGCATTTACGTTTAAGCTGCGCTCTGGTTTTAAACTCAAATTAGGCAGAATAAATATATTATCTCCAAAGATTTCAGTTTGGTCTGGCAAGCGATAAGTATTTTCTGCTGATGCTCTAAATATCCACCCCTTATAAGTTTGCCATTTTAAAGATTGTGCTATACTAAAACCGCCGTTTTGTCTCGTATTTTCTGCTTCTTCAAAAATATCATCCAACAGTCCATTGGAATGAGAAGTAAGGTATTTAGCTTGTGTTAATCCTTCCATTCTCTTGCTGAAAAGATTGTATTGATATCCCAATGCACCAATTAATCTGTTGTAATTGATATTGGTTTTGCTATTGTATTCATTGAGGTTATCGGCAACGCGATAGATGTAAGTATCTGTAATGTTTAAGACTAATTTTTGATTGTTGCTAAGTCGATAGGAAAATAAACCTCGATACGTAGCATTGTTGGTCGCTGTTGTAACAATTGGATCGTTTAGTTTCGAAAGGTCAGTTCCTGTTTCTGAACCACCAACAGCAATGTGCTTCACTCCTTTCCAATCGTAATATGCATTCGAAAGTGTGTCTATGAATTCGTTGACGATATGGCTATAAACCACAAATTGAGAAACCTGAAGCTTTCGATCAAAGAATGTTTTTTTATAGCGAATAGAAGGAACGACATAGGCATATTCATTCACAGAAACTTCTCCGTAAGCCCTATTCCGAGAAGCGAAATCACTTTGCATTTCTCTGCTTAAGGTGTAACTATTTAAAGTGATTTTGAATTCATCCGCCCATTTTCTTTTCTCAAAATTGATATAAGCTTCTCCACTGATTTGCTGATAGCCATTGTGAAAAAGTCGGGAAGTGATATTCTCTGTCTTTCCTGTTTCCAAATTGTCATAAGGAAGATTATTCACCTTAAAATTATTGTCTGAATAATTGACAAAGGCATTGATTCCAAAAGAGAACTTGTCTGATTTTCGAATGAATGCATTGGCCGTTAGTCGATGGGTGTTAAACGAACCTGTTTGGTAACTCACAGCACTGTTGGTCTTGTCGGCTTGTTTGGTAACAATATTGACCGCAGCGCCCAAGGCATCAATTCCAATTTCCGTGGGAAGAACTCCTTTGTACACCTCTATGTAACTTGCCATATTTGTTGGCATTTTAGTTACACTCATGCTTGTTCCTAAATAATTGAGTGGAATTCCATCGACAAGAAACTTTACCGACTTTCCGTTAAATCCTCCAATGATAATGTCAGAATCTGCTCCAAGTCCATTGCTGTTTCTGACTTTAACGCCAGCCGTTCTGTCCATTAATTGCTCTACAGAAACAGAAGATAATTGATGTGCTTCCAAATCAATTACCTCTGTTTTTATAGAATGTTCTTTTCTTCTTTCTGCCTCTGACTTCCCCAGTATTGTCACCCCTTCTAAATCAGTTGAAGAAATAATTTCCAAGTAAATATCAGAGCGATTTTCATTCACGAGAATAGGGAACAAAATAGAGCTTTCATTTTCAAATTCAGCGTAAATCAATCGTTTACCAGACGGAACATTTGTGAAACAGAACCCTCCTTGTTTATTCGTTAAAACTGAATCTGGATAATCGAAGAATTTCACAAGAACTCCTTCTGATCTTTGCCCACCAATAGTTACATGCCCACAGATTGTAAACTGTGCGCTTGAATAAAAACTAAACGCTAGTAAAACTAAAAGAATGAACTTCCCCATTGAATAATGAATACGCTTTGTAGTGTATAGAAACTTTTCAGATGAATTTTATTCAAAGAAAAGATCACCTCCAACGTAGATTTTTGTATTCTTTGTTGGTGCTCCTTTTTTAATATTGAATTTCGCTTTGGTAAAACCTGTTTTGTCTTGCATGTAAGGCTTGTCAACTTTCTTTGTATTTACTTCTGCTGTGAATGTTACATTATCAGCAGTAAACACAAGAATTTCTACATTTGAGATAGAGAAATTATAGGGTGGATAGCTTGTGTTTGCTTGAATCATTTCAAATGAATTTTTGTTGTTTAAATAATTCCAGTACCAGTGATTCTCAGTTAAAAGATCTTCGAATGGAGTGCCTTCTACCCCAAAGTAAGAAGCATTGTAACCGTCTATTTCTGTATTGTCAAATTTTGCAGTCTTAAAGTTAACACCTTTGATTTGGCTGTACATATAAGGGGCATAACCCAAACTAGATTCATCTGCTTCTACGTTTTCAATTACATTACTATCAGAAAATTCAATGGTTGCAATTGCCCATTCACCTTTTAGGTTTAGCGTTTCCACTTTCGGAGCAACTTCATCTTTTTTACAACTTACGAATGCTACACCAAGTAACATGGATAGAACTACAAGAAATTTTAAATTTTTCATCTCTACTTTTTTAAATTTATTTGTCACAAAAATATGGATAATAGATTGAAAGAATCGCCTTTGAAAGGTGATAAAAGTCAGTGTTTACGGGCATGACAAAGCCCTGACAATGGTTTGACAATCTTGTGACAATTGGGGGTGGTTTTGGGGTGGGGGATTTTGGGTTGGGAAGGGAGGTTTTGGATTGAATGGCTTAAGGGATAAGAGGTAGGATATTTTATTTGGGGTGGTGGTGGGTTGGGCGGGAGGTGTTGTTTAGAATGGTTATAAATAAGGGTTGAGATTAGATGGTTTTGGGGGAAAGGGGTTGGAGAGGGTGGATGGGTGGATAGGGATGAATGATGCGCTGTAATGAACACGGATGACGCGGATCTTCGAACGCGGATTTTCACGGATTAGGGAGGGTGGTTTTTTTGTTAGTTGGTTTTTTGGTGGTTAACAATTGGCTAACGACCATAGTCTATATCCAAACTGTATGTTTCTTCTCAAATCTAACAATTCTATTGGATTTCGCATCACTTCAGCTTGCCCCATCACATCTTATTGCGGCTGTTTTATGAAAAACGTTTGATTACGAAGCACTAAAATTTCGGTTAAGTACAAAGTTATAAACGAGCCAAAAAACCTTAAATCCATTGATATTTCGCCTATTTCCCACATACATATTATTACCTGCTGGCTTTCCTTCTTTTGCTCCTAACAATATTATTTAATAAATCTAATTTGCAAATTCAGGTTAAAGAATAGATTCCCATTTTCCTCGTAAATCTCTCCAAATCCGTGTCGAGATGAACTTGCGGTATCAAGTTTTGTATTGTTTAGCAAGTAATCCTCAAATTCATTTCTATTGTAAATATGATAACATAACACATCTCCATTTTCTTTTACAATTAAATATCCACCTGTTGCATCATATTGTCCTGTCCAAACTTTTGATGGCATCATTCCAAGTGCAACATCGGTTAAGAATCTTTTGATTTTGTATTCATAAAATTTATGTTCGTTTTCAATATCGAAATTTAATGGGTTTTTGATAGCAGTTTTATTTACTAGATCCGTCAAGTGTGAATATTCACTTGAATAAAAATCAAAAACTATTTGAGATAAAATTTCTGGCAGTAAACTATCTATTAAAACAAGATTGTTTGAGAATATTTGTCGTTCGGTTTTCATGAATACAAATTCTCCTTCTTTATCCTGAATTTGAACGATTCTATCCATTATCTTGCTTCTGGAAGCAATCGTATTTATTTGTTCAATGTCACTTTCCGTTAAGTCAGCACCAACAATTTTAAAAATGAAATTTGTTGTCTTTCCTGCGTTGAGCAAAGTAGAAGGACTTCCAAGTTGAGATTTTATGCTAAAACCAAGAGTTGGTTGTTGATTTGTTCTTTGGTCGTGGACTACAATTGTAATATCCGTTTTTGCTGACGAGCCTGCTTTTAGAGAAATACAATTAATAGATTGCATAAACTTTTCTATTTCAGGAATAGAGAACGTTCTTTCTTTATTTTCTTTAATAGCATTTAGAAGAAAAATGGCTTTACTCTTAAAGTCTGAAATTGGAATTTTTAATACCTCTTCATTTCCTGAAATTAAAATTATTTCATCCTGAATAGAGTATTCAAAATTTCCATTATTCTCTGTACGAAGTATTTTAATTATTGGATAAACTAAACCCTCTAACTTTTCAATGTCCTTGTTTCCAAGAAATAATTGCTTATCTCCCAATAATTTGAATAAAGCATAAATCTCGCTCCATTCTCCTTTATTTCCTGTAATCATATGGTGTTAAGTTTTTCTATGATCTTTTCTGCTGTGGCCTGAATTGCCGGAACTGCAACCGAGTTCCCGAACTGTTTGTATGCTTGAGCGTCTGAAACTACTATTTTGAATTCATCTGGAAAACCTTGAAGTCTTGCCCATTCTCGTGGCGTCATTTTTCTTATTCCTTCTCGATTGACCTCGCCTTTAATGTGCGTTATAGGAACAAAGTTTGTTAATCTATCATCCAAGACTAAGTTTCTTTCTCGCCCCATTCCTCCACAAACTACCGCGTTCGCAGTTCCATCATTCGGAATAATTTCATATCCAAAACCATTACCTTTACTTTCATGTCTTGCTCTGTGGTTTTTTAAAGTTTGCACGTAAGTTGTCGATAAATAGTATTTTACAGACACTTCGTCTTTCTCTAAAACATCTTCCAAAACGGCATTTTTATTTGTTGGTTCTGGATAATTGAAATCTGTAATTCCTAAATCCTTTCTAAAACCAACAATAAAGATTCTTTCTCTATTTTGGGGAACTCCAAAATCTTTTGCGTTTATAACTTGAGGCTCAGGAACAAAATAATTTAGATCTTCTCGTAACACATTTAGAATAGTAGCTAATGTTTTCCCTTTGTCGTGGCTACGAAGTCCTTTAACATTTTCAAGGAAAATAGCTTTTGGTTGTTTGTTTTTTATAATCTCTGCTACATCAAAAAATAACGTTCCTCTCGTGTCTTCAAATCCGCCACGTCGTCCCGCTATTGAAAAAGCTTGACAAGGAAATCCAGCACATAAAACATCAAAATTATCTGGGATAAAGTTTTTTGTCTTTGCCTTTGTAATATCCCCAAATGGAATTTCTCCAAAATTAGCTTCGTAAGTTTGCTTTGAATACTTATCCCATTCACTTGTATAAACGCACTTTCCTTGTAGGTTTTGAAGAGCTAGTCGAAAACCGCCAATACCTGCAAAAAGGTCGATGAATTTAAATTTTGGATTTTTTGGTTTGGGGAAAGGAATGTCTTCTTTGAAATCAAAAAGCATATATTGTAAGGCTTCCTCCGCAACTTCTGAAGTGAATTGCTCTTCAGGAAATTTATATTCCAATGCCGTTTTTACGTGTGAAACTGCTTTCTTTTTATAATACTTTGAAACTCCGTTTTGATGATTATGCAAATAATGAGTAAATACTGCTTTACCGTGTTCGGAAGCTTTACCCAGTTTAACATCAAATGCCTTGCTGCGAACTTCTTCTATCGATATTTTTTCTTTCAACTTCATTTTCAAATCTATTTTATCTGCAAGATACTAATTATTAAGTTTCAGTTTTGTTTCGTTATAACTTTATAGTCTCATATCTTCTGAATGTGATTTTTTTAGCTTGCAGTTAACAATTCCCTCCGACTTTCAAATAACTTATTGAATATTGATTTTAAACACTTTATATATCGACTAACTTTTCATTCGGCCCTGACGGCAGTAAAAATCCTGATGAACTGTTTTGCACAGCTGCATACACAAAGGAAGCGACCAAGGGAAGCTCTCTTTTGGGTATTTCGCAGCGTTGCAAAAACAGGAAACAGATTGGAGCTATAGGCAGATATAGGACGCCTTATTTTAATGATGAATTATGATTTGATGAGAGATGAATTATGGGTGCGAAGTTTTAGGCAAGTTGCTCAAAATCATCATATACAAATCAGCAATTGAGCCAAACAAAATTTTCAATTTTCAATTATCTATTGATTTTAAACTGCACCGTAACATACCCACTAATCCCATCCGAAGGCAAAATCCCTGGACCAGGATAACCTGTAGCTCTTCTTGTAAAGTAGCTTGCATTGGTAAAATTATTTACTCCGAATTCGACTTGGAAGTATTTTTCGAATTTATATCTACCGCTAAAATCAAAAACAGAATAAGCAGGAACTTCTCCTAATACGGCATCTCCTGAAGGTTCGATTGCGTTGGAGGCATCAGAAAATTGTGGAGAATTGAAACTACCTTGAATTTTGAAAGTCCAATTTTTAAAAGTGGAACTTATTCCTGACTTCACCATGAAAGTACTTACATATTCTACCTTGTTCCCTATGTAATTAGGTTCTTTTGAGGTGATGTAATTCGCATTGATGTAAGAAGCATTCACAAAGGTATTCAGTGACCAATTTCGCTCTTTATGACCTAATTTCATCCAATCAATTTCCGCAAAAGTTTCTAATCCGTAGTTTTGAGCGTCTCCAATATTTGTTCTTTCTTTTTTAATGGTGTTAGGTTTTGGAGCGAATCCAATTTTATCACCGTAGAAGATATAAAATGCTGATAAATCGTAAATCAAAATGTCTTTCAATAGACCTCGAAAACCTAATTCTGAAGTAAAGCCCTCTTCATCTTTCATATTTGGATCTACCACGACGTTTGGATTGGTAACGCGAATATCTGTAAAGTTAATTGCTCTATAATTTTGTGTGATGTTGGTGTACAAACTTGCCTTTTTCCCAACTTTATAGGAAAACCCAGCTCCAAATAAGGGAACCGTTCTTGCAACTGTGTTGGTGTCATTCACAATACTCACATTCAAGGTGTCATAATTCACTGGGTGTACAAAATATTGCTTGTAAAATCCTTCAGAACTTGTTGAAATATTCTCTAATCGCGCTCCTAAATTAAATCTCCATTTTTCTCCAACAAAGAACATGTTTTCGGCAAATACGGCTTGGTTTACCGATGGATAAACAAAGGAAGAGCTCTCCACATTATTTGGATTAATGAATATGAAATTCGCATCGTCTCCATCCACTGCTGTACCTTGTCTGGTTTGGGTTTCTCCTTGATAAACTCTTGCTCCAACAAGCAAAGCTCCTTTTATTTTAGCTGTAGTGCCTTCTTTACTTTTAAACCAACTGTATTTCTTTAAAAAACGTGCTTCTACCCCACCGTTCATGAAGTCAGAATAAATCATTTCTCTATTTCCTCCTAAATCTGTTTGCGTGATTTTTCCTAAGAACCCAATTGTTCTTCTGTTGGATATCATTCCAAATGCACGTATATCGATTGTTGTTGTTTTATTGATTTCATAAGTTGATTTTAAAGCCAATAAATTCCAATCCACCGCAAACCAATTTCTTTCTCGCACACTTTGACGTGGATCTTCAACGAAACCTAAATCTGTTAATCCACCTGCTTGTTTGGTAACATAATTCATGTAGGTAAATTCTGCACTCACTGTCCAGTTTTCGTTTAAATAATAACCGAATTGTGCAAAAGCTTGGTGTTGATAAAAATGACTGTTATCCCTGTAGCCATCCCCTCGTTTGTATTGGTGGTAGGCTTGATAAAACATTCTTTTATGTGTTCCAGAAATACGATTAAATGTGCTGAAATATCCATATCCTGCCACGGTATTTCGTGTTGTAAATTCGAATGGGGTATGCTTTACAGGTTCAAGAATCTCAAAATTCAATAATCCTCCAAATTGTGTCCCAAATTGTAAAGCCGCTGAACCACGAATGATCTCAATACTTTTCAAAGCTTCAATTGGAGGAGTATAGTAACTTTCTGGATATCCCAAAGCATCTGCACTGATGTCATATCCATTTTGACGTGTATTAAAATTCGCAGTTCGGCTTGGACTTAACCCCCTACCTCCTATTCCTACTTGAATTCCTGCTCCGTCATTTTCCCAGATATTCAAACCAGGAACTTTCGCATACATTTCTCTAGCATTTCCTGTTGATTTGGATCCACTTAAGTTTTCTAGCTCTATGATAGAATTTGTTCCAGTATTTAATCGCACTCCTTTAATGGGCGGCATAAATCCAACATTAAAATCTGCCATTCGTTTCTTAATAATCATCACTTCGCCCATTTCTTGGGTTTCATAACGCATTATCAAACGATTTAAACCATTGATTTTAATGTCTTTTCCTGCTATAACTACTAGCGTATCATAAAAAGAAAACACAAATTGAATGGTATCATTCTTTTTGGCTTGAATGGAAAACTCTCCACTAATTGAGCTTCGTGCAAATTTCTTTGTTGACAGATTTTGAATTTTAACACCCGGTAATTCATCATTTTGTTGGTCTACAACAACACCTCTGTATTGCTCCTGCCCAAATGTGATGGACACCATTAAAAATGATATGATAAATAGAATTATTCTCATTTTTCAAAAGGTTCTAACCAGTCACGGTGTTTTAAATTATAAGGCAAAACTGTTAAATCATGCTTTTTATCAATGAATAATTGTGAAGGTCTACCATTTAATGTCACATAAACTTCCGCATGAACAGCAGGATCGCGCAAAGTTATCGATTGTTGACTGTTTGAAAATGTTTTTCCATCAAATTCTTTCTTTAACATTTTCGCAAACTGCAAAATCATGTCGGGCTGTGTCATCATTTGGTCCTCTTGTCTTACCGTTAAATAGCTAGTATTGTTTATTTCAATTGTTCGACCAGAGTCTTTATCTGTCACGTAAAAAGTAGCGTGCCCCTCTTTGTGCATGAGCATCACTCTCCAAGAGAATCTAAATCCTTCTTCATTCCAAAACAAATCTCCAGGATAAGCAACAAATCGCAGAGGAATTAAAATTTGCAAAGCGATATAAAGGGAAATTCCATATTTCACATAGGGTTTTGGGGATGCAATTGATTTAGTCTTTTCAGGAACAATTTCCACCCATTTAAACAGCCTTTTAAGCCCATTTAAAAGCTGTTCATGAAATTTTACACTGAAGAAAATGGTAGTAGAAAAAATCATTACCCAAGGGAAAACTCCAATTGGGAAAAGCAGCCACGTTACAATATGAAAGAAAATAACGGCCAAATAAGCAAAGGGTCTGGTTCTCTTGCTCAACAAGAAAAACACGATAAACAAATCATAAAGACATCCCATCCAGCTAAAGAAATAAGCGGTGATTTCTTCTTGTAAAATCCAGCCCACAAAAGGAACGTTGTGATGTGCTTGCAGCCAAATCTTTAAAGGTTGAGCTTCAAAAAGCCAATCTGAATTGATTTTTGCAAGTCCAGCAAAAATATAGACACAAGCCAATTGAAATTTCAATATTCCTATGTGCCACGCAGCAGTTTCTTTTCTTCGAATTTGAGGAAAAAGTTTTGCATCTATTGAGAAATCACGGTTTGCTGGAACGAGCATCATGAGAAAGCTCATTAAACTTAGGAAGTAATAATGATTCAGATAATTCGACTTATCAATTAACTCTATGTAAGTAAAACACACAAAAAACACAACAGTACTGATGCGGTAGAAAAATCCCAACATGATAAATAAGGCTGAGATAGCCATGAGCAAAAACGGGACATACATCAAATTTCCTTGCAATGGTTTAATCCATTCAAAGCCCAAATAACCAAAATAAAATTGCGGTTCGATGTACTGAGTTTCCACCCAGCCTTTCATAATGAAGCGCAAACTGCTAAAAAGCAGCATAGCCCCGAAGATAATGCGAAACATAATCAATGGAGCTATAGCTGTTTGCTTAAAAAATCCTGCCTTCTGGCCTTTTATAGTACTAATCACCGTCGTTATCTTGATAGGTAATCAACACACCAAATGCGGCAGTCATATCTGTTTTGATATTTACCACTTGCTGTTGAAGATGCAAATACAACTTATCCAATTGATTTTCCATGGATGGGTCATTGATTGCTTCTTCCAAAGTAACTGTGAACACTTCTGCGCTTGCTAGAATAAGATCAAATTTTTGATTAATGATGTCGTCCAAATTTGTTTTTTGTAACTGCACTAAATAATCACTAAATCCAATTCCAGCAGAACCATTCTTAAAGTTTTTCCCGTTATAAGTTGCTTTTAAGGCTTTGATGCTTTCAATTAACAAATCAAAGGAAATTCCGCTGTAACGCGCTTCAACATATTCAGGATTTGACAAACCGAGATTAGCTTTTCCAATTGGAATTCCAACTTTAGCTGTCTTCGCCAATTCAAAATCTCTGTTGAATTCGTTCACAAATTCAGAAAACGCTGAAGTGGAAGAAGTCCCTGTTGATGCGTTAAACGTAGCTTGATAAGACGTCCAACCATTCACAATCACTTGTGTTTCGTTGAACAACTTTTGAATGACATCGTTCGCATAAGTAACATAAGCCGAATTATTCTGAAATTCTGTTAGAGCATTTGTCTTATAGAATAAATAATCCAATGCATTTAACCCAATTGCGTCTAAATTAGAAACAGCTGAAAGAGTATAGCCTCCATTATTAATGTTGGATTCTATTTTAGGAACGCTAACAGGATAAGTTCCTGTAGCGCTTTTAAAACCAATTTCTCTAACAGGACCAAAATCAAAAATCTTTAAAGTTTGCCAAGTTAAATAACTCGATTTCCAATTCATTTTCACCTCATCGAGGTTTCCATTTGTTGGATTGTTTTTAAAAACCTCAAAACTTGATTTCAAATCACTAATTTCTGCTTGGAACTGTGCTAAAGAAGGCAGAATAATATTCGCTGAGATGTTCTCTAACAAAGCTTTTTTGTTAAAATCATTCTTCTCATCGTCTTTGTCCTTCTTGTCTTTACAAGAAAAAAGAATTCCAAGGCTGAGTATTAAAATAATTCCTACCGTTCTTTTCAACATTTTTTTTATTTTATCTATTAAAATTTCCCGTCAATAAACGCAACAATAGCATTGATATCTGAAATCGTTATATCCCACATATTTGTTGGGAACATATTCATTAAAGCAGCATGTTCACCTTGAGAAATTCTTCTCGTTTCTAAAGGAGCATAACGCAAATTCCAAGTAAAAGCATAGGCTTCAGAAAGTGAATGAAAAGCTTTCGCGTTATCAGTTCCCAATTGACCTTTTGCAGAGTTTAAATAATGAACCGCTTGTTTTGCAGAAATAGTTTCCCACATTAAGCGAATTTCTTTGATTGCAGCATTACGAGTAGCCATATCATCATTTGAAATCGCTGCTCGTCCTTTCAAGAAATTGTTCATCATGATAGAATTTGAATTCAAATCGGCATCACGTTTGTCACAATATTTTCCCCAGAAATTACTTGGAATACTTGATGGAAAATCTACATCAACTCCAAAGTAACCGAAAGCTTCATCAAAATGGTGCTCCATTACTGTATAATACTTCCCGTTTGCTGGGTCAACAGCTGAAGTGTTATCTACATTCATTTTAGCATCTGAAAAATATCCATTTACCGCTTGATTCATGAAAACAGCTCCCATTAATCCTTTTTCAATCAATTGAACTGGCTCATATCCATTTTCATTAAATAAATATTTACTTGATCCTGAAGTTAAAACCCCTGCTTGTCCGCTAGCAGCTGTCTCAGAAAAATCATTGCTTATAGTTGCTAAATCTGACATCCAACTTTTAAAAAGGGAAACATCATTAGCAAAACATTTGTCTTCTAATTGTTTTGAGGAAGAGAAAGAGAAGTTTCCAGCCCCGTTATCTCCAGTATTTGCAAACATATCTAATAAAGTTTGCTCAGAAATAATCCCTTCAGTTCCTGATTTCATAACTATAACCATTTCCTCGAGTTGAGATAAACGATCTACTTGACCACCGTAATTTACAGTTGAATTTCCGTTAGCATCTTTAAATGTATAGGTTGTTGGAACAGTATAACCGCCGCCATCAGGAGTTGTGAATTTACAAGACCCATCGTCTTTTTTTGCTTCAACGTTATAATTGATTGCATTTTCATCAGTACAACCTTCTTTTTTACAAGCCACTAACATTGTTGCTGCTGCTGTAAGAATTAAAATATTTTTTATCATCTCTAAATGTGTTTATATGATAGTGCAAAAGAACAACAACTGAGAACTTCTCACAATACCAGAAAAAGGGTATTTAGAATGATTTTAAATAAAGAATTTAATTGATACCTTTGTATCTGAACAATAACGGTCGATGAACGTTTTATAGAAAAAAACAGAAATGTTAGAAAATAATAAAAATTATAACGAATTAACACCAGAGGAGCAACGTGTAATTCTTCACAAAGGAACAGAACGTCCATTTACTGGTGCTTTACTTGATGAGAAAACGCAAGGAATTTATACCTGCAAGCAATGTGATGCTCCACTTTACAAATCAGAATCTAAATTTGACGCCATGTGCGGATGGCCTTCATTCGATGCTGAAATAGAAGGGTCAGTAGAACGTGTTCCTGATGCTGATGGCAGAAGAACGGAGATTGTTTGTGCAAATTGTAAAGGGCATTTAGGACATGTTTTTGAAGGGGAGAGATTTACAGAGAAAAATACACGTCATTGTGTTAACTCGGTCTCAATGAACTTCAAACCTCTTTAATTTTGTTTTAAAAATCCATTATCGTCGTTTCGCTCAATTCCAAAAACGAACATTGACAAAAGTCAACTTATCGTATTTCAAAATCAAACGTGCCTAGCTAATGAAATTTTAAATTCAAAATTGGGGATGAAGAGTTTTTATCGTCGTTTCGCTCTATTTTAAAAACGAACATTGACAAAAGTCAACTTATCGTATTTCAAAATCAAGCGTGCCTAGCTAATGAACTTTTAAATTCAAAATTGGTGATGAAGAGTTTTTATCGTCGTTTCGCTCTATTTTAAAAACGAACATTGACAAAAGTCAACTTATCGTATTTCAAAATCAAACGTGCCTAGCTAATGAAATTTTAAATTCAAAATTGGTGATGAAGAGTTTTTATCGTCGTTTCGCTCAATTCCAAAAACGAACATTGACAAAAGTCAACTTATCGTATTTCAAAATCAAACGTGCCTAGCTAATGAAATTTTAAATTCAAAATTGGGGATAGGCAATTGAGGGATGATTTTTCCTTAAATTCCATTTATGAAATTTCCCTGCGCATGGTACAGAAGATTTGTAAACCTAGCGAAGCGGTCTCATGACCAAAGTGAGTAATCGTCCAGCTTTTGGTCGTTTCGCTCTATTTTAAAAACGAACATTGACAAAAGTCAACTTATCGTATTTCAACATCAAGCGTGCCTAGCTAATGAATTGTTAAATTTTAAATGCTTATCCGCTTGTTTCCCTAAAACAAGCGGATAAGCTTAAAATTTTAAAAGTGAGTCAAATAGGTAATCACATCCTTATTGTGAGGGTAAAGTGCAATGAGATCTTTTCTTGGAATGAGTTCAAAATCTTCGAAACTAAATCCTGGAGAAACAGTGCAACCAACTAATGAAAAGTGATTTTCGTTGATAACTTCAGCTCCAAACCAACAACCGCCAGAAACAATATATTGTGGGACTTCACCTTTCTCTAGATCTTTACCAATGATATGAGTTGAATGTTCACCTTTCTCTGTGATTACATGCAGTTTTATTGGTGAGCCGTCATAAAAATGCCAAATTTCATCTTGTTTAATTCTATGAAATGCAGAAAAGCTATCTGATGTTAACATAAAGTAAATGCAAGTAGAATAACTTCTCGTTCCTTTGTAGTCATTTCCTAGTGCTTTTTCATCGATATTTCCTTCGCTTCTGTATGTTTCTTTGTAAAATCCACCCTCTGGATGTGGCGCTAAATCAAGCTGCTTTACAATTCTTTCTATTTTGTTTTTCATATCATTTTTAATTAACAGAACATGTAGATTTTACTAAAATAGTAATTCTAGTGAGTTCAAATGAATTGAACTTACAAAGTGTTTATTGGCGTTAATTTTATTTTGGTTCTATATGGTTTTGTGTAGGTGTAGGTGTAGGTGAAGGTGAAATTAATATATAGTGTCTGAAAAAGTACCGAAGGTACGAAACATGTCAACCAAGGATGTAAATCCCTGATGTAGAGGAACAAATAAATATGAATCCGAGATAAGTACCGAAATCACATACGAAATCGTGACTTATTCTGGATTCCGCTATTCATATAAGCATAATTTCAAATCATCAGAATACACCGCAGTTTAAAAGAATAGGAGGACTACGGAGTAAAGTTGAAGCTTCAACAAGCACTACTTAACATCACAACAAGACACTTTAACTCAAAAACATTTGAATTTTCCAACTTTTTAATCGTTTGTATAGTATTTTTGCAAAGAAGTATTAAGCAGTTTGCTCAAAGGCTTTTTACAATCAAAAAACAGAGAGATGAAATACGGAAAGTGGTTTGTTCGGGTTAATTGGATAACATTAGTTTTTATATTTTTAGTGGTCATTGCAGGAAGCTTTGTAAGAATAACAGGAAGCGGAATGGGGTGTCCGGATTGGCCAAAATGTTTCGGACAATGGGTTCCCCCAACAGACAAAGCAACTCTTCCAGACAATTACAAAGATATTTACAGCGAAAAACGCGCAAAGAAAGTAGAGAAATTTAGCAATATGCTTTCTGCTGTTGGAATGAAGGAAAGCGCAGACAAAATTCGCAACGATAAATCTATATTAGTCGAGCAAGATTTTAATGCTAGAAAAACCTGGACAGAATATGCCAATCGATTATTCGGATTTATGGCAGGAAATGGAGTTTTACTGGTTTTCTTATGGATAATCGCTAAATACCGACAAAGAAAACTCGTGGTAGTTTCAACAGTGAATCTCATTTTACTGGTCTTCCAAGCGTGGTTTGGTTCTATTGTTGTCGCTACAAATTTAGTTCCTTGGACAATTACCGTTCATTTATTTCTAGCGCTAGTCATTATTGGATTACAGATTTATCTCATTCGATTGGTAGCACCTTCACAACAGAAAAACATTCAAGTTAGCAAGCAGTTTTACGCTTTAATGTTCTTTATTTTCGTTGTCACATTCGCCCAAATGTTTTTAGGAACACAAGTAAGAGAAGAAATAGATCACCTAACCAAACTTGGAATTGGCCGAGAAGGCTGGGCAGAAAATTTAGGATTGATTTTCTTTATTCACAGAAGCTCTTCATGGCTGGTTTTAGGTTTAATCACTATTATGTTTTGGATTTCTAGAAAACGTAAGGATTTGCGCATTATCCATTGGGTTTTTGCAATGTTAGCCCTTGAATTATTGAGCGGAGTAATCTTAAATCATTTCAATGTTCCTGGATTGGTTCAAACAGCCCATTTATTATTTGCTTGTATCCTATTTGGAATATTAATGATGGCGACCTTTAGATTAAAGACGAAGGAAATCGCATAGGTTTTACTATTTTTACAATACACGACAAAGCTCATTTATCATGGAAAAGATTCAGAATTACATCAACGGAAAATTTGTTGCTCCCAAAGCAGGAAATTACTTCGACAATATAGAACCAGCAAAAGGAATTGCGTATTCTTTGATACCAGATTCACAAGCAGAAGATGTTGAAGAAGCTGTTAAAGCAGCACAAGCAGCATTTCCAAGTTGGTCTGGATTAAGTATTGAAGAACGCGGTGATTGGATGATGAAACTTTCCAACGGAATTGCAGCAAGAATGACAGAATTTGTTGAAGCAGAAAGCCGTGACAATGGAAAACCAATCAAATTGGCAGAGCATGTTGACATTCCACGTGCCATTTCAAATTTCAAGTTTTTTGCTACTGGAATTCAGCATTATGCCTCTGAATCTCATGAAATGGTTGGGGTTGGAATCAATTATACTTTACGCAAACCTTTAGGAGTTGTAGGATGTATCTCTCCTTGGAATTTACCTTTGTATTTATTCTCTTGGAAGATTGCTCCAGCGATGGCAACAGGAAACTGTGTCGTTGCAAAACCATCTGAAGTGACGCCATACACAGCATATTTACTCTGTAAAGTAATGGAAGACATCAACTTTCCAAAGGGAGTTTTGAATATCGTTCATGGATATGGACATACAGCTGGTGACGCAATTGTTCGTCACGAATTAACGAAAGCAATTTCATTTACAGGAGGAACAAATACAGGAAAAACGATCGCTACGATTGCTGCCCCAATGTTCAAAAAACTTTCTTTAGAATTAGGTGGGAAAAATCCAAACATCATTTTCGATGATTGTGATTTCGATGAAATGTTGAGTACAACAATTCGTTCAAGCTTCGCCAATCAAGGTCAAATTTGTTTGTGTGGCTCAAGAATTTTCGTTCAAAAAGGAATTTACGAGCGATTTAAAACTGAATTTGTAGAAAAAATCAAGAACTCTAAAGTTTCTTACCCTACAGATCCAAAAGCACAATTGGGTGCTGTGGTTTCAAAATCACACATGGAGAAAGTGTTGAGTTATGTTGAATTAGCAAAGGAAGAAGGCGGAACGATTCTAGCAGGTGGACATCAAGTGAAACTAGAAGCACCTTACGATCAAGGATTTTATATTGCACCAACAATAATCGAAGGATTGAAATTCGATTGCAGAACAAACCAAGAAGAAATTTTCGGTCCAGTCGTGACCATTACCCCTTTCGAAACTGAAGAAGAAGTTTTAATGATGGCCAATTCTACAGATTATGGTTTATCTGCAACAATTTGGACCAACGATTTAAAACGTGCTCACCGCATGGCCAACGATATCGAAGCAGGAATTGTTTGGATTAATTCATGGTTGGTGAGAGATTTACGCACACCTTTTGGTGGAACAAAATCTTCTGGTGTTGGAAGAGAAGGTGGCTGGGAAGCAATGAAGTTCTTTACTGAACCGAAGAATGTTTTTGTGAAATATTAGGGGGTTTTAGGCTTTAAGCGGCAGGTAGTGAGCTGTAGGCTTTTGCTGGATTTGAGAGGGTGTTTTTTACCGCTGAGTGAGCAGAGGTTTCGCGGAGAGTTTCGTGCTGCTGTCGGGACGCGAAGAAGAAAAAAGCAGAAAGTTTGGCCGAGATTGGAGAGGGAAAAAGAACACCCTTGGTGTAACAGCTTACGTAATCCTTATAGTTGAAGGCTATCGTAAATTTTCGCAGATTTATTTTGTTTGGATGAATCATTCCAACAAATACCCAATTTCATTATCTAAAAAAGGAATGACTGAATTTTCATCGAGGATGTCCCTTGCCAATTGGCGTTTATTTTCTTGCAGTTTATGAATTTTTTCTTCTATAGTGTCTTTGCTGATAAAGCGATAAGTGAAAACTTTTTTGGTTTGTCCAATACGGTGAGCTCTTGCAATGGCTTGTTCTTCAACTTGCGGATTCCACCATGGATCAAGAATAAAAATATAATCTGCTTCCACTAAATTCAATCCTGTTCCACCTGCTTTTAGCGAAATCAAGAACAATTTAGTTGATGCATCGTTTTCAAACTTTTTGATTTCCTTTTTTCGCATTTCTTTTGTATGCCTTCCATAAAGTGAGCTATAGGATATATTTTCATTGTCAAAAAAGGATTGAAATAGCTCTAAGTGCTTAACATATTGAGAAAAAACCAATATTTTATGTCCTTCCTGTTGAAGGATATCTAGTTTTTCTAATACATCATCAAATTTACCAGAATCACTATCGTAATTTTCATCCACAAGCTTAGGGTGATTGGCAATTTGTCGCAATTTAGTCAATGTAGCAAGGATCTTTATCTTCTTTTGTCCCTGGTTAATTGCTTCATCACTGTTTAGATTTAAGATGGCATTTCTTGCTTTTGATTTTTCCATCTCATACAACTTCTTTTGGTGAGCTGACATTTCAGAATAAAAAACGAAATCTGAGCGTTCTGGTAAATCCTTAGCCACCACCTCTTTTTCTCTACGCAGAATAAGTGGAGAAATAATTTTTTTTAATTGATCTCTTACAAATTCATTTTCTTGCTCTATAGGTTGAATGAATGATTTTTTAAATGATTTTAATGTACCTAAAACTCCTTTGTTTAAAAAGTGAAATTGTGCCCATAAATCAGATAATGAATTTTCAATAGGTGTTCCAGTCATCGCCAATCGATACTTTGATTTTAAGGATAAATGTGCTTTAAAAGTATCAGAATTCGGGTTTTTAATTGCTTGGCTTTCATCGAGAATCAAATAATGGAAAACAATATTTTTTAAATGTTCTATATCTATACGCGCTGTTTGATAAGTAGTTAAAACAACATCGTAATTCGCAAATTTATCTATATAATTAACCCTATCTGAACCGCTATATATCAAACATTTAAGCTGGGGTGCAAACTTTTTAATTTCACGTTCCCAATTGGTTAAAAGTGAAAGAGGCATCACTACTAAGGAAGGCATAAGTTGTTTGTCTTCTTCTTCAATATCAAATAAAGAAAGTTGAATTTGTTTTACAGCTCCCAAATTTAAAGCTTCGGGTATTTTCTCCTCTTCTTTTAGATAAGCTAATAAACTGATTACCTGGAGGGTTTTACCCAAACCCATATCGTCTGCTAAACATCCGCCATACTTGTTTTCGTGCAATTGTATCAGCCAATTCACGCCATCAAGTTGGTAAGGCCTAAGCATTGCGTTAATATACGAAGGCGAACTTGTTAATCGTTTTGTTATTTCTGCATCATATTGTTTCTCTGAATTTTCAGCATCAGTAACTAGCGGTTTATGTAAATTTCTCAGACGTAATTTTTCTCCAGTGACTTCACTTAATTCAAATATTTCTTTGTACTGAGAAAACCATTCAATGGGTACAATCATGAATGTCTTATCTGGCAATTCATAAAATTGATTTTGATCTAAAATACAATCTTTAAAGGATGAAAACGGAATTGTAAATTCTTTAATTTTCACGCTAATATTAAGGTCAAACCAATCAAAACTACCTGGCTCAATTGATTTTACAAGTGTTGGAGTTGCAACTGAAACCGTTTTCCCGTTAGCATTAAAGCTATCAAGTACTTTTATTCCTAATTTATCTAAAGCATCATTGTTGTCTAAAATAAAGGTGTGAGCTATAAGAAGAGAATTAGAAGGAGAAACTGATTCATAAGACTCAGGAAACAAATAAGATGACCCTCCACTTCTTTGGCAACCGAGAGATTCAAGTGCTGAAATGATGTTTTTTTCCCAAACTAAATCACGAACGGTTTGGAAGATTTGAATTTCATCATTTTCCACCAATAATTTCGACTTTCTTTTTACGGAATTATTGAGTAGAAAAGACTCTTTTCCATATACAAATTCGGCGTGTAAACCGAACGATTCATTTAAAAAGTAGTTGTCTAATTTCAACAATAAAAAAGGCGTATCTCTGTTTTCTCTTACTTTAAACCCTTTATGTTCGACCTCATAAGAACCTATAGTAGGGATGATTATTTTCTTAAAGAATTCTATTGTGTTACGGTTAGGAATTGAAATAAAATCTTTATCAAAAAATGGAGACAACCTTAAGCCATTCATTCCATTTTGGGTTTTAAACAGCTTGTTTTCAATCCTAATCCAACCCGGTTCATTTAAAATCACTTCGCCGCTTTTGTCTTTTAAGGGAACTGTTTTTTCCTTATGGCTTATCGTTAATTGATAGTTTATCCCCTCCTCTTCTTTAAAAAAAAAATATTTCCCTTGCAAGGACTCTTTCTCAATAAAAAGAAGATTTAACTCACTTAATTCATCCCGTTTTTTATCAACGTAATACAAAGGATAATTTTGTTCTTTAATGAGTTCAAAACATTGGTCAAGCAGTGACTCGATATAATTTGTTACTACTTTTTTTATTTGTTTATTTTCGAGAACATCTTCAAGTACTTTAACATCCTTGCTCTTTCTCAAAAATCTTTTTTCTAGCTCAATTGTCGAGAGTTCATCTAATTTCTTAAATATTGTCGTGAGTAACTCGTCACATTCAATATTATAATCATTTAATGTCTGTAAAGAAACACTGATTGATGCTGAGCTTGGATTTTTATCTGGCAATAACTCAACAGCCCGACTTTCAAGTTTATATCCTAAAACTGAAGATTTATATAGTACAAAGACCAATTGGTATTCCATAATGACAAAGATAATAATACGAGTCTAAGATGAAGGTTAGACTTTATCGAAAATTAGAATACCAACCAAAACAGTCAACGCTATTTAGGGAAGTACATAATTATCAATTGCTAATTCTCAATTGTTAATTATAATAGTTGTTCCCGTACTTTTTTCTCTTTGTTTTGAAAACTTCGAACCGTTGATTGCACAAAATTGTTTAACAGCAGATTGATTCAGTTGGCCATCTACAATAAGTTCTTCATTAATTATTCTTTCAGCCAAGTGCTTTTTAAAGCCAACGATTTGAATTTCGCATTGGTCTAAATCACCATTAAAAAAAGTAATTTCAAAATAGGCTACACGTCCTTCTGGATTTCCAGCCGTTACTTGTTGAGCATCTCTATAATATTGCGCATTGAAAATTGCAAGCTTTTCATCTTGTAAATTATAGATAGTGTATGCGTCAGGATATTTGGTAGAAACCATTTTAAACATCGCTGTTCCATCAAGTGTTACCAAATCATCTTTGACTTTCACTTTTTGCTTTTGAGAAAAGCCATTAAAGGAGAATAAAAGAAGTAAAATGCTTGTGATCAGTAGAGTTTTCATAATGTTTTAATTTGAATATATCAGATAACAAATATAATTGAAAAACAATTGAAATGAAGTTAGAGATAAATAGTTTAACAATTTCACCCTAAAATTTTATTGGATTACATTAAGCCGAACAAACTCCAAACCTGATTTAATTGGCTTTCAGATTACTCTAGCGACTCATATCAACAAATCAAAAAACAATTCTTTTATTTATATGTCGAGCATAGCTATTTCTAGACTTTGCATTTAATCATTAGACAGCTCCTTTGTCGATCCATTCTTTAAATCATATCCTGAATTGACGAACTATAAGGAAGACTTAACTGCAATTTACAGCAACTATGATTTTCATTTCAAAAGACCCGTATTCAAAGAATTCCAAGAAAGATTTCTTAACATAAGTTCTACGGCCATAATTGGCACCTTGAAGAACTCGAACTTTTTAGGCTGTACGTTTTTGATGTGATGTGTTTTTATATTTTGCTTCTATCAAAGTTAGAAACTCTATGGAAACAAAGTAATAGTACAGCATACCTTAAAACATCGATATTTTAAGGTATGCGCCGAAGAAGGCATTAAAACAAACAATATATTCAATCGAAAACCACTAGAGACGTAAAAATCCTTGTAGAGACGTAAAAAAACTGTAGAGATGAAAAAAAAACCGTAGAGACGCACGGCTGTGCGTCTCTACGGTTTTTTTTTTACCCCACCGAATACTTCACCCTCTCTTCCGAGCTCAATGCACTTTCCAATTCTGGCAACATCGCCAAAACAGTTTTGATAATTCCGTTAGCATCGTATCCAACCTCCGCATATAACTCTTCTTGTGTTCCATGGTGAATATACTCATCAGGAATTCCTAGTCTTTTCACCTTTGAAGAATAGCCTTGATCAGCCATAAATTCTAAGATTGCACTTCCCATTCCTCCCATAATACAACCGTCTTCAATGGTGATGATTTTATCGAATTTTGAGAATATCTCGTGCAATAAACTCTCGTCTAGTGGTTTCACAAAACGCATATCGTAATGAGCAACCGAAGCACCCATTCCTTCCAATTCAATGATTGCAGTTTGTGCAAAATTTCCTGGGTGACCAATAGATAAAATAGCCAGGTCTTCTCCTGTCGTTACTTTACGACCTGTTCCCACTTTCATTGGTTTCATCACTGTTTTCCATTCAGTCATTACTCCTTTACCTCTTGGGTAGCGAATACTAAATGGTCCCATGTCTTTCTGCTGAGCTGTAAACATCATGTTTCTCAACTCTGCTTCGTTCATAGGTGCAGCGACAATCATATTTGGAATACTGCGCATGTAAGCTAAATCGTAAGCTCCATGGTGTGTTGCTCCATCTGCTCCGGCAAATCCTGCACGGTCTAAGCAGAATACTACATTCAAATTCTGCAAGGCTACGTCATGGATCACCTGATCGTAGGCACGTTGCATAAATGAAGAATAAATATTGCAGAATGGAACTAAACCTTGTGTAGCCATTCCCGCACAAAAAGTTACCGCATGCTGTTCTGCAATTCCCACATCAAACGAACGATCTGGCATTGCTTTCATCATTATATTCAAGGAAGAACCTGAAGGCATCGCAGGAGTAACTCCCATGATTTTATCATTTTTCTCTGCCAATTCTACAATGGTATGTCCAAAAACCTCCTGGTATCTTGGTGGCTGAGGAGAACTAGGAACGATTTTTACAATCTCCCCCGTTTCTTTGTTAAAAACCCCTGGCGCGTGCCATTGTGTTGGATTTCCTTCCTCCGAATATTTGAATCCCTTCCCTTTTTTCGTAAGACAATGTAATATCTTAGGACCAGGAATATCTTTTAAATCTTCTAATACTTTTGTTAAACCAATTACATCGTGACCATCAACAGGTCCGAAATAACGGAAATTCAATGCTTCGAAAAGGTTACTTTGTTTTAATAAACTTCCTTTTAAAGCAGATGAAACTTTACTCACAACTGAACGAGCATCTGGACCAAATTTTGAAATCTTCTCCAACATTGTCCACACTTCATCCTTTACTTTATTGTAAGTGTGAGAAGTAGTGATATCAGTTAAGTAATCTCTTAATGCACCCACATTTGGGTCAATCGACATACAATTGTCGTTTAAAACTACTAATAAGTTAGCGTCCTTCTCAAATCCAGCATGATTTAAACCCTCAAATGCCAAACCTGCTGTCATCGCACCATCACCAATTACAGCAATGTGTTGACGCTCTGGAAAACCTTTATAGCGATTGGCAACCGCCATTCCTAAAGCTCCAGAAATTGAAGTGGATGAATGCCCTACACCAAAAGTATCGTATTCACTTTCGCTTCGTTTTGGAAAACCACTGATTCCTCCTTTCGTACGATTCGTTGGAAAAGAATCTCTTCTCCCGGTCAGAATTTTATGTCCGTAAGCCTGATGACCCACATCCCAAACCAATTGATCGGTTGGGGTATCAAAAACATAATGCAAAGCAACTGTTAATTCAACTACCCCAAGACTAGCTCCAAAGTGAGAATTACCAATTTCAGATAAAACATCAATCATATATTGACGTACTTCCTCAGAGATTTGAGGGAGTTGTTCTTCTGTTAACTTTCTTAAGTCAGCAGGATTATTGATGTCTTTTAAGAGTAGACCAGGGTTAAATTTCGCCATTTGTTAAAATCGTATTACCGCAAAAATACATTTACTTATTATATGAACAAAACACTTTAAACTTAATTAATGTTTAAAGATTGTTTTGATTCTTAAAAAGATAGACGAATTTAAGAAATATTGGGGGAATGTCAAGATTAGAAGGGGATTAAAAGAAAATCTTCATTTTAAACACTAAAAACCTGATTTAAAGAACGTTTTATTTTAGTAAAGGAATGAGGAATAGGAATTATAGAATATTTTTGTAATTCAACTCTAAAAGCAGAACATGATTATAACTTTTGATGAGTCGTGACTTTTTAATGTAAATGAAAATGATATAAATTCAATATTTAATTGCACCTACACATCCCTATAGAGTCAACCTTTTCTATCTCTTTATTAGCTTGTTCATCAGCAATAAACTCACCTCTTTTTTAGTGACCTCTTGCTTCTTCAATAGTTAGGTTTTGCTTATCACTCAATTGGAATACTTCTCTTGCATTATCATATTGAGCAAGGAAGTTATAAAGTTCTGTCAATAATACAGTATCAGTTGAAGCCTTTATTTTGTCAATTTATTTTTAAGTTCTATTGCAATCATCCCCTTACATTTCAAACATCACATCTTTTACATTTGACGTATTTTTCGAATCGAACGTTCGTTCCACCAATTTCATGTTTCCGTTTTGTGAGATAAAAAACAAAGTTGAACAACGGGTTCCATAGTTTTGAGTATCAATAAAAATTGAGGATACCGCCATTTCTAGTTCTTCTGTCAATCCAGTTTTGGGAAGTTGATGTACATCGGCTTTCTTCTGATTTTTGAGGATGGCAAACAAAGCTTCTTGATCTAAATTATTACTTTCGATTTTGTCTTTCAATTCATTCTTTGCTATTGTAAGCTTTGGCCAAGGCGTGTTCAATAATGCATTACTCAGTCCGTGAATTCCAGGTTGAATTTTAGAAATTACATTTGAATTATTGGAATAATGATAAATACCATTTTCATCTCCTAACAATAAATTAAATCCATTGTACTTTGCAGCAACATTTTGTAGCTTATGAAGATATTCCTTTGCTGAATCTGGAGATTTCAAAAAATTAGGTATTAAATCTCCGCGGGTTGGCGCATCTTCCTTAATGTTCGCAATATCTCTGTAGTTGGTTACAGCTCCCCACTTTCGGTTTTCACTCACTCCAAACCAAGTTCCTCCTCCTTTTAGATCTTTTCCTGCAAGGATTTTCGTTTCACCTTCTTCCTCCCAATAATGCGCTTTTTGTGCAGGACGATCATAAAACTCATCCCGATTAGCGATAAGAATTAAAGGATATTCTTTAGAAATATTATAGGCAAATGCGATTAGACACATGGTTTAAAATTTAAATGCATTGAATAGGATAAAAGCTCGAAATTTGGTGATTTTTTGAAAGAACTATTTAGCTTTAAACTATACTGATTTGAGTCATTTTTCAACTTCCAATATTAAAGTAAATCTCCTGACTTTGACACAGGGACACCCAAAACAAAAACCACAATTAAATAGGGTCGTTAATTAATTTGGCAATTGATTGTTGTCTCTTGGTTATCATCATT
>Ga0265293_10003906_pt1 | contig 27046 bp, 27 predicted proteins | sample Munlanlewell138R_FD_192505 | JGI IMG/M metagenome (GOLD analysis project Ga0265293, IMG submission 192505) | Leachate microbial communities from a municipal landfill in Southern Ontario, Canada - Leachate well 138R | ecosystem: Engineered > Solid waste > Landfill > Unclassified | place: Canada...
ACAACCGGCACAGGGCGTTTTGAGCAACTCTGAAGGCGTCATTGAGCTAATTAAAGGGTATAACTACGAACAGGGCCTAAAAGACTTAAACGGATTTGACTACATTTGGATCATATATTTGTTTCACAGAAACTCAAACTGGAAACCCCTTACGAACCCGCCGCACAACGATGAAAAAGGCAAAAAGGGCGTTTTCGCCACCCGCTCCCCATATCGCCCAAACCCAATAGGGTTAAGCTGCGTAAAACTCGAACGCATCGAAAACAATAAAATATACGTTAAAAACTCTGATCTCCTCAACGATACGCCCATACTAGACCTGAAACCCTATATCCCCGAATACGACAGCTTTCCTGATGCCCGCCGAGGCTGGCTTGAAAATGTGGACAAACAAATATTCGAGGCGACTTATTCGAAAACCGCCAAATCAAAGGCCGATTACCTTTTTAATCACGGCACAGACCTTTTTGGCGTCATTGAAGCTCAATTAAGACATAACCCTTTTGACAAAACAAGAAACAAGTTTTCTAAAACCGAAACAGGGTATTTGCTGCGCTTTAAAAGCTGGCGCGTTTTATTCGAAATCGAAGACAAAACCATTAAAATAAACGATATCGAATCGGCCTACACATCTTTCGAATCTATACTGGGAAACGACACAGAAGAAGATCTGATAACACACTCAGGCTTTAAAAAACACTTCGAGCCGCTAAAAACCTCTTAATTAAGGCCCCGCAAGTATTTGCAGGCTTCTTCAACTATGCGCTGCGAAGACTTTCCGTCACCATAAGGGTTCGGAGCTTCGGCCATTCTTTCGTAAGCTTTTACATCGTCTAACAGCCGGCTTGTTTCTTCAACGATAGTTTTTCGGCAAGTGCCAACGATTTTCAGAGCACCCGTCTCAACACCTTCGGGACGTTCGGTCGAATCTCGCAAAACCAAAACCGGCTTATGCAGCGAGGGAGCTTCTTCCTGCACTCCGCCCGAATCTGACATAATTATTGTGCTGTATTTCATCGCCGTAATAAAATTTCTATAGCTTAACGGCTCTGTAAGCAAAATACGCGGTTTGTCGTCAAGAATAAGTTTTGCTTCATTTCTTACGTTCGGGTTTAAATGAAGTGGCAGCAATATTTTTACATCTTCGTATTTTTTTGATATATCCAATAACGCCTGAAAAATCTGTCTGTGAGGTTCACCAAAGTTTTCGCGCCGATGAGTGGTAACCAAAATAAGCCTGCCCGGCATTTCGAGTATTCGTTCAACACCCGGCAGCAGCTCATAATCTTTCTCTACGCTTTGTAAAAGCGCGTCTATAACGGTGTTACCCGTTATCTTGATATATTTTTCTTCTATTCCCTCTGCTAAAAGCATTTCGGCGGCTCGTTTTGTCGGCGCGAAATGTAAAGAGGCAATCGGCGTAACAAGTCTTCTGTTGATTTCTTCGGGAAACGGGCTATATTTATCTTGTGTTCGTAATCCCGCTTCTATGTGCGCCACCGGTATTTTCTTATAAAACCCGCATAAGGCACCCAAAAACGCACTTGTTGTGTCGCCCTGCACAAAAATCATATCGTAATCGCTGTTCTTTTCTAAAACCTCGCCGATGCCGTTTGTTATTCTTGCGGTCAACTCAAAAAGACTTTGATTTTCTTGCATTACCGCCAAATCATAATCGGGAGTCAGCTCAAAATGTTTAAACATTTCTTCGGCTAACGTTCTGTGCTGGCCGGTATGCAATATCTCGGCCTTTATGTTGCCCTCTTTGCGCGCCTGAATAATGACAGGAGCCATTTTAATGATTTCGGGGCGCGTGCCCATTATGAATAAAAACTTAAACAAGATAACTTAACCTTCTGTTACTATCGGTTTGTCGAACTCTTGTTCAAGAGCCGCCAAATCCTCCGCCAGACCATCTTTGGGTTCTTCGTTTTTAGGCTCGCTTTTGCCGACTTTAATTTTGGGAGGCATCGGAGGCAAGTCTTCGCCCCTCAAAAGTGCCGCGAACTCTTCGCCGCATATGGTTTCACGCTCTAACAATTCTTTTGAACACTTAACAAGCATATCTTTGTGTTCGGTCAAAATTTCGGTAGCCTTCTGATAACCCCAGTCGATGAACGACTTAATCTCGGCATCGATTCTTCTTGCGGTATCTTCTGAAATGTCGTTTCTGGCACTGAAATCACGACCCAAGAATATCTGTTGTCCGCTTTCGGCAAGATGCAAGGGCCCTATATTATCGCTCATTCCAAGCTCACAAACCATTTTTCGCGCTATTTTTGTTGCCCGTTCAATATCGTTTGAAGCGCCCGAAGTTATTTCTCCGAATATTATGCTTTCTGCCACACGACCCGCCAACAAAATACTGATTTGATGTTTAAGATGCGATTTAGAAACCGAAAGTCTGTCCTCGAGAGGAAGTTGCATGGTTAAGCCAAGAGCCATTCCTCTGGGAATAATAGTAATTTTATGAACCGGGTCAGTATCGGGTAGTTTAGCAGCAACAATAGCATGACCCATTTCGTGATAAGCAGTATTGGTTTTTTCTTTTTCGGAAATAATCCTGCTTTTCCTTTCAGAACCGGCTATAACTTTATCTATAGAGCTTTCGAAGTCGCCCATTGTTATTACTTTTCTTCCGCTTCTTGCTGCCAAAATAGCCGCTTCGTTAGTTAAGTTTGCAATGTCGGCACCCACAAAACCCGGAGTTCTGCGCGCTATAACAGCCAAATCAACGTCATCGCCGATTGGTTTTTCTCTTACGTGAATCTGCAATATCTCTTCGCGACCCTTAATATCGGGCTGATCTACCACAACACGTCGGTCAAATCTGCCCGGTCTTAGCAATGCCGGGTCTAATACGTCAGGCCTGTTTGTTGCGGCAATCAGAATAATCCCTTTTGTGTTGTCAAAACCGTCCATTTCAACAAGCAGTTGGTTAAGAGTTTGTTCTCTTTCGTCGTGTCCGCCGCCCAGACCTGCTCCGCGATGTCTGCCCACCGCGTCTATTTCGTCCATGAATATAATGCAAGGATAGTTTTTTCGTGCCTGTTCAAAGAGGTCTCTGACGCGTGAAGCACCAACCCCTACAAACATTTCTACGAATTCAGAACCGCTTATATTAAAAAATGCAACGTTTGCTTCGCCTGCAACAGCCCTCGCAAGCAGTGTTTTACCTGTGCCCGGAGGCCCAAAGAGCAACACGCCCCTAGGAATCTTTGCCCCTAAGTCTGTGAATTTACGAGGTTCGCGCAAAAAATCAACGATTTCGACAAGGTCTTCTTTAGCTTCGTTCACACCCGCAACATCTTTGAAAAGAATGCGCTTATCGGTCGGGTCAACCACTTTTGCCCTGCTTTTACCAAAGCTCATTGCCCGCGCACCGCCGCCCTGCATCTTTTGCAGAATATACAGCCACGCCCCGATCAGCAATATGAACGGGAACCAATTAATTAACAAATTAAGCCACCACGACATTTGTTCGGGCGGTTCAACTTCTACTACCACGCCGCTATCGCGAATGATTTCCATAAGCCCCGGATCATTGGGTATAACAACTTTAAAAGGCGATCTTATAGTTTTGTTTGAATCAAACGGAACTTCTTTTTCCATGTTGCCGGTAACTTCACGTTCACCGAGTTTAATACTTGTAATCTTCTGTCCGTCAATTTTGTTTCGAAGAGTTTCGACAAAAGTCGAATACTTCATGTTTTCATCGCGATTGCGCGGCGAAAAATTAGAAAAAGTAGTTAGCAGCAATATGAGGAAAAACACATAGAGCGCCACCGTTTTCATTGAATTTTGAGGTTTTTGTTTCATATATTTATTGCCTGTCCGTTAATTATTTCACTAAAATTTATTTGGTTCAAAATCTTAACACATAATATTCAAATTTTAAACACTTGTTTTATTATTAAACATTCGTTTTTGACGCGCTTTAAGCCAATCAACCCACCCCGAAGCCAACGCACGCCCCTCAAGTATGTTAAAAGCCTCCTCAGCCGCTCTTCTCACTTCAGGGCTTTCATCGCCAAGTGCTTCTGACATAAAGTCCAAAATATCGTCTTCAGGCAACGCAATTCGACTTATGGCAGTGATTATGCGAATTTTCAATTCAATAGGTGTTCCGTCTTTATACAGATTTTTGACAGCTAACAAACTCGTTGGATCGCCGATTTTTTCGATGGCTTCGATTGCCTCCGCCGCAATCTTCATATTTGCATGTTTCGTTCGTGCAAGTATAAAGGAAGTGGTAAACGCATCTTCGAGCTGTGCCAAAGTTTTGAGCATTGCTGCGATGCTCTTTTCGTCATCGGCTTTAACAAGCCTTTCGCATAGCTCGTCAATTTCTTGCGGGTTTTTCGGCAACCCCTCACTAAGCCGCCAAACACGGACTCCGCCTCTGTTTATGGTTCTGACCCATGAGGCGCTGTTTGATTCTGAATATGAATTAAAAAGGTTTTCTGCTTTTCTGAGAGCACAAGCATTATCGGGTGCTTCCACCTCATATTCTACTTTAAAAGATTTGCGCGGGGTAGCCGATTCACTGTACGGTATGAGTACTTTATATGCTTTTTGCTCTGTCATAGTGTGCATGATATCAAAATTATTGCGTAAACTCAAACTTTAATTAAAACCAATGAGGAGAAAGGATCACAGACAGAGCAACCGTCGGCGCCGTATCTGTTTTAAACAGACGTTTGCCCAGCCAAACCGTGTTCCAACCCATTTTTATGAATAGATTAACCTCATTTTCCGAAAAACCGCCCTCAGGCCCCGAAGCCAGCCAGACACTCTTATGTCTCGCACTCGTTTCAGGCAGAGTCTTTAAACTTATTTCAAGGTTTTCTTCATGCAACAAAATCGGTAAAATATCATCGTTAAGCTTGCCAAAGACAGCCCCTAATTCAGAAACTTTAACAGGCGATTCTATTTTTGGCAAAACACAGCCGCCGCACTGAAGCATGGCTGTAGCAGCTATTTTTTGCCACCTCTCTGTCTTGTTGTTGCCGGCAAATTTAACTACGCATCGCTCGCAAATCAGAGGCACAATGCGCCTGACACCCATTTCAACAGCTTTTTCGATGAGCCACTCTAATCGGTCGCCTTTTGAAACTGCCGCGAAAAGAGTAACTTCAAGCACCGGCTCGCGATTGGGAGATTCCCATTTATCGCCTTCGTATTCGCCGTTTTTTTTGAGTACAGCTGTCGCTTCGTGCCCGTTACCGTCGGTTATTACAAACTTATCGCCCTCACGCAATCTTAAAACGCGCTCAATGCGGTGTCTGTTCTCCTTTTCGAGTGTCCCCGACAGTTCAGGTTCAATTATTCGTGCATGAGGTACCACTTTTTTCTCCTGAATCGATATTATTCGACACTAACCTGGTTGGCGTCATGCCATAGGTCTTCCAAAGCGTAGCGTTTGCGTGAATCCTTTTGGAAAAGGTTCAAAACAAAAAAATCGCCGTCGTACAATATCCAGCTCGAACCTTGATCCGCTTCGGGCTTTGTGGTTTTTCCGCCCGGTATTTTTACAAGATCCGCAACCGCGTCTGACATGGTCTGAACATGGGTCGAGCTGTTGCCTGTTCCGATGATAAAATAATCGGTGTAAGAAACCAGCTTTTTCACATCAAGCACGGTCAAATCTTCTACTTTTTTGTCTTTTAGGGTCTGAATTACAAGTTTTAAAATCTCGGGAACATTAGCTGACAAATGAAGTCTCCTTGTTTTTAGTGTAAAAGGCAGGGATACGGTTGGATACCACACCCCTGCCGGTCACTCAGTTAAAAAATACGCTTGTTCGGTCGTTACTGTTTAGATTCCTTTAAACACCGAGTGGACGTAGCGGCCGAACATGTATTTTTTTTCCTCAACGTAGTCATATCCTTTCTTTAAGGCTGCTATGTTGAGATCAAGCATTTCTTGTTTTTTGCCTTTAAGCATTAAAGGCAGGGTTTTCAAAATATCGTCTAAGGTTATGAGCTTGCTGAATTTTACGTAAGCACCTGCCATAACCAAACTTGCAACCTTTTGGTCTCCGAGTTCTTCGGCGATCTCATTTGCGGGAATTTCAACCAATCTGATATCATCGCGAAATTCTTGTCGTTCAATTAAAGACGAATTGTACATTAACATTCCGCCGGCTTTAATCTTTTGATTGAATTTGCTTACAGAGGGCGTGTTCATGGCTATAACCACATCCGGTACCGTTACCATGGGCGATGCAATTTCGTGTTCAGAAATAATTACCGAGCAGTTAGCAGTTCCACCGCGCATTTCAGGGCCGTATGAGGGTATCCAGGAAACGTGTTTGTCAGAATTCATGCCCGTTTCTGCTATAACCTTACCAAGAAAAAGTATTCCCTGACCGCCAAAGCCTGCCAGAATAATTCTTTCAACTGTAGATGACATATTCTTTGCTCCTTGTTATTCGGTATCAGGCTTTTTCAATGCCATGTATGTCTTTGAACGTGCCGAGAGGGAACACCGGAAGCATGTTTTCGGTGAGCCATTTATGAGCATCGGTCGGCTTTTTGCCCCAGTTTGTCGGACAAATGCAAACTATTTCAACAAAACTAAAACCCTTTTTCTCTTTTTGCAGAGTAAAAGCGTTTTTAATAGCTTTTTTGGTTTTAATTTGGTTGGCAATTGTATTAACGGTTACACGAGTTACGTAAGCAGGGCTTTCGAGAGTGGCGATAATTTCGCTGACTCTTATCGGGCTCCCCATGGTTGCCGCATCTCTGCCATAAGGGCTGGTTTGCGTTTTCATGCCTACCAAAGTTGTCGGAGCCATTTGCCCGCCTGTCATTCCATAAATACCGTTATTAATGAACACAACGGTTATGTTTTCACCTCTGTTGGCAGCGTGAATGATTTCGGCAGTACCAATGGCAGCCAAGTCGCCGTCGCCCTGATAAGTGAATACAATGCTGTCGGGACGAGTGCGCTTGATGCCTGTTGCAACAGCGGGTGCACGACCATGAGCAGCCTGGTTAAAATCTATATTGAAATAATCGTAAGCAAAAACAGAGCAGCCTACCGGTGCAACACCGATTGAACGATCGGCAACTTCGAGTTCTTCAAGAGATTCGGCTATAAGACGATGAACTACGCCATGGTCACAACCGGGGCAGTAGTGGGTCGGGTTAGCACTTAAAACGTTTGTTTTACCAAATACCTGTTTCATAATTTATTCCTGACTCCTTTCAGTCCGGTCTGACGATTTTGTCCACTTCGTTGAGTATTTCGAAGTCGGAAGGAACAGCGCCGCCGGTTCTGCCAAAGAAGTAAACCGGTTTTTTGCCCTCTACGGCCAATTTAACGTCTTCTACCATTTGTCCGTAGGACATTTCGACTACCAAAAACTTAGAGGCTTTATCCGCTAATTTTGCAAAAACATCGCTCGGGAAAGGCCATAAAACTTTAGGTCTGACCAAACCGGCTTTAATTCCGCGTTTTCTGCATTTTTCAACAACGGTCTTAAGAATTCTTGAAATGATACCGTAACCGACTAAAACAACTTCAGCATCGTCACAAAGATATTCTTCAACGGCCAAGTCTTTGTTGGCTTTAAAGAAGTCGGTAATAACCTGATACTTTTGGTAAAGGCTCCAGTTATGTTCTTCGAGTTCTTCCTGGCCCATGAAAATTGATGTGCAAAGGTTTCTCGCGGTTTTATCTTTTCCGGTGTACCCAAGCGACCACTTTTTAGAGTCCATATCATAATCTTTGGGAGCGGGCATAACAACCGGTTCCATCATCTGCCCCAATACGCCGTCAGAAAGCATCAAAACAGGGTTTTTAAAGCGGTCTGCGTATTCAAAAGCAGCCAAAGTAAAATCTGCCATTTCCTGAACACTGTTCGGTGCCATTACCAAAGTGCGGTAATCACCGTGTCCGCCGCCGCGCGTAGCCTGCCAATAGTCTGACTGTGATGGGTTGATATTGCCCAAACCGGGGCCGCCGCGCATTACGTTAACAATCAAACATGGCAATTCAGCACCCGCAATATACGAAATGCCTTCTTGCTTAAGGCTGATTCCGGGGCTGGAACTCGAAGTCATTACACGAGCACCCGCACTGGCAGCACCGTAAACCATATTTATCGCTGCAACTTCGCTTTCGGCCTGAACAAAAACGCCGTCTACCTGAGGCAAACGCTTTGCCAAGTAGGCCGGCAATTCAGACTGCGGAGTAATGGGATAACCGAAATAGTATCTGCAACCTGCGAGAATAGCGGCTTCGCCTAACGCTTCGTTGCCTTTCATCAATACCTTAGCCATTATTAACTCCTTTTATTTTTCTTCTTTGTAAATCTGTATAGCTACATCAGGACAGCTTTTTGCACAAATGGCACAGCTGGTGCACTTTGATTCATCGGTCATTGAAGACGGGTGAACTCCCTTGGGAGTCAGGTGCTCAGCAAAAGCGAGGATCTTCATAGGACAACGTTCGATACATATGCCGCAGCCCTTGCAAAGACTTTCATTTATAACCCATTTAGACATATTGTCTTCCCTCCAGTTATGGTTTGGCGCACATTTTAAAATATTTGCCCGCCAACATCTAATCAAGATACAACGTACCAAAACATTTTTCAATAAAATTAGTTTTAGTTACGCCGATACTGTTCCGAAATGCCAAGGAACGCTCCAGTAGCGTTCTATGACAAACATTTTCAGCCCCTTATATTCACTGAAACCGGGAAGGGCGCCGACGCACACTCCCAGCTCTTTTGCCGCCTTTTCAGGCGCCACGCAGAATCCGATCGGTATCTTTGTTATTTCGGATAAATCACGAACAATATCTAAACCCCGCTCAAAATCTGCCGCCGTTGTGTGATCTGACAAATTCGGGTTCGCAATTATTTCTGTCACATCAAGTTTGCAAAGCTCGCAAGTGTGCCTAAATTCGGCCTCAATATGCTTTACATCAACGTAGTCGGGCCTAAACGGATTAAGCACAAAATATACCGATGATCTTCTTTTGTCGGCTATTTCTTTTAATCTGCCCAAAAGCCTTAAACCGGGCTCACCGCCGCCCACATCGCATATAACGCTTTCTTCATGGCCCTCAAGCGCACCCCAGGCTGCGGAAGGCAAAGCCGGAACATCACCGAATCTTACCCTGGCCTCGGGACAAATAACCTTTACGTTCTTTTGCGATATATCGTCAACAAACTGTCTTACCCTGAAATACGGGTTTACGATATCCAGATCGATCAGATTGGACGAGCCGAATAAATTGGAATAATACACCGAAAGATTAAGAGCAAGCTCTGTTTTGCCTGCCCCCGTACCGCCGACAAGAAAAATCGAAGGCTTGTCGGCAGCAATATGGGTTTTGTTCATTTTTTATCTCTTTAATTCTACAGGTCAGAAATCTTTTTGGTCAGCTCCAGACACTGTTCGTATTTGGGGTGGTCTGTGCCCCCCATAAGCTCATGCATTACAATATCGGCAGTGGTTATCACCGCTCCGGCGCGGCGCATTTTTTCAATCGCCACTTTCCAGTTAACTTTGCGAGCCGCACTTGTGGCATTTAACACCACATGCACACTGTAACCCCTTGTAATTGCATCTAAAACCGTCGGACATATCGAAATGTGAGTTTCCATGCCCAAAACTATGAGGCGATTCGTATTCATCGATTCAAGACGCAAGGTCAGTTCTTCGTTTCCGAAACAACTGTATTTTGTTCGCTTAATCGCTTCGAGCCTGGGAACCAAACCCTTAATCTCATCGATTGTTGTACCAAACCTTTGAGGCGAAAGCTCTGTGAGCAATACGGGCAATCCCGTCAATCCCGCGAAAGATACCAATGACTTTATATTGTTTATCATAGCTTCTTTTTTATAAATAGGCTTGATGCACTTTTTCTGAACATCACAAATTAGAAGCACGCTTCCGTCACGGGTGAGAATGTCTGAATGTCTCATTTTTGTCTCCTGACTAGATAGTCAATTTATAATTAAGTCCCTCGTTGTTGTCCCATTTGCTGACCAATTTTCCTGTTTGGTCTATTGTTATTAAATTAAAACAATAATCAACCTTTTCCTTGTGAGGCCCCCAAATGATGCCTCTGAATATGCGCGGGGTGGGAGCTTTCATTATAATACCCGCACGGCCTCGTTCGTATAAACGGTCGCCTTGCCTATAAGGAGAGCGACTCACAGAATACTCGCTTCCCCATTCTATTCCTTCAAATTCTAACTCGGTATTTTGCGGGTAAGCCCAGTTATCGAGGCTCCAATGAAGTTTTACATGGGTGTATAGCCCGGAATGGTCAACAAACTGAATAAAGCGAGGCGATATAAGCTCTGTGTAATTCTGACTGATGCACTCGGTTCCGTCTTTGTAATGCGAAACAAAAAAATAGTGCAAAAGATATTTTTCTTCACCTTCAAAATGGGTGGGAATTCTAATTACCCAGCCTCTCTGCAGAGGCAGAGTACCCCACTCGGGCATCATTTCGTAAACTTCTGTTTTTTCCCAGTTTGGGGGACGGTTCATGTGCCCCAGCGCCACATTCAGCAAGACCCGCTCGACGCCCTCTTCTGTGTCTGTCCAGGTTTTTTTAATGTATGAATGGCCTTCAAAAGGCTTTGTTTCGGGTATTTCCTGAGTTGCATCCTCTGCGGCGGCAGCAGATATTTTCTTTTGCACCTGTTCGATTAAAGCTTTTTCTGTAGAACCGGTCTGCTTGGGCATCTTCTGCTTTTCCTTTCAAAAAACGGTTTGTCCACTCAAGTCGAAGTATACCACATGGCAATATTTCAGGCAATTTATAAAAACTCCGCCCTTCCCTTTAATTTATTATGAATCTAAATTACTTGTGTGATATACTGAAAATATAAGTCAAAAAACGGGAGTTTTATTCCATGGGTCGATTCTTCGGTACCGACGGCGTCAGAGGCTTGGCAAACAAGTTTCCCCTAGACGCTAACACAGCTTGTCGTATTGCGCAGCTTGCAACAACTCAGTTGCTTATTAACAGAAAAAAACAAAACCGCCCAATCTTTATAGCAAAAGATACCAGACGTTCAGGCGATATGCTGGAACACGCGGTTGCGGCAGGCGTAGCTTCCATGGGTGTCGAGGCCCGTCTTTTAGGCGTTGTACCAACACCTGCGCTTGCCTTTGTAACAAAAGAACTTCAAGGAATGGGCGCCATAATGATCAGCGCTTCTCATAATCCTTTTCAAGACAACGGGATCAAAATTTTTGGCCCCGACGGCTTTAAAATAAGCGACGACATCGAGAACGCCATAGAAAAAGATCTTATGGCCAACACAAAACCCGAAACACAAACAGGCGAAGAAATCGGGTCTGTTACCTATGACGAAAACAGCGTTAAATTCTGGCTGTCTTCGCTAAAAAAAGTTTGCGGTGAAAATACAAGCTCAAAAAAAATTAAAATTGCACTCGACTGCGCCAACGGGGCGGCAGCAAAATGGGCCGGGCAGCTCTTTTCGGAACTCGGCTACAGCATTGACGCCTTGGGCATAACCCCCGACGGCGTAAATATCAACAAAGACTGCGGTTCAACCCATATTAACAACCTCGTAGCCATGATGAAAAAGGAACGCTTCGATGTGGGCTTTGCCTTTGATGGCGATGCAGACCGCGTTATAGCCATCTCCCCCGAAGGTGAAACTATTGACGGCGATTTTATTTTGGCCATTACCGCCAAATATTTAAAAGAACGCGACCGACTACCCGGAAACACTATCGTAACTACCGTTATGGCTAATTTAGGCCTTGACATTGCAATGAGAAACAATGGCATAAAAGTGCTTAAAACAAAAGTCGGCGACAGATTTGTCTTGGAAGAAATGCAAAAAGCAGGCGCAGTTGTGGGCGGAGAACAAAGCGGGCACATAATACTTTCCGATTACGCAACAACCGGTGACGGGATGTTAACCGCATGCAATTTAATAAAAATTATGCGCGAAACTTCGATGGGCATTACAGAGCTGGCGGGTGTAATGCGCAAACTGCCGCAAATCTTACTTAACATTCGAGTTAAAAACAAGGCTTTTGAATCTTGCTCAGAAATATCCGAAGCAATAAATGATGCCGACAAAGCCTTGAACGGGCGCGGCAGAATTTTAGTAAGATGCTCGGGAACAGAAGACCTGGTCAGAGTTATGGCCGAAGGACCCGACGAAAACGAAATTAAAAAAATAGCCGGTGACATTTCCGAATTGATTGCAAAAAATCTTTGTTAGGCAGGTTTTTAAGTGTTAAAAGTAAAAATCGCAAAATGGATTGTAGTTGTATTTGCGGTGGCAACTCTTTTAATCAACGGGTGTTGCGGCAAAAAAACTATGCTTTCGATGCCTAAAGAAATCGCGCGATACGAGAAAGAAACAGCGAAGAAAGAAAAAGCACCTGAGCCTGATTCCCTTTTAAAACAAACAGGACTCAACTTTGCGGTCACTCTAAGCAACATACCGGCACCAAAAAACGAACTGCCCGTTCGACTGAGCTTTTTTGAAGAACAATATCGAAAAGGCGTCGAAATGGTCGAAAACGGCGAGTTACTCGAGGCGATGGCCCTATTTAAAGACCTGATCGAAAGATACCCCGACAGCGAAGAAGCAAGCGTGTCGGCCCTTTGTCTGGCAGACATCTATTTTAAACTTAAAAATGATGCCGAGGCTCTTAAGGCCTACCGATACGTATTAGAGCGGTTTCCCAACTCGAGAGCGGCCGAAAACGCCAGGGCGGCAATTCAGTATTTAAACAGCTTTTCAAAATATGAGAGAGAGCACGTGCCCATTTTTAAATCAGATGAAAAACTTGGGGGTTGGTGATGAAAAAAGGCAGAGGATTCACATTGATCGAGGTTACGATTGCAACCATCATCATAGGAATCGGAATATTGCCGGTTTTGTCTATGTTCATGACCGGCACAAAGTTTGTTGAAAAGGGCGAGCTTTATTTGATGGCGTCGATTGCCGCGCAGAACCTGCTCGACCTGGCCAGAAGCGATGAATTCATATGGGAAAAAATACCCAATAAGGTGAGCGTGCCCGGTTCGGGTGCTTACGCACAGTTTAAACTGCCTGAAGGGTTTGTTAAAAAATATGGGGCGAAGGCATTAATCAGCGTTGAACAAGCGGCGGGACACTCTGTCGTCGGCACAGGAGTAAATGAAACAAACCTGCTGCATATAAGCGCAGAAATTACTTGGAAAGAAAAAGAGCAAGAGAAAAAGCTTCGATTAGAAACCTATAAAGCGATTCTTAATTCTGTTACCGTTAAGACCTCGACCAAAATGTAGAAAAGGCCAAAGGCAATGAAACTTTTTAACATGAATATTTTCGGCAAAGTCAAAAATAAAGGGTTTACTTTGGTTGAAGTTCTCACTTCTGCGCTTATTGTAGGGCTTTTGGCGACAGTTTTGCTTGTTGTTTTGCGAAGCAACCTCACAACCATGTCGTGGGGGCAAAAACACATGGATTTCAACTACAAAATTCAGTATTTTATGAAACAGTTTTACACTGACATAAAAAAGATTAACCCCCATGTTTACGTGCATAAATATGGCCATCTTTATATAAAAGGCGAAGCCGGCGAAGAGTTTTTTCCGAATGTAGTGCGCATTGAAAAAGATATTATAAACAACAGCGGCACCGAGCTTTTATTTGTGCTTTCATCTCTTAAAAGCGACTCTGAGGCAATGGCCATTAAATATTATTACGATAAAAAATCAGAAACGATAATCAGAGAAATTAGACCGGCTGACGGGCCGCCAAGAGCTATACCCGTGGCGCGAAATGCGAAAGATTTAAGGTTTCACGTTAATGAAAATGACTCTAAGAGCGTAAGAGTAACTTGCAAAATTTTTGACGACAAAAGACCCGAAGTTTTTGAAGATGTAGATTTTACGGTTAGACTTGAAGGCGACTTAATGACTGTGAAGGTTTTTGAATGAATTACAAACTTAAAAAACATAATAGCGGTTTTATAGCAGTGGTATCTCTTATGCTTATCGTATTGTTCGGCATTTTCGGAGTAATGTATTGGTTTTCTTCAAAATCAAATGCAGAACTCATTATGTTCGAATCTGACAGGATCAAAGCGCGCAACTATGCCATGGCAGGCATTGAAAAGGTCAAAATACACCTTTTCAATCAATATAATCTGGGCGAAAAAAGACCCGAATACAAAGAAAAAAGCAATTCGCGACTTGATGCCGAATACAACATAAAATTCGACGAAGGCACCTATAAGGTCACCAAAGTCTCTCCATTAGGCGACGGTGTGGGCGAATGGTATGGAAGACCGCACTTCAGCAGAGGGCTCGCGATCGGGTTTTATGATCTCTGGGAAATAGTATGCGAAGGCAAAGTAGAAAAGAGCGGAATAACCGCAGAAGTTACAGCTGTAATAAAAATATACCGAGACGACTTGGTAATCAGATAACTCTTAAATAAGAAAGGCGGCCTATGAAAAGATATTTGCGAAAAAAAGTGTTGTATTTAGCTTTTGGTATCGCTCAAATTTTTTGGTTCGGCGGCGTTTTAACAGCGCAAACATCTTCAAACGGCAATACTTCTGTCCCTCCGCAAACTCAGGTTACCGGCGACATTTACGGACAAATAAATGTCATAGGCGATGTTGACGGAGACGGGGTAAAAGACGTAATTTTCGGCGCCACCGACGGAAAAGTTCATATTTACTCGTCCGCAACGGGCAAAGAAATAGTGCGACCGCCCTATTGGCCGAAGCAAACCGGCGGCCCGATTTTGGCAGATGTTCAGGTAACAAGTTTTTGCGGCGGCATCGACATAATTGCGGCCTCTCAAGACGGAAAAGTTTACTGCCTAGACAGCCTCGGAAAAGAAAAATGGGTAGTAGACACAAGAGGAAAAATAACGATTTCGGGGGCAGAGCTTGCCGACGTTGAGGGGAACGGCAAACTTGAAGTCTTAATCGGCTCTGAATCAGGCAAAGTTTTTCGAATAGACGCTGCGGGGAATCCTATCTGGGAAGTCTCGACAACCGGCTCTGTTTCGGGGCGTATTGCAGCCCGCGACCTTGACGGCGACGGCAAAAAAGAAATAATATTCAAGGGCAACGACGGCAAAGTAACTGTTTTAAACCACACCGGGACCGCAAGAGCAGGCTGGCCGGCAAATGTAGCGGGAAACAGAGAATGGCCGTTTGATGTTGATGCGGGCGACATAGACGGCGACGGTGTTAAAGAAGTGTTTACAACTACTCCGTCAGGTAATTTTTTGATTTGGAACGACAAAGGCAAAATGGTAAAAAACTTCAGCCTACCCTCCGGGTCTCATTCTGCGCCAATTTTAGCAGACATAGACAACACGGGAACGGATGAATTTGTAATCGCGCATTATGACGGCAAAGTTACAATCTGCGATTTTACGGGCAAACCTAAGCCGGGCTGGCCCTATGACGCGGGCAGCCATTCTATTTATGCGGCTCCGGTCATTATCGACATTGACGGCGACGGGAAACTCGATGTGGTATTTACGGCGAGCAATCCTTCCGGGAGTGGGCAAATGGCGGGATACGTAATGGCACTCGATTCAAACGGCAAACCCCTTAAGGATTTTCCCAAATATGTAGGACGAACGGTAGGGCGACCGACTTTTGCCGACTTAGACGGTGACGGCAAATTAGAAATGATTATTGGGGGCGGAATCGGCTACACCGGTAAGCAGTTGCATATAATTCCAACCGAGGCGCGAACCAGATTCAGAATGATTTCGATTTACCAAGAGACAGTTTACAAATGAGCAGCAAAATATTAAAGAGTGCAATATTGGCGGGTGCGCTGGTTTTGAGCGGCATTTGTTACGCTCAGACCCCCACAGACAGCGACTATTTTTTAAGGGCAGGCATAGATTGCTACAACAAAGGGCTGCTTGACGAAGCCGTAATTGAGTTTGAGAATGTTTTGCTTCTCGATAAAACGAGTTTTGAGGCGAAGGTTTGGTTAGCTCAGGCTTATATTGACTTAAAACACCTTGAAAAGGCGGGCGAGGTTTTATATGAAGCGTCGTTACAGGCCCCTGACCACCCTAAGATTGAGCAGTTGCGCAATATATTGGAAGAAAAATCCGTAACGGTCAAAAAGCCCGCAGAAGCCGTGCCCGGCAAGCGTTTAAGACCTTTTGGGTTAGTTATACCCGAAAACAGAATTAAGGTTAACAACCCGGAGATAGCTGTTTTGGCTCTTGACACCGAGCGAACACTCGAGGCTGACGAAGAAAAAAACATTAATCTCAAAGATTACTTTAAAAAAGAGGCGGGTCCGTTGTCTGATGTTTTAGAATTAGAGCGCACCACGGGAATAACCGCTGCCCTAGACTTATACATCGGCAAGATCTTGAAAGATCCCTCTTTGGGAGCACAAGATGACAAAGGTTTTTTAATGAGGGGCAACCGCATTTTTTCAGACAGGTTTTCAGACAACGCGTTTAACCCCGAGAACCGTTTTTATTATGGTGCATTGCTATATATTAACGGTTCATACGCCGATTCGCTAGAAATTTTAGAGCCGATGAAAGGCAGCGCCGGGGCTTACTCGGAGAAGCTTCGTCCAATTATGTCCGCTCTTGAAAAGTGGAAAAAGACCGAAGACGAGCGCATTATGCTTGCCAAAAAAGCCGAAGCGGAGCGCAGGCAGCTTGAAGAACTGGCCCGCATAAAAGAACAAAACAAAAAGCAAGACGTCTGGGACGAACTCAAGCGCCGACGCACAGGCACCGACGCAAAGCCCACTGCCCCATCTGACGGCACCGTTTCAGAGGCCGCCTTAGCTGCCGCTCTGCACACCCAGGGCTACGACCTTTACAAAAAGGGCAAACTGGACGAAGCCATCGAAAAATACAACGAATGTCTAGCCAAAGACGACAAAAACGCCGAATGCATCTACCACCTAGGCCTGGCCTGGACCGACAAAGCCCTGGCAGGCGACACCTCAGGCTTCGACCGCGCCGTCTCATACTTCGAACAATCCATTCGCCTCGACCCCAACAGCAAAAACGCCAAAGAAGCCGTCTCCATGATCCGCGACATCAACAGCGCCCGCCAAACCATGGGCGAATAACCCCGGCACGCCCCAAACAAGTTTCGCATTCACCTTTTAACCCACCAACACCGGGGCACCGGGACATCCCGACATTTTTCCCTATATTTTTCATTTACCCTTTCAAATCACACCCAAATTGTGCTACTCTTAAAAGGTGCAAAATCAATTGAGGAAAGAAATGGAATATAAAATTTCAAAATTGGCTCAACTTATCTCAGCAAAGAGTGACGTTAACAAACCGGATTCATGGTTACCATTTTGGATGCACGCTCAAGATACGGTCGGTATTATTGAAAAATTAGTCGACAGGTGGGTTACACATTCTGTAAAAGCTGCAATCAATCTGACAGATAAAGAGATTAAGCAAATTGCAAGATTTATAGGCATGTTGCATGATATTGGCAAGTGCACTGTCTTGTTTACAAGTAAAATTACACGTTATTCACCAAGACTAAAAAACATGCTGCATAATAACGGGATCAACCTTGACATCGAATTTCTAGATCCGTCGGCTAGCCCTCATGCGCTTGTCTCTCAGAGCATTTTAATTAACAAATCATGTCCTAAGGGAATAGCATCAATAATCGGCTCTCATCATGGAAAACCGGCGGCTCACTCAGAAGATATTAAGGCTCATATAGAATACTACAGTTGGAATTGTTACGGCAATCAGGAGTCTGTATGGCAAGACCTTTGGAATGAATTTTTAGAAATGGGAAAAGCCGAAGCCGGCATTGATGACCTCACGCAGCTCCCGGTTCTTTCGCAACCTGCACTGGTTTTATTTTCGGGATTACTGATAATGGCAGACTGGCTGGCCAGCAACACAGATTTTTTCCCCCTGATTGATATAGAAACAAACTTGATTCAAAGCGACTCAATTTACCCTAACAGAGTTAATGAGGCATGGAAAAGAATAAATTTACCAAAACCCTGGCAACCAAAAACCTTTACATTAAACGAAACTGAGTTCAAAGAAGTATTTGGTTTTGCTCCTAACAGCATACAAAAAGCAGTAATTGATATAGCCAATGAACAAATTGAACCGGGTCTTATAATAATTGAATCCCCAATGGGAAGCGGAAAAACCGAATCGGCACTGGCCGCTGCGCAAATTTATGCGAGCAGAAACGGTAGCGGCGGAGTATTTTTGGGATTACCCACTCAGGCAACGGCTAACGGTATTTTTCCGCGTTTGATAAAATGGGCGACAATGCAATCTTCCGCCATTGAAAACACCGTTAAACTAGCTCACGGAGCCGCCTCTTTAAACTCAGACTATCAAGCCATACTGTTTAAAGAAAAGCAAAACGATGACGATACCAGTTCCAGTTTATATGTTCACCCCTGGTTTGAGGGGAATAAAAAATCATTGTTGGCTGACTTTGTTGTAGGAACAGTTGATCAATTGCTACTTGCTGCCCTTAAACAAAAACATGTTATGTTAAAACATTTAGGACTTGTCGGCAAAATTGTTATCATAGATGAAGTGCATTCTTATGACCCTTTCATGAACAAATATCTCGACAGAATGCTTCATTGGCTTGGTAAATACAAAGTATCGGTAATTTTGCTCTCAGCAACTCTTGCAGAAAATAGACGCAATAGCCTACTGAATGCTTATATAGGGAATTCAACCATAAATGGACAAGACAATACAAATGATTATTCTTACCCTCTAGTTAGCTGGACAAACGGAAAAGAAATATGTCATAAAACTATTCACGAGACCGGGAGCAGGCTTTCTGTAAATTGCATACCCTTAGAAGACACAAACATAGCAAGCTTTTTACATGAAAATTTGGCAGACGGCGGTTGCGTCGGAATTGTTGTCAATACAGTTAAAAAAGCCCAATCCCTCGGAAAGCAGCTAACCCTTGAATTCCCTGATCACAAGGTGATTGTATTCCATTCACAGTTTGATTCTGCTGATCGTATATGTATTGAACAGAAACTGTTAAAATACTTAGGCAAATCTTCAACCCCCGAACATAGAAACAATCTTATTATTGTCGGCACACAAGTGATAGAGCAATCTCTTGACATTGATTTCGATTTACTGCTGACCGATTTATGCCCAATGGACTTGCTTTTACAGAGAATAGGGCGAATGCACAGACACCCAAACAGAATGCGTCCTGCTCGATTATCTGAAGCTAAATGCGCAATATTAACTTCTTCCGATGAAAATCTCAGAGCAAACACCCTTATTTACTCCAAATGGCTTTTGAATCGAACTAATATGCTTTTCTCCAATAAAATTACTCTTCCCGACGATATATCAAAACTGGTCAAAGAAACATACAGAGAAAGTTTTGCTCCCGAAGAATTAACCCAAAAACAAATGTCGGAATTAGATCGGTATAAAGAAGACTGCAAAAAAAGTTATAACAATGCTGAAAAATACTGTATCCCTTCCCCAGGCACATCAAGGATTCCCACACTCAACGGTTGGCTTGACAGAAGTCTTTCCTTAAATGAGTTATCTGAAGCCACTGTCAGAGACAGCGACCCATCGGTTGAAGTAATTCCTCTTAAAATATGTGAAGATAACGCCGCAAGATTTGTGTCAACACAAAACAAAGACATTGTATTGCGCTTAACACATAACCCCTCAAACGAAGAATTTAATCTTATGCTGAAACATAAAATCAGACTTCCCCGTGCACTGACTCATGGCGGCATTATCCTGCGCACAATCAGTGAATTGGAAAATAATAATAATCGGTTATTATCTCAATGGCGCACAGATAAAAAAATAGCGCAAGAATTGTTTTTGTTATTTGACACACACAATTCTTATTCGTTGTGCGGCTACAAACTAACTTACGATAAAGATTTTGGCTTAATATGCATTAAGGAGCAGGAAAATGGATAAAGCAAAAGACTTTAATCTTATAGATGAACCCTGGATAAAAGTTCTGACACCTAACAACGAACTTGTCGAAGTTTCTATTGCGGAAATTTTAAACAACGCTCATGAATATAAAGAATTAAAGGGGGATGTTTCAACCCAGGATGTCCCTATTCTGAGACTGTTGCTGGCAATTTTATTCTCTGTTTTTTCAAAAGTTAATGTTAACGGAGAAAAAAAAGAGATTGAAACAGAAGACGACGCCCTCGACAGATGGGACGAATTATGGTCATCAAAAAGATTTCCACAAGAGCCTATAAATAATTATTTAAAAAAATGGCATGACAGATTCTTTTTATTTCACCCTGAAAGGCCGTTTTGGCAAGTTGATAACGCAATAATAGGAACAAAATATACTGCAAGTAAACTGAACGGTGCAATTTCTGAAAGTAACAATAAAGTTCGCTTGTTCTCATTATATGGCGGAGAGGACAAAAAAACTTTATCGTATGCTGCAGCGGCCCGATGGTTGCTTTACGCGAATGCATTCGATGATACATCAGCAAAATCATCAACTGATTTGAAAAATAAAGCTAAGGCTGAAGGATTTGTTATTCCTTCACCGGGTACCGGCTGGCTTGGTAAACTCGGCTTGATTTTTGCAGTCGGAAACAACATTTTCGAAACCTTCATGCTGAACTTAACCATGCTTCAGGACGGAACCAAGCTTTGGGAATCCGGTAAGCCTATATGGGAAGAAGAAGTGATACGTTCAAAGGAAAGAAACGAAATTGAAATACCACAAAATCTTGCTCAACTTTATACTCTTCAATCACGTCGACTGCTTTTAAAGCGCAATAATTTAGGCGTTAATGAATTTTATCTTTTGGGGGGTGATTTTTTTGCCAAAGCCGATGCTCAATCCGAACAAATGACAGTATGGAAACCGGTAAAAAGCGGCAAAAAAAACTCCGAAATAATAGGATGGCAACCTAAAAAACATGATCCTTCGAAGCAGTTTTGGAGAGATTTTTCCGACGTATTTGTTTCTGAATCCGATAAAACTCAGCCCGGTATAGTAAGTTGGCTGGGTCGCTTAACTGACGAAGAAATACTTGAGCAAAATAGAAAAGTGCATTTTAAGATAGCTTCAGTTCAATACGGAGATAAAGATTTTTTCGTAACAGATCTGTTTCAGGATTCAATTAATTTTAGTGCTGAACTTATATCTAATATAGGCAAAAAATGGCAAAAAAATATAGAGAATGAGATTGCGTTATGCGAAAAAGCAGCTAAAAAGCTTGCAGATTTTGCAGTAAACCTTGAAAAAGCAGCCGGCAACAGCAACGAAGAAAATAAAATAAAAGAAAGAGAAAACGGTCCGGCTAATCGAATTAAAGAGCTTTTTTATTATCAAATTGATTTACCGTTCAGAAAATGGATATCAGAAATAGGGTCTGATTTTACACCTGAACAAGAGCAAAAGAAAAGACTTGAATGGCAAAACATTGCACGACAAATTGCTCTGAAACTTGGTAAGGATGTATATCGAAAATCCGGCACTAACGCCTTTGTAGGCCGCAAAATAACTGATGATAAAAATATCAGCAAGAATTACTCATCTCCCAAAGCATATAATGATTTCAAATATGGAATATACAAAATATATCCTAACTCAAGGAGGTAATATGTGGAAAAACCGGTAACATCTAAAATTGACCTGATAAGCAATTTTATGCGTGAAAAGCTGAGCTATTTGCAACAACATAGCAAGATGAGCAGCACAAAAGCGGCTTTAGCTAATATGCGCAGAGGGGTAGGCAAAATACCCGGAGATATTCCTGCACTTTGGGGAATGCTTTTTGAAAATCTTGATGACAGCATGATGAGCCGTAACGCCGAAAAAGGCCCCTCTTGGGAAGAATGGTCTCTTTACATTTCTTTGACCATATTTGCAGTGCATCAGCAAGGAAAAGACCTTGAAAAAGAATTTATGCATAAACCGGGAGAAACTATTGGTAAAGCTATTCAGAAACTTGTTAAAGACGAAGAGTCTGAAAACAGAGTATTGAGAAGATTCAATGTTTTGGCCACTTCTGTCGGAATGCAAGAAATTCAGCATCATTTAAGAGGTATAGTGCAACTTCTTAATACAAACTCTTTGCCATTAGACTACATACAATTAGCCTGTGACATTTACAAATGGCAAACACCCGACGGTCCTCAGAAAGTTCGTCTAATCTGGGGACAAGATTATTACAGTTCAATTAAAAAAGAGAATGACGATAAATCATCACAAACAAAGGAGCTAACCCATGACTAAAAGTAACTTATACATTGATTTCCATATTCTTCAAACTGTTCCTCCCAGCTGCGTAAACCGAGATGATACAGGCAGTCCCAAGTCAGCCGTTTATGGTGGCGTAAGCCGTGCCCGCGTATCTTCTCAGGCTTGGAAGCGCGCTATCAGAACAATGTTTATGGACATATTTGAGCGCGAAGCAGTCGGTGTTCGCACAAAAAAACTGATAACCCTGCTTGCAGACATAATAATTGAAAAAAAGAACATTTCAAAAGAAGAAGCCGAGAAGCTGGCAAAAAAAGCTTTTGAAACAGCGGGTATCAAGTTTAACAAAAAAAATGATGCTGAAGCCTTACTTTTCATAAGCCATAAACAAGTAGGTGCACTGGCTGATCTAATAATAGAAGGCAAAGAAAGTAAGGAGGATAAAAAACTCTATACAGATGCATTAAAAATGTTCCCGGCCATAGATATCTGCATGTTTGGAAGAATGTTAGCCACGGATCCTTCTCTTAACTTTGACGCAGCCGTTCAGGTTGCCCACAGCATTTCCACGCACGCAGTTCAAAACGAGTATGATTATTTTACAGCCGTTGATGATATGTCAGAAGAGGATAATGCGGGCGCAGGGCATTTAGGAACCATTGAGTTTAATTCAGCTACCTTATACAGATACGCAACAATAAATGTATCTGAATTAAATAAAAATTTAAAAGAAGATACCGGTCGCGCTATACAGGGATTTGCCAAAGCATTCATACAGTCTATGCCAACCGGCAAACAAAACACCTTTGCCAACAGAACTCTTCCTGATCTGATCTATGTGACAGTACGCACCGATCAGCCTGTAAATTTGTGCGGTGCTTTCGAACGACCTATTCCCGCAACTGCTGATGGTTATGTCTCCAAATCTATTGATGAGCTGACTAAATACGCCAAAAAAGTTTATGGTGATTTCACACCTGAACCTTCAAAGGCATTTATTGTCGGCAAGAAAGAAGATAGCTTTGCAGAATCAGTAAGTATAGATCAACTGATCGAACAACTCGGGAAACTTCCTTCAGATTAATAATTACAGAGAGGCGCGATTAAATGAATACTCTTTTACTTCGCCTTGCCGGCCCATTACAAGCCTGGGGAGACGAATCAAAATTTGAATATCGCAAAACAGAATCGTTTCCGACAAAAAGCGGCATAATCGGGTTATTGTCTGCGGCTCTCGGCCGCAGACGCGATGAAGTCTTAGACGACCTTAATGTCTTAAACTTCGGAATAAGAATAGACCAGCCGGGTGAGCTTCTCCATGACTTTCATACAGCCCGTACGGCTGATAATAAAAACACCTATGTAACTCACAGATATTACTTATCCGATGCAATATTTTTGGTTGGCCTTGAAACTGACGATAAAGAGAAGCTAAAAAACCTTGAAGAAGCCTTAAAGCAACCTGTTTACTCGCTGTTTCTGGGCCGACGCTCATGTCCTCCGACATTGCCGATAATTCTAGGAATACGTGAACTGCCTCTGCTTGAGGCTTTACAAAAAGAACCATGGCTTGTTACCGATTGGCGCCAAAAAAAAGATAAGTTTCGGTTGAATAATAAGTTACCTGTTATTACTGATGCAGAAGCCGGTTTAGCAGGTTCTTTCCTGAAAAAGGATTTGCCGAAGTCTTTTAGCCCTTTCAAGCGTGAGTATGGATACAGAGCTTTGGTACATCAAGGTTATGTTGAATTTAATAATGATACTCTCGAAACAGAACATGATCCTTTGGAAGAATTGAGGTAAGCCCATGTATTTATCAAGAGTTGAACTTGACACAACCAACCGCAACACATTGAAGGCTTTCAGTAACAGAAATTGTTTTCATGCGGCAATTGCGTATTGTTTTCAAGGTGAAAAAGCATTATGGCGACTGGATTGCGTTAACAACAAATACTATTTGCTCTTAGTAAGCCGTTCAAAAAGTGACTTAACTCATATTCAAAAGCAGTTTGGCAATTCAAAAACTGTTTCTGAATCACTTGATTATACGAGCTTGTTAGATCGAATTAACGAAGGTCAGAACTGGCATTTCAGACTGGCCGCCAATCCCGTAAAGTCACTTAAATCCACCGAGAACCCGAAAGAACGAGGCAAAGTCCATGGCCATGTTACAGTTAATTGTCAGCAAGAATGGCTTAAAAGCAGAGCTCAAAAGCATGGATTTTCTGTTAGTGACGACAACTTCAAAGTCATTGCAAATGAATGGATTACCTTTAATAAAAGAGAGAGTAAAAACAAAATAGTCTTATTGTCAGTTGTATTTGAAGGAAAGCTGACTATAACGGATTCTGTTCTTTTAAAAAAGGCATTACAAGAAGGCATAGGAAAAGGAAAAGCCTACGGTCTGGGTATGCTTACTATTGCAAAGCCAAAAATATAATGAAAGCCATTCCCGGAATAAAGAAACCTGAACTGATAGCATTACCTCAGGTAAAAGACAGATTAACGTTTATTTATCTGGAGCGTTGTATTATTAACCGCGAAGACTCTGCCATCAGCGCAACAGATGAAAATGGGGTCAGGCTAATCCCCGCAGCTCAGATAACAGTCTTGATGCTTGGCCCCGGCTGTAATGTAACACATCGCGCAATGGAGCTTATGGGTGACGCGGGTGTTGGAGTCATTTGGGTAGGAGAGCATGGTGTTAGATATTATGCACATGGTAGATCATTAAATGCGCACAGCAAACTGTTGCAGCAACAAGCGGCATTGGTAAGTAACGTCAGGTCACACGCACTCGTGGTAAGAAAAATGTATGAAATGCGTTTTCCCAATGAAGAAATATCTGACTTAACAATACAACAACTAAGAGGCAGAGAAGGCACTCGCATAAGAGAAATATATCGTAAGTTGTCACAGCAATACAATGTGCCCTGGAACGGAAGGGATTACGACCCGGAAAATTTTAAAGACAGTGATTTAATTAATCAAGCTCTTTCAGCGGCCCATGTTTGCTTGTATGGCCTCGCACATTCTGTAATTGTAAGCTTGGGATGCTCTCCGGCTCTTGGTTTTGTTCACGTCGGACATGAATTATCGTTTGTATATGATATTGCAGACCTTTACAAAGCTGAAGTGTCTATACCTATTGCCTTTGCCTTTGCCGCACAAGGAGGCGAAGATGTTCCCGGAGCTGTCAGACGTGCGGTGAGAGATGCTATGGTCAAACATGGAACGCTGGAAAAAATGGTTAAGGATATTAAATATTTACTCTCTATAAAAAAAGAATATGAGAGTGATGAGTTAAAAGAAGTAATATATCTTTGGGACAACATTGAAGGAACTGTTGCACACGGCAGAGATTACGGGGCCAAAGAAACACAATGATAGTTGTATCGTTAACAAATTGCCCACCCCGACTAAGAGGAGATTTATCAAAATGGTTGCTTGAAATCAATACCGGGGTTTATGTAGGCTCTATGAGCGCAAGAGTAAGAGATGAGCTCTGGCATCGCATTTGTGACAATCTGCAACATGGGCAAGCAACAATGGTTTACACAACGAATAACGAGCAAGGTATGGACTTTAAAATCCATAACACTACCTGGATACCGGTAGATTGCGATGGCATAAAGCTAGTCATGCGTCCTATATCGCAAGCAAAAAAATCAAAGAATAAAGCGAATACTGTAGAAAGTAATTTAAGCAGTGCCGGGAAAAGATTTCAAGTAAGCCGCATTAATGCGGCAATAGACAGAAGCAAGAGCAAGAGCATTACTTCTTATGCGATTATTCAATTAATAACATCAGGTAATATTCCTCAACGTGATAAGATCTTAGATATCGCCGCTATTAAGGTTGATGAGGGTATTGCAATAGACAACTACCACATTACTCCGAGTAGCACACCTGAAAATTCATTAGAAACATCTATTATCGGCTTACTCGAATTTATCTCAAATATGCCGATTGTTACGTACAAAGCGCAGTTTATTTTTACTTTTTTACAATGGAACTGCAAGCGAATCGGACTAGATACACCTAAGAACCGGTTTATTGATATAAGTGCTCTGTCACAAAAAACATTTGACGATATTGATGATCTAAGCTTAGATGAACTTGCAGAGCATTTAAAGCTTGATCCACCTATTTTAAGTGGAGCTTTAAGTCAATGTGAACTCTGTTTTAGCATATATAACAAGCTTCAAGAATTAATTTGACTTTTACATTTAATAATTGTTATTTAACAACAAGGAATAAGCAAAGTAAATTTTTTTTAACATATTTATGTTTGTAATGCCTATAAATACAAGCCTTTTCCCCGCACCTGCGGGGGTGATCCCACGGCGACGCAATGAAAAAGGCCGCCAAGGGACTTTTCCCCGCACCTGCGGGGGTGATCCGTATTTGTTAAAAAACAACCCTCTTGCAGAAAACTTTTCCCCGCACCTGCGGGGGTGATCCTCTGTTCAATCGGCTTTTTCAGGTAACTTGAAACTTTTCCCCGCACCTGCGGGGGTGATCCTAAATATTTGTTATCAAACTTCGCACAATGGTCCTTTTCCCCGCACCTGCGGGGGTGATCCTCAGTTTGCAATCGCCTTTTATCCTGTTGTTCCCTTTTCCCCGCACCTGCGGGGGTGATCCTATTATGTCAGGCTTTGGGTTGGCCGCAAATCACTTTTCCCCGCACCTGCGGGGGTGATCCTTTTACCGGGCGCGTTTACTATGCCTTTACTCGCTTTTCCCCGCACCTGCGGGGGTGATCCTATTGTTTTCCAAGTCGATAACCTGCACATGCACTTTTCCCCGCACCTGCGGGGGTGATC
>Ga0265293_10003907_pt1 | contig 27041 bp, 23 predicted proteins | sample Munlanlewell138R_FD_192505 | JGI IMG/M metagenome (GOLD analysis project Ga0265293, IMG submission 192505) | Leachate microbial communities from a municipal landfill in Southern Ontario, Canada - Leachate well 138R | ecosystem: Engineered > Solid waste > Landfill > Unclassified | place: Canada...
GCGCTTGACAAAAGAACGCCGGCTGAAGTATTCTTTGGAAAGTAGAAGACAGTTGAAAACGCCCAATGCCTTCGCTTCGCTGCGCCCTCAGCCCTACGGGCTGCCCCTATCGGGGACGGGCTACGCTACGCGAAGGCATTGCAAGGGAGAACAGCCAAGGCCCTCATGTCACGCAAACAGGAGACACAGATTCCACCTTAAATTTGGCGGTTCGTGGTCTAAGAATGGGGTAAGGCGCAATTGACTGTAAATATTACAAAAGTTTAAGTCATAAGTTCAATTAAGCGTGGGGACTTCAACACAAACAAAAGTCACGGATCTTAGGCTAATTATTTATTGGTTGAGGATGGTCGTAGCTTGTGTTTTTTGTTCAGAAATAAAGCGGCGGGTGGGAATGCTCTTTCAACTTCCTGAATCAACAGTATATTCAATCTCTTTAAGTCGGAATATACGCCAACAGTACGCTTAAGAAAGATAGGTGCGTGACGTAATCAACGCCTACTTCTTGGTCCGCGTCGTCTTTGTCCCGGCCGTTTCCTTCTTGCCGGATTTCGGCGCGTCGGGATTTGTTCCTCTTTTTCACGGGCGCTTTCCTGCGCTTCCTCTTTGATCTGTTGGCTCAGTGACCTGCTGACAGCGCGATCTTGTGCATCGGTTACGGTATTGTAGCTGCCGCAGCGGGGACACAAAGATAGGGTAGACGCTTGTTCATCCAGGTACATGAAATTACAAAAGGAACAGCGCCATAAAAACTGATGTTCTAAAACGCGGTATACATGACGTGCCCGCAGTTCCCCGAAGAAATAGAGAAAGATAAATCCGAAAAGGATCAGTGCGCCGTAGAGCAATATGGCCGTGCTGAAAAGTATTTCAATCATGATCCTGCCTCCGCGGCAAGAATGACCAAGACACCGGATTGTTCAGCTGTGCTATCGGTTAAGGGCGCAAAACGATAGCGGAGCACGGCCATTTGTACGTCGTCCAACAAGGTAGAGTTTTCAAGGTGAGGACTCCATACATTTTCGACCTTGCCGTTTGCATCGACTTTGAAAACCATTTCTATGGGGCGGTCAAAGCGATCAGGATTCACGCCCCACAAGGCTTGGATAGGCGGCGCAAAGAGCAACTCCCGATCTGCAGGGGGACCGTTCCATTCGATGTACGCCTCAAAGCCTTCTGCAGGTCGATGACTTTGTACTCTTGTCGTTTGCGCGATCTGTGCTGCGGTCGTATCGGCGGCTCCGTCTCCGGGAAAAGCAAACTCACGCAGTGTCTTGCCAAAGCGCTGCAATTCACTTCCGAATCGTGCCCAGCTGTCGGAAGGGGCGTAAGCCTCGAACATACGATCCGCACCGGGATCTGCTTGGGCAGCGTCAAAGCGAATCCTCAGCCGTTCCAGTTCTGCGAACTCAACGACGGGCAATTCTACTTCCGGCAGCTCTCCGTAGAGGGCGGTTCCGGTCAACGACAAGGTATCTTCGGAACGAGGCAGATGCTGAGCGACGTCCGTTCTTTCAGCAGGCGCGCTGTAGACCAAATGCACATCATAATAACTGACTTGTTCGCGGGGCAATGCGATTACAATTTTAAAAACCGTAATCATAGACAAGTGAAAGAATAGGGAGACGATTAGGGCGATACCGAGTCGCCTGCGTTTACGCCACGAAGCGAGCAAAACATTGCTCCCTTTCCCCCTGCTGTCTTGTGCGTTATGTGTTGGGGCTTGCGGCCCGGAGACCGACATGTCACTGGTCTTCCTTGGGTGGAACAGCGGCAATGCCATAATGCTTAATGCCCACACCGTTCGCAAAGCCCAAGACTTTTACCAATCGCTCTGTGGGGACACGTGCATCGGGACGGATCAAAACAACGGCCTCCGGCTCCCGTTCCCGTAATTCCGCCATGGCTCGGGTAAGTTGTGTCCAATGGCTAATGGCTACATCATTAATGAAGACCTCACCCCCATCCTCGGGTCCGCCCGTTCCAAAGGCCAAGGTAATTGACATTTCCTTGTTTTCCAATTCGGAGGTACCCTTTGCTTCAGACAGCTCGACGGGAACGGTCGTATGCACCACAAAACTGGAGGTCAACATAAAAAATATGAGCAACTGAAAGACAACGTCAATGAGCGGTGTCGAGTCGATGATGGCACGCACTTTGCGTTCATTTGATCTTTTGAATTTCATGGATTATATCTCACGTTCGCCATGATGACGAGTCAATAATTCAATTAATTCAGAAGAACTCATCTCCATTTCCAATACCATACCGTCTACACGGGTGACGAAATAGTTATAGATAACAATAATGGGTATTGCCACGGTCAACCCTGCTGCCGTGGTAATCAGTGCGTTGCCGACCCCTTCGGCGAGATCGCTGGGCTTGACTTGTCCGCCCTTGAGCTGGATTTGCCCAAAGGCTTTGATCAGTCCTTGTACCGTTCCCAACAGCCCTAAAAGAGGCGCAATATTGGAACAAGTCGCCAAGGCAGAGAGATAGCGTTCAAGCCTTGGGATTTCGAAACGGCCTGCGTCTTCGATGGCTTCGCGAATATCATCTTTGCTGCGATTATGTTTTAGGATGCCCGCCTTCATGATTCTTGCGACGGGCACCTGCGCTTCATCGCACACTTCAATGGCTTCGCGAATACGATTTTGCCGCAAAAGCTGGCGCATAACATCCATGAATTCGCGGGTATCAATATCGGCGCGCCGCAACGCAAAAAAGCGTTCGATAATTATGGCAAGCCCGATAATCGAACAAAGCATGATGGGCCACATGAGAATGCCGCCCTTAAAAATAACATCGACGAGAAAATAATCGCGCATATTATATTCCTTCCATAGCTTCGCGCAGGTCGTGACTTACCAATGATCCCATCCCCTTATCTGTAAAGATTTCTAAAAGCAGACTATGCGAGACGCGCCCATCAATGATATGGGCACGGCGCACGCCGCCATTGAGTGCTTTCAGACACGCATCAATTTTCGGCGCCATACCGCCGGCAATAACATTTTGCTCTTTCAACGCCTCCACCTCCCGAGCATGAACACGTTGGATCAGCGAATTCGGATCATTCACATCTCTTAATAAGCCCGGTGTATCGGTGAGGAATACCAACTTTTCGGCGCTTAGTGCAGCAGCAACATCGCCCGCCGCGGTATCCGCATTCACATTCCACGTACCGCCGGCGCTGTCCGTCGCAACGGGTGCAACCACCGGAATGATCCCATTATCGCACAAGACATCCAGTACTTTCGTATTTACCCGTTCGACTTCGCCGACCAAGCCAATATCTTCATCACCTGAGACCGCAATTTTGCGGGCACAAAGAAGTTTGCCGTCTTTGCCGCTCAGCCCCACCGCTTCACCGCCCGCCTGATTCAGCAAGTTGACGATGTCTTTATTGACAGATCCGGCGAGCATCATTTCCACCACGCTCATGGTGTTGGCATCGGTAACCCGTAATCCCTGCTTGGTGAATACGGATTGAATGTCCAGCTTTTTCAACATAGCGTTGATGGCAGGGCCGCCGCCGTGAACAATGATGGGGCGCATCCCCACGTACCGCATTAACACGACATCCTGTGCCGTGCTTGCGCGCAGCGCAGGATCGAGCATGGCAGCGCCGCCGTATTTTATCACGACGGTTTTGCCGAAGAATTCTCGGATATAGGGCAGTGCTTCAATGAGCACACCCGCTTTCTCAATAAATCGCTTCATGATGGGTTGGTTCTCCACGTGATTCATGTACGATAATCCGCGTTTATTTTTACATAGTCAGTGCTCAAATCAGATGTCCAAAAAACCGCCTGACCGGAGCCCTCTTCAAGTGTCACTTCTACTTTCAATTCGGAGGCTTTCATCAATTCCTGAATCTTTTCCTCAGAATATGCTGTGGGACATCCTTGGCGCAACACACAGATACCTTGGATAACGACATCCATTTTGTGTGGATCAAAAGGCGCGCCTCCATAACCGGCGGCGCAGGCGATCCGTCCCCAATTGGCATCCTGTCCGTAAAAAGCAGTCTTACACAGTTGAGAGCGTGCAATGGTGCCCGCTATCAATCGGGCGTCGGCATCGTGCTTCGCGCCTTGAACGGTAATTTCAACAAATTTGGTAGCCCCTTCGCCGTCGCGTACCAAGGCGCACGCCAAATCGATACATACTTCCGTAAAGCGTTCTTGGAACTGCTCGAAAGCCGCTGTTCCCGGCAGGAGCTCCGGCGTGTTGGAAGCGCCGTTAGCAAGACATAAGAGCGTATCATTGGTGCTCATATCATTGTCAATACAAATGCAATTGAAGGATCGGTTCACTGCGTTGCTTAGAATCGTTTTGAGATTTGCAGGCGCTATATGGGCGTCCGTAGTCAGAAAGGCGAGCATGGTGGCTAGATTAGGCGCAATCATACCGGCACCTTTGGCAGTGCCGCCGATACGAACTGTGCCTTCAGGGAGCTTCACCTCTGCCTCAACACATTTAGGAACCGTGTCCGTTGTCATGATGGCCCGTGCAACAGCTTCTCCCTGTTCATCACTCAACGCCCGGGCGCATTGAAGGAGCCCCGCCGTCAAGCGTTCCATAGGCATGGGAACACCGATAACGCCCGTGCTGCACACGCAGATTTCTTTTGCTTCGCAAGGGATGGCTTCGCCAACGACACGTGCCGTTTCCAATACGTCGGCATCGCCTTGATCGCCCGTACAGGCATTGGCATTGCCGCTGTTCACTACGATAGCGCGTGCGTGACCCGAGGCACAGACGCCGCGGCAATACCCAACGGGCGCAGCGAAGACGCGGTTCGTGGTAAACATACCTGCCACCGATGCGGGCCGATCACTGACGATAATGGCGCAATCCAAGCGGGTGGTTCCCGCTTTTTTGATGCCGCCGGCAGCGGTGCCCGCTGTGAAACCTTGGGGCGCACAGACGCCTTTCTTGAGCGTATTCATGGTGCCATTGCTCCCCACCGAAGCCCTAAGGTTTCTTCCAAGCCAAACATGAGATTCATACATTGAACAGCCATGCCTGCCGTGCCGCCCATCAGATTATCAATGGCGCTGACAAGGAGCAGGTTGCCGGTCCGTTTATCGTGAACCCATCCGAAATCGCAGAAATTGGAACCGCGCACATATCGTATTTCCGGCAATTTCCCTTCTCCGAGCACTCGGATAAAGGGCTCCTTTTCATAGCGTTCATAAAAGGGTGCGGGATCAAAAGGAACATCGGGGTGCAGGGTGATGGTTGTTAAGATGCCGCGTGTTAGCGGAGCCACATGGGGCGTAAATTGCACCATTACTTTATGGAGCAATTCTTGTTCGATTTCAGGGGTATGCTGATGGACCGCAAGTTTATAGGCCTTTAAATTTTCGTTCATTTCAGGGAAATGAAAGGCTTCGGAAAGGCTTTTACCGGCACCGGAAATGCCGGAGATACTGTCAATAACGATGGGATAGTTGGAGCCGCAGGCGTCAACAATGGGGCGCAAAGGCAGCAGCGCACTGATGGGATAACACCCGGGCACTGCGGTTAATTGGGCGGATTTTAACGCCTCTCTATACCAAGGCACCAGTCCATAGACCGACTCTTCGAGCAAATGGGATGCCGTATGATCAGCTCCATAATACTGCGTGAATACAGCCGTATCCTTCAATCGGAAATCAGGGCCAATATCAATGACACGAACACCGGCGGCACGCAAATCCGCAACGGGCGCCATGCTCGCTTTTCCGGGCACACCGACAAAAACAACATCACAGGTTGCTAAAGCGGCGGCGTCAAAAGACTCAAAGGTCAGATCAATGAGTTTGCCGAAAGCGGGCAGCTCTTCTGCCAAGGGTTTGCCCGGAACACTAGTTGAGGCAACCATTTTTAAATCAACTTCGGGGTGGTCAACTAAAAGACGCAGCAATTCCCGGCCGCCATAGCCGGTAGCACCAACAACACCTACATGAATCATGGATTTTCCTCTTCACTAAGAGATTATTTATTGGATAATGTTGCGATACAAGATGAATCTTTGTGTACAAAGAATCTTGAATCGGCAACGCTTCTGAAATTAAAAAACAGCACGCTATCCGTCTTTGTTATGGATATAGCATTCTCTCCGGATCGTGCACTATTAGGGGAAATTATAACAAAGAGCGAAGCTAAAGGTATTCCTTCAAATTATACGGTTCATGAAGACCTTGTGCAAACTATGTTTTTTTCCCCTTCAAAGCGCTTCCCTTCCTCTCCAAGATTGACAAGGCGGGAATTATTTTGACGGGTCAATCTCAGGCGTAATTTTTTTTATACCTTATAATTATTACTCCCTTTGTGGAATATAATTATTTCCATGAATGTTTTTTTTTACAAAGAATCGAATTTATCTATTGATTAAATTGGAGTGTATTTGAACAGGAAAGGACAGGAAGTGAGAGTTTTTCAGGATATCAGCTATTCTATTGGGCAGACACCGCTCGTCAAATTGAACAATGTGTTGGCCCACTCTAAATCGGGGATGATTCTTGCCAAAATTGAAGGGCGTAATCCCGCCTACTCCGTTAAATGCCGGATCGGCGCCAATATGATTTGGGAAGCTGAAAAGCAAGGTAAAATACAGCCGGGCGGCACCATTATCGAACCTACTTCCGGAAACACGGGTATCGCGCTGGCATTTGTCGCGGCGGCTCGCGGGTATCGACTCATCTTAACCATGCCAGAAACCATGAGTATCGAAAGAAGATCGATGCTGAAAGCCTTTGGTGCCGATTTGATCTTGACTCCCGGCGATAAGGGAATGCCCGCTGCCATCGCTATGGCAGAAGAAATAGCACAAGAGAATCCTGATTACTTTTTGCCGCAACAGTTTAAAAATCCAGCTAATCCCGACATTCATTTTAAAACGACCGGCCCGGAAATCTGGGAAGATACCGACGGCAGTGTTGATGTGGTCGTTGCCGGTGTCGGGACGGGCGGCACCATTACCGGTATCAGTCGCTTCATTAAAACGACTAAAGGCAAAGCCATAGAAAGCGTTGCTGTAGAGCCTGCCTCCTCACCGGTGCTTTCCGGCGGCAAACCGGGCAAACACAAGATTCAAGGACTTGGCGCAGGCTTTAAGCCCGAGGTCTTGGATATGAGCCTCGTTGATAAAGTGGAAACTGTTTCCGATGAGGAAGCGTTGGAAATGGCAAGACGCCTCGCAAAAGAGGAAGGGATTATTTCGGGGATCAGCAGCGGGGCTGCCGTCGCCGTAGCAGTACGACTCGCCCAACAACCCGAATATGCAGAAAAGAATATTGTCGTTATCCTGCCTGATTCAGGAGAGCGTTATTTATCAACGCCCCTCTTCGAACAATAACATCGCGCCATAAAAACAAGTCATTGTAGAACGCCGGTACAACGCTGAACCCGGAGGGGACGGCGTGTATCTGCGTTTTATTACAAGAGAATTCCCCCTTGAATTACTAAAGGTCTCCCCTGCCTTCTCTCCCCTTCTTTCTAAAAAAATGCAAGACAGTATTCTTATTTATTGCATTTATCCAAGGTCCGGTGATATACTATTTTCCAAGAATGGAATAGCGTGCGGTGTGGCGCCGTGCATTACTCAGCATTACGGCCCAGGTCGTACGTAATCCTTGCCGAGGCTTATCGATGATGGGATCGTTAATGTTTTTTTTACCCCATAGAGATGTTGCGCTGCTTATTGAGCGTTGTCCTATAAACAATGAAAACCGCAAAATCCTGCTGGGATTATCATTATTAATAGTCGGTTCCACGGCGTTACGCGAAATAATATCCCCATTTTTTAAAAAGATAAAAGCAAATCAGGGCGTAATTGCCTATTAAATCTATCTATTTACGACTCATTACCTAAATGATGTGTCGATTATAAAATTTTGCTGCATTAAAATTACAGTTGACACTTTGTAGTCGATATGGGTATACTTATTGCAAATTTCATTGAATTTGATAATTATGTGTGGAAGTGATATATTCATCGAAGTCTTACCTACTGTCATAGTGTAGTGAGTCAAGTCATATTAAAGAAAGGAACGTAGTAGTAACAATGGATAGAGAACGAGACCAAAAAGCCTATACAACTTTCGAGGCAGCGAAAGTGTGTCATGTCACGCATCACAGCATCAAGAATTGGATCAAACAAGGATTGATCAAAGCGTCGCGTACGCCGGGCGGGCACTACCGGATTTTAGAAAAAGATCTGGATACCTTCCGGGAAGAGTATGATATGTTTCCCCGTGACAAAATTATAGGGCATCGTCAGGTCATGATCGTTGATGATGATCCTGATGCGCTTGCATTAATGGAACGTATTTTAAGCGATGAAGGTTATGAACTTGTTATGGTCAGCAACGCTACTGAAGTGGGATTGCGTGCTGCTCAAACGGCTCCTGATCTTATTTTGCTGGACTTTCTGATGCCGGAAATTAACGGTTTTGATGTTTGCCGTGCCCTGCGCAACAATGAAATGACGCGCAATATCCCCATCATGGCGGTCACCTGTTTAGATAAAGAACAGGACATCGAGCGCGTCTTTTCCTGCGGCGCAGATGATTATCTTGCCAAACCTTTTAAAGTAGACAAATTCTTGTCCAAAGTCAAAGAGCTGATGAAACGGAAGGTCGGCAACGCATAACGCGCTTGTATTAAGCTTTATATTGCATCTAAAATGAGGCCGGCGTCCGAAGCTGATTCGTTCGCCGGCTTCTTTACATAGAAAGGCGCTATGACGTGAAATCCGCCCGTTCAAGTATTGAACGCAGATTCATTTTATCGATTTTGTGGGTCAGTGTCATTCCCATGACCTTGGCGTTGCTCATTGGCTATTTCGCCGCACGGGAGGCGCAGCATTTCACGGTGCTCCATAACCTGCGCACCACCGTGCGCAAGACAGCAGGCAGCATCCAATTGGTTATTCATGAACGGGAGCAAGTCGCCGTACGTGTAGCGCAGTCCCCTGTTATCGTTGACTATTTGCGCGATCTCCATGCGGGAAAATCTCCGGAGCCGGCGGCACTGGAGCGTTTTTTCGCTTATGAATCCGCTTCGAGCCCCTCCCAAGCCTCCGAATTTTTTCTATACGATAAAGATTGTGAGCCCCTTATCTATCCGCCGGGCACAGAGCCCCGCGACATCAAAGATGCGACCGCAAACCGTGCTACAGGCTTTATCGATTTAAACTATGTCGTTGAGGAAAGCCGTTATTTCGCCTATTTGTTAACGCCTATTTATGACGCAAAGCATGATGAGGTTTTGGGTTACTTGCATGAAAAACAAAGCGTCGATGATCTGCTTGATTTGATTTTGGACGAGCCGAACCGTCCGAAAGAAGAACAGCACAACCGCTACGAGGTCATCTTTTATTCGTCGTACATGCAATTCACCGTCTTCTTAAGCGAGCGTACGGATAATATCCTGCCCCCGCCGACAACAATCCCTCTATGTCCCGACCTTGCAGAAAAAATGGCACGTAACGAAGATACCGCCGCGGGCTCTTTCTTCCTTTGGCGCTATCCCTCCCAAGGGAAAAACGTGCCCGTGCTCCTTGCCTACCACCGACTGGATACGCGTTTTCCCGTCTATGTCGCTGTCCATCAACCGACCCAAGGTGTCTTTGCCACGATCAACATCGCAGCAGTCTTGACGCTTTTAGTGAGCACTCTGGTTATTGCGTTTTTCTGTTTAATTGCCTATCGCATTGTGAATAACAGCATTATCCGGCCCGTGTCGCTGCTCAACGAAGGCGCACAAATTATCCGACAAGGTAATTTCGATTTGAAAGTGCGTACTGATGCGGGCGGCGAAATTGACGAGCTTGCCACATCCTTCAACCAAATGGCCTCTGCACTGCGCACAAATGTGCATCAATTAAAAGAATCAGAGGAAAAATATCGGAACCTTGTTTTGTCTATGCGTGATGCACGGTTTCAAACCGATGTCAAAGACAAAATCACCTTTATCAACCCTGCAGGCGCCTTTATTTTAGGATACGAATCTTTTGATGATCTCTTGGGCAAAAAACTGGTTGATTTCTTTTTGGACAAAGAGGAACACACAAACCTCACCAAAAGCTTGGTCGTATCGCCTTATGTTGAAAACATCCGTATTTGGTTGAAACGGGCCGATGATCAAAGCGCCTGTGTGGAATTCTCCGGTACGCCAATCTTTGACACACACAATTCCTTTGCAGGCATAGACGGATCTTTTCGGGATGTGACCCACAGCGTCATCTTGGAAAAGGAAGTGCAAGAACGAGCCGAACGAATCACCTTCATTAATCAGATCGCCAATCTCGTTAATTCCAGCGTGGAGGCGGGGCTCGTTTATGAAAGCCTGAACCGTGAGATTCGTCACCTTGTCGCGTATGACTATGCAGCCATTTCTCTCAAATTAAGCGACGGTACCTTTGAAACCCGTCAGCTTTATCCTGAACCCAAAGAAGGCCCCGCCCTCTTCCCCCGTATGGATGATGATAACAGTACGGCGGGCTGGGTGGCGCAAGAAGGCAGATATCTTCTCGTTGAGGATCTTGAAAACGCGTCGCTGCCCATACGCTACCAATTCCCCGCTTCAGTGAAAAGCATTCTCTGTGTGCCCCTGCACGCCCTCGACGGCATCGCCGGTGCCTTGACCTTTGGCTCCGATCAGGTCGGTGGTTTTACACGGAACCACGCGGAGATTCTTGAACAGATAGCGCCGCATCTTACCTCTGCCATACGCAATGCTCAGTTGCTCGAAAATCTTAAAGAATCGCTGACCAATGTGAATCAAGCCAAAGAAAAGCTGCACGCCGCCAATATTGAACTGAAATCATTGGACGAAATGAAGGTGCATCTCTTATCCAATGTGTCTCATGAATTGCGCACGCCCCTTGTCGCGGTCATGGGATACACGGACATGATCTTGAACAGCAAGGCTGGCCCCATCACCGACCAACAAGAAGAGTACCTCAATATTGTCATGCGCAATGTTGAAAAACTGGTTGTCCTAATTGAAAACCTCTTGGACTTCTCTCGGGTTCATCGCGGTTCGGAAGAAATGCTCTTCACCCACTTTGATGTAGTCAATTGCATTTTGTCCAGCATGCAATCCGTGCGCCCCACAGCCGATGCGCGGTCGATCCCACTGCATCTGGAAGTACATGATTCCGAAGGAAATTCTGTTACGCCGCCTTTATTGGTCGACGGTGATAAGGGCAAGCTGGGGCAAGTCTTTAACAATCTGATTTCCAATGCTGTAAAATTCAATTCTGATGGCGGTTCCGTTACTATTGATCTTGAAGTACGGAAAAAAGATATTCGTTTTTCCGTTATCGATACGGGCATCGGCATCCCCAAGGAAGCGCAAGACAAGATCTTCAACCGCTTTTATCAATATGACAGTTCGTCTACCCGTAAATATGGAGGCACAGGAATCGGCCTTGCCATTGCGCAGGATTTTGTCGGGCTTCATGGCGGCCGTATTACCGTGTCCAGTGAAGAAGGCAAAGGAACGGCTTTCCGTTTTACCTTGCCCCGCTACGAAAAATCTGATTTATCCGAAGAGACCCAATGGCATATGGTCATGCCCACTGAGACCCATTTATTGTTTGAACTGGTCTCTCAGGATCGTGCGTTAAGCTCCCAGATTCGCCAGATCTTAACCTCGGAAGGGATGGATATTATTCATGCTGTCTATCCTGCAGCAGCGACTACCCTCGCCAACAAATACAATCCCGACTGCATTATCGTAGACACAGAATCAGGTCCTACGGGGCGGCTCCTGCTCGACGAGCTCTTGTCGGATCCTTCCATCGCCGCATTGCCCATGATGATCTTGACCGATAATGACCGCCTCTATGAGAGCTTTAAAAATCGTATTGATTCCCGAATAAAACGATCCTTTAGAAAAAGTACGCTCTTGAGCGGTATTCATTACGCCTTGGGACAAAAGCCCCTTACCACGCCCAAACTCGGCGCGAACATTCTCTACGTCGATAACGATGAGCAAACTTGTCTCTTTATTAAGCGCTGCTTGAAAGAAGAGGGCTATAAAGTAGACTATTGCCATACGGGCGCGGAAGCCTTGAAGCAGGTCAATGCAGAACACTATTGGCTGGTTATGCTTGAACTTGCGTTAACCGATGCCGACGGTTGGGATATCTGTCGTCAAATTAAAAATGATCCGGCTTTGGAAGGGATTAAGGTATTCATTGTCACTTCTAAAACGGTGGAACACCATTCCATGAAAATGCAGGAATCCGGTGCGGACAGTTTTTTGATGAAACCTTTTAAGGCCGATGAAATTGCCTCGGCTGTCGAAACCTATGATCCGGAACATTTCCAGGGCGACGCTGATACAATTATTTGAGAAAAGGAGCCGATACATGGATCGCGTCCCGAGATTTTTTTTACAGGGATTGGAATAGCGTCACCATGGCTTTCCGTTTAAAAAAGATGAAGTCCTATTCCCATTTCAAGTATGCTAACACGAACAATAAAGGCAACGCGCTATCATGAACCTTTTTTGCTATCGTTATCCGCGGCCTATGGTTACGGTTGATGCTGTTGTCTTTTCCGAGTTGAAGCAAGAGCAGCAAATAGCATTGATACGCAGGAAAAACGATCCTTTTGCCGGATCTTGGGCATTGCCGGGCGGCTTTCTGGATATGGATGAAAGCCTTGACGCTGCTGTTGCCCGTGAATTAAAAGAAGAAACCGGTTTGGTTGATATACCCTTAAGACAATTCCACAGCTTTGGCGACCTCGGTCGTGATCCGCGAGGCCGCTCTATCTCTGTAGCGTATCTGGGCTTTCTCGCAGCACCGGCGCCTTTGTGTGCTGCAGATGACGCTTGCGATGCGGCTTGGTTTCCGGTTGACAAATTGCCCGGCCTCGCATTCGATCACGATAAAATTATTAGTCTTGCCCAAAACTTTTTCAAAGGAATATTCCAATGAAATCTGTAACTTCAAAAGATGCTTTAATCGTCGTCGATGTTCAAAATGACTTTTGTTCCGGAGGCGCCTTACCGGTGCTCCACGGCTCCGGTGTTATTCGAAAAATCAACTGTATCCAAAAGAATTTTGATCATCTTATCTTTTCCCGAGATTGGCATCCCGATGATCACTGCAGTTTTGTGGAAGCGCCGGAATTTAAAGATGCCAGCTGGCCCGTTCACTGTGTTCAGGATACGCCGGGCGCAGAGTTTCATGGCGATTTGCGTGTTCCTGTGGACGCGATAATCGTCAACAAAGCCATCTTCGCCGATCGCGAAGCCTACAGCGCTTTCGATGGTACGGGGCTTGCCGAAATGCTGCAAAATCGCGGTGTGGAGCGCGTATTCGTGACCGGACTCGCCTTAGATTATTGTGTGCAGGCGACTGCCCTTGATGCCTTGAAAGCCGGCTTTGGCGCCGTATTGGTGGAAGACGCGACCCAAGCAGCAAACCCCGATGCGACCCAAGACGTGCTGAACCGCTTACAAGAGGCAGGTGTCCAAATTATTAAAAGTGATTGCCTCCTATGACCACAGCAGCACATTCTTGGTTCGACCGGCGCCATATGGCGCTCTTAACCGATTTCTACCAATTAACCATGATGGCGGCCCACTGGAAGCGCGGCAAAACGGAGCAACGGGTTAGCTTCGATTATTTTTTCCGCAGCCTCCCTCCTGACACGGGCTATGCGGTGGCTGCCGGTCTCGATGACTTTTTGAATTACCTCGAAAACCTTCGTTTTTGTCCTGATGATTTGGACTATCTGCGCTCTCTCCATGTTTTCGAAGCGGCGTTTTTAGACTATCTCCACGACTTTGAGCCCAGCTGTACCGTTCGTGCTGTTCGTGAAGGGGAATGCGTCTTCCCCAATGAACCGCTCGTGCAAGTTGAAGGTCCTATTCCGGAAGTGCAGCTGGTGGAAACGGCGCTCTTGAATATGATCAATTACCAAACCCTCATTGCCACCAAAGCGTCGCGGGTCTGCCTTGCCGCACAAGAGGATCCGGTCATGGATTTTGGATTGAGACGCGCTCACGGTCCCGACGGCGGTACGAGCGCGTCACGGGCGGCTTATATAGGCGGATGTGCCTATACCTCCAACGTACTGGCCGGGAAAATACATGATGTGCCTGTGGCGGGCACCCATGCGCACAGCTGGGTCATGAGTTTTGCTTCCGAACTGGAAGCCTTCCGCGAATTTGCGCGCCTCTATCCCGACCGCTGTATGTTGTTGGTGGATACCTATGATCCCATTAAAAGCGGTTTCCCCAACGCTATAAAAGTCTTCCAAGAAATGCAGGAGCAAGGGATTCCTATTCGCCCTGCAGTACGTCTTGATTCGGGCGACCTCGCCAAGCTGAGCAAAAGCGGCTACGCCATGATGGTTGAGGCAGGGCTGGAAGAGCCGATCATTGCCGCTTCCAACGATTTAAACGAAGATCTGATTGCTGATCTTAAACGTCAAGGCGCAAAGATTAACATGTGGGGTGTGGGCACCCAACTAATTACCAGTTATGATGCTCCGGCCTTGCCCGGCGTGTATAAACTGGTTGCCATCGACGAAGACGGCGCATGGCAGCCGCGCATGAAAGTCACTTCCAATTTTGAAAAGGCAACCAACCCCGGACGCAAAGAGCTGATGCGCTATTTTGATAAAAACGGGCAGCCCTTAGGGGATGTCATTTATCTGGATAAGGAACCGGTTGTCGAGGAGGGAACCATTCCCGGCCGCGCACAGAAACATCCCCATGCGGCGCGCTATCTCGAACATACCGTCTATGCCAAAGCTTTATTGGAAACCGTATTTGCAGCGGGCAAACGTACCCGTGCGCCCTTGAAAACCAAGGATATCCGGGACTATGCCTTGACCACACAAGCCAGCCTTCCCGAAGAATACAAACGACTGAGAAATCCTGAGATCTATAAAGTGCTGCTCTCGCCGCAGCTGGGCGATATGAAGGACAGCATGTTATTTCAATCAGAAGGCAAACACTAAGGCGCGATCATAAATCCCCTTTTATAGAAGATAGAAAATCCTCCTAATTTTTTGATAATAGTATGAACAGCAGTTAAGGTTTTGGATCCTTCGGACAGTGATTTGCGAGAGTGATCTTGTGCAAGCAGTCCGCGATCAATCCGAGCCTTTTGGGAAGGGAGACAACCATGGGTTTAGTCAATATTGCAGTCGCATCGCTTTCAGTGAAAGCAGGTGATTTCAAAGGAAATAAAGCGCACATTACCGATATTATCAAGAAGGCGCAGGACAATAATGTTCATTTGCTGGTTACGCCTGAGCTCGGCATTTCCGGGTACAGTCTGGAAGATCGCGCCTCACGGGCGGAGCTGGCACAACAAAGCTGGGCCACCTTGGCAGAAATTTCCGGTCTATGCGATAGGATTGCGCTGCTCGTCGGCTTACCCATTCAGCATGATAACCACCTGTACAGCGCCACCGCGCTCATTCATAATAAAATTATCCACGGTCTGACCCTCAAGAAACAACAAGGTCAGGCAAGCTTTGGCTGTCATAAAGGGACTTGGAGTTATTGGGAAGGCGGGGTCACTGAAATTCACGGCGTCCCTGCAGGAGAACTTCTCTTCCGTTTACCCTTTGGCACCGTAGTCTCCGAATTCTATAATGAATACCATAATGCGCCGTTCCTGCTTAACGAGGGTATGGCGGGAGAAGCGGATATTGTGTGTCTTTCCGGCGCATCCCCTTTCAGTCCGCGGGTACATGAGAAACGGACGAATCTGCTCATGAGCGCTGCGGCAGCACGAAAAAAGGTCTATGCCTTTTCGAATCTTTTGGGCACCGACAATGGACGTCATATTTTTGAGGGCGGTTGTCTCATCGCCACACCGCAGCGGCTGGCGGCGTCAGGGCCTATCCTGTCGAAACAGCCTTGGCGCTTAACGAGCGCCGTAGTCGATCTTGCCCGGCTTGGCAAGGGTCAAGAAAGAGCCTTTGCTTCAGGCGCAACAGAGATGCCCCCTCCCGCCCTTATTGATCTGAGCAAGGAAAGCTATAAGCCTGCATCTTTAGAGATCTATGTAGAGCAACAACCCAAAAATCTCGACATCTTGTCCATACGCACACGGAGAAGCGACCGAAACCCCGCATTGGACGAACTCTTTTCCGGGATCGCCCTCGGGTTGCGCGATTACTTTGAAAAGGTTGGCGTATTCAAAAAGTTTCTAATCGGCTTATCCGGCGGACAGGACAGTGCTCTCTGTCTGCTGTTGGCGGTCAAAGCGGCAAAAATGCTTGGAGCAGGCAAGGAAAGCAAAAACTATGCGCAATACATCGAAACGGTTTATCTCGCTAATGGCGCGCTTAGCAGTGACGCCACACGGGACGCCGCGAGCCGACTCGCAGCAGAGTGCAAGGTTCCTTTCTCCATCGTTTCTATAGAAAAGGAAGCGCGTATGCTCCTGTCAAAAGCTTCAGAAATGACAGGCGATGCAAACAAGGTCACGCCCATTACGCGTCAAAATCTGCAAGCGCGGCTGCGCGCTTCCATGTTGCTGAACTGGGCGAATAGCGTGGACGGGCTCTTATTGGTTACGTCCAATCTAAGCGAATTGGCCGTGGGCTACAGTACCGCAGGCGGCGATAATCAGGGCGGCTATTCGCCCCTTGCCAATATCCCCAAAACGGTAGTCTGTCAACTGCTCGAATATCTGTCGAAAAAGGAAGATATCAAATCGCTGCAAGGGATTCTCGCGCTGCCGCCTTCCGCAGAATTAGAGCCTGGCCAAACCGACGAAGATGATCTCATGCCCTATAAGGTCTTGGATGAGCTTTTGCATCTCTACTTGGAAACGCAGCACTCTTTAGTCACCTGCTGGCGCATGGCATGCCTCCATTTTCCAGAATATGACGCCGAGCAAATGCGTCAATGGACCGCCGATTTTTTCCGCAGACTGAACGCCGGGCAATGGAAACGCAATCAACATCCCCTATCGCCGAAACTTTTCGACTTGGATTTAAGTCCCTTTACAGGATTTTCTGTACCGATTATACAATCTATTGAATCGGATTTGGAGGAGCTCAATAAAGCAACCCTAAATTGAATGGGCCTTCCTTGCTATATTATTTTTATACGCTGTGCTTCACAGCCGTCTAACTGATCTGTGGAAGGGTCATGATGATCTTGAAGCGTTGAACTTTTTTGGTTTATGATACGTTGCTAGGGAATATGCAGGCCTAATCCGGAGCCGAATGTTATCTTCATTTTATAATCAAGGAGTCGAACATGCGCAAAGCACTAAAAATTCTTGGTGGATTCTTACTCGTTCTCATCGTCGTATTGTTGATTGCAAAATTTTGGGCAGACTACACCTATTTCAATAATTATGATCCCACCCTGCCTTTCAACATCAAAGTAGAAGAAACGGCTGTTGTCGATGATACGGCAACCTTCTTCGGCATTACCCGCCCCCGCCGTTTTGAAAAAATACAATTTACGATGGATGCCCGTGCCGGTGAAAGCATCCCCGTACTTTTAACCTTGCCTGTGGATCGCAAAGAACCGGTTCCCGTTATTATCTTCCTCCATGGCATCGGACAGAGCAAAGGCTTTATCCAAGAAATCTGCACGCCCTTTAATGAGGCAGGTTTTGCCATGGCATGCTTCGATCAATCTATGCAGGGCAGCCGAAAAGTGCACGGTATACTTGAAGGCGCCTATGCCTTCCGTCAACGCCCTTGGAAAACGATTAATGAGACGCGACGCTTAATTGATTATTTGCAAACCTATCCTGAAATTGATCCTGACCGTATTTATCTCGTCGGCGCCAGTTACGGCGCCATTACCGGCAGTACGGTAACGGCTTTTGACGAACGGATCCGTGCGAGCGTGTTGGTTGTGGGCGGCGCTAATATCCGCACCATGCTGGATGCGCCCATGTTGAAATCAGCGGTGTCCAATCGGCTTCTCCATTGGATGGGCAAACAAATCGTTGCTTTTATCATGAGCCCTGCCGATCCCAAACGCTATGCCGCCGGTACTGCCGGACGGCCTGTAATCATGCTGAATGGTTCCGAGGACACTTTAGTCAGCCCTGCCGCCGGTGAAGCGCTCTATGCCGCCCTGGGCGAACCTAAAGATATTAAGTGGTATCCCTGCGACCATCCGGGTCTGCGTGAAGGGGATGCACAAATTGTGGTCGATATTTTAGATGACGGCCTAGAATGGCTCTTAGAGCAGGACAAACCCTTCCGTAAGGATGCCCCTGCTGTCGAAGAAAAGTCTGCCGAGGAACAAATTGCCGTTGAGAGCAACTGAATCCAAGGCGCGCACAGTCCCCTGACATAAACCCGTAGCCTCGGCGCGCTCCGTAGCACAGACACAGAGCGCGCCTTTGCCATACCCATAGACCAATAAGCTTCTTCAGGATTCACCGCCTAAAGCCCTTAGCTTCCACCCAAAGGAGAATATCGTGTTTAATCGTGTTGCTGCGTTACTGGCTCTTTTCTTCATTCCTTGTCTTCTCGTCTCCGCGTCGGAATTTGACAGTCAGGTCCGTTCCGCTCTTGAGGAGATTGCCCCCCACCCGCGCCTATTGATGTCTGAGGCCGATGAACAACGTGTCCGCGACGAGATCCAAAATCATCCGACGAAAGAGTCGCTTTTTACGTTGATTCAAAAACACGCCGACGAGATCCTGGACTTGGAACCTGTTGAACGCAAGGTCACGGGGAAACGGCTCCTTTCCGTTTCCCGTGAGGCGCTGCGGCGTATACTCAACCTGTCCATGACTTATCGGATGACCCGCAACACAGCCTATGCGCAACGGGCGATTGTGGAAATGGAAACAATCATTCAATTTTCCGACTGGAATCCCTCCCACTTTCTGGATGTGGCAGAAATGACCGCCGCACTGGCCATTGGCTACGATTGGCTGTTGCCTCTGTTGACGCCGGAACAAGAAACCGAGATACGTAACGCCATCCGCGACAAAGGGATTGGCCCCTCGTATAACGGTCATGACGGCTGGGTATTTCGAAACAACAATTGGAATCAGGTCTGCCATGCCGGAATGGTCATGGGTGCTCTCGCCATTGCCGACGAAGAAAATGAATTGGCGCTGAAGGTGATTACCCGTGCCTTGGAAGGCTTGCCCAGTGCCATTAAAAGCTATCAGCCCGACGGCATTTATCCGGAAGGCCCTTCCTACTGGGATTATGGAACTACCTTCAACATTCTCGCCATCGCCGTCTTCGAATCTTCCTTGCATACAGACTTTGGGTTGGTCGACTTCCCCGGATTTCGTGAAACAGGCTCCTTCCCCTTGTACATGACCGGCCCCACAGGCGATCATTTCACCTTCAGCGATTGCGGTTCACGGAACTCGGCTTGGCCCGCTGTCTACTGGTTTGCCAAGCGGTTGGAAGAACCGGCGCTGGCTTATGCCGATCATTTCTGGCTGGAAAAGACCCTTGCCGGCAAATCGTCGGGCAAAAACCGCGTCTTTCCATTGATCCTTTTGTGGTGGGACGGGCAACGCCCTGCTGTGCCGGAGCGTCCGCTCCACTGGAAAGGCGAAGGGATCAATCCTATTGCCGTCCATCGCAGTTCTTGGTCTGATCCCGGCGCTGTGTTTTTAGCCATTAAAGCGGGTACGCCCGCCGCCAACCATGGGCATATGGACATCGGTTCTTTTGTGTTGGAGGCTGACGGAAAACGCTGGGCTTTGGATCCCATGGGCAGAGGCTACGGCGACCTCGAAGCCCGGGGGCTCACCCTTTGGAACATGAAACAGGAATCGGATCGCTGGCGCATTTATCGCTACCACAACAGCAGTCACAACACGCTGACCATCAATAATGAGGCGCAGCTTGTGAAAGGAAAGGGAAGCATTCTTCGTTTCTCCGAAGATCCGAAGAACGCCTTCACCATTATCGATATGACAGAGGTCTACGCAGGACAGCTGTCTAAGGCGCTGCGCGGTTTCAGACTGCTGCCCGATGGACGCGTGTTGATTCAAGATGAAGTCTGCGCCGCCCTTGAGCCGGCAGAACTCTGCTGGGCCATGACTACCCCCGCAACCATGAGCGATGCAAGCAGCAATACCGCTGCTGTGCTCGAACAAGACAATGAACGCCTTTTTATGGATGTCCTATCCCCTTCAACGACATCAATTCAATATTTCTCCACAGAACCCAAAGAAGAATGGGACTTGGAAACACCCAATATTCGGCAGGTCGGCTTTCAACATAGTCTCAGCCAAGTACAAGAAGAACGCTTGGCAGTACTGTTGACGCCGGGCAGCTGTGAGGCGGTCCGCGCCGATACGCCTGCGTTAATTCCTTTAGAGGCGTGGTAAAGGCGAGCGGCTCAGCCTGAGCGCATTGCCCATCGCGATCACGTGATTTTGTATGATGACCTCAAAAGGGCGCTGTTATAAGAACGCTCTCTTGGGGTCATCCTTGTTTTAATCTGCCTGTACCCATACCTTCTGCGGAATTTTTTCCTATAGGCGCTCTGTTTTATTTTATTGAGTACCTTTTTTACGATAAAATAAGGTGCTTTTACCCCTTTCCCCTCCCCCCCGAACAAGGATCGGCGAATGAAATCCATTCCCTTAAAATACCAGTTGTATATTTTCTATGCGGCGCTGTCGTGTACCGCTATGGCAACCAGCATCCACGATTCTACCTTCAACAACTTTCTGTCCGACACCTTCCATCTCAGTGCCGACGCACGGGGTTATCTCGAGTTTCCTCGCGAATTGCCCGGTTTTCTCGTCGTCATGATGACAGGCTTGCTTTGCATGCTCCCCTTGACGCGGGTCGGCTTGGTAGGCACCTTACTCTCCGCCACGGGGCTAAGCTTTTTAGCGCTCAAAGGAACGGGCTATCCCTTTATGATCCTGAGCATGGTATCCATGAGCGCCGGCGTGCACTTGCTTCAGCCTGTTTCCTCATCCATTGTCATCGGCTTGAGCGAAGCCCATAATCGGGGTACGCGCTTAGGGCAGGCGGCCGCCGTAAGCACAACCTTCACCGCCTTGGGCACGGGTATGGTCTGGTTCTTTATGGATCGCAGTGCGCCCCAGTATAGCACCACGTTCTTTTGTGCGGCAGCCGTGTTTCTCTGTGGCGGCATCATCTACAGTCTCATGCACATCCCCCATCTTCACCAGCCCCGGCAGCGCCTCGTCTTTCGTCCCCAATACAGACTTTATTACCTCTTGGAATTCCTTTCCGGAGCGCGCAAACAAAACTTTGATTTTATCATAGAAAATGCAGGGGTAAGCCCCGATAATTTTGCTTTCATACGTGAAGAGTTTCAGGACGCGCCCTCGGGGTGCGACGGGAAGAAACCGGTTATTTCCGCTTCCATCTTTGATACGGAGCAAAGTAGTCCTCCCCGCGATATGAGTCTGGCGAACAGGGTGATTCAGGAGTGTCAGGAAAACGTCTTGGCGCATCTTTCGATGCTTCAAAATGTCCTTGACAAATGCAGACCGACCGGAAGCGGAAAATACGCGTTGGCCAGCGCAGAAGAAATTGATAAGTATGTGTGTCAAATTCAAGAAGAGAAGGCCAAGGTTGACCAATTGCGCATGACCTTGGCTGTTATCGGCCCCATGAAGGCGGGAAAATCCACATTAATTAATGCCATCGTTGGCGCGGAAGTGCTTCCAAGCCGGAGTGGCGCCATGACGACCATGCCCACTCTCATCACGCATGTTGATGGGTGTAAGGAGCCGGTCCTGAAGTTTCTAAAACCGGAGCCGTTTAACAATACCATCGCCGCGATTGCAAAAATGAAGTTTTCCTTAAAAGAAAGGGACGGAGATGATTACATCGGGACGCTGGAACGAATCCGTTCCGGAAAACTTACAGAGATTCATACTGAATATCGGGGCGAGGCGCAAATTGCAGACTTCATGACCGACCTGAATGACCTTGTCCGTATTAGCCAACTGCCGGAATTCGATTTGCCGAGTCCGTTGGAGAGCTACAGCCAAATCGATGACTTTCCCGAGATCGAGGTGGAGTTCATCTCACTGACCAATCGTGTGAGTAACACGCTCGGAAAATTGACGCTGATAGATACTCCAGGGCCCAATGAGGCAGGCCAGGGACACTTGAAGGGGGTCGTGAAACAACAACTGCAACAAGCAGCGGCAATAGTCGTTGTGGTGGCGCCGACACAGAAAGATGGAGAGGCATTTGCCGAGATTCGCTCCTGGGTGCATAACGCCCGGGTGCATAATGGCGTTCCGCTTTATGTGTTTTTAAACAAATTCGATGAGATGTCTGCTGCGGAACGCAAAAAAGACAATGGGGCGGCATTGTGTCAGCGCCTTTTTCCTGATATACCACTCGAAGATGGCACGGTACTTACAGTTGAGGGCTGCACCTTTCCCACCTGCGCCTTTCCGGCATTACTTGCAAACAAGGCAATTCGGTCCTTGGAGAACAACGGCAAATTGCCGGACCAAGCCGATAGTTCATGGGTAATGGACTTTGCCGAGCAGGCTTTTGGCATGGTTCTGGCCGAAAAAAAACTCAAGCAGGGGGGGCACCGTGATTTTCTGGAGGGAAGCAATATCTTGTGGCAGAGGTCATTTATGGACAGTCCGTTGAAAAGTGTGGTGAGCGCCTCACTTTATCGGGCCGCACCATTGTGTTTGGACTCCGCCGTGGATAAAATTGCAGCCACAGGCAAGTTTTTTGAGGACCAGGCGAAAGGTCAAAGAACATCACTGACGCAAAGTCTTGATACCTTACAGAGCACCATACGCACCATGAACGGTTACTTGGAAGACCTCAGAAAGGCGCAGGCAAAATTGCAAGTCATTGTTGGCTCCGCTGTCGATACAATAGGCAAAAAACTCAACACCGAACTGGATGCTCTACAGTCAAGTGCGGAGTCTATGGTGAAGGCGTTGGCAAAACAAAAAGGCCGTGAACTTGATGCGCAGGAAAAAATAAAGAAAGATCAAGAACGCTCAACACTTGATGTGTTTATCGATATCTTTCCTAAATCCAAGAAATCAGACTCTATCAATAAAGTGTTTACGGGTAATGAGGTTCTGGAGTTTTCTTCCCAAGACGATGCTGAGCAGTTCTCCCGTGAAATTAGCGACTCCCTGAATGCGAAAATGAGAAAGACACTCCAAGCAATGGCAGATGGCTTAGAGCCAATCGTATTGAAGGAGCAGGAATATCTTGCAAAAAAAATAGAGGCGCACATAAGTCCTATTGTTAAAGCAATTGCTGATGAGACCAAAGACACCTTTGATATTAATTTGACACCACCAAAAATTAACTTGCCAAGGCTTTATCTAGACCTAGACATTATCTCATGCGTTAATATCGACAAGAAAACGATACGAAAGAGTTATACTGAGCGTCGATTGTGCACACTTTTCCTCTATAAACATAAGGTGGAATACGTTGATGATGTATACAAAGTCGATCCCCGAGAAATTCGTAAGTCCATTGTTGAAATGTTCAAGGGAAAAATTAAAGACTTGCAGGAGGATGTGAATGCCTTCATTGGCAACAAATTCTCCGAAACCATGGGGGAGTATTTTCAGGGCTTGGAAGTGAATGTGTCCCAGGTCCGTTCCATTGCGGAAGCGGGAATAGAGAATAAAAAACTAGACCAGCAGGCGCAGAAGCAGGCAAAACAACAGTGGCAAGATACTGAGGAAGAACTTCAGGATTTTGGCGCCTCCGTATCACACACAAAGAACAAACTCAAAGACGTGGAGGTATAATGGATGAGCGATGTAACTGATATTCAGCCAAGGGCATGGCAGGACTGCATCCAGTTCCTGCAGGAAGAATCGGCCCAAGTCCCTCACCTGTCTGAACGCCTCTTGGTGGATACGGTCAACGGGCTGGATGTTTTAGACGACCAGTTACGCTATATGAGCAAACAAGGACTTGTTTCCCGTTGCTTAGGCTTTTTTGATGGTTCCAACAGACGCCGTGAAATCATTATCCAGCAAACACAGCAACAATCCATGCGCGGGTTGTTGTCTTGGGTCGAAGAGTTGACACATAACGCATCCATTACCTGTGAAGCGTTGTCACAGACCCGAAAACGTCTGGAAACGACACGCGGAGATTTGCTTCAAGTGGCGCGACACAGCGTCCATAACAGAGAACTTATTGAAGAGAATACCGAGCGTATCAGCCATATCGAGCAACGTCTCGATGTGGAGATTGAGACGCGGCTGCAGGCTTTGGAAATTGACAACGAAATAAATAAGAAATGCACGGCATGGCAGGCAGGAAGTTTGTATGCCAATTACCCCACGCTGATACAAGCGGCATATGTTATTGATGATCTGATTCGCGGAGCCCGTGGTCACCGTATCTGTGATGAGCATAGGGAGTATCTGTACAATGCGGTTGTGGTTGGTTTGAAATCAATGGGCTTCGAACCGGGAGCCCCCCTTTCGCTTGATGACTGGTTGCGTGGCGCGTTGGTTAACGGTCAGGAAAGACAACAAGTGGCCATATGGTTGCTCTGCCATAGTCCGAAATCATTGTTGCATAACGCTATCGGCCAATCTGCCGAGTTGGGAAAACCCGCGGTGTGGGTTCGTGAAGAAATAAGTAATGGGCGACTTTTACCTTACTATAAGCCATCTGGACTGGTGCGTGAACTGCGCCGCGAGGCGGCAAGCGCGTTGGAGAATTGATTATGGCAGTGATAAAATCAGGTTTAGTGCTTTCAGGGGGGGGCGCGAAAGGCGCTTACGAAGTTGGTGTTATTAAAACGCTGGCTCGGCTCGGTTTTAAATTGGACGCGGTATCTGGAGCCAGCATAGGTGCTCTTAATGGTGCTGTAGTGGCCGCATCACCAAATCTTCAAACGGCTGCAGATATACTTGAGGCTGTTTGGACAGGTCTTGATAGCGAGTCAGTCCTTAAACTGAATAAATCCAATATCCGATATATTGCTTTGGGAGCACTTCATCAGGTTTTGAGAAAAGCACTCTTCCTTAACCCGGTATCCTTCGTTGCCATGGTTGCCGCTTCCAGGATTGGGCGAATAGTTTTTACAGAAGAAGACGCCCGGTTTATGGCAATTTTGGACAGTTCGCCCTTGGAGAAAATCATAGAGGTAGCCTTGGATTTTGATACACTTCTTGGCCCAGAGGGCAAAGAGTTTTACGCATCGGTTTATCCGTCTCGCGGGGGCCGGTTTCTCGGCACAGTGAGAGATTTAGTCCGGTATGGCGTCAGCGCGGGTGAATCGGTATTTCTCAGGATTAACGATTATGACCAAGAAACCGCTATCAAAATTATTCTTGCCAGCGCGGCAATTCCTATTGCGTTAAACGCCGTCAAGGTTGACGATGAAATCTACCGAGATGGCGGCATGGGTAATCGGGTTGAGGAGCAGGGTAACGTGCCTATGAAACCTTTAGCCGATGCGGGTTGTACTCATGTTGTTCTGGTCATGTTGCGGCAGGGTAGTTTGTTCAACCGTAATGAGTGGCCAGATATAACACCCATAGAAATCCGGCCATCGTTCGACATCACCGGTGGTCGCATGCTCAAATCGACCTTTGACTTTTCACCTCAGAGAATCCGAGAACTTATTCAGTGTGGAGAGGAAGATGCAGAAAAATATATCGGAAATATTGCACGGGCGTACGGCCTTCTCCGTAATATGCGGCGGCAACAAAAAGAAATGGCAAAAACCTGTGAACTTAACCATGCCCAGGAACAGGAATACGATTCGGGCATGAGGAAAATTCACGAGGATTTGCATCGGTAGTCCACCCACAGAAACCGATCAGTGTGCTTTGAAAACAAGCCATCCTGCGCAATAGAAATTATTTTACGAAACATGAGATGCCCATTAAAGACGCACAATCTTCTCATCCACGGCGTCTCGGGGCGCAGGGTAAACTTCTTGCGCCTGGATTCAGTGCTCGTGCTACACCGGAATCACCGCTCGTGCTCCTCCAGAATTGCTGGTCTACTCGGACCGGAATATGCAGAAAGACGCTATGACGTGAAACAATCACGATGTTTCGTTTGAGTTGCTCATCTTACAGTCGCAGGTTTAGGCTTTATGTGCTTCGTAGAGTTCTCGCCAAGTTATTTCCTGTATTTCTGATTGTCCGCAAAGAAAAACGGTATTAATCGGGATTAGTTTACTAAACCCAACGAATTTATCTTTCGCAATAGATTGGAAAGATTTACTGTAGAACTCTAGTGCAGACTTGGGTAGTAGAATAGCATAGCGGCAGTTTTTTCTGTTTGGCCGTCCCGTTTCTTTGAGTAAATCTCCGAAGACTTTGTGAACGGTATTATATCTGTCGCTCGATTCATTGCTTTTCGCCTCAATTACCCAATGAACATTAGTCTTTGAGATAAACTCAACATCGGCAAACGTTCTTGACTTACAGTTATTATTTAACAGTAACTCAATGCAAAGGTCTTTATCTCTTTTATTATACAAACATTTTACGAATTGGTTAATGAGTTTCTTTTCTGGTGCTTCATTTTTCATGATGTTGAGGAAGTGTCTAGTTTGGAAAGTTGTTCGATAAGTTTTATTATCTTAGGATGGTCTTGCTGATTAGTTGCTTTCATGAGTTGCAGTTTCAGTGCCTCTATTCGTTGCATATTAGAATCATGTTCTTTTGAAATTTCTTGACTAATTAAGTCACTTGAATGATTCATATCGTTTAACAGGCAATTTAATCTAGTTGATATGTCATGCCTCTTGACCTCTTCTTCCTCATGGACTTTATTAATGTCGCTTTGCGCTGCTTGGAGATTTTCAGCAATATTCTTTCGGGGTTCAGCAAATTTCTCTTGATTTTTCTTGTCATTCTTCATGTGTCAGTTTTCTAAATGTATTGGTATCATACAGTTTAAGTTGAGATAAATGTTCACCTTTATCATAAACGTCTAGCATAACTTTTGTAAACATATTGGTGTGCCCCCCGTAAACTGGTCCATGTATAATGAGAGTTTCGCATCTGCCCTTCGGGCAAGGAGACTTGATTATGTCGAAAAGGAAACGTCACAATCCGGAACAGATCGTTCGCAAACTTCAGG
>Ga0265293_10003908_pt1 | contig 27038 bp, 18 predicted proteins | sample Munlanlewell138R_FD_192505 | JGI IMG/M metagenome (GOLD analysis project Ga0265293, IMG submission 192505) | Leachate microbial communities from a municipal landfill in Southern Ontario, Canada - Leachate well 138R | ecosystem: Engineered > Solid waste > Landfill > Unclassified | place: Canada...
GAATAAAGTTTATAACAACACTGGTCAAAAAAAATAAAATAGAAAAAAGAAGTATCTCTTTTGCCCATTTTTTAAACCACGGCTGCTTATTTTGCATTATCAGCCTTTGGCACCAGATAGGTGTCTAGCCTCTTATTCCATCCTTTTCTCCATCTCTCTTCACCACGAGCTTTTGGAGAATTTGCTATGCGTCGGGAGAGCATAGCTTTTGCACTATCGCTAAATGCCTTAAATCTATCGCTTTCTTTTGGATCCATGTGGTCCAACACCTGAAGCAATCCCCAACCTTGATTGTTATATCTTTCGCTTGGCAAAGTGCCCTCGCCTTTGAAATTGACATAGTCTGTCAACACATAAACACCGTGTTCATTTAAAGATCCATCACGATTATATAATATTTTATTGAATCTTTCTTCTATCATCGCAGCTTTTTTAGAGTCATCTATAGTTTCAAGCATTTGAGGCAAAGCTTTAAAAAGCCTATCTGCAAGGAAACCTGCTTGAATATCTTTTGTATTTTGCAAAAAGTTAAATAGCTCTTGATACTGCTTGTCGTTTCTCGCTTTTGCGGCATACATTTCTTGTTTGCTATTCCAAGGCAAGGGAGTTTTTGACGTAAGCCATGAAGGCATAGATACGTTTCTATCTTCCATATATTTTAGCACCATAGGAAAAACTTCTCGAAATCTTTCGGTATGGCCTTTTGAAAACCATATAAAATGACCTATACCCAGCGATGCAAAATCCTCTCCATAATTCCAATGTATCAGATACTCGTCTCGCCCCAATATTTCATTCTTGCTAACTTTTTCCGCAATATACAACTCTTGGGCTTTGGTTAATTTTGCAATAGGCTTGGCAGATACACATAACGAAACAAAAAGTATGGCTAAAATAATTTTTTTTATCATATAAAACTCGGTGCGTCATTTGCAAAGAGTATCAAATCTCCTGCTTTTGTATGTTTGATCAGCATATCTTGCATTTGGGATTTTTGCGCTAATTTGATAAGTTTATTTTTATCCACATACTTCTCAAAAATAGCCAGATTCAGTCCGCCTGTCACTACTACAAGATCAAATACTTCATTTGCCCTCTTAGCAACTTGGATATTTAGCTCTTCACCTGCCTCTACAAGTCCAGGTGTAATAACTACTTTTCTTCCGCTATAAGTAGAAGCCAAATCAAATGATGCCATCATCCCATCTATATTGCCATTAAAGCTATCATCAAGAATAAGTTTGCCGCCTGCATCAATCCTCTCCAATCTATGCGGAGTGGCCTTGAGTGTTTTTAATCTTTTTTGAATGCTTTCTTTGTCAATTCCGAGTGCAATCGCTACTTTGATAGCGGCTGCTAAATTGATCGCATGAAAATCACCCAATATAGGAACCTCATACTTAACACCATCAAGTATAAAACTAGTACCATCAAGCGTTGAAACAACGTCCGTTACATCCGATCCAAAAAGATGCATATGGGCAGATGATGTTGCCATGGTGCTTTCATGCAGCCACGCTTCTTTTAACCGATTGCTTTGCAGGATCTCCATTTTTGTGGCAGCTATTGCATCTAAGGTTTTGAAATACTCTATATGTGCAGGCCCTATCTTGCCTACTACGGCATAGTGAGGGTTTACGAATGTAGCTATCTCGGCTATGTCTCCTTTGAGCCTAGCACCCATCTCCACAATATACACTTGTGTATTATCAGGCAGATCATCGTTGATATCTTTCATAATACCGCCAAGCGTATTTACAGAACGTGGAGTAGCATAAGTACGAAAACTGCCTTGTAAAATATGAGCCAAAAAGTTTTTGATACTTGTCTTGCCATAACTTGCAGTAACGCCTATGACTATCAAATCTTTCATGCCTTCTATTTTGGCTTTTGCTTTGGCTTTATAGCCAAAAAATAACATCTTTTCAACTATAAGTGAAATGATCCAAGCCATAACAAAAGGAGCAAAAACAAACTCGCATCCTGCTATAAACCACATCAACAGAGCAGAAACGATCAATATCGCAAAAAATCTTTTGATTCTGCCTGTCCACACAAGCGGTTTGTCTAAACCTCTGTACCATAAAAAAAGTATACCAATATAGAGCAAAGAAACCACTATTCCCATTTTCAATAAAGCAGAAGCCAATATATATATCCCCAAAGGAATTATGAAATATACAACATTCCAAATTGGTTTAGTATGATGGAAAAGCACCCTGTTTAACTTATAGCTATACCATTGCAGATTTGTTATAAGATAATATCCCGAAGCAAGTACAAAAAGTAAATATCCTGCAAACTCTATCATTCTTCACCGCCTGTGCATATTTCTGTGATAGTTTTAGCTATAAAAGGAGCGTGTTTTAAAAAGAAGTAATGATCTCCGCTCAGTGGATAAAGAATACTATTGCTCATAATAGAATGTATCTTTTTAGCAGTCCAAAGCGGTGTAGCCGTATCTTCTTTGCCCCAAAACAAAAGTGCCGTATTTTTAAAATTTGCAAATTGTGACTCAAAATCCTCATTGACGACATTTTTGAATGTCTCATACATTTCATGACTCATGCCTTGCACATCTTTGCTAGCAAAGATAGAACGAAGTTTTGCAAATCCAAGAGGTTTGAGCAATTTAAATATAGCTATCTTGGCTCTTACACTAAAAGGTTTAGGTACCAAAATACCGGATGATGATAAAAGCACCAAACAAGGAGGATTTAGCAAAGTTGCGACCTTTCCTCCAAACGAGTGTCCAACAATAGCTTTTGGTTTCACACCAAGATCATCTAAAAATTTTTGAATGATACCGGCATAATCTTGCGTGGTCAATACTGTATGATTGGTACTTCTGCCAAAGCCAGGCATATCGATATAAATATGTTTCAAATTTGGCATTAGTTTGCCAAAAGCCTGTTTCATAATCTCTTTATTGCTTCCCCAGCCATGCAAGATCACTATACTATCAGAACATGTGGGATTGACAATATCATACACAATTGTAAAAATATGCCCATCATAATGAAGCTCTTTTGCTGCCATGAAACCTACTTAAGAAAATTTTCTTAATTGTATCCAAAAGAGGCTTTTTAATATCTTCATTTTATTTTAGTCTTTAATGCTTTGGCACAGACAAAGGCGGATGAAAATGCCCATTGTAAATTATATCCTCCAAGTTCGCCGGTGACATCCAGCACTTCGCCTACAAAATACAAATTATCTGTTTTTTTGCTCATCATTGTGCATGGATCAACCTCGCTTGTAATAATCCCACCTTTTGTAACTTCAGCTTTACTATAACCAAAAGTACCCGCCGGAGCCAAAGAATAATTCTGCAATCCCAAGAGTCTATCTCTCTCATCTTTTGCTAAAGTATCAAAAGTTTTATCTGGTATATTCAGATTTTCTAAAAGTGATTTGATCACTCGTTTTGGAAGCGGGAGCAAAGTACTTATATTTTTCTTGGAACCTGACAAGCTTTTCCATCTAAAATTAGGTAAAAAATCAATAGAAATGGATCCCTTTTCCCAATACAATGAAGCATTAAGTACACTTGGGCCGCTGATTCCTTTGTGGGCAAACAGCAAATCCCCTTTATAGCTCTTTGTGCCTACTTTGATTTCAACATTACTAACTGATGAACCGCTAAGCTCTTTCATAAAAAACTGTTCTTTTTGGAGTGTAAATCCTACCAATGCCGGAGTAAGCTTACTGACAGAATGGCTAGCATTTTGAGCTATCTTATAACCGATATCACTTGCACCCAAAATTGGGTAGCTTAAGCCTCCAGAGGCTACGACTACAAGTTTTGCTTTTATTTTTTGTTTGTTAGTTTGTACCAAAAATCCATCTTTAACAGGAGTAATATCGAGTACTTTTTCATTTAGCAACACAGTTTGTTTGCTGCTCTCTTTTGACAATATGGAGACAATCTCTTTGGCGCTATTGGGACAAAAATATTGGTGGTTTTTTTGGGATATAAGACTCAGGCCTCTAGCTTCACACCAGCTCAAAAGTGCATTTTGATCAAATTGACCTATAGCATTCGATATGAAATCTTTATCTCCTAGATAATTATCGCTGCTTACAATTTCATTGGTGACATTGCATCTGCCTCCACCGCTTACTAAAAGCTTTGCTCCGACTTTGGGGTTTGACTCTATAACAATGGCACTTTTAGGAGGCAACAGTGAAGCTAGCATAAGCCCGCTAGCTCCCCCGCCTATAATCACAACAGGTATCATGGCGGCATTATATCCAAAAAGTTACATTTGCAAAAATATGTTACAATATTAAAAACTTTTCACAGGGAAATGATGCTCAAAATATTTCTATTTTTATTTTTCAGCATTATTGTTTTTGGAGCCAATACTTTTAGTATTTCAGGCTCGGATGGCATGCGTGTCATAAAACACAGAAACAATCCGGCACTTACACAAAATGCCAAAGAGTATTCATATCAAGCATTTTATAGCGAATTGCAACAGCAAAAAATATTAGCCCTCAAAGCGGAGATAGCAAGCAGGCAAAAAGGGCAAAGCTCTCAAAAAACATCAAAAACTTATCAAACAAGCAACTCCTGCTATATCGAAAATACAAATCAAAACTTGCTCATCAAAGATGCCAAAAATCACAAAGGCGGCAGATATGTATGGGGAGGTACAAATCCAAAAGGATTTGATTGCTCAGGATATGTCCAATATCTTTACGGTAAACACGGTATCAAGCTTCCTCGCACTGCACTTGCACAATCCAAAGTTGGCTTTCCTGTGGATACTAATTATCTTAAACAAGGAGATCTGCTATTTTTCTTGACTGATAAAAAACGAAATATTCCGATTACTCATGTAGGCATATATGTAGGAAACGGCCAATTCATACATGCAGCGTCAAAAGATAAAGGCATTATCATTTCTCCTCTCAATAGCGGCTCTTATGCAGAGACATTTGTAGGTGCAAAAAGAGTACTTCCGTCTTAAAATAATAAAACTTTTATAGCCTTTGCAGTTTTTTTAACCCCTCTTTAACCAGGGTTGCGGTATCCCCGCTGCTTCCTTGGAGTGCTTTTCGTATCTCATCTTTTTTAAATCCCAAGCTCTCTAGCGCCATAACAGCTTCGCCCATTGAACTGCCAACATTATCGCCGCTGGAACTATCTACTATAAAATCAGCTAGCTCTACAAGTATCCTGCTAGCAGCCTTTGGCCCAATGCCAGGAACCCTTTTAAGCATAGAGACATCTTTGGAGTTGATAACTTTAGCAAATGTCTGCGGAGAAAATGTAGAACAGATAGCCAGTGCTACCTTTGGTCCTACACCGTTTATCTTTAATAGTGTATCGAACATTTTTTTCTCGTCTTTTGAGGCAAAACCAAAAAGCAGATGTGCATCTTCTCTGATAATCTGAGTAGCAAAAAGCTTCACTTCTTGTGAGTCAAGTGTTTGTGAAGTATGAAGCGATATGAGCACTTCATATATAAGGCCATTATTATTGATATGCAAAAATGTCGGCTCTTTGTGTTCTATACTTCCTTGAATGCCTACTATCATATATGACTCCTTTTGTATTTTTGTGAGTATATCTTAATATCAATTTCGATAGTAAAAAATATGTCAAATTGTCATGAAAGTTACATGACTATAAAGCTGAGGCTTATTTAGGATATAATCATATTTAATTTTTGATTGGCAGGCAGCATGAGATTTCGAGCAATATTTTCAAACTCTTTTGGCATTTTAATATCGCGTATTACCGGACTCGGAAGAGATATCATGATGACATCGGCACTTGGTGCCAGCGTCTGGAGTGATGTCTTTCTCATGGCTTTTAAGTTTCCAAATCTATTTCGCAGAATATTTGCCGAAGGCTCTTTTACCCAAAGCTTTATGCCTTCATATGTAGCTTCGCGTCAAAAAGGTGTCTTTGCAGTTGCGATATTTTTGCGTTTTATGCTTATAATCATAGCCTTCTCTTTACTTGTGACGCTATTTCCTGAATTTTTTACAAAGCTTTTAGCGTGGGATTGGGGCAAAGATCTCATATCCAAGACAGCACCTTTGACCGTTATAAATTTTTGGTATTTGGACCTCATATTTATAGTTACTTTTTTAGGCACTCTTCTTCAATACAAAGAACATTTTTTTACAACCGCATTTTCAACTGTATGGCTTAATATTGCAATGATCGCTTGCTTGATGTATTATGCCAAAAGCAGTCCTGAAACTATAGTTTACGCTCTAAGTTTTTCCATCTTGGTAGGCGGATTATTGCAAGTTCTTACCCACATTTATGCGATTCGCAAAAAAGGTTTATCTAAAATTTTAATAGGTGGCTGGAAATACAGAAAAGCAAAAGACGTCAAAGAAGAAGAGAATAAATTTAAAAAACTGTTTATTCCCTCAGTCATAGGTAACTCCACAGCACAGATAGCCTCTTTTATAGATACCAGTCTAGCTTCGTTTCTAGTAGCCGGATCTGTATCGTATCTATTTTATGCCAATAGGGTTTTTCAGCTTCCGTTTGCCATTATTGCTCTTGCTATTACAACTGCCCTATTTCCTGCTATCTCAAAAGCCATCAAAAATGAAAATGAGGCTCTTGCATTTGCAAATCTAAGCAAAGCTTTTTGGCTTTTAAGCTTGCTGCTTGGGGTATCGGTTCTAGGCGGAATACTTTTAGCAGAACCTATTGTGTGGCTTTTATTCGAAAGGGGCAATTTTACTCCTCAAGATACGCGCAATACCGCCGATGTACTCATGATGTATATGGTAGGGCTCGTACCTTTTGGACTCGCAAAACTTTTTTCTCTCTATCTTTATGCAATGCACAAACATCTTAAAGCAGCCAAAATTGCTGTCGCATCACTAGTGATAAATCTGATATTCTCTGTTATTCTTATGCAGCCATTGGGAGCTGCCGGATTGGCTCTAGCAGGGAGCATAGGCGGAATGGCTCAAATGATTCTGACCATTAGAGAAGTTGGCTGGAATAGATTTGTTGAAATTATAAAAAACATTAAAACATTATATTTTTTAATAGGTATGGCTATTTTTGGTATAATATTGTATTGTATTAACCAATTTTTAATTCATCTTATTCGTTAGGAACAGTATGTATATTTATGATAGCGTCCAAAAAACAAAGTTAAAGTTTGAGCCTATACAAGCAAGTAAAGCCACACTTTATGTTTGCGGGCCCACAGTGTATGACGATGCTCATTTGGGGCATGCTAGAAGTGCACTGAGTTTTGACTTGCTTGCAAGATCATTAAAAGTTAGCGGTTATGAAGTGACATTTATCCGCAACTTTACCGATGTTGACGACAAGATCATAGCCAAGATGGAACAAACCGGCAAAACTCTGCATGAAATTACTGATTTTTACACAAATCGTTATTTGGAAGATATGGATGCCCTTGGAGTTTTAAGACCTACAATTTCACCTAAAGCTACTGAATCAATAGATGCTATGGAAGATATGATATCAACTCTTATATCCAAAGGTTACGCTTATCAAATATCAAACGGTGATGTCTATTTTGATACTTCAAAAGATAAACTCTACGGAAGTTTATCCAACAAAGTAAATGACGATACCGTAAGTCGCATAGAACATATCTCAGAGAAAAAAAGCCCAAAAGATTTTGCATTATGGAAAGCTTGTGATGAAAATGACAATGTATGTTTTGATACAAAATTTGGCCGAGGAAGACCCGGATGGCATATAGAATGTTCTGCCATGATAGCCAAATACACACAAGGCACAGATGAGTATAGTATAGATATCCACGGGGGCGGGGCGGATCTTTTATTTCCTCATCATGAAAATGAAGCAGCGCAAAGCAGATGTGCCACAGGCCATGCTCTGGCAAAATACTGGATGCATAACGGTTTTGTACAGGTAGACGGTGAAAAAATGAGCAAAAGCCTTGGAAATAGCTTTTTTCTCAAAGACGCTCTAAAAGCTTACGATGGTGAGATTTTACGATTTTATCTTACGAGTATACACTATAGAAATGACTTTAACTTCAACGAGATAGACCTGCTTCAGTCAAAAAAAAGACTTGACAAGCTATACCGTCTCAAAAAAAGACTTGTAGGCTCAGGAATAAGCGCGGCAAATAATGAATTTAAAACAGCGCTCGTAGCAGCCGTGCAGGATGATCTTAATATCTCTGTTGCTTTGAGCGTAATTGATGAAATGATAACCAAATCAAATGAACTACTTGATGCTACACCAAACGATAAAAATCTCAACAAAGAGATCATAGGAAATATAGAGTTTATAAATACACTGCTTGGTTTTGGAGCAAAAGATCCTTTTTTATATTTTCAATTAGGGGTCGATGAAACATTAAAGGCTCAAATAGAAACTCTTATAGAACAAAGAAGTGAAGCCAAAAAGCAAAAAGATTTTGCCCTGGCTGACCAAATACGCAACCAATTAAACGAGATGGATATAAACATCATGGATACAGCCGGCGGTACTGTTTGGGAGAAACTCTCTTGAAAAATCTTTTAAAGCAATACTTACCATATTTTAAAGATTACAAAAGGCAATTTGCATTTGCAATTATAGGCATGATAGCAGTTGCCATAGGCACAGCCGGCACTGCTCATATCATAAAACCTGTAATGGATGATATTTTTATCAAAAAAGACCAACATATGCTATTAGTCGTACCTTTTGCATTGGTAATGGTATTTATGCTAAAAGGCGTTGGCCGCTATATCCAAACCTACTACACAGCATATATAGGACAAGATGTCATAAGAAAATTAAGAGAAAAACTCTTGTCTCATATAACTATTTTGGATATAGATTTTTTTCATAAAATGCACTCTGGCGAACTTTTATCTCGTATCACCAATGATATATCACGCATACAAACCGTAGTAGCCAATATCATACCCGAGCTCATAAGAGAAATTCTCACTATAATGGCTCTTGGCGGTTATGTAGTTTATCAAAATCCAAAACTGGCATTCTATTTTATAGTTGTCATGCCTTTGGCTATATTTCCGCTATCAAAATTATCAAAAAAAATGCGCAGATACTCCAAACTCTCACAAGTGAGTACGGCCGATATGACCCAAAGACTCGAAGAGGTATTTTCAAATATTGAGGTTATCAAATCAAATTCATCTCAAAAATTTGAAATAGCTAGATTTGCGATAGAAAATAGTGCAGTTTTCAAATATATCATGAAACAGATCAAAGTCAATGCGCTCACATCCCCGATCATGGAGCTTTTGGGCTCTGTTGCTATCGGTCTTGTTATATATATAGGAGGAATGGAAGTTATTAACGGCAATATGACTGTCGGAAGCTTTTTTTCATTCAGTGCAGCACTTTTTATGCTATATGATCCTATACGCAGATTATCCGGGCTTTACAACAGAGCGCAAGACGCAATCAGTGCAAACGAAAGAATGATGGAGCTGCTCAATCTTGAAGCAGAGATAAAAGGCGGAGACTATCAGTTAAAAAATAGTGTAGATACCATATCGATAAAAAATGTATCTTTACATTATGATGATCATGAGGCTTTAAAAGATGTATCTTTGAAACTCCAAAAAGGCAATTTTTATGCCCTTGTAGGTGACAGCGGGGCAGGCAAAAGTTCGCTTGTTAACCTGCTTGTCAGATTTTATGACCCGAGTATCGGCCAAATACTAATAAACGATCAAAATATAAACAATTTTACCCTAGAGTCATTACACGATAAGATAGCTTATGTTACACAACATATCATGATCTTTAATGACACGATTGCAGCAAATATCGCTTACGGCAAAGAGATAGATGAAACCAGAGTGATCGAAGCACTCAAAAAAGCTTATGCTTATGATTTTGTATCCGAACTGCCAGATGGGATAAATACTATTTTAGCGCAAAGAGGCTCAAATCTCTCAGGCGGACAAAAACAACGAATTGCATTGGCTAGGGCACTATACAAAAATCCTGATGTTTTGATACTTGACGAAGCAACATCTGCGCTTGATAATACAAGCGAAAAGATGATAAAAGAAGCTATAGCAAAGTTGAAAAATGAAATGATCACTATAGCTGTAGCACATAGACTAAGCAGCATCCAAAATGCAGATAAAATATTTTATTTTAAAAAAGGACAAATTATTTGCGAAGGAACTCACGACGAACTTAGTTTGTCATGCAGTGGATATCAAAAGCTCATATCATCACTAGCAAAATAGCAATCATTGCACTCTTAGTGAGTTTTGGATATACTATTGCATATTTATAGTGGAGTATTTGGTGTCATTTTTTTCATATCAAACGTTAAAAAAATTACTATTCAAGCTAGATCCAGAAGATGCACATAGTTTGGCAAATTTTGGACTCAGAGTAGTAGAAAGATCATCACTTTTGCAGTCATTGCTGGCTAAATTTTTTGTCAAACAAGATTCGAAACTTGTACAGGAATTTTTTGGAAAAAGATTTGAAAACCCAGTAGGCCTTGGAGCCGGTTTTGACAAAGACGGCGAACATATAGAAGCCATGAGGGCTTTGGGGTTTGGATTTACAGAGATCGGTACAGTTACGCCAAAACCGCAAGACGGCAATCCAAAACCAAGACTTTTTCGCCTGATAGAAGATAACTCTATACAAAATGCTATGGGATTTAACAATCACGGCATGGAAGCAATGGCAAGTAAGCTTAAAAACTATACAGACTCTACATATCCTATCGGTATCAATATAGGCAAAAACAAAACTACAAGCGAAGAAGATGCCCTGAGTGATTACGAAACGCTTATCAAACATCTTGGCGATTTTGGGGATTATATAGTCATCAATATCTCTTCTCCAAATACACCGGGTTTACGAAATCTGCAAAATGAAGAGTTTATAACTTCACTTTTTACAATGGCAAAAAATATTACCTCAAAACCTATATTACTAAAGATCGCTCCAGATATGAGCAGTGATGATGCGATAGCTTTGTGCAGAGTTGCTATAAATGCGGGTGCAAGCGGAATTATCGCCACAAACACAACTATCGATTACACTCTTACGCCTCGTGCAAAAGATTTCGGTGGCATTAGCGGTGAACTGCTTAAAGAAAAGAGCAGAAATCTATTTCGTGCTTTGGGAAAAGAGTTTTACGGCAAAACCTTGCTTATATCGGTTGGCGGTATAGACAGTGCGCATGAAGTATACGAACGCATCAAAGACGGAGCATCTTTGGTGCAAATATACAGCATGCTTATATACAAAGGTCCAAGTTTAGCCAAGAATATCAATACGGGCCTTATACAATTGCTCAAAAAAGACGGATACACGCACATATCCCAAGCTATAGGTGCAAATTGCGAAGCTTAAAAATAAAACTAATTCTCATATTGTTGATGGGATGTATAGGAGTTACTATGGCAAATTCATTGCCTCAACATTTTACAAAAACATTAAATAACGGGATGCAAGTAGTAGTCATACCGATGCATAATGATTCTAACGTAATAACAACAAGTATTTACTATAAAGTAGGCAGCAGAAATGAAATACTAGGACAAACCGGTATGGCGCATATGCTTGAACACCTTAGCTTTAAGTCTACCAAAAATCTAGCTGCCGGTGACTTTGATGTCATAGTCAAAAAAGGAGGCGGTGTCAACAATGCGGCTACAGGATTTGATAAAACGTATTACTATATTAAAACGGCAAATAAAAATCTTGGCAAATCGCTTGAATTGTTTGCAGAGCTTATGCATAATCTATCTTTAAAAGATGATGAATTTCAAAAAGAAAGAGATGTTGTAGCAGAAGAGAGACGCCTAAGAACGGATAACAATCCTATGGGGTATCTCTATTTTAGAATTTTTAATACTCACTACACATACCACCCTTATCATTGGCTTCCAATAGGCTTCATGGAGGATATACTCTCGTGGAAAATTGAAGATATTAGAGAATTTTATGAAAATCACTACCAACCAAACAATGCCATACTTGTAGTTGCCGGCGACATCAAACCGGAAGATGTATTTAATAACTCACAAAAAATCTTTGGTGATCTAAAAAATAAACGCCAAATTCCGATAGTAAAAGCTATCGAGCCTCCAAATGATGGAACTAAAAGAGTTATGCTAAAAAAAGAAAGCAATAGAGTTGATACTATAGCAATAGCATACAGTATCCCAAATTTTGCACATGATGATCAAGTCGCATTAGGTGTGATCAGCCAAATATTAAGCGGTGGTAAAAGCAGCAGATTTGATAGCCAACTTGTAAATAAAAAGAAATTATTTAACCAGATATCTGCCTACAACATGGAATTAAAAGATCCAGGTGTATTTCTAATTATGGGGCTTTGCAGCAATGGTGTAGATCCACAAAAAGCAGAAAAAGAGATTCTGGCCGAATTAGAAAAGATCAAAAAAGACGGCATCACAAAAGCTGAACTTGATCGCGCCAAAATCAATATTAAGGCCGAATTTATATATTCGTTGGAGAGCTCCAGCTCTGTTGCCGGATTATTTGGGGACTATTATGCCATGGGCGATATAGATCCATTGCTTCATTATGAAGAGAAATTGGATAAAATAACGCCAAAAGATATCAAAGATATAGCAAATAAATATTTTGATAATAGTCACTCTACGACACTTATCTTAAGGAAACATCAATGAGAACATATCCTATAACAGGAGCAACAACAGCATTAATTACCCCATTTAAAAACGGTAAACTAAACGAACAAACATACGCCAGACTAATTCAAAGACAAATAGACAACGGCATAGATGCGGTATGTCCTGTAGGCACAACCGGAGAGAGTGCAACACTTAGTTATGACGAAGACAAAAGATGCATAGAAATTGCAGTAGAAGTATGCAAAGGCACAAATATGAAGGTGTTAGCAGGTGCCGGAAGCAATGCAACACACGAAGCTATACAGATAGCCAAATATGCCCAATCTTGCGGGGCAGATGCTATATTTTCGGTAAGTCCATATTACAATAAACCAAGCCAAGAAGGGCTCTATCAACACTACAAAGCCATAGCCGGAGCCGTTGAAATTCCTTTTATGCTATACAATGTTCCCGGTCGAACCGGAGTAGATATAAGCGCGGATACTGTTAAAAGACTTTTTGATGATCTGCCAAATCTTTTTGGGATCAAAGAAGCCAGCGGGTCACTGGATAAAATAATAGAACTTCGCCACAAATGCCCTGATTTAGCAGTATTTAGCGGTGATGATGTGATAGATTTTCCAATACTGGCCAGCGGCGGTGTGGGGATCACTTCGGTTACATCAAATCTTTTGCCTGATCTGAAAGCACAACTAACCCATGCTGCTTTAAATGGTGATTTTGATACCTCTAGAGCTATCAATGAGTCACTTTACCCTATCAATAAAGTGCTTTTTTGTGAAAGTAACCCTATACCTATAAAAGCCGCGATGTACATAGCAGGCCTTATAGAAACCTTGGAATACAGATTGCCTCTTGTCGCACCAAGCAATGAGAACATGAAAGCAATTGAAAATGTAATGAAAAATTATCAAATAGTAGGAGTAAAATAGATGTCCAATATGAAAGGCAAAACACTAGTTATCACCGGAGCTACAAAAGGAATCGGAAAAGCAATAGCCGAAAAATTTGCACAAAATGGAGTAAATATCGCATTTACATACAACAGCAATGCCGAAATTGCCAACGAATTGGCTGCTGGCTGGGAGAGTCAATATGGTATTAAAGCTAAAGCATATCCACTCAATATTCTAGAGACAGATGAGTTTAAGCCTCTTTTTGAAGCGATAGATGCGGATTTTGATAGAGTAGATTTCTTTGTAAGCAATGCCATGATCTATGGACGCGCTGTAGTTGGAGGATATGGTAAATTTATGCGTTTAAAGCCGAAAGGATTAAATAACATCTATACTGCAACAGTAAATGCATTTGTAGTCGGTACACAAGAAGCAGCCAAACGAATGGAAAAAGTGGGCGGCGGATCGGTCATAACAATGTCAAGTACAGGCAACCTGATATATATAGACAATTATGCCGGACACGGTACCAATAAAGCTGCGGTTGAAGCCATGAGCCGCTATGCTGCAGTTGAGCTTGGTGAAATGAATATCAGAGTTAATGCGGTTAGCGGCGGTCCTATCGATACTGACGCGCTTAAAGCATTTACTAATTATGAAGAGGTAAAAGCTGAAACTGTCAAACGTTCTGCACTCAACAGAATGGGACAACCAGAAGACATAGCCGGGGCTGCATATTTTCTTTGCACCGATGAAGCCAGCTGGATCACCGGACAAACCATCGTAGTAGATGGCGGTACTACTTTTAGATAGGCATATATGAAATCAAACATATATAACGTACCAAATATTTTGGCATTTATACGGCTTTGTTTAGCACCGATTATGTTTATATTGCTAATTGATCGTGATCTTTTTGGCGGTATTCATTATAGCTGGCTTGATTACGCGGCTGCTTTTATATTTGTTTTGGCAAGTGCAACAGATTTTTTTGACGGATATATAGCTAGAACTTTTGATCAAATAACTACTTTAGGTAAGATCCTAGACCCATTAGCCGACAAGATGCTAACCCTTGCCGGATTTTTAGGACTTATGATGCTAGATCGTGCATCACCATGGGCAATTTATCTCATACTCACTCGTGAGCTTTTTATCACTGGGCTTAGGGTATCAGCAGTCTCTCAAGGCATGGATATCGCAGCATCATTAATGGGGAAAATCAAAACAGTTGTACAAATGATAGCGATCGGCTTTTTACTCATGGAGTGGCCTTTTGCAAATCTAATTTTATGGATTGCGGTATTTCTCACTTTATATTCAGGATATGAATATGTAAGAGATTTTTTCAGATACAATAATAGTCATTCTCAAGGATAATTATGGGCATATTAGTTTCCGTATTAGTTTTATCACTGCTTATTTTTATACATGAATTGGGGCATTTTGCTGCTGCGCGATTTTTTGGGGTACATGTAGAAGTTTTTAGCATAGGCTTTGGCAAGAAACTATACTCGAAAATGATCGGCCGCACCCAATGGAGCATCTCTGCTATTCCACTAGGCGGATATGTCAAAATGAAAGGTCAAGACGATACCAACCCGACACTTCAAAGCAATGATTTTGACAGTTACACCTCCAAAAAACCATGGCAAAGGATAGTTATACTTTTTGCCGGACCGTTTGCCAATTTTTTACTTGCTTTTGTACTTTATATAGCTATTGCATTTGGAGGAGTGCCAAAACTTCTTCCCTCCATTGGTGAAATAACTCCAAGCTCACCTGCTATGAGCGCAGGACTCCAAACAAAAGATATGATACTCTCAATTGATAATCAATCGGTGCACTATTGGGAAGAGATAGGTCAAATTATCCAATCAAGCATGAAAGACGATCTTTTATTGCAAATCAAAAGAGATAATAAAATTCAAACTATTATTGTCAAACCAAAAATAATAAGTGATAAAAACCTATTTGGTGAAACGATCAGCAGAAAGGTCATAGGTATAGCGCCCCTTGGAACCATAGAAAACCAATATTTAGGCGTCTTTGATTCAATAAAATACGCTTACAACCAAACCATAGATACATCTCTCCTTCTAGTAAAAGGTGTGCAAAAACTTATCACCGGTGCAGTCGATTCCAGTCAGGTTGGAGGCATTATAACCATAGTAGATATTACCTCACAGGCAAGCAATGCAGGTATTGCAACTTTGTTGTTTTTTACTGCTCTGATATCGATAAACTTAGGAATATTAAACCTGCTCCCAATCCCGGCTCTTGACGGAGGGCATATCATGTTCAATCTTTATGAAATGGTCCGCCGCAAAGCTCCTAGCGAAGCTGTACTCTATCAGCTTACACTTGGCGGATGGATGGTGCTGTTTGGTCTTATGTTTTTAGGACTTTATAATGATATAAATAGACTTTTGGGGTAATTCATGAATAAAGAGATTTTACGAGCAAATCTAGACAAAGTCATATGGAATATTGAAAAAGCCCGACTAGAAGTGAGTGATCATCATATAGTCAAGCTGGTTGCTGTTGGCAAATACACTAGCGTAGAAAATATAGCCACACTATACTCTCTTGGCCAAAGAGCTTTTGGAGAAAATCAAGTCCAACAATTAGAAGCTAGGTCAAAAGAGTTAGAAGAATTACCTATCGAATGGCATATGATAGGCACACTTCAAAAAAATAAAATAAATAAACTACTAGATATCAGGCCTTCACTATTTCAAGCATTAGACAGCATAGAACTTGCGCTTGCACTAGAAGATAGATTGTCAAATAAGAACCAAACACTTGATTGTCTGCTTCAGATCAATAGTGCCGCAGAAGATACCAAAAGTGGAGTGTCGCCTCAAATGGCTATAGATACTTATCAAGAGATCATCAAAAGATGCCCTCATATATCGCTTAAAGGCGTAATGAGCATAGGCGCACATACTGATGACTTACATATCGTTCAGCAAAGCTTTGAAACTACTAGAAAAATCTTTGATACTCTGCAAACCAATGGCGCAACAATATGTTCTATGGGCATGAGCGGAGATTATGAGCTAGCTATCAAATGCGGCTCAAACCTGGTACGCATAGGCTCTTCTCTTTTTGAAAAATAACGGTTAATTATATTCTAATTAACCTACTCCCATATTAACACCGACGCATAAATTAAATCCTTAAAACTTTATCTATATCTATAGTCAAAAAATAATAACTTAGCATAATAAAACATTTTATTATTTTTTTATTATCGATTATTATTTATTTGTAGTATAATAATGGATGTAACGCGAATTAAATTTTGAAGGAGAAACAATGAAGTCAAAATGGACACAACAAATTTTCAGTTTTTTTGTATTGCTGACATTGGTTGTCACAAATAGTATAGCCGGTGATATTTTGCATGGACCCGCCCTGGAACAAACTAGCGTTTCGTCTACCGAAGGATCCATTATAGTTTACAGAGAAGACGATGGAGATACCAGTCATGTTCCTACTATATTTATTAATGATGACGTGATGGGCTCATTGCTTTCAAGTGAATTTGCACAATCAAAATTATGCACCGGTGACATAAAATTGCGTGTTGCCACAAGAGGCGAAGTGGTATCTGCGGGTCAATCACAAATGATACAAATCCATAAAGGTCAAATCGCCTATGTGAAAATCGTAAAAACTGCAAATAACACCTTTGTGCCGGTTATAGTTGATGAAACCCAAGCACAACAAGCTCTTAAGAATATCAAAACAACAAGTAATATTATTAATCGTTTTGTTGCCCAAGTAGAATTTGATACTGATAGTTTATTTGAATTTAATAGCGCCAAGTTGATGCATTCGGCTAGTGCAGCATTGGATAATCTTGCCCGAGACATCAAAGCGTGCCCTAATCAAATTAAACATATCAAAATAATAGGTCACACTGACCGGATAGGAAAAAAAGCATATAATCAACAACTATCGCTTAAGCGTGCTCAAGCTGTAGCTGGTTATCTTGCAAAACATGGTATTACAGTGCCTATGGATGTAGAAGGTCGCGGCTCAAGAGAACCGGTAACGACAAATTGCCGAGGTAAATTCTCGCCAAAACTAATCCAATGTTTACAACCTGATCGTAGAGTAGTAGTCGAATTATTAAACGGCGACAATCAATATTAACAGCTAAATAACAAATATAACATATTATAGTTTTTAGGAGAAAAAAATGGCAAAAGTAATTCAACTGATAACAAAAGGCGCCACTGAACAGATATCATCTGTAGAAGTAGGTGCGGGAAAAGCTGCCAATACACTGATCATTAAAGCGCAAGCAGGTGTTAAATATGAACTAAAAGATGCTGTGACCAAATTTGCACCGCAGCAGTTATTGCTATTACGCAAAGGAAAAGATCTCTGGATCAAACTAGATGATGAAGAAGAAGATGCATTAAACACGACAGATGCTCCGGATATCATTATTGAAAATTACTATGATGATTCGCCTGGCAGCCTGATAGGTATGTCTGAAGATGGGCAATATTATAACTATGCTCCGCAAGAAGGAATTAGTGACCTATTCTCCGTAAACATGGATGATGGTGAGTTCTCATATCAAAGCTTAGGGTATTCAGATGTAATAGGCGAAAGTAATTGGGTGCCGTACATACTAGGAGCACTTATACTAGGTGGTATAGCACTCGCATTGCATGATGATGACGATGATAATCGGCCATTAGCTCCAACTATAGATATTATCGAAGATGCAAACAATGATGGTTATATTAATGCCGATGAGCTTGTTGGAGATGTAGATGTAATAATTAGTATGCCAAATGATGCAGCGGTAGGTGATACTTTAACTATCACGAATCCAGATGGTAGTATAACTGAAGTTATTATTACGCAAGATATGATTGACAATGGATATGCTATAAGTTATACCCCACCAGCTGAAGGAAGCTCCATTACTGTCTCAGCAACCGTGACAGATAGTGAAGGAAATACCGGACCAAGCGGAAGCGATAGTGCTATAATAGATACAACAGCAGATAACGACGGTGACGGAAACACCGTAACTATTGAAAGCATTGAACTTGATACCGGCGCAAGCAGTACGGATTTCATCACAAATGACACAACACTTTTTATCCATGGTACGGTGGATTTAGATGATGGCAACACCCTTAGTGTATCTTTTAATGGTATTACATACACGGTCGGTGTTGATCCGGAACTAACAGTAGATGGTGCCGGCAACTGGACATTGGATGTAACCGGTACAACCCTAATTGATGGTACTTATCCGGTAGTTGCAACTGTAACTGATATTGCAGGCAACACTGCTAGTGACACACAAGATGTAATAATAGATACAACAGCAGATAACGACGGCGACGGAAACACCGTAACTATTGAAAGCATCACCGTTGATACCGGCGCAAGCAGTACGGATTTCATCACAAATGACACAACACTTCTTATCCATGGTACAGTGGATTTAGATGATGACAACACTCTTAGCGTATCTTTTGATGGTACCACCTACATAGCTGGTGTTGATCCGGAACTGACTGTAGATGGTGCCGGCAATTGGACATTGGATGCAACCGATACAACCCTAATTGATGGTACTTATCCGGTAGTTGCAACTGTAACTGATATTGCAGGCAACACTGCTAGTGACACACAAGATGTAATAATAGATACAACAGCAGATAACGACGGCGACGGAAACACCGTAACTATTGAAAGCATCACCGTTGATACCGGCGCAAGCAGTACGGATTTCATCACAAATGACACAACACTTCTTATCCATGGTACAGTGGATTTAGATGATGACAACACTCTTAGCGTATCTTTTGATGGTACCACCTACATAGCTGGTGTTGATCCGGAACTGACTGTAGATGGTGCCGGCAATTGGACATTGGATGCAACCGGTACAACCCTAATTGATGGTACTTATCCGGTAGTTGCAACTGTAACTGATATTGCAGGCAACACTGCTAGTGATACACAAGATGTAATAATAGATACAACAAACAACGCCCCTGCTCTGGATCTTGATGCAGATGACTCTACAACAACAGGTGCCAATTACTTGACTACCTTTACTGAAAACGGGGGAGCAGTATCGATCGGGGATACCGATGTTTTGATCACCGATGCAGATGATACAAATATCGAGAGTGCGACCATTACCTTGACCAATGCACAAGTCGGAGATGTGATGGCTGCTGGAGTAATGCCTGCAGGTATCACGGCAATAGTCGCAGGCAATGTTGTAACCTTGAGCGGGACAGCTTCGCTTGCGGATTATCAAACTGCCATCCAAGCAGTTACTTTCAATAATACAAGCGAGGATCCTGATACCACCGACCGTATCGTAACTGCAGTAGTAAATGACGGAACAAATGATTCCAATACGGCAACTACGACTATTACGGTAAGTGCAGCTGATAATGACGCTCCTGTGCTAGATCTTGATGCAGATGACTCTACAACAATAGGCGCAAACTTCAATACTGCCTTTACCGAGAACGGAGGAGCAGTATCAATTGGAGATACTGATGTTTTGATCACCGACGTTGATGATACGAATATTGAGGGTGCAACCATCACTCTAACCAATGCACAAATCGGAGATGTGATGGCTGCTGGAGTAATGCCTGCAGGTATCACGGCAATAGTCGCAGGCAATGTTGTAACCTTGAGCGGGACAGCTTCGCTTGCGGATTATCAAACTGCCATCCAAGCAGTTACTTTCAATAATACAAGCGAGGATCCTGATACCACCGACCGTATCGTAACTGCAGTAGTAAATGACGGAACAAATGATTCCAATACGGCAACTACGACTATTACGGTAAGTGCAGCTGATAATGACGCTCCTGTGCTAGATCTTGATGCAGATGACTCTACAACAATAGGCGCAAACTTCAATACTGCCTTTACCGAGAACGGAGGAGCAGTATCAATTGGAGATACTGATGTTTTGATCACCGACGTTGATGATACGAATATTGAGGGTGCAACCATCACTCTAACCAATGCACAAATCGGAGATGTGATGGCTGCTGGAGTAATGCCTGCAGGTATCACGGCAATAGTCGCAGGCAATACGGTAACACTGAGCGGATCGGCTTCGCTTGCAGATTATCAAACAGCTATACAAGCAGTTACTTTCAGCAATCCAAACGCAGGTCTAGATAGCACCAACCGTACCATAACTGTCGTAGTCAATGACGGAACAAATGATTCCAATACGGCAACTACAATTATTGCGATCGATGCAGCCGGCAACGATGCTCCAGTTCTGGATCTTGATGCAGATGACTCTACAACAACAGGTGCAAATTTCAACACTGCCTTTGCTGAACTTGGAGGAGCGATATCCATCGCGGATACCGATGTTTTGATCACAGATGCAGATAATGCAAATATTACAAGTGCGACCATCACCCTAACAAATGCACAAGCTGGAGATGTGATGGCTGCCGGAGCAATGCCGGCAGGTATTACGGCGGGAGTCGTAGGCAATGTCGTAACATTGAGCGGTTCAGCTTCGCTTGCGGATTATCAAACAGCTATTGAGGCAGTTACTTTCAATAACCCAAATGACAATCCGGATACTACTCCACGCACTGTGACTGTCGTAGTCAATGACGGAACAGATGATTCCAATACGGCAACTACGACCATTACTATCAATGTGACTCCGATAATTATAGATGCGAGCGCTAATGTATCAGAAGAAGGTTTGCCAGGAGCGGCATCAGACACGACCGGTACCCCTACGGATACTACGAATGCAGCGACCGTGTCAGGTACGATGTCTATCACTGATGCATCCGGTATCGCTTCTGTAGCTGTGAGTGGTCCTGCTGGTTTGACTTCCGGAGGGGTTGCTGTCACATGGAGCGGTAGTTTTGTAGGAGATACATATACACTTACTGGCATGGCAGGAGCAACTACTGTGGCTACACTGACATTGGATACTGCGGGCGCTTATACATTTACCCTATTGGAGCCTTTCGATCATCCAACTGTGGATGTAGAAGATATATTAGCTCTTGGTTTTAGCGTCACAGCTACTGATATACACGCCAATGCAAGCACACCTGGTACCTTGACCATAAACGTGGAAGACGATATGCCACTGGCCGCGGCTTCTACAACATTCATCATAGAGACACAGCCTGATACGGCTGAAGGATCTTTTGTCGTCAGCTTTGGTGCTGATGGCGGTTATGTATCAGAGGTCTCTTATGATGGCAATACCTACATCTATGATATCGGCACTGACGATGTTACCGAAGCAGGCACTTCCACATTGGTGGATACTTGGAGCTTTAATGCTGATAATGATGAGTTGACGATCAATACAACTCTTGGTGAAACTTTTGTAGTAGATATGCACACAGGGGAGTACAGCTATGCTGCCCTTGGAACAGATCTGCAAGTAGGTCCTGAAGTTAATGTCAACCCTTCTGCAAGCTTGCTTGGAATTGCAAATATAGGCGCGCTTGATATAATTGGAATCGGCACCAATCAACTTTTCACAGCCACGGATGCCAACAATGATATAGAAAATGTTGTAGTGAGAGCTGACAGCGTTATAAGTATTGGGTTGTTAAATTATTATAATCTTGCCTGGTCTGCGGAAATGGCAGCTGAGTTTGGTCTGAATGTCGTAGAGACGAATGATATACTTAATCTCTTATTGGTAACCACTCAAAGCTACTCCCAGCTCGAAATTACATCAATAGACGGCGGTCCAATCGATAATCTCAGATTAAATGAATTTTTAGCGACCGTGTATGTAGACCAAACAGGACTGGACCTCCTCTCACTCGGTCTTTTGCCGGAGTTATCTATCACGGCGACCGATTCATTAGCAAACAGTTCTACAGATACCGAACAAGATATTCTCGGTCTCAGTTTGCTTGATCCTTCTAGCAGCCCGGCTAATATTATCGAAGGGACTAGCGGTGCAAATGGCCTCAATGGCACCACCGAAGATGATCGTATCTATGGTTATGGTGATAATGACACTCTAAACGGTGGCGAAGGCAATGACCTGTTACGTGGCGGCCTAGGAAATGATGTCCTAATAGGCGCTGACGGGAATGATATTGTCATAGGTGGCAGCGGCAACGACACATTAAGTGGTGGCAGCGGCAATGACACATTCATATGGGAAGAAGATGATGAAGGAACCGTAGTAACACCGGCTACTGATACTATCATAGACTTCAACGCCGAACCGGTAGCAGGAGGCGGTGACATCATCAAACTTGGCGGTCTCTTACAAGGCGAACTTGCAAGAGGCAATACGGTGGGTAACCTGACTGACTATATGCACTTTGTACTCTCTGGAGCAGATACCATACTTTATATCAGCACCACAGGTGGCTTCTCCGGCGGCTTTGCCATAGGAGCGGTGGATCAGCAAATCACCTTCACGGGGGTAGATCTGATAGGCACTTTCACTACTGACGAGGAAGTGATAGCTCAGCTGCTTGCAAACGGCAACCTGATGGTTGATCAGGAAACTACGGCTACAGATCAACTCGATGGCATCACGACATTTGGCGCAACAATAACCGATAATGATGGTGATACCGACAGCACATCAGCGAGTTTCGACACCAACGATCCTGCAACCCCAATCCCTGGCAATGTTGCACCGGTAGTTCAAGATGATGCAACAGCCCTTCTGGGTCTCGTGGGACTCAACCTACTTGATCTCATCGATCTGGAATCGCAGGCATTTGCTGCGGCTGATGAGGATGGCAATCTGCGTTCAGTAGTGATCGAATATGTCGGAGTAGTGGATATCTCCCTTGAAGATCCAGTATTCACGGCTTCCCAAAAACTGGCAGCTGAGTTGGGACTTACCTTTACGGTAGTGAGTACTACTGGCACACTTGGGCTAATTGCCCCTACTTCGACAATTACTATCACGGCTCTAGATGGCGGCAATATAGACAATCAAGCAGTTAATGAGCTTCTTGCCACAGTTCGTCTTGAGTCGAGCGCGGATTTGCTTGGGCTTGTTCCTACCTTGGATGTCACAGTTCTGGGCTCGTTTGATATTACAGCAACAGACAGCGAAGGGCTTACCGCTACTGAAAGTGTAACAACCTTAGCAAATGCAAATGTGCTTGAAGGTCTTTTAGGCGATGAGGGCAGCCCTGATATTATAGAAGGCAATTCAGCCAATGATACTCTAACTAGCAGTGTCGAAGGGACTTCGGATGAGCGTTTATATGGTCATGAGGGAGATGACACCATTGACGGCGGTGACGGAAATGACCTGATACGTGGTGGCGCCGGTGATGACACGCTAAATGGTGGTATTGGTAATGATATACTCATAGACGGTAACGGCGCAGATACCTTCAGCGGCGGTGCCGGTGATGACTGGATCGTCATATCCGATACATCATCATTTGTCTCCATTGATGGAGGAACTGGCACGGATACCCTATTTCTCTCCGGTAGCGGTATGACACTTGACCTCTCCGGAATCAGCGGCACTACCGTCACCAGTATTGAAAATATCGACTTAACAGGTACTGGAAACAATGCTCTTATATTAAGCTATAGTGATCTGCTTGCATTAAGTGAAAGCAGCGATATCCTTTATGTCACTGGCGATAGCGGCGACACAGTTACCCTATCAGAAGAAACGTTTTTGGCAACTGATGTAGTCGATGGAATTACATACAACACTTACAATATAGGCGGCACGGCTGCAGCTGATGTTTGGGTACAACAAGGCGTCACGGTTCTATAAAATTTCTTTTAACACTCTACTCCTGCAATTGCAGGAGTCAATTATTACCAATCAATTAATAATTCTTTTAATTAATTTATTTTATTAAAAAATAATTGTATTAATTATTATATAATATAAATAGGTTTAGATTGCTCAATAAACATATAAAGCGCTATCTATAATTAATAATCACACTGTGATTGCAAGAGACAAAATGGCCAAAGTAATTCAACTAATAACAAAAGCTTTACCCAAACAAGTATCAACTCTTCCTTCAGGCGAACGCGCAATGGGCAATTCGTTGATAATAAAAGCGCAAGCAGGTGTTAAATACGAATTAAAAGATGCTGCGACCAAATTTGCACCGCAGCAATTATTGTTATTACGCAAAGGAAGAGATCTCTGGATCAAACTGAATGATGAAGAAGAAGATGCATTAAATGCAACTGATATTCCTGATATTATTATTGAAAATTACTACGATGATTCGCCTGGCAGCCTAATAGGTATGTCTAAAGATGGACAATATTACAACTATGCTCCGCAAGAAGGAATTAGTGACCTATTCTCCGTAAATATGGATGATGGTGAGTTCTCATATCAAAGCTTAGGGTATTCAGATATAATCGGCGAAAGTAATTGGGCGCCATTTATGCTAGGAGCGCTTTTGTTAGGTGGTTTGGCATATGTATTAAATGATGATGATAATACACCTGATACACCTGATACACCAGATAGACCGGACATGACAGCTACCACTGATACAGGATCAAGCAACACAGATGACTATACCGGAGATAATACTCCTGATTTTGCTATCACCCCTCCTGCAAATGGTCAAACACCAAATCTTTATATAGACGGGGAGATTGTACCTTCTACATTTGACCCTATCAACAATATACTTACACCCATAAACCCTATCCTAGATGGTCCGCACACAATTACTATTACAATAACCGATTCTAATGGCGAATCACCACAATCTCCGGAATTATATATTACGATTGACACCACACCTCCACTAGCTCCAACAGTTGAGATCACTAAAGATACGAACAATGACGGATATATCAACGCTGCTGAACTAAGTGGAAATGTAGATGTAAGAGTTACACTTCCAGCCGGCACTGTTGCTGGAGATACACTCAATGTAACTGACGGTACAACGCCTCAAACATTTATACTTACTGCAACAGATATCGCTAACGGCTATATAGATACCTCGTTTGCTTCTCCAGGAGAGGGAAACACCATTACTGTCTCAGCAATAGTAACTGATATTGCTGGCAACACTAGTCCTAGCGGAAGCGATAGTGCTATAATAGATACAACAGCAGATAACGACGGTGATGGAAACACTGTAACTATTGAGAGCATCACTGTAGATAGCGGCGTAGCAGGTGATTTTATCACGAATGATACCAATATATTGATCCATGGTACGGTGGATTTAGATGATGGCAACACTCTTAGTGTATCTTTTAATGGCACTACTTACACAGCGGGGGTTGATCCTGAACTAACAGTAGATGGCGGCGGCAACTGGACATTGGATGCAACCAGTACGACTTTAAGTGATGGTACTTATCCCGTAGTTGCAACTGTAACTGATATTGCAGGCAATACAAGTACAGACAATGTTCCAGTTACGATCGATACCACGCCTCCACTAGCTCCAACAGTTGAGATCACTGAAGATACGAACAATGACGGATATATCAACGCTGCTGAACTAAGTGGAAATGTAGATGTAAGAGTTACACTTCCAGCCGGCACTGTTGCTGGAGATACACTCAATGTAACTGACGGTACAACGCCTCAAACATTTATACTTACTGCAACAGATATCGCTAACGGCTATATAGATACCTCGTTTGCTTCTCCAGGAGAGGGAAACACCATTACTGTCTCAGCAATAGTAACTGATATTGCTGGCAACACTAGTCCTAGCGGAAGCGATAGTGCTATAATAGATACAACAGCAGATAACGACGGTGATGGAAACACTGTAACTATTGAGAGCATCACTGTAGATAGCGGCGTAGCAGGTGATTTTATCACGAATGATACCAATATATTGATCCATGGTACGGTGGATTTAGATGATGGCAACACTCTTAGTGTATCTTTTAATGGCACTACTTACACAGCGGGGGTTGATCCTGAACTAACAGTAGATGGCGGCGGCAACTGGACATTGGATGCAACCAGTACGACTCTAAGTGATGGTACTTATCCCGTCGTTGCAACTGTAACTGATATTGCAGGCAATACAAGTACAGACAATGTTCCAGTTACGATCGATACCACGCCGCCTGCCCTTTTGATAACGATTGACGATATTACATCCGATAATATAATAAATGTCACAGAAGCCGGCGGAAATGTTGCTGTGACTGGAACAGTAGCAGGTGAATTTAGTGCCGGAGATACAGTAACTCTTATCGTTAATGGAAACACATTCACTGGAACAGTTGATATAGCAGGAGCATTCAGTATAGATATACCAGGAAGTGATCTTGTAGCAGATGGCGACCTCACTGTAGATGCAAGTGTAAGCCATACAGATACAGCCGGCAACATAGGCACCAGAATAGATACCAAAACTTACACCGTAGACATCACTGCGACCATCACCAACACAACTCCTATAGAAGGTGATGATATCATCAATGCTTCTGAGGATAACGATGTTGTTATAAGCGGAACTACTACAGGCGTAGAAGCCGGCCGTACAGTGACCGTAGTTATAAGCG
>Ga0265293_10003909_pt1 | contig 27037 bp, 23 predicted proteins | sample Munlanlewell138R_FD_192505 | JGI IMG/M metagenome (GOLD analysis project Ga0265293, IMG submission 192505) | Leachate microbial communities from a municipal landfill in Southern Ontario, Canada - Leachate well 138R | ecosystem: Engineered > Solid waste > Landfill > Unclassified | place: Canada...
AGCCAAAGGCGCGCACGCCAGTGCGTTGATCTACAGCCTGGTTGAAACCGCCAAGGCTAATGGACAAGAGCCCTACGCCTGGCTGCGCTATGTGCTTGAGCGATTACCGTTAGCTAACAATGCAGACAATCTGGAAGCGCTGTTACCTTGGAACTGTGGGCCGATCGCTATTTACTGACCTGCTGCAAGGTGGGGTTTATGGATCGCTTACGATACTTTTGAGCTGGAACAAAGTTGGGATCTGTTTGACGAGATGGACGGTCTCAGTAACCGCCGCAAGAAAGCAGCAGAGCAGCTTGAAGAAAAATTTGAAAGCAATCTGCAGGACTTCCCGGACGTGGACGAAGTGGACGATAACGGCATTCGCCAGTTCGACGCTTCATCCGATCGGCACCGTAATCAATGATCCGATAACGCGGGATAGAGCAGGGCGGCCAGGGGCCGCCCTTTTCAGTTCAGGAGAACAGCAGTTGCGCGACCTGCTCAAAGCGTGAGGCGAAGTGAAGCGTCATGCCCTGTTTCAGATGCTCAGGCAATTCCTCGTAATCTCCCCGGTTGGCTTCTGGCAGAATCAGCTCAAAGATGGATTGCCGCCTGGCAGCAATGACCTTCTCGCGAATGCCACCTACCGGCAGCACCTGACCGGTCAGGGTGATCTCTCCGGTCATTGCAAGACCGGTTCTGGGTGCCTGATTACGTGCCAATGACAGCAGCGCGCTGGCCATGGTCACCCCGGCACTCGGACCATCCTTGGGTGTTGCCCCTTCCGGCACGTGCATGTGCACGAAGGCTTCGTCAAAGAACTTGGGGTCTGCCTTGTAGTCTTGCAGGTGTGCGCAAACGTAACTGTAGGCAATTTCCGCTGACTCCTTCATGACCTCACCGAGTTTACCGGTCAGCTTGAAGCCGCGGTTGAGACTGTGCACCCGGTTGGCTTCGATAGGCAAGGTGGCGCCGCCCATGGAAGTCCAGGCCAGACCGGTGATGACGCCGACGCCCTTGAGCACTGTTTCTGGACGGAAGGCGGGAGTGCCCAGCAGCTCCTTGAGATTCTCCGGCTTGATGCTCAGCTTCTGATCCGGATCTTCCAGCAGCGTCATTACCGACTTGCGCACCAGCTTGGCCAGTTGCTTCTCGAGATTTCGTACACCGGCCTCCCGGGCGTAGCCCTCGATGACCTGACGTAGCGCCTTATCGGTGATGCGCAACTGGCTCTTGCGCAGTCCGGCGCGCTCCAGTTGCCGAGGCCACAGGTGATGCTTGGCAATGGCCAGCTTCTCTTCGGCAATGTAGCCGGACAATCGAATGACATCCATGCGATCCAGCAGAGGGCCAGGGATGCTATCGAGGGTATTGGCGGTACAGATGAACAACACCTTGGATAGATCCAGACGCAGATCCAGATAGTGATCAAGGAATTGGCTATTCTGTTCCGGATCCAGCGTTTCCAATAGCGCTGAGGCCGGATCGCCCTGGTGACTGCTGCCGAGTTTGTCGATCTCATCGAGCATGATCACCGGGTTCATCACCTTGACCTCCTTGAAGGCCTGCACGAACTTGCCGGGCATCGCGCCAATATAGGTACGCCGGTGCCCTTTTATTTCAGCCTCGTCGCGCATGCCGCCGACGCTGAAGCGGTAGAACGGCCGACCAAGGCTTTCCGCGATGGAGTGCCCGATGCTGGTCTTGCCGACGCCCGGCGGGCCGACCAACAAGATGATGGAGCCGCCAACGGAGCCCTTGAACGTACCCAGCGCCAGAAACTCCAGAATACGTTGTTTTACGTCCTCCAGGCCGTCATGGTCACGATCAAGGATGCGTCGGGCGCGCTTGATATCGAGCTTGTCCGTATGGGTGATACCCCAGGGGATCGACGTGGCCCAGTCCAGGTAATTGCGGGTCACTGCATATTCGGGCGAGCCGGTTTCCAGAATGGACAGCTTGTTCAGTTCTTCATCGATCTTCTGCTGTGCGATTTCGGGCAGGGTCTTGCCACGCAGCCGCTCGCTGAACTGTTCGATATCTGCAGTGCGGTCATCCTTGGACAGCCCCAGTTCTTTCTGAATAACCTTTAGTTGTTCCTTGAGAAAGAACTTGCGCTGCTGCTCGCTGATGGTGCGATTGACCTCAGCGCTGATCTCGCCCTGAAGTCGAGCGACCTCGATTTCCTGCTTGAGCAGCACCAGAACTTTCTGCATGCGTCGCAATATCGGGATGGTATCCAGAACGTCCTGCAATTCGCTGCCCTTGGCCGAGGTCAGGGCGGCGGCAAAATCTGCCAGCGGTGACGGCTCGTTGGGACTGAAGCGGTTCAGATAATTCTTCAGTTCTTCGCTATACAGCGGATTGAGCGGCAGCAGTTCCTTGATCGAGTTGATCAGGGCCATGGCGTAGGCGCGTACTTCATCGCGCTCATCGCTGGGTGATTCCGGGTACTCCACCTCGACCAGATAGGGTGGTTTTCTGCTCAGCCATTGGGTAATACGCACGCGGGTCAGACCCTGTGCGATAAACTGAATCTTGCCGTCCTCCTTGACTGCCTGATGGATCTTGACCGCACAGCCGGTGCTGGGGAGCTGCGCAGGATCCAGTTCGCCGTTGGGGGGCAGTGGGCCTTCTACCCAGAACAGGGAAAGGGCGTGATGGGGCGTATTGGCGACCCGCTCGATGGTTTCTGACCAGGGCGTTTCGTTTACCACCACCGGCATGACCTGCGCCGGGAAGAACGGACGATTAGTGATCGGCAGAAGGTACAGCTTCTCAGGCAATCGCTGGCTGGGTATCACCAATCCGGTACCAGGCCGGCTGGTCTCATGCTGCTCGATATCGTCGGGCAGCGCATCGTTATCAATCATGCAGCACCTTCTCAGTAAACTGTTGATTACTTAGAGGTGGTGTCTATTACGGGAATTTCAATGGTTGCCTGCCTGATCCGGCATTGGACAGGCAAGCGCAGGTCAGCATAGCTCACTGGTCTGGGGCACCACAGCGAGCAGGAAACTGTATTCCTCGGCCAATTCTTTCATCGATTGGTAGCGACCACTGGCGCCACCATGGCCGACACCCATCTGCGTGCGCAGTAACAGGGGACGATCATTGGTGCGGTGATGCCGGAGTTTGGCTACCCACTTGGCGGCTTCCCAATACTGGACGCGCATGTCCTGATAGCCGGCGGTTACGAACAATGCTGGATATGGCTGTTCGCGTATCTGCTCATAGGGTGCGTAACTGCGGATTCGCTGCGCCACTTCAGGATCGTTCGGATCCCCCCATTCCTCGTATTCACCAATGGTCAACGGCAGGGCCGGATTGTTCATGGTGTTCCAGACATCCACAAAAGGCACGTCAGCAACCGCTGCGGCAAACAGCTCCGGCCGCTGGTTGATTACGTTACCTATCAATAGACCGCCAGCACTGCCTCCGGCAATAACCAGCTTGCTGCTATCGGTATAGTTCCGGGAAACCAGGTGCTCGGCGCAGGCGATGAAGTCGCTGAAGCTATTGTGTTTGTGTTGCAGTTTGCCCTGTTGATACCAGAATTCGCCCATATCGGCACCGCCGCGGATATGGGCAATGGCAAATATCCAGCCCCGATCCAGCAAGGACAATCTGGCATGGGAAAACCACGGATCCATGCTGGCGCCATAGGCGCCGTACCCATAGAGATAGACTGGCGCCGATGCCTCCAGCGCTGAACTGCGACCGACCAGGCTGATGGGAATGCGCGTGCCATCCGGAGCGCTGGCCCATTCCCGGCGCACCACATAGTCGTCCGGGTTGAAAGGCCCTTCTACCGGGGTCTGCTTGAGAATGGTCTGGGTGCCGCTGGCAAGCTGCAGAGCACGGATCTGCGCGGGTCGATTGAGTGATTCATAACGGATGCGGATTTGCGCACTGGCATATTCCTCACCCCCTTGTACATGCAGGCTGTAGACCGCGTCAGGTATGCTCACATGATAGGGCTCGCCAATGGCAGGATGCACTTCGAGACGGGCCAGCCCATCTTCCCGGTAGTGCAGCAGCAAGCCCTGTTGCTGCACGCTGAAATCTTCCAGCGTGCGTGCCGGATCCACCTCAACCAGCAGTTTCCAGTGTGGGCGTAAGGGTTGCATCGGATCGGCGCAATACAAGGCAAAGTTTTCGCCGCGGTCGTTGCTGCGGATCAACAGACCCTGCGGGCCATGATCGACGTGGTACTCGTGGCCATTGTGGCGGCGGGCCAATAGTTGCCAATCGGCGGCCGGGTCGTCAGCTGGAACAACCCGCACCTCGCTGGTGTTCTTGCTGTCACTGGCGAGAATCAGCCATTGCTCGGAACTGCTGCGGTATGCATGGAGATAGAATCGTTGGTCGGTCTCGTGATAGACGCGCACCGGTGGCGTACCCAGTTGCAGGCGCCATAGGGTGGCGGGGCGGGAGGCTTCGTCCAGGCTGATGGCAAACAGCGTCACGCTATCATTGGCCCAGACCAGGCTGCCATCGGCCTGATCGAGCGGTAGGTCACTGATATTGCCGCTGGTCAGATGCTTCAGATACAGCTGATACTCTTCATTGCCCTGCCGATCGAGGCTATAGGCCAACCATTGATGGTCGGGGCTGATCGCGAAATCGCCCAGCTGCAGAAAGCCGTCGCCAGCCAATTGATTGAGATCCAGCAGCAGTTGTTCGTGCTCCGGATCAGTGTTCAGACTGCCATCAGCGGGGCGCGGACTGCGGAAATAACGCGGGTACTCAGCGCCGGCCTCGGTACGTTGGTAGTACAACCATGGGCCCCAGACTGCGGGTAGCGACAAGTCGGTTTCACGGATGCGCCCGCGGATCTCCTCAAATAACTGTGCCCGTTGATCGTTGTGGGCGGCCAGCCATTCTTCGGTATGCTGATTTTCCGCGTGCAGGTGCTGCATCACTTCGTCGCTGTCGCGCTGTTCCAGCCAGGCGTAGGGGTCAGGCGTGGCATCACGGCGAGCTGATAGGTGCATGGGTGTAAGACTCCCGAGGCAAAAAAAGATATTATAGTCGCTCGTTTTTTGACAACCGGTTGGCGACATGTTCAACGAAGCGGAATACCAGACAGTGTGGATGATCTACCTGGCGGCTGCGGCCTGTTGTTGGCTGGTCTGGACTCAATTGACCCGTTGGATTGGCTGGTGGTTCATTCGCGAGCCTCTGTGGCTGATAATGGCGGTGATTCTGTTCACCCCTGCGCAGATAGACCCATTGCAACCGGGGTTGGCACCGGCTGCGATCGGCTGGGCGTTGGACGCAGCACTGAGTACCGGGGGTGACACTGGTCCATTGTTGGCCCAACTGGCGTTGGTCATGACGCTCGCCATTCTGGCGTATATCGGTTTCGCCTGTTTGCGCCTGGGTTGGCGCTACTGGCGCAACAATGGCGGCAAATCTGCCGCCTGAGCGGGCTCTCTTATTGCTCGTTCTTCTGCTCGTACATGATGCGCGCCAGGCGCATGATCTGCTCCTGGAATTCGGTACGCTGGCTGTCAGTCATGGGGCAGATGCCAATCTGCTCAAACAGGCGGTATCCGCGCACTGAAAAGAACAGCACCGCTGCCTGAGCCAATCCCAGTGGCGACTTTTCCAGAATGTCGAACAGACCCTGAACATCATCGGATGTAGTCTGCAACAAGGCTGGATTGCTGGCCGCGGCGGCAAAGATGGCCGAGTCGAGGTTCTTCTCCTCGGTTGACTCGCTCATATTGCTCAGCAGTAGCGCCTTGAGCTCACGCATGGGTTCGTCAGGCAGCACGCTTTCATAGGCACCCCAACGCACTCGGAAGCGTTCCAGGCGATGTTCGATCATGGCTGCCAATAAGGCTTCGCGATCGGGGAAGAGGGTGCTCAGGGTCGCTTCATCTACGCCCGTGCGTTCGCTCAGGGTGGCGAAGGTCAGTTGGGATGCGCCCAATTCACTGACGATGGCTTCCGCTGCACGGAACAGGCTCAGATGAAGGGAGTGGGTCTGTTTCGGGTTGCTGTCCACTACGAAAACCTCTTGATCAGGACGTCTGGAGCGAGGCTGCGTACAGAATGCCGGATGAGTCTGTCGCCCTCATGTCATTGCCGCATAGGGTACGACGTCAGACCGGCGCAGGCGAGTGAATTTTTGCCTGAAGGTGATTGTAGTGGTGTAGAAACGAGAAAACCCGGCCGAGGCCGGGTTTTCTTATTCAGATATCAAATATTAGATGATCTGAATGTTTGCAGCTTGCTTGCCTTTGGGGCCAGTAGTGATGTCGAAAGACACCTTCTGGTTTTCCGCCAGGGACTTGAAGCCTTGAACCTTGATTTCGGAGAAGTGGGCGAACAGGTCGTCACCGCCGCCGTCCGGAGTAATGAAGCCGAAGCCTTTAGTGTCGTTGAACCACTTAACTGTACCAGTTGCCATTTCAGATAATTCCTATCAAATTGAAATACTTGAGCAATATTGCTCAATTAAAAGCGTGGGAATCAAAGATTGCGAGAATGACAAACTTACGTACTGAAAGTGCGCTTGCAGCCTACTACTCTATCTCTTGAAAACCTACGCGCTTACTTTGCCCCGTTATGTCGATCAAGTCAAGGTGAGTTTTCTCGACCGGGGCAAAACATGCGAAATTCAGTATACGTCAGTTTGTGAAAATAGCACGCCTTTCGTCGGATATTTTCCGGAGGGCCCTGGTATGGGGCTTTGCCCGCTGGGATGCGGGCTGCTGGCGCCCCGGGTTCTAGAGTTGGGCGCGTTCCTCCGGCCGATGATACGGGTACACGTCAATCACCTTGCCGTCGCGAATCTGTTGCTGCAGGCCCTTCCAGTAATCGGCATCGAATAATTCACCGTGCATCTGGGTAAACATCCGGCGCAGGCGTATATCTGCAAACAGAAATACTGGAAACTCTTCGGGGAAAACATCATTCGGCCCGACCGAGTACCAGGGTTCGGATGACATTTCCTGTTCCGGATAGAGTGCTTCGGGTATGTGCCGGAAGTTGACCTCGGTCAGGTAGCTGATTTCATCGTAGTCGTAGAACACCACGCGGCCATGGCGGGTGACGCCGAAGTTTTTCAACAGCATGTCGCCGGGAAAAATATTCGCCGCGGCCAGCTGCTTGATGGCTAACCCGTAGTCCAGCAATGCCTCACGGGTCTGGGCCTCACTGGCCGTTTCCAGATAGATGTTCAGCGGCGTCATGCGCCGTTCCGTCCAGCATTGGCGGATCAACACGCTATCGCCTTCCAGCACCACGGTGGAGGGGGCTACCTCGAGCAGCTCTTCCAGACATTCCGGCTCGAAGCTGTCCCGTGCGAAACGGAAGTCGGCAAAGTCCTGGGTGTCAGCCATGCGGCCGACACGATCGTGGCGTTTTACCAGTCGGTATTTTTCGATGACGGTGGCGCGGTTGACGTGTTTTGACGGCGAGAATTTGTCCTTGATCACCTTGAAGACGGTATTGAAACCGGGCAGGGTGAATACCGTCATGACCATGCCTCGCACACCGGCGGCCATGATGAAGCGGTCGTCGGGATTGCGAGCCATATAGTCAATCAGCGCACGATAGAACTCGGATTTGCCCTGCTTATAAAAGCCCAGCGCGGTATACAGCTCGGCAATCTGCTTGCCCGGCAGAATCTGTTGCAGAAAGCTGATCATCTCCGTCGGGACGCTGACATCCACCATGAAGTAGGAACGGGTGAAGGAGAAGATGATGGAGATTTCCGATTCATCGGTGATCAGGGTGTCCACGCTGATACCTTCGCCGTCCCGGTGCACCAGCGCCAATACGAAGGGCCACTGTTCACCCTGGCTCAGCACGCGACCGACCAGGTAGGCACCCTTGTTGCGGTAGAACACTGACTGAATAACTTCGATGGTCAGCCCGTGGTCGAGCTGAGCCCAATCGGGCAGTCCTTGCTTCAGGCAATCCACAATCAATTGGCTGTCCCGTTCGACGTCCGCCCAAGGGACATCGAAGGCGTAATCACTGAGCAGTTGTCGCGCCAGGCTGATCAGACAGCCGCCGGAGATGAAACCCCGGGTCAGAGGAATGCGCGACGGCTTGCGAATCGCTGGGCGGGTGCTGTGCACGAACATCGTCCGGTCGCTGATCTGGTCATGCCGGTGCATCTTGAAAAACACCGAGTTGAACCAGGTCTCCGCCAGGTCGTCGTCAAAGCGATCCTCGATCAGCTCGATAAACGCTGCCTTGATTGCCGGCCAACGATCTGCATCGAGGATGTCCTGACAACACGGGTCAGCCGATAGCTGGTCGCGGGTCTGGAATATACGTTGATCATAAAGGTTGATGCGTGCCGTGGATGCTTCCTGGATCTCCACCCATTGAGCCTGCTCAAAGCGGGCGCGGGCGCTCAGGGTCAGTTCACGAAAGGCCGAGCGATACTCGTCAAAAGCATCGAGTAAGCGGCGGGCAACATGAGCGGCAGAATCTGACATGGCGAACAACCTGTAACCGGAGGAGCGCTCAGGATAGCCAGTCAGGGCAGGTGACGGAAGAGTGAGTTGGGTAAATCACTGTTGCTCCGCCCCAGGCAGTGTTGCGGTCTCGCATTCACCCCGGAGGTGTTTGCGAGACCGTAACGCCGGAAGCTCAGGCCTCCAGTTCCTGCTCGGTAAACAGCTCGCTGAAGAGCATGGTCGACAGATAGCGCTCACCGGAGTCAGGCAGAATGACCACAATGGTGCGGTTCTGCATGCTGGGTTCTTCAGCTATACGCACTGCGGCAGCCATCGCGGCACCGGAGGAAATGCCGCAGAGAATGCCTTCTTCACGCATGATGCGCAGTGCCATATCACGGGATTCATCGTCGCTGATCTGCTCAACGCGATCGACCAGACTCAAGTCCAGATTGCCCGGAATGAAGCCTGCGCCGATACCCTGGATTTTGTGCGGAGCAGGGGTAATGTCCTCGCCTGCCATGGCCTGGGTGATGACCGGCGACAGGATCGGCTCCACCGCAACGGTGGTGATCGGCTTACCCTTGGTCAGCTTTATATAGCGCGATATACCGGTCAGGGTTCCGCCGGTGCCGACACCTGACACCAGTACGTCAATGCTGCCGTCGGTGTCGTTCCAGATTTCCGGGCCGGTGGTTTTTTCGTGAATTTCCGGGTTGGCAGGGTTCTCGAACTGTTGCAGCAGGATGTGCTTATCCGGAGCGCTTTGAGTGATCTCCTGGGCCTTCTCGATAGCGCCTTTCATGCCCTTGGCAGGTTCGGTCAGCACCAGCTCCGCACCCAATGCCTTGAGTACCTTGCGCCGTTCCAGACTCATGGAGGCAGGCATGGTCAGAATCAGGCGGTAGCCGCGGGCGGCGGCAACGAAGGCCAGGCCTATGCCCGTGTTGCCGGAGGTGGGCTCGACAATGGTCATGCCCGGCTTGAGTAAGCCGCGGGATTCGGCATTCCAGATCATGTTGGCACCGATGCGGCACTTGACCGAGTGCGAAGGGTTGCGACCCTCTACTTTGGCCAGAATGGTAACGCCCTTGGGGCCAAGGCGGTTGATGCGCACCAATGGGGTGTTGCCGATGGACTGGGAGTAGTCCGCGAAAACATGACTCATGACGAGGCTCCTTGTTGAGGTCTACTGGAATGCAGCCTATGCCCCGCACCACAGGGCGTCAATTGGTTGAACTACCGTCGAGCGCATCAGTCACTTTTGATATGAACAGAACGCTTGGGTATTCCTTTCTGGTGGTGGCGGTGCTGGCACTGCTGCTGATCATACTGCATCTGTTGCTGCCGTGGCTGGTACGCGAGTACCTGAACGATAAGCTAGCGGATATGGGGGATTATCGCGGTCATATCGAGGATGTGGATCTGACCTGGTGGAGAGGCGCGTATCGCGTTAACGGGCTGGAGATCACCAAGACCGAAGGCGACATTCAGGTGCCGTTTCTCGATATCCCGCAGATGGATATTGCGGTTCGCATGCGTATCCTCTGGCAAGAGGGCATCCTGGTGGGCGAGGTGGATCTTCATCAGCCCGAGCTGAATTTTGTCGACGGCGATACCGAAGAGCAGAAGCAGACCGGTGAAGGTGTGGACTGGCGGGCGCAGCTGGAGCAGATGGTGCCTGTGCAATTGAACGAAGTGAGAGTTCATGGTGGCACTATCTCGTTTCGCAACTTTTCCAGCGACCCGCCAGTGAATATCAATGCCTCTGAGGTGCAGCTCACCGTGTATAATTTGACCAATGCGCCGGACGCTCAGGGGCAGCGCAGCGCGGGCATGGACGGAACTGCGCAATTTCTCGATCACGCCGCGGTGGAAGCCAATGCCCACTTCGATCCGCTGGGACGACTGGATAATGCGGATCTGCAGTTGAGAATGCTCGGGCTGGATCTCACCCGCATCAATGACTTCGCCTCAGCCTACGGCAAGTTTGACTTCCGTGCTGGCGAAGGGGATCTGACATTGGAACTGGAGGTGCGCGAACGTCAGGTAGACGGATATATCAAGCCGCTGATGCGCCATGTTGATGTGTTCGACATGGATCAGGATGTACGTAACGAGGACAAGGGGTTCTTCCGGGGGCTATGGGAGGCCATCGTGCATGGTGGTCAGGAAGTGCTGCAGAACCAGAGCAAGGATCAGTTCGCGACCCGTATAGAGCTGTCCGGCAGTCTGGATAACACCGAAATGAGCGCATTTCAGGCCTTTATTGCGATCCTTCGCAATGCGTTTGTTGAAGCCTTCACGCCGCGATTTGAGCGGGCGCTGGAGGAGGGCGAATGATGCTGTGAATGTCGCCCGTGCGTTTACACTCATTCCGGGCCCAAGCTATAGTCCTGAGCTGACCATTAGTTGAACACCCGGCCAAGGCCGGGTCAGGCCCCAAGGAAACTCCCATGAAGTTCGAAGGTACCCAGTCCTACGTCGCTACAGACGATCTTAAACTCGCCGTGAACGCAGCCATTACGTTGGAGCGCCCGCTGCTGATCAAGGGTGAACCGGGCACCGGTAAAACCATGCTTGCCGAAGAGCTCGCTGAGGCGCTGGGCGCCAAACTGATCACCTGGCATATCAAGTCCACCACCAAGGCGCACCAGGGTTTGTATGAGTACGATGCAGTCAGTCGCCTGCGTGACTCCCAATTGGGCGTCGACAAGGTGCATGACGTACGCAACTACATCAAGAAGGGCAAGCTGTGGGAGGCCTTCGAGTCTGAAGAGCGTGCCATCCTGCTGATTGACGAGATCGACAAAGCTGACATCGAATTCCCCAACGATCTGTTGCAGGAACTCGATAAGATGGAGTTTTTTGTTTACGAGACCAATGAGACGATCAAGGCCAGGCAGCGCCCGATCATCATCATTACCTCAAACAACGAGAAAGAACTGCCGGATGCTTTTCTGCGCCGCTGCTTTTTCCACTACATCGCCTTCCCCGATCGCGAAACCATGCAGCGCATCGTTGACGTGCACTATCCGAACATCAAGAAGGATCTGCTCAGTGAAGCAATGGATATCTTCTTTGACGTACGCAAGGTACCAGGTCTGAAGAAAAAACCGTCCACGTCCGAACTGGTCGATTGGTTGAAGCTGTTAATGGCCGATGAGATTCCGGAAGCCGTATTGCGCGACCGCGATCCGACCAAGGCCATTCCCCCACTGTACGGCGCGCTGGTGAAGAACGAACAGGACGTGCAGTTGCTGGAGCGCTTGGCCTTCATGACGCGCCGTCAGAACCGCTAACAGGGGGTACACCCTATGTTACTGGGGCTGTTTAATGAAATGCGTGCAGCAAAAGTGCCGGTATCGGTGCGTGAGCTGCTGGATCTGATCCATGCGTTGAAGAAGCATGTGGTGTTCGCTGATATGGACGAATTCTACTATCTGGCGCGCACCGTGATGGTCAAGGATGAGCGTCACTTCGATAAATTCGACCGTGCCTTCGGTGTCTATTTCAATGGTCTACAGGATCTCAATGAGCTGCTGGAGGCGCTGATCCCCGAAGATTGGCTCCGCAAGGAGTTCGAGCGCCTGCTGACCGACGAAGAGCGTGAGCAGATCCAGTCGCTGGGTGGGCTGGATAAGCTGATCGAGGAGTTCAAGAAGCGCCTCGAAGAGCAGAAAGAACGTCATGCCGGTGGCAACAAATGGATCGGCACTGGTGGCACCAGCCCTTTTGGTTCGGGCGGTTACAATCCCATGGGCATTCGTGTGGGCGAGGCCGGTCAGCGCCAGGGGCGAGCGGCCAAGGTCTGGGAGCAGCGCGAGTACAAGAACCTGGATGATCAGGTCGAGCTCGGCACGCGCAACATCAAGGTGGCCCTGCGCCGCCTGCGCAAATTTGCTCGTACCGGCGCCGCGGAAGAGCTGGATATTGATGGCACCATCGACCATACCGCCCGGGACGGCGGTTTGCTGAATATTCAGATGCGCCCCGAACGACGCAACGCGGTCAAGCTGCTGTTGCTGTTCGATATTGGCGGCTCGATGGATTCGCATATCAAGGTATGTGAGGAACTGTTTTCTGCCTGCCGCACCGAGTTCAAGCATCTGGAGTATTACTACTTCCATAACTGCCTGTATGAGTCAGTGTGGAAGGACAATATGCGCCGCACGCAGGAACGAATTCCGACCATGGACGTGCTGCATAAGTACGGTTCGGATTACAAGGTAGTGATCGTCGGTGACGCGGCGATGGCGCCTTACGAGATCACTCAGCCGGGCGGTAGTGTGGAGCACTGGAACGAGGAAGCAGGTCACGTCTGGATTACTCGGCTGCGGGAGAAGTTTCCCAAGACCATCTGGATCAACCCCTATCCGAAGGATGCCTGGGGCTATACCACCTCAACGCGCATCATCCAGGATCTGATGGAAGACCAGATGTATCCGCTGACCCTGGAAGGGTTGGAGCAGGGGATGCGGTATCTGGCCAAGTAGCGTGTTGCTTCGTCAGTATATTTGCTGGTTGGTTGTGAGCACACGCCGCGCTGTCGATCACCCTGCCCGGACGCGCTCAAGCCAGCCATGGCCGCCGAGCGGACTGGCCAGGGTGGTCAACAGCACTGCGGGCGGTAGGCGGAGTTACCTGGGCGAACAACAAGGGGGGTTCTTTCAGCGGCACGTAGGCATCCTGAAGCGTTTGCCTGGCCTGCCCGACACATGCGTAATCACTTATCCACCAACAGTACGCCATCAACAACCCCCCGACATCAACGAGATGAAAGTATGACCCTGAAGCCCGGCCGCTACCGCCACTATAAAGGAAAGGATTACCAGGTGATTGGTGTCGCTCAGCACTCGGAGAGTGGAGAGTCAGTGGTGGTTTACCGCACCTTGTATGGGGATTTTGACCTATGGGTGCGTCCGCTGGAGATGTTTGTCGAGGAGATTGAGGTTGATGGCAAAACGTCTCGACGCTTTACCTTTGTCAGCGAAGACGTGTAGGCTCTGGCCCTCCAGACTGCCTGCCGTTCGTCGGCGGGGTCAGCGCAGGCCCGAAATTGCCGGGCCATATGGATTCATAGATTGAGGAACACCAATACCCATGGGAAAAGCACTGGTCATTGTGGAGTCACCTGCCAAGGCCAAGACGATCAACAAATATCTTGGCAATGACTTTGTGGTGAAGTCGAGTATCGGCCATATTCGCGACTTGCCCACCAGCGGCAGCAGCAAGACCGAAAGCAAACCCAAGGGTGGAGGCAAGGCTGCTTCTGCGCCGGAAGTTGATAAAGCCACCAAGGCCAGGATGCAACTGGTTAACCGAATGGGCGTTGATCCCGAGAACGGTTGGAAGGCGCGCTACGAGATTTTGCCGGGCAAGGAAAAGGTCATCGACGAACTCCGTCGACTGGCCAAGGACGCCGACACCATCTATCTCGCGACGGACTTGGACCGCGAAGGGGAGGCGATTGCCTGGCACCTGCGGGAATCCATAGGTGGCGATGAAAGCCGCTATCGCCGTGTGGTGTTCAACGAAATCACCAAAAAAGCCATCCAGGAAGCCTTCTCCCAGCCCGGTGAGTTGGACATGAACCGAGTCAACGCCCAGCAAGCACGGCGTTTTCTTGATCGGGTGGTGGGATATATGGTCTCGCCGCTGCTATGGCAGAAAATCGCCCGCGGCTTGTCCGCAGGCCGCGTGCAGTCGGTCGCTGTCAAGCTGATCGTTGACCGTGAGCGTGAGATCCGTGCGTTTGTTCCGGAAGAGTTCTGGGAGGTACATGCCGATCTCACTACGCCGAAAAGCGAATCCGTACGCTTTGAGGTCATCAAGGAAAGCGGCGAAACCTTCCGCCCGCTGAACAAGGACCAGACTGACAAGGCGCTGGCACAACTGAAAGCTGCCAGTTACAAAGTCGTCAAACGTGACGCCAGGCCGACCAGTACCAAGCCAGGCGCGCCTTTCATTACCTCCACTCTGCAGCAAGCTGCCAGTACGCGGCTGGGCTTCAGTGTAAAGAAAACCATGATGATGGCTCAGCGTTTATACGAAGCTGGCTACATCACCTACATGCGAACCGATTCGACCAACCTGTCGGCGGATGCAGTCGGTATGGTGCGCGGCTATATCGAGAAGAGTTTCGGTGCGGAATACTTGCCGGATTCGCCGAATGTGTATGGTAGCAAGGCCAATGCGCAGGAAGCGCACGAAGCCATTCGTCCTTCCGACGTCAAGCTCAAGGCCACTGAACTGAATGGTATGGAGCGTGATGCAGAGCGGCTGTATGAGTTGATCTGGCGTCAGTTTGTTGCCTGCCAGATGCCACCGGCCAAATATCTGTCGATCACTATTACCGTGCAGGCCGGTGATTTCGAACTGCGCGCCCGCGGTCGTATTCTGCAATTTGATGGTTTCACCAGGGTTCTGCCGCCGCTGGGTAAGGGTGGCGAGGATGAGGTGCTGCCAGATATGCAGGTCGATCATGTCATGGGTCTGGTTAAACTGGATCCGAAGCAGCATTTCACCAAGCCTCCGGCTCGTTACTCCGAAGCCAGTCTGGTCAAGGAGTTGGAAAAGCGCGGTATCGGTCGTCCGTCTACCTACGCTTCGATTATTTCCACCATCCAAGAGCGTGGTTACGTCAATTTGACGAACAGGCGCTTCTATGCGGAAAAGATGGGCGATATCGTTACCGAACGCCTGAACGAAAGCTTCCCCAATCTGATGGATTACAGCTTCACCGCGCGGATGGAAGAGTCACTGGACGAGGTGGCTGAAGGCGAGATGCTCTGGAAGCAGGTGCTTGATAAGTTTTATGCCGACTTCAGTCAGAAGCTCAAGGCTGCGGGGATGACCGAAGACGGCCAGGGGATGCGTGCTAACCAGCCTACGCCCACTGATATCCCCTGCGTCGATTGTGGCCGGCAGATGATGATACGTACTGCATCCACTGGTGTCTTCCTTGGCTGCTCAGGCTATGCCTTGCCGCCCAAGGAACGTTGCAAGGCCACCGTTAATCTGGTGCCGGGTAACGAGGTGGCTGCGGATGATGAAGAAGGTGAATCCCGTGTATTGCGCGCCAAGCGCCGCTGCCCGATCTGCGCCACAGCGATGGACAGCTATCTGGTGGACGAGCGTCGCAAACTGCATGTCTGCGGTAACAATCCGGACTGCAGTGGTTTTGAAGTGGAAGAAGGTCAATTCAAGATCAAGGGTTATGACGGTCCGATCATTGAATGCGACAAGTGCGGCAGTGAGATGCAGCTCAAGACTGGCCGTTTCGGCAAGTACTTCGGTTGCACCAATACGGCCTGCAAGAATACCCGTAAATTGCTGAGAAGCGGCGAAGCTGCGCCACCGAAAATGGATCCGGTGCTGATGCCGGAGCTGCGCTGTGAGAAGGTGAATGACGTCTACGTGCTGCGTGATGGCGCCTCCGGTCTGTTCCTCGCTGCCAGTCAATTCCCCAAGAACCGGGAAACCCGTGCGCCACTGGTCAGGGAGCTGTTGCCGCACGCCAGCGAAATTGACTCGAAATATGATTTCCTGATGAAGGCACCTGTAGCTGACCCGGATGGTAATCCGACGGTCATACGCTACAGCCGCAAGACCAAGGAACAGTACGTGCAGAGCGAGATTGAAGGCAAGCCCAGCGGCTGGCGCGCCTTCTACGACGGCAAGAACTGGATAGTAGAGGATGCCCGTAAGGGGAAACGCTGATAGCAGCGGGGCGTCGATGCTGGCGCACCCTCAGACTATCGTCACCTGCCTATGCCTCGGAACCCACGCCGGGGCTGTGGTACACTGCCTCGCTTGACTGACAGGAGACCTCCATGCCTTCACCCTTTCTCGAGATCATTGAGCTGGCCGATGGAACGGTGGCATTGCGCCGTCCGGATGAAGATGGCAAGCCGCTGTTGGTTATCGAGTTTTCCGAGGAAGCCAGAGACTTCCTGCAGGGAAACTATGTCGAAGTGGCCAAGGTTATGATTGGCGCTGGCATGCAAATGGCAGGACAGATCATGGAAGAAGACCCTGACCTGGACGAACAACGCGTTCTGCATTGATCCGCCCGGTTTCGGCTGTCAGGGTCAGCCTCTGGGCTGGCTGCCCATGCGGATATTCAAACTGGCGCAATGACCCGCCTGCGCTGCCTTGTCGAGAAGACGGCTGTGCGCCGAAGTGGGCAGCCAGCTGACAACGGTGTGGCTATAGCCCAATTCCAGAATGTCACAGCACAGCTTCAGTGAATCCATGCCGTGTCGGGAGCGGATGATGAGTATGCGTTGCGGATCAAGGCCTGATGCGCGCAGCCATTTCTGACTGATGGGCAGCGGCGGGTCGATCAGACTGAGCCAGCCCGGCAGGTCTGCCTGGCTGAGATCCCGCAGTACAGGCGCCAATAATTGCAAGCAATGACGGGGCGAGCCATTCAGACTGAGCTCGCTGAAGCCTATCTGGTCGTCTTCCTCATCGTAATCTATTGCTGCTGTCATTAAAGGCTGCATGCCCAGGTGAGACGCCATCATGGCGTTGTGCAGCAGATCCGGTTGTTCAGCTGAAACCTTGCTTCGCGCATACCGCATGGTCTACTCCTTCAGTGGCGAATAACGCCCACACTCAAACCTTCAATAATCAATTCCTGCTCACTCAGATCAATTTCGATCGGGGCGAAGTCAGGGTTCTCTGCGATAAGTGATACCTTGCGTCCTTGTTTTTGAAAGCGTTTGACGGTGACTTCGTCATCGATTCGGGCAACGACTACCTGACCATTGCGTGCTTCGCTGGTGCGATGCACTGCCAATAAATCCCCATCAAGAATGCCGATGTCTTTCATGCTCATGCCGCGAACACGCAGCAGGTAATCAGCCCGTGGGCTGAAGAAGGCGGGGTCAATACGGCAATGGTTTTCAATATTTTCCAATGCCAGGATCGGCGCCCCTGCGGCCACCTGACCGATGACCGGCAGGTTGTTCTCGTCTTCGGCGCAAGCCTGCTCCGCAGGCAGTCGAATTCCTCGGGAGGCCCCCGGGATCATTTCGATCGCGCCCTTGCGGGCGAGGGCCTTGAGGTGATCCTCGGCAGCATTGGGTGAGCGGAACCCGAGCTCCCGGGCGATATCCACTCGGGTGGGGGGGTAGCCGTTGCTGGCCACATATTGCTTGATGAAGGCCAGTACCTGCTGTTGCCGTGCGGTCAGTTTCTGCATTTTCTTTGCCTGTTTTTCTATACAGTGGCTGTGATTATATACAGCATATGGCGGAGCGCAACCCTGTTGGTGGGATTTGATCCATTGTGGTAAAACATGCAGGTTGACATCGGGTTCGTTTGAAACGTATGTTTCAAACATATGTTTTTTGGTCGGAGTAGTCTGTGGCACAGTCTGAAACAGTCGAGCGGATTCTGGATGCTGCAGAACAATTATTCGCCGAAAAGGGATTTGCAGAGACATCTCTGCGTCTGATTACCAGTAAGGCAGGCGTTAACCTGGCTGCGGTCAACTATCACTTCGGTTCAAAGAAATCCTTGATCCAAGCGGTTTTCACCCGTTTCCTTGATCCCTTCGTGGTCAGTCTTGAGCAGGAGCTGGATCGTAACGAGCAGGCTGGCAATCCTGATCCATCGCTGGAAGAGCTGCTGGAGATGCTGGTGCGTCTGGTGCTGACAGTGAAGCCGCGCAGCGGTAACGACCTGTCCACCTTCATGCGCTTGCTGGGCCTGGCCTTCAGTCAGAGCCAGGGCCATCTGCGCAAGTATCTGGGCGAGGTGTATGGCAAGGTCTTCAAACGCTATATGGAACTGGTATTGCACAGTGCACCGGAGCTGCCGGTAGAAGTGCTGTTCTGGCGAGTGCACTTCATGCTCGGCAGTGCCGCCTTCACCTTGTCCAGCATGAAGGCGCTGAAGGCCATGGCTGAAGCGGAATGCGGGCAGCGGGCCGGGACAGAGGACATATTGCATCAGATGGTGCCTTTCTTTGCCGCTGGTATGCGGGCTGAACGGTTGACCGCTGAAGAGTCCGCGCTTTCCGTATAAGCAGCTCTTTCAGGGCTTACCAGAGCGTGCCTGATCCGCTATCGTGTTGCCTTTGTAGCGGAGCAGAGCATGCAGCTGGATCTGATACTCATTTCCATTGAACAACAAACACTGACCGGTTTCGTAGCCGGTCGGTCGTTGTGTTGCTATCCGGTTTCCACGGCCAGGAATGGGCCCGGGGAATTGAACGGCAGTGGTTGCACACCACGCGGGCGGCACCGCGTACGTGCGCGCATCGGTGACGGCCAACCCCTTGGCGCGGTATTTATCGGGCGTCGTCCAACCGGCGAGGTATGGTCGCCGGAGTTGGCTGCTGCACATCCGCAGCGGGACTGGATATTGACCCGTATTCTCTGGTTGTGTGGAGAGCAGTCCGGCTTCAATCGTGGCGGCAACTGCGACTCTCAGCGTCGTTACATCTATTTGCACGGCACCGGTGATGACCAGCCGATGGGTGTGCCGCTGTCCCATGGCTGTATACGTCTGCGCAACAAGGACATGCTTTCCCTCTTTGATATGACCCCGGCGGGCTGCGCTGTGGTCATCGAATAAATCTGCTTCAGGAGCGCTTTTCTTGACCCAAGGTTCGTTGATGCTGGATCTGGCCGGGTTCTGGTTGACCTCGGAAGATCGACAATTATTACGCCAGCCCGAAGTGGGTGGTCTGATTCTGTTTGCTCGCAATACCGAATCGCCGAGTCAGGTGCGCGAGCTGGTGCGCAGCATTCGTGCTGTCCGGCCGGATATGTTGATCGCGATCGATCAAGAGGGCGGGCGAGTTCAACGCTTGCGACGTGAGGTGTTGCGTCTGCCCGCACTTGGTCGTGTCGCCGCCTGCGGTGAGCAGGCTGAAACGGTGGCCGAAACCGCTGCCTGGATGATGGCTACAGAGATGCTGGCTTGTGGCATCGATATCAGCTTTGCCCCGGTGCTGGATCTCGATTATGGCCGTAGCCAGGTCATTGGTGATCGCTCGTTGGGCGGTGACCCGGAGCAGGTGTCGAGGCTGGGGCGGGCCTATATTCATGGGCTGCATCAGGCGGGCATGGCTGCCACTGGCAAGCATTTTCCCGGCCATGGCTGGGCTGAGGCGGATTCGCACTTTGATCTACCGGTGGATGAACGCAGCGAAGAGCAGATACGTCAGACTGATCTGCAGCCCTTTGCGGCACTGACTCCCTTGCTGGATGGCATCATGCCAGCGCATGTGGTGTACCCCGCCGTAGACGAGCAGCCTGCCGGTTTCTCCCGACGTTGGCTGCAGGACATTCTGCGCGCCGAACTGGGATTCAATGGCGTGATTTTCAGTGACGATCTGACCATGGCCGGCGCCCACGTCGTGGGTGATATGACCCGGCGGGTGGATGCAGCACTGGCGTCGGGTTGCGATATGTTGCTGGTGTGTAATGACCGGGGAGCGGCGGAGCAGGCGTTAGCGCATGTTCAACGCACTGCCATGCAGCCCTCGATTCGGGCCCAGGCGATGTTGGCGCGGCGTGCGGTTGGGGTGGATTACAAGTCTCAGCCGCGATGGGGCCAATCAGTGGCGCTGCTGCGGGGGTTGGGGTTGTTATAACCCGCCCCCCCATTGCAGCTGCGGGGTACTCGCCGGGCTGATCAGGGGCGGCTGACCCGGATCAGTGCACCCATGCTGCGATGATCCAGATAGTGCGTTTCACCCAGGCGCAGGCGGCGGGTGGTCTGCAGGCGCTCGCTGACCGGTTCTGCCATGTCGGCTGTGGCGTGGTTAAGCCAGAGGGTGACCTTGGCCGTTAACGGATCACTGTCCACGCTGACCAGACCCTGCACCGGATACAAGGGATCTTCGTTGATAGCCGTCAGGCTCTCGCCCTGATGCACTGCGACGCTCAGAAGTCCGTCCGCTGGTTGCGTCCAGGCCCGATGGAACTGTATCTGATAACCATTATTCTGCAGCTTGCGCGCATCGCTATCCAACTGGTGACGGGTCGGGTCGATGCTGAGTACATCACTGCGTACCGTATCGTCCAGCACCACGGCGCGCTCGGCCCAGTCGTAACCGGGTGCTGAGGCCGGCATCAGTTCTGCGCTGGGCTGACTGAATACCACCAGTTCTACCAACAGTTCTTGTGCCTGCGCCAGCAGACTACCGGTTAACAAGGCGATGGCCAGTAGGGGGTGCCGTAGATGACGCGTGCTCAGCTTCATGGTCGTTTTCCTTTGCCCTTGGGCTCGGCAGGTGAATATTGCAGGCGTTCGATCAGTGCTTCCACTGTATTCAAGCGCAGGTCGGATGCGCCCATGGGGGCGCTGAAGCGCAGTATATTGCCACCTTCCAGACGGTAACGCTGACTGTTCTCCTGGATCAAACGGATAAGAGCCATCGGGTCGACGCGGGTGTCGGCGGCGAACTCGATACGGCCATGTTCCGGGCCTACATCGATACGGCTGATACCCATCGGGGCACTGCGTAGCTTCAATGACGTGATACGGAACAGCGTCTTGACCTGCGGCGGCAGCAGGCCGAAGCGATCGATCATCTCTACTTGCAGATCCTTCAGTTCGTCGTCGTTGTTGGCATTGGCGATGCGTTTGTACAGCGTCAGGCGGGCATGTACGTCGGGCAGATAATCGTCCGGTATCAGCGCTGGTAGACGCAGGTTTATATCCAGCACATCGCCCAGCGGGTTCTCCAGTTCGGGTTCCTTGCCCTGTTGAATGGCCTTGATTGCACGTTCGAGCATGTCCATGTACATGCTGAAGCCAACCGCCTGGATCTGGCCGCTCTGGCCTTCACCGAGCAGTTCGCCGGCTCCGCGAATTTCCAGGTCATGGTTGGCCAGAGTGAAACCGGCACCCAGATCCTGCGCGGCGGCGATCGCCTCCAGACGTTTTTCCGCATCGCCGGTGAGTTTGCGTCCAGCTGGGGTCAACAAATAGGCATAGGCCTGGTGGTGGCTGCGGCCAACGCGACCGCGCAGCTGGTGCAGCTGGGCCAGGCCGAACTTGTCCGCCCGCTCGATGATAATGGTATTGGCGCTGGGTACGTCAATGCCGGTTTCGATGATGGTCGAGGTCACCAGAATGTTGAAACGGCGATGATAGAAATCACGCATTACCTGTTCCAGTGCCCGCTCGGGCATCTGGCCGTGGCTTATGCCGATACGTGCTTCGGGTACCAGTTCGGCGAGATCAGCGGCGCATTTCTCGATGGTTTCCACTTCGTTGTGCAGGAAATACACCTGACCGCCGCGAAGCAGTTCACGGAGGATGGCCTCCTTTATTACAGCAGGCTGCTGTTGCATGACGAAGGTCTTGACCGATAGCCGTCGTGCCGGTGGTGTGGCGATGATCGACAGGTCACGCATGCCGGTCATGGCCATGTTCAAGGTGCGCGGAATGGGTGTTGCGGTCAGATTAAGAATGTCCACTTCACTGCGCAGCGCCTTGAGGCGCTCTTTCTGGCGAACACCAAAGCGGTGTTCTTCATCGATAATGACCAGCCCCAGATCCTTGAACTCTACATCGCTCTGCAACAGTTTGTGGGTGCCGATCATGATATCCACCTTGCCGGCAGCCAGCTCTTCGGTCGCGGCCTTGATTTCCTTGGCGGACTTGAAGCGTGACAGTACCTCGACCTGCACCGGCCAGTCGGCAAAGCGATCCTTGAAGCTGTTGTAATGCTGCTGGGCAAGCAGGGTAGTGGGTACCAGTACCGCCACCTGTCGACCGCTGTGTACCGCAAGAAAGGCGGCGCGCATGGCAACTTCGGTCTTGCCGAAGCCAACGTCACCGCAGACCAGACGATCCATGGGCTGGTTGCGGGTCATGTCGCTGATCACGGCGTCGATCGCGGCTTGCTGATCACCTGTTTCCTCGAACGGGAAGGCTTCGGCGAAGGTCTGGTAGTCCTGGTCCGGATTGCTGAAGCTGTAGCCCTTGCGTGCGGCGCGGCGGGCGTACACGTCCAACAGCTCGGCGGCCACGTCGCGGACTTTTTCTGCGGCCTTGCGCCGGGCCTTCTGCCATTGATCGGAGCCCAGTCGGTGCAATGGCGCGGTGTCGCTGTCGGCGCCGCTGTAGCGCGCAATCATATGCAGATTGGCAACCGGCACATACAGCGTCGCTTCGTCGGCGTATTCCAGTTTCAGAAATTCGGCCTCCTGACCTTCCACGCTCAGGTTCACCAGCCCCTGGAAGCGGCCCACACCATGGTCGATATGCACCACCGGCGAGCCTTCCCGCAGTTCGGTAAGGTTGCGAATGATGGCATCGCCCAGATCGGTGGCCTTGCCGCGCCGGCGGCGCTGCATGACCCGCTGGCCGAATAACTGGCTTTCGGCGATCAGCGCGATAGCGGGATCATTGCTCAGCAGCCCTTCATCCACCGGCGCGATAGTGATCGCGCAGGGATGTTCGCCGCTAACGAACTCGGCCCAGCTGTCTACGGACACCGGCCTGAGCGGGATGCGAGCCAGCATTTCCAGCAGCACTTCACGTCGGCCCGCTGTTTCCGCTACAAACAGAGTGCGACCCTTGAAGCTATCATTGAACTGTTCCAGCAGGTGTAGCGGGCGCTCCAGCTTGTTGTCCAGCGGCAGTTCCGGCGGCGGGCTGCAATCGAAGTTGGTGACGCCGGCCGCGGTGGGTAACAGCGTGTCATGACAGATGACGCGCGGGTAGCCCTTGAGCAGCGCAAAGCAGTCTTCCACCGGCAGGAACAGGTCTGCCGGTGGAAGGAGTGGCCGGGTTGGATCAATGCCGTGCTCCTCGAAGCGGTTGCGCACGTCAACCCAGAACTGGTTGGCACTGTCCTCGATACCCGGCAAGCTGAACAGCTGGGTGTTGCCGGGCAGATAATCGAACAGGTTGCCCAGTTCCTCGAAGAACAGCGGCATGTAGTATTCGATGCCGGGCGGTACCACGCCGTCGCTCAGATCCTGATACAGCGGACAGCGACGGTGATCAACCTCGAAGCGCTCGCGAAACCTGGCCCGGAAGCCGGTCAGGGCGCTTTTATCCAGCGGAAATTCCCGGGCCGGTAGCAGATGGATGCTGTCGACCTTGTCGATCGAGCGTTGGGTCTCCGGGTCGAAGGTGCGCAGGGTCTCGATTTCATCGTCGAACAGGTCGATGCGATAGGGCAGGCGGCTACCCATCGGATAGAGATCCAGCAGCGCGCCGCGTACGGCGTAATCACCATGCTCATAGACGGTATCCACGCAGCGATAACCGGCGGCATCCAGATTCTGCCGCATGCGGTCAATATCCAGTTGCTGGCCAACTTCCAGCATCAATACCGAGCCGCCAAGAAAGCTGCGCGGCGGCAGGCGGTGCAGGAGGGTGATCATGGGCACCACAAGAATGCCCTGACTGATCTGCGGTAAACGGTACAGCGTCTCCAGCCGCTGGGAGATGATGTCCTGGTGGGGTGAGAAGCGGTCGTAGGGTAAGGTTTCCCAGTCAGGGAAGCTGGTCACCGGTAGCTGCGGCGCGAAGAAGCGCAGCGCCTGCTCCAGTCGATCGGACTCAGCGGTATCACGGGTGATAACCAGACTCAGGCCCTTGTGCTGCAAGGCGGCCTCGGCAATAGCCAAGGCCCGTGCCGCCGCCGGCAGATTGCCCCAGGCGCTACGCTGCCCTGGGCGGTTGTCCAGTGATGCGGAAAACAAAATGGGGGTATCAGGCATGCTGGTGTGGATGTCCGGTGTGAGCAAAACCGTCATTTTAACCCCTCACGGGTTTCTGTGCTGAGTCAGTGTCTTTTATTGGCGCTTGCTGCCGGTTTGCTTGTCAGATAAAAGAGGCGGTTATATGATGAGCGCCGCATGACGCCGGGCCCCTCTGGCGATGGCTGTTGCCATCGTGATGTCGGAGTCATGAGTTCGACTACATACCTTAGACTGGAGGGGGCTATGGACGCGCTGCTTGCCTTTTTAACAACACCTTTTCTTGGCACTGCCGCTTGGCAGTGGTTTGCATTTCTGGCCATCGTGCTGGGTATTCTCGCTTTCGATCTGGGCGTGCTGCACCGGGATGAGCACGAAATTGAGGTGCGCGAGAGTCTGTTGCTGTATGCCGGCTATTTCACCGTAGGCATCCTGTTCGGCTTCTGGGTCTGGTTTGACCGGGGCGCGGCCAGTGGTCTGGAGTTCTATACCGGCTTTCTGATCGAGCAATCGTTGTCGATGGATAACGTGTTCGTCATGGCGATGATTCTTGGTTTCTTCGGCATTCCCCGCATTTATCAGCACAGAGTATTGTTCTGGGGCATCCTCGGAGTGATTGTGCTGCGTGCGATCATGATCGGCCTCGGTGCGGCGCTGGTGCAGGAGTTTGAGTGGATCCTGTATATCTTCGGTGTCTTTCTGCTGTTCTCCGGGGTGAAGATGTTCTTCAGCAAGGATGAGGAAGAGCACAAGGATTTTTCGGAGAATGCTGTGGTGCGATTCATCCGTAAGCGCTTCCGGGTGACCGATGAGTTGCATGGCTCGCACTTCTTTGTGCGTCTGCCCGACAAAGCCGGCAAGGTGGTATTGTTTGCTACTCCCTTGTTTCTGGCGCTGGTGCTGATCGAGCTGGCCGATCTGGTGTTCGCTGTAGATAGCGTGCCGGCGATCTTCGCCATCACCCAGGACCCCTTCATCGTTTATACATCGAATATTTTCGCCATCCTTGGACTGCGCTCGTTGTATTTCGCCTTGGCAGCCTTGATGCACCGTTTTGTTTATCTGAAATACGCCCTGGCGCTGGTACTGGTATTCATCGGCTGCAAGATTCTGTTGCACGGATTGGATATCAAGATTCACGCGGGCGTATCGCTTGGCGTGACCTTCGCCTTGCTGACCGGTGGGGTGGTGCTGTCGCTTTACAGCACTCGCAAGACGGCAAGCTGAGGTGAAAATGGCGATTTTCAGCTGATCGGGAAGGGCTTTGACCGTCAGGTCATTGCCTCCCCGGGCAGCTGGACGCATAATATCGGCCCTCTTTAGCTCCCCTGACCTGGAAGGAAGAACTGTGACTCAAGCCCAATACGAGCAGTGCCTGGACAATTGGACTGATCGCGAAGCGACTGCCGAGGCGATGATCCCGCTGATCGGACGCCTGTACCGTGAACACAATGTGGTCACCTCCATCTACGGCCGTGGCCTGGTTAACCGCTCGGTAATCAGCCTGCTCAAGTCCCATCGTTTCGCCCGTCAGATTGATGACAATGGCCTGTCTGTGCACGACACCTATCCGGTGATCAAGGCGTTGGTTGATCTGGATCTGGGGCCGGCATCGATTGATCTGGCACGCTTGGTAGTCAAATTCCAGAAAGAAGGCGGCAATGACCTGGACGCCTTCCTGCGTCGGGAACTGGCCAGTGTTATCGGTCGCAAGGGTGAGCAGCGTCAGGGTCGTGACGTTGTGTTGTATGGCTTTGGCCGTATCGGTCGTCTGCTGGCCCGGATCATGGTCGAGAAGGCCGGTGCTGGTGACGCTCTGCGTCTGCGTGCGGTTGTCGTGCGCAAGGGTGCGACCAATGACCTGGCCAAGCGCGCCAGTCTGCTGCGACGCGATTCGGTTCATGGTTCCTTCCAGGGCACCATCACCATCGATGAAGAAAACAACACGCTGACTGCCAATGGTACGCAGATCCAGTTCATCTATGCCAGCGATCCGAGCACGGTCAATTATGCCCATTACGGCATCAAGGACGCGATCCTGGTGGATAACACCGGTGTCTGGCGCGATGAGGCCGGCCTGTCCCAGCATCTCAAGTGCGACGGTATCAGCCGCGTGGTGCTGACTGCGCCGGGCAAGGGCGATCTGAAGAACATCGTGCATGGTATCAACCATAGCTGGATCACCGATGAGGACAAGATTGTCTCTGCTGCCTCCTGTACCACCAATGCTATCGTGCCGGTGCTCAAGGCCATCAACGACAAGTTCGGCATTCACAATGGTCACGTGGAAACAGTTCACTCCTACACCAACGACCAGAACCTGATCGACAACTTCCACAAGGGTAACCGTCGCGGTCGTAGTGCTGCACTGAACATGGTGATCACCGAGACCGGTGCTGCCAAGGCGGTGGCCAAGGCGCTGCCAGAGCTGGCAGGCAAGTTGAGCGGTAACGCCATTCGTGTGCCCACACCGAACGTGTCCATGGCGATCCTCAACCTGAACCTGAAAACCGCGACCAATCGTGACGAAGTCAACGATTACCTGCGGTACATGGCGCTGCATTCCGACCTGCACAAGCAGATCGACTTCACCAACAGTCAGGAAGTGGTTTCCACTGATTTCGTTGGGTCGCGTCACGCAGGTGTGGTGGATGCTGAGGCAACCATCTGTAACGATGATCGCGTCATTCTCTATGTCTGGTATGACAACGAGTTCGGTTACAGCTGTCAGGTAGTACGTGTGCTCGAGGATATGGCAGGCGTTAACTCGCCGGCCTTCCCGGTGTAACATGTCGTAAACAAAAAAGGCGCTTCGGCGCCTTTTTTGTTTGCCCGGCGAAGCCGGCAAACCCGTCCACCTGAAAGAAGGTGGAGTCACCCCGACCGAGGGGAAGACAATCTGAATGGCAAGGGCGTCACTGGCCAACGGTGGGGTCTGAAGGA